>Ga0307947_1000663_pt1 | contig 25056 bp, 20 predicted proteins | sample OrgLakmetagen232_FD_201840 | JGI IMG/M metagenome (GOLD analysis project Ga0307947, IMG submission 201840) | Saline water microbial communities from Organic Lake, Antarctica - #232 | ecosystem: Environmental > Aquatic > Non-marine Saline and Alkaline > Saline | place: Antarctica: Organic Lake...
TCACACACACACACACACACACACACACACACACACACACTCACACACACACACACACACACACACACACACACACACACACACACACACACACACACACACACACACACACGCGCACGCAGACACACACACACACACTCGTTCACGTGCACACGCACATAAATAAACTCATACATTCACATTACAGCAAACCTATATAAGACACACATATACATACATTTACACATACACAGGTCCAAACAGGCACGTGCATGCATACAAACGCAACACACTCAAACACACGTACCCAGGTATACATGTACAAACACACACACACACACTATCACACAATCACACATACACACACACGCACATACGCACATGCATACACAGGTCCACACAGGCACAATTCATGCGCTCACGCTTACACTCACACATGCTTGCAGGCAAACTCACCGGAGAGAACACCTGTTGCATGGAATTGGGGCACTTTTCTCTGTTGTTGGAGCACTTACCTCAGTGGCCCCAGCAACAGCAGAAGCAGAGGCCACTCCGATGAGCAAGTACGAGCCCATGGAAGCTATAAAAAACAAAGACTACGGAAAGGCTCGAGGGCGGTGCGTCGAGCCTCTGCCTGTCTTTTTTGCTAGGTCTTCATATTTAATTGAAGCGAATCAGGCTTTCCCCTTTTCCTCCTTCCACCATGTGGCAGAAAAATGATGCTCTGCTTTTGTCACGCTGCACAGCAGTGCTTGCCTGCTCAAGCATCTGCAAGAAAAAAAGCAATCACCTGCTCACAGCACCAACAGATAAATTGTCGTCGCCGGCTTTGTCCACATTTGTCTTGTTATACCTCCTGGATCAGTTTCCCAGTTATGTTCCTGTAGACCACTTCTTCCATTGATATTCGCATTGGGGAGGCCAAAAGGTCAAAATGTTATGTTGCCTACGCTAGATCGCTCTACCTGTAAAGCTACAAATAGCTGGCATGCAGACCACTTTTTGCAAGCCAACACGCCTACCAGACCACCCACTGCTTGACGTTTGTTTTTACTAGTTGCGTTTGAGCTGCACAAACAAACATCAATCGTTTCAATAGATAAGCAAAGGAGCCTACTGCAGAGGTGGCTTGTGTTCCCTGTGAAAGTACTGAGCCATTTCAATTTTAGTTGCGTTTTCATGTTTTCATGCTCTTTAAGCTTTTGTATATCGCTCCCTTCCCAATCTTTCTTCGGGTTCTCTCAGGTACTCTGACTACATTTTGACTCCATCTGGTCTGCAATACCAGGTGCGTAAGCATTCGCCTCCCCAGAAAGTTTCCGTTTCTACAAACTGTCTTATCAAAGTCAAATTGTATCAAAATGCTGCTGTCTCAGCTACTATCTGCATTGGAAAAATATATATATGACAAGGCAACATCCCTTTCTTTGCGCAACCCTGATTTCCCAGGACATTAAGGAAGGCACGGGGCAGCCCATAGAAGATGGCATGACTGCAGTGGTTGACTGGGACGGCTATACTATTGGCTACTATGGAAGGCCATTTGAGGCTCGGAATAAGGTGATAGCAGTCACCAGACTATTATTGATGTGTAGGTTTGTAGTGGGTGACACCATTTACTTTAACGGGACGCTTAAAGGTCATGAATTTCAGCTCAACAACTGTCAGTCAAGGGAGACTTGGGTACAGTCATTGCGATAATAGAAGGCAGGCGTGATTAAGCAGCATGAGATTATTACGTACCGTACAAAACCATAATGAATGCGACATTTGGGAAAAACCAATTAATAAATCCCAATGCAAGCAATGCAAAGGGGGAAACACTTGATTATTTAACACAATGCGAGCCTATGCGAGGGCCTTTTGGCCTTCTGAGCTGCACGTGTGTGAGCATACTTGCGTTTGCACAAGTCCATGCGTATGCGTGCGCGTGTGCATACATATGCATGCACAGGGATGCGCATGTGTGCGTGTATGCACACGCATGTGCCAGTGTTTTCTTAATCTTAAGTTTTTAAATTTTGGGGGGTGCAGCATTTTAATCTAAATTGCTACGCAGGGTGCTTAAGCCAAAAAGGTGTGTAGCGCAAGCCTTTCTTAAAACAAATGGCCAAAAATTTTGGCGTGTGTGTAATAAAACATGTTTAAACGAAAAGAGATGTACTTCGAGTGTGCGTGCGTGTGCGTGCGTGCGTGCGTGTGCATGCGTGTGTGTGTGTGTGTGTACATGCGTACATTAATGCATGCATGCGTACGTGCGTGTGTACATGCGTGATTGCATGCGTGCATGAGGACGTGCGTGCATGATTGCGTGATTACGTGCATGCGTGCGTGTGTTGCTTATGTGTGCATTGTCTGTGCGCGGGATGGCAGGTTTAGCTTGCATGCTTGGAAACGGCTACTGCTGCTGCATTGACAGGGGTGGATGGGGAAGCTGCTGCTGGGTTGGCTGGGGCCCAAAGAATAGCTTTCTTCCCCGCTTGTTGCACTCCTTTTATTCAAAACATATGGCCCTAAAATGCTACACAGGGTACTCCCAAAAATTTTCTGACGTCACGCACGCGCGAAACAGGGTACAACGCGACGACCTGGTGCGTCGCTGTAAAACCACTAAAAAGCGACACAAAAAGCTTAAAACACGACGCATCGCCTTTAAAAATAACAGGTGCATGCGTATGCACGCGCGTATGCCTGCATGCGCGCACGCGTACATATGCATGTGAAGGATGGCACCTGCTTACATTGCTGCTCCTCCCCTAAGAACCCCCTGCTGCTGGTGCCTCAGATCAGCCTAGGCCTCCAGGTGGCCTCTTCTTTGTTGCTGCTGCTGCATCCCACTCTGCTGCCCTGTCCTCTCCAATTGGAGCCGCCTTCTCACTTGCTGTCCGTCTACTGGGCTTGAATAATGCCCACAACAAGCTGTTTGTGCCCCTTGGGGGCCTTTCCAGCCCTTTCCCGTTCATGCTCACAAAAGTGATTAATTTTGCCCAATGCGAGCTTCGCGAGGCCTCGTAACTTAGTTATTTTATGTGCTCGCGACACACCGCGAGGGGGTGAAAAACGTTCGCGGTATGCGGTGATATAAGTACGGTACGGTAATTAGCGTGAGGCCAAGCCTTGTGCCTGATAGAGCCAGGATGCTTCTTTTGAAACATAACACGTTTGCAATTAGATAATATTTTGTTGCCAGGTTTGTACGAACAGGAAACGTTTTTTCAAGTTCGAGACGCTGCGCCCTTCGTTTTTGATCCCAATGACATGTTATCTCTGCAATAATCTGCAAGACTTTGATTCCACATTCTGTCATCACGAAGTTGCACGCATATTCAGGGGAAATTATTGTGTATGTGCTCTGACGATTAACTTTTTCCTTTCAAATCGAGCAGATATGCTCTGTTCCTCCCGCAATCCCAACTGCTGATTTGCTCTTTCCCATGCAACTTGTGCAGCCCAAAGGCAGTGCATTCACAGGCGATAACAAAGACTTCATCCGCTTTAAGCTGGGCAGTTACACGATGATACCAGGCTTTGAGGAGGCTGTGCAGGGTATGAAGGTGAGCAAGCAGATTGTTGCACTACCATCAAATTTAAGGCGCCTTCAGGCTTGTCTCATGGGCCTTTATCTTGTTTTGTGAGTTTAAATACGCATCCCTCTTATGTAGCAACCTCAGTACTTGGATAAGGACTTCAACTTTCATGCCTGTGCTGCATCGCTGTCTGATGCCATAACAACAAATTTCACAGGTAGATCCAGACAAATACGGACAAAACTTACGGATAAGTCTTAGGGATAAATGCATACAATAATAAATAAGTCATATGTGGCTCCCTTCCTTCCGATGCAGGTCGGAGGCTTCAGGAGAATCATAGTCCCGCCAGAACTAGGGTACCTTGATGGATCGTGGGACAAGCAGGGACCCAAGCCTACATCTTTCTCGGTAAGTCTACACCCCATCATACTATGCATGCATGCTGAAGCTGGGCTGCTCCACGGAGCTCCTCCTGGATGTTGCTGGTGCTGCTAGGGTGGCCGTCCGGTGATTTCACGCTGCTGTGGCTCCGCTGCTAAGCTCCCGGGCTCCCGGATTATACAGCAAGCTTTATTTAGTGTGAGAGCAGGAATTCCGCAAATCGGGAGTGTGGAAATGGGGGGCTGGATGCGGGAATTTCGTCTCGCGAGTCAACTCGCGAAGTTGGGTGTGAGCCGAACCTAGCCTAATAAAACCCATGCAGAGTGACCTTTTAGTTTCTATATAATTCGTCTGTCGGGTCAAGGGGTGGTGCGCATGTTTTTAGAAAGTGGCTCAATCCGAGCCAAAACAGCCACCCCCTGTATCTCCCCAACCACTGCACCACTCCGGACACTGAGACCGGTTTCGCACACCAGTTTTGCCCCATTTAAACAGCCATGAAGTCAAAAATTGGTTTGGGGCAACTTTGTTTGGGGGTGAACACCACTACATAGGAAACGTTGCTTATTTCTTGGAGTATGTAGCTGGATAGTGAAGTCTGGCACAAAAGTGCACATGCATGATTTGAGAGCAAGTAAATGCTGCTTACAATCATTTACACTAGGGTAATTATGAATTTTAGAACGCGAATGGTGCAACCTACAACTTGCTTAACCAGAAGCTTGTGCAGTTTGAATACAAAATATGTCATTTTTTGCAGTAAGTCTCCTTGAAACGGTATTTACAAGCACCTCCTTCTCCTTTAGTTAGGTGGAAAGGGGTTTACTACCTGCATAGCCTTTTTTCTTAGAGTTCAGAAGCAGGTGCACAAGTTAAACATTGTTAACCAATTTTTGGGTACAATTGCTTCATGTTATATCACAGGGGCAGCGTGCTCTTGGATTTGTGCTGTCAAACAAGGGAATGATTGACAAGACTTTGCTATTTGACATAGGTGAGCCCGGGTTGCTCCTGAGTGTCTGGTAGTGCTTTAATCCCTTCTCTTTTCTCTTTTACGCTACTTCCACACACATAAGTGTCCTTTTTTTGACAATGCAACATCAATCCATGGCTTAACGCAGTAAGTAGTTCAGTGCAGAGGAGGCGGATTGGTGCAATTAAGCATTAAATACCTCCAGAATAGGGTATAAATAGGCACCACCGCATTTGCCTCGATCATATATACAGTAGATCTCGCAGGGGTTACTTCCTAATCTATGACGAGAAATGCTACCTACTTGTCACTGTCTAGTGGAAATATACAGGAAGGTAGCACGAACCAATGGGGGTGCCTTAATTCCTACTTCCTACTGCTCCACCCTCCTGTTGCTTGCAGAGCTAATGAAGATCGTGCAGTAACGCCGCTGATAGCCGCCGCTTCCTTTCCCTTTTTCTCTCTCCTCTACTTAACAATAGCACTGCAGTCATCGAACTGTTCCCTAATTTGATTGACGCCTATGTGTTTGATTTTTTTTGCTATCCAACTGTTGACTGTTTCTTTTGCTCACTGCCACAAAAGAATAGGAATAAAATGCAGATGGTGTAAACACTACCGGCATGGATTAGGAAAGGACGTTCTGTGTTCTGCACCACCCAATGGATGCAGAGACACACAACATTCTACCTGGAGAATAAAATAAGAGGATCTGTTCAGTGGGGATCAGGTGGTTGGGAGGCAGAAGCCTACACACCACCATGAGTATTGCTCAGATATTGTGGAGGTTGTATTCAAATCTCGTCTCGGTTGATTTTTGTTACGGATCTGATCGCTTAATTTTTGCATGAGTGCTGTGGCATGTAGACCAGTAACTCCGAGGCTTTGGAGTGGGTTCCTTGTGTGGCTGCTGTAGATGGTGCCTGTTGCTCCTAGCAGGATGGTGTGAAGCATTTTACGGAGTCCGAGTAAGCAAGGCATTAGCAGCTTATGTTGTTCTCGTGCCTTTTCTGCTTGTTAAGTAGGGGAAGTGATTACGAGTATTCAATTTCGATCAAAATGTATAGCGTTTGTTTGGTTGTATTGTGGTATCGTAGCCAGGGGGTACCCTGGATTGGCAGCGCCATCTGCCAGGTTATCACCGGCAACTCTTCTTGCATTATTGGCAGACCTAGTGTGATACGTGTTTTTTGTTTTTTTTGAGGGCGTGGTTGCTGGGTCGGAGTAACTATGATTGCATTTGGCTTGCTAAAATTCCGCCGCTGTTGCGCATAGAGAGGGTAAGAGCCAGATTGGAATTATTCCCATCTGTGTCTCCTCTGAAGGGCGTATATTGCCTTGTTGTACCATTTATTCATGACTGTCTACGTCTGCTTGTGCTAGCAGGCAAGCACCCTGTGTACCTTGTTGGATCGCTTTTATAACCATTTGTCCAGCATCGTTGTGCCTGTTAACAATCATTTAATTTATGATGGGATGACTGCAGCCTGACAGCATGTGGTAGTGCCGTCTAGCTTCTGGCAGATGGGGCAGATTGGTGGGCCTTCTATATGGCTGCACTGAGCGGCACGCTTTTGGTTGTACACAAATCTGTGCGACAGAGCATGGCATTCTTCTTTTCTCCAGAAGTGACGCATTTTTCCGTAATGAGTTACTAATGCCTTTCTCGACAATGCCTTCTCGCTTGATCAGTTCTTGGTATTTTGTAGCGATTTGTGGACAGATGGTTTGAAACCCTTTTTGATTCAGGACTTAATTTGTGTTGGTCGTGCATATGTGCTTGTGCAGCATTGAGATCTGAGAAAATGGAGAGCCTTTCTGCTGGAGGACCTGGTTGGCAGGTGTTAAGAGTATCCGATAGGCAAGCTGTGGGATGGTTTTCCACCCTTGCTGGCCAGAATATGGATGAATGGGGATGGGCGTCGATGTTAATCATGTGGATATCGTGGCCATTTTGATTTTCCGCAGAGCACTTTGCCATGACATCAGCGCACTCATTCCCTAGAATGCCAGCATGAGCTTTAACCTTGTAAAGATGGATGGTGTGTTTAGATAGCTGGATGTGGCGTACGATAGTTTCTAGGAGTTTGGCATGTTTATGCTGTCCGTGCGCTGGGGGTAGAGGATGCTATTTCTTATTTGCCATAGTGCACCAGCGCACCAGCTCTGTCTGTTGCAATATGGGTGTATTGCTTCATTTATTAGCAGCGTCGGAATGTTAGAAAGCCTCACTTAGGCTTCTTGAGTGCTCACCAGAAAACCTGGTTTTTGTCTTACTGAAGAAGTCGAACAGGTAAGCCAAAGAAGCCAGGACGGCAGGTAAGCAAGTAAGGATGTATTCAATTAATGGCTTAGTGCTCGGTAATGCTTCCTCCTTCCTTGGAAAGCCAAGCAGGTAACCCAGGATTAGTAAGCGTGATCATGTGCCTTGGCTTCTCAAGTAAGCACAAAACAAGCCTGTTAAAGAATCGCTTAGTAAGCCTAAGAAGCTCTAGATAAGGTAAGGTAAGGTCACATCGCTATATATGCCTCTGGGGGGCATCTGAGCGGAAGCTTGGAAAACGCCTGAAACCAACCAAAAATATCCGAGAAAAAATCAAGGGAAAAGGGCTAGGCACTCAGCCAGCCAGCCAGCCAGCCACAAATTAGGCCACACCATAAATATTAGGTTGCTTCCCAAAAGTCCTCATCTTCACATTGAGGTGCGGAGTCTAAAAAAATGTTCATGCGAACAGTCCAGCAAAATTTGTTCCTCATCCTGAACAGAGTGCCATGTCACATTTGTCACAGCCAACTTGACGCCGACCCACCTTCACAATTATTATTTTGTTACTTTTAAAACTAGGAATCGATGGCTGAGAGGCCTGTTTACTGCGGAAACTATGAGGTAAGGCACACACACACACACACACACACACATACACACCACACACACACACACACACACACATACACACACGCACACACACACACGCACACGCACACACACAAACACACACACACACACATACACACACACACACACGCATGCACACGCACACACACACACATACACACACACACACATACATACACACACACACGTGCGCACACCCACCCATCCACACACACGCTCACATGCGTCATGCGTACGCGCAAAACACATACACTGATTCACGTAAACACGCCTACACACATACGCACAGTCAGGCACACGCAAGTGCACCAACACATACGCATGCAAATACTGCACACTTACACACAACACACGCAACCACACATGCACACCACGCACATGCACATGCAAGTACTTACACACAACAGGCACGCCTGCACATACAGACACGCATGCACGCATTTAATCGCTCTCTTGCTTACTCATACACTTACACACACATGTGCACAATATATCCCACGCACATGCACACCACGCATGCACACGCACAAACACACACGCGCACGCACACACACACACACACACACACACGCACATGCACAAATACACACGTGCACACACACACACACACGCACACGCACAAACACACACGCGCACACACACACACACACACACGCACACACACACACATTCCCACACACACATACGTACGAACACACCACCAGCCCATTCACCCACACTTACACACGTGCAAACACGCGCACTTCACACACAGTCATACGCACAGACTTCTACATGCACATTTGTATATGCACACATGATATTGCTGACGTAAAACTGCAAGCGTGCAATGAACTCAAACATCATGCTCAGCATGCATGCGCACACATCACGCACACGCAAGCAAGTATGCATGTCCCTATGTACACAATAACATGCGCAACCAGTGCATAAGTGCTACAAATGCAAAAAAGCACGGTAACGTAAAAACTCACTCAAATTCTGCACATGTACACACATACAGACAAACAAGTTGCGCACCTCTTTTGCCTAACTCACGTTCTTTGTCCCGCCTTTGTCTTTCTGCAGTATGACCTGCCGGAAAACGGTGAGAAAAACAAGGGTTAGGATGCAAACAACTCCTGGGTATCTGCTGTGTTTCAAATGCTGCGCACTTTTATATCTCATTTATGTTCCGTGCTCCACACTACCGCAGAGATTTACAAGATGTTTTATGGTAAGTGGAATTGATGGTGGAACGGATGGTGTGCTTGCAAGTTTGCATATCGTGCATAAGGTTTGATGTGAAATCTTACCTGCCACGCTGCACCTATAATAGAGTTCATTACATACTCAAGCTGCTCTTTGACTTTCACAGCCCACCCTTCCTACTGGTGTGGCTGCAGAGTATGGGGATATCATTCGGATCGACATGAAGACAGGTGAGGTATTTGTGAGGGGTTTTGACTCACGCCGTTGCCGACGAGCTCAGTGTCGTGTGGTGTTACGGTACTTATTTGCATGGCTGCGAAGTGTGCTTGAGGGGGTGGGCCAGAGAGCCTTGTTGCCCAAATATTTAAGTAAGTTTTGGGCGTGGCGTTTAGCCTCAGACCCACACCACAAAACATTTAAAGGTATCCCTGCAGACAACAGGCAAGGATCCCTCCTTGCAAGCTAACATATCACCAGACACTGCAAAATAGGCATGTTGTTGGGTGGCCACTGGTGTTATCTGCTCAGCCCTGCGGTTGTTGAATCGTCACTCTAATTTTGATTTCAATTTGTTGAGACCCACCTAGCAAATGTGAGGTAATTGTTTTTTTTACAAATAAAGGGCAGTGCTGAGGCACCCAGGCAGCATGGCTAGGGGCCGATGGGCAAAATCATAGATGTACGCTCAAATGACCGCGAATATATTTGAAGGTCTCCCTGCTAGTAATTCCATGCCATTTAATGATTTGCTTCTTGCACTCTCAATGCTTTCCTAAACACATATGTTCCTGTGCCTGCACAGGCTTCTGCTTTGTGTACATGAAAGACGACAAGGAGGGTGACCGCGCCATTCGCAAACTGGACGGCAAAGAGGTCGGCTACAAGCGTCGTCCATTACGTGTTCAGTGGGCGAAGGTGTGTGTACTTGCGCATGTATTTTACTTGCAAGTACAAAAGGTGTTTTTTTGTGCTAGTGTGTGCACATGTGCGTGATAATGTATGTATGTTGGCCATGTCGCAGTAACCTTGCACATGAGACATAACCAAAACTTTGCTGATAGGGACTACGCCTCCCAAGCCCTTATTGCTGTGGGCGCAGTCTGGGAAATGTATGGCATTAAATGCATGGGTATGAACGTCAAAGGGAAGTAAAAAGGCCCAAGTTTAGCTCGTAGTTTCGAAATGTGCTCTCGCGCTCATGTGCATTTTCAGTTGCAACCCTTCTATAGTCAGAATGTGCTAAATGCTTCCAGGTGTAGGATTTTCAGACTTGCAGATCTTGAACATTATCAGATTGCTGTGGCGTGCAGGCTAATTTCTGGGCCACAGTCGCTACTAGGTCGCACTCTGCTCCAGATAGGATTGAAGCTGCTTGGAGTGCTCACAGAAATTCGTAATCTGGGACTTTTAGATGCAAATGTGTGGAACCTTTCTCTTGTTTACAGACCAAATGGATGATTCACAAGGCATTGTATGTTTCCACCGTCAAAGCGATTTGAAAAGGTGGCTAAAAAAGGGTTCTTAATTACGGTGCAAGGTATGAGATTCAACCGGCACTAAGTATACAACTTAATTTTGAAGTACGGGCTGCATGATTGACAGGTATCAAAAGGCATAAGAGTGTTGGGCGTGAATCGATGCTTAAATTCAATTGTTGGAGGCTTGCGGAAATTATTGAAGGGCTAAAAAGTACGGGTCAAAACCGTACTGATACTGACCATTACACAATGACCTAAGAAAAGTATTTGGGCCCCTCGTCCCTTGCGGCAGCAACTACTAAAATTTAGAAGACATTGCATACGAAACACTTTGTTGCGGTAGTTTACGGGTCCCCTTGCAGACCTCCATCGTTTTAAAGGGGAAACATTGCCACCATGACAACCGGTTGCAGCAAAAAGTTGCCCGTGGGGGCCTTGTGCTTTCTTTTTGAGATGCAATTGCTTGCAAGCATTCCTCCTGTCAGAGGCAGAGGCCCAGTGGGCAGACCCATGCACAGCCTCGGTTGGGTGACAAGCCCCTCCAGAAGGGAATTGGCAGAGCCAAGCTTGCATGCTGCAGGCAGCCATACTGATTCCAGCAGCAGCAGTCCAACAGTAGCAGCAGGGTCCAGCAGCATCCCAGGAGAAGTGAGGGTGGGATACAGTAGGATCCCAAACACATAACATTTATACATCTTGATGCTTGAGAATCCTCTCAGAAACCTGATAGCTTCAAATTCATTGTTTTAATATTTTGGCACCTTGCAATAAGTAGTACTCATAATTCATAAGGAGCAGTACACTAAGTAATTTATGAAGTCATCGTTTTGTTCTGACTTTCTGGAATCGACATACTGTAACAAGTGGGATATACATCTAATAACTTTGGGTGTGCCAAATTTTGATACAAAATGAGCTATTATTGCCTTGTATCACAATTGTTTCCAATACTCTAAATATTGCTACTGTACATTCCCTACTCACCACCCCCACTGGAAAAATACGTTTTGTTCAAAAAAAATGCAATCAGCCCCCTGTTTTCTCGAGCCTCTTTTCACAGTTAGCGAGAGCTAGGGAGTTAGATTTATGCGCCCAGCCAAGTAGCTGTCGGTGCAGGCCCGACCTCACCGCTATCCGCCCAAAGCAACACCGGAAATTTAATGTCAGGTCATACTATTACCGTACTGCGAGCTGTCACTTACGTCTTATGTCACCGCGTGCCGCAAAAGTTTTTGACCGCTCGGGAAGTGTTTTGATCAATTGAAACAATTTATTAAAAACGCCTAAAAGTTCGCTCCGCTGCAAAATAACAGGTTTTCTAGAGGTCCTGGGATCAAATTCGGGTCAAAACACCCCAAAAAGGGGGGGAACATGTCCCTTCCTGAAATGCGCATTTGGGGGCACACAATTTTTTAGTTAACATTCAGCAACCACCCCCTCTCAAAGGAGTAAGCCACTCTTGTTGTTGTTGCTGTCACTGCTGCTACTGCTGCTGCATGCGTGTGCTAGCTTTGCGTGCTGCTTGAGTGCTGTAGCTAGAGTGCATATGTGTTTGTGTATGTATGTGTGTGTGCGTGCGCGCTTGTGCATGTGCTTGCATCCCTGTCAACTTCATTAGTTGCATAACCACAGAATGCCAATGTAGTGCCAACTGTACAATCCTGTGGGGTCAAACCAAGGTTTGCGAGTTCTGCATGGCTGCAAGTCCTTGTTCTTGCGCTCCTTTGTCTCTTGCTCAGCCCGGTCCGCTCTTGCCTGCTGCAGGCGGGCGGGGGGGGAGGTGCAGGTAGAGCGGGGGGGGGCATCCTCTCCGTTCGCCACTAACAACAATACATATTTTTCGCTACCGCCCCCCTAAAAATCTGAACCGCTCCCCCTAGAAATAAATATATAATTTACCACCGTTTCACAAGTAATATGTCACCGCCCCCTCCAAATAACTGTAATTAGGGGCGGTGATATACTTTATGTACGGTAACTTGGGGTCAAGGGTGTGAATGGGGGGCTGGATTTGCGCCACTTCCTGCCAGAAAGATGGCATGGGTGTTGAAATACGGATGTGAAGGGGGGGCTGGATTTGTGCCATTTCTACACCCATGCATGGGTACAACCACCTTTTTGGCAGGGATATGGCACGAATCCAGCCCCCGATGCACACAGCAGACCCCAAACCCAATGTTTGTGTGTTTCATGTTTCTTCTTTCTACCCGGAACCATTAAAAGTCGAAAAATTGTGAGGCTCGTTTCAGGTACGAAATTTGGCTGGGAATGGTGGGCCTGACTTTAAACGCATGATTCATTCTACTTCTGCCTTTGTCAACATACATGAAGGCCTTGCTTGCTTAATCAGGAGACGAAAAGGCCTCACATAGGCTCACATTGTGTTTAATGATTATGTGTTGCCCCCTCGCATTGCTTGAATTAGGGTTTATTAATTAATATTTTAAAGCTCGCATTCGTTACGGTACTGTACGGATTTTCTTTACTGTTTTCACCAACGGAAAACATGGAACGACCGTATTATGTGGTTGCATCACCGCCCCCCCCCCAAAAAAATAAGGGGCTACCGTACCTTTCCTATATCACCCTGGTTAAATAACGTTTTTTGTGCTCCGGATTGATGCCGGCATTGTTTGTTATATATTTATTTTGAGGCTCTGGGGCTGTCCGGGATTGCTGAAAATAAAGTTTGGCGGGTGACTGATTGGTGATGAGCAGCTCCCTGGGGCCTTCCCTCGCCTCCCTCGCTCCCCACCCAGGCCCCGCCCCAGCCCCGTCAGCAGCACCTGTCGCGCCCCAAGGGGTGTACCAGCGGAAAGCAAGCAGCTTCAAACCGGCAGCGAATGCCGACCGAGCCATTCGAGATTGAGGTTTGGGTTGCTGGTGTGGAGGTTAAGGATGAGAAAGTTGCAGTGGTTGCACATGCAGGCACAAGGCAACTCGGCAGTTGACAATTACCCAGGTGGGGTAGCTCATACAGAGAGGTCACGCACCCAGGCCCATGCCCAAGCTGCACCATCAGCACGTGCATGCACAAGCAAGGCACACAGCGGCAGCAGCAACAGCGGCAGCAGCAACAGCGGCAGCAGCAACAGCTGCAGTAGCAGCAGTGAGGGGAGCACCAACACACATGCAAGATACACACGTACTAACGCGCATGTGCACACATACGCACACACACACGCACCGGCTGGGCTAAATGCCCACCAGGGTTGGTGCGGGAATGGCTAAAATATTTCTTGAAAGGGCCCCTGGGGTTACCCGGGTTACTTTTAATATTTGTGAATTTTGGGTTCCGGGGTGAATACGGTAAGGTGCAGTATATCAAGGATGTGTTTTAATTTGTTGCAACAGATCTCTTGCTGGTGAATCACTTCTGGGCGGAAAACTGCAATGTAATCTGCTTAAAAAATATGCAAACAACGGACTAGTTTTAATCAGTACGGCTAAATGTAGGATAACCAACAGGACAAACGATACAAGTATGATGCATCCTTGCATGACATAATTATGTCATCATGAAATGAATAAATTGTCCTGCTTCCAAACTGTGACATTTGGTATCCTCTTTCTTGCACAGCATCTTTGGAACTAAGCCACCACTTCTTGCATCTGTTGCTACTGTTGCAGAGCAAAGACGCTGACCGAAAGAGAGAGGTTGCTCCATCCACTACACTTTTTGTGGTGAATTTTGGTGGGTTTGATGTTCAAAATTCTGCTGTTGCTGTGTAAAATGCGACAATTTGAACTTTGCACATGTACGGCGTGTCATTGCTCACGTGATTGTATGATGTCTCTTGTGTTTTTTATGGTGTGTTGAGCTTCCTTGTCACTGTGCTTGCAATTGAACTTTGGTGTATAGGGTAACTAAAATAGGCTCCTTAAACGCGGCAGGCACAAGCTTTCAAGTATCTATACATCTTCTTTTCACTTGTGCCGTAGATTTGGCACGCACTCGTGAACGTGACATTGAGAAGCATTTTGACAGGTGGGTCTTGTCAGATCTTTTATTTAGCTCCATTTCCAAGGGGCTGGGCTCGTAAAAAATTGGCTATTCTACTCATTATGGCATTCCGCTGGGCACGCCAGATGGCGTATAAATAGGAGAGGGGACAAAAATAAACGATAAGGCTTGTCTTTTCCAACCTGCCCTGTATGCTGTATATGTGCTGACCCGAAATGTTTTTTTATTGCTGTGGCACAGACTGCTTACGCGTCTACAAAACACACTTACACTGCTTATCGCAGCTACGGACCAATAAAACGAGTGGAGATTAAAAAAAGCTACGCATTTGTGCAATATGATGACCTTGAGGATGCTGAGTATGCATTGGTGAGTATCTGAGATTTTTCTCACAGCTGTTTTTTCATTAACCGTAGATCAGGTCAGCCATTCCTGCTCTGTAAACAAAAGCTTTGCCCCAAAGCCTAAAAGTACATTTAAGTATCCAGGACCCTTAGATAGATATATATAAGCACCCCTGCATACTCAGTTTGTGGCGGGAGGTGCCCAGGTGGGCAGGGTGGAAATTCCTGCCAAAAAATAGATTTCCAAAAGCTCCCCTCTGGTGCCAGCAACTTACCAGGGGTGTTTGCAATGATATTGAAGACATTTTGGTGAAGGTCCGGGGGTCTGGGGTGGTGGTCCGATTTTGACCTCGGTTTTGGCAGGGAAATGGCGCATTAAATCGAGAGTCAGTACGTTGGCAGAAATGCCCGGCCGATTGTGCAGCTACGAATGAAATATTAATAAGATAATAATGCCATGAGGGCATATGTTTGCTTGCACGGAGCTGGGAGAACCAGCTGTCACTAACGACAGATGAGGCTCGAACAGAGCACTCAGGGCACCAGGTGAGTTCCCATCGTGGCATTTCATGCATAATGGTCACAGCTCAATGCTTGCTGGGTGCATGGTGGCAGTAGACCAGAGCAGGAAAAGTTAAAAAATGTTGTCGCTGCCCACCACCGCCCAACTTCAGCATTCCAGACCATAAAACTTGACAGGGCATGCCTTGAGAGCATACTGAAGGGTTCCCGACACTCAGGTTATGGCCAGAAAGCTTGTTTCCAGCGTTTCCAGAAATGCACCATTTTTGCCCAGCAAACAGGCCCACGCACTAAGTCCTTTAGGGGCAAATTTTCACCCCCCTTGTTTTTGCTTTGATGGGTATGGTTTGACCCTAAAGCTATCTGGAAACAAAACAATTGGTGAAATTCGGACCAAAACCCGCATTTCTACACCCATACCACCTTTCTGGCAGGGAAATGGCACAAATCCAGCCCCCCACTCTCACCCTTGAACCCAAACTCATTAATTTTTATGCAAAGGTGTTACATTTATAGAAACCTTTGGGTGACCTCAGATGTGCAATTCAGGAAAGGGGCATCAATTCCCCCTTTTTTGGTGGGGCTTGGCTGGGCTGACCGTAGATTCTCGGTCTCTTCAGAAATTAATAATAGTTTGGCCAAAACAAAAATTTTTTATGATTCCCCGAGCCTCTCCGTACTGGATTTGAAGTCAAAAATTAATATTGTTTAGTGGTTTTGAGGGCAATTTAAATGGCTTTTTGTCCCAGTGTGAATCCCGGGGGGCCCTGGCCCTGTCCTTGTAGCCCCAGTCCCCAGCTGAGAGGCTGGCTGCTCAGCAGAGAGGCCATGAGAAGCAGAGGGAAAGGCAGCTCAGGGAGCTGGCAGAGTATGAGGCAAAGGCAAGGGGCACGGCTGTGATGAAGAGGCCCGTGGGGCACCCATGCTCGCTGCTCCAAGAACAATCCTTCTTGTTTCACGGCTCCTTCAGCCCCTTCTTCTGGGGCATCCTCATAGAGTGAGTGAAGATGGCAAGTGGGTAAGAGAAGGTTGCTTCTCTGATTGAGGGAAGTACACATGCAAGCACTCACAGCTGTCGTTCTCCCCATGCAGCCAATGGCCAGTCTGTCCAGAAGCCTGCACAGCAACAGCAGCAGCAGCAGCCAGCAGTGGGGGGCTTTCGAATTCACAAATTAGTTCTTGACAGGACCCTCACGAAGTCCCTTCAAACTCCAAAAATAACCCCAAGACCCCCTTAGGGGGCGGTACACGTAAAAATTTTCAGGGATGAATTTTCACTTTTTACAGGAGGCTCCAGTAAGCATAACTTTTAGCCAAATCGATTAAAAGTTATATATTTGGAATCCGCACGTCGAGAGCTTTCGATTCGTATATGTGTGGGTCCAATCGGAAGGGGGTAGGGGGGGGGTCCGGATTTTTGAATTCCCCCTCCAAAAATGTACTGGGCCACTCCTACAAAATTTTAAATATATTAGCGGACTCTTGAGCTCAATCCCAGTCGATTGGCACCCTCTTTGAGCAAACTGGGTGAAAGGGGGGGTCTGTAGACATGTCCAAAAGTCAGAGGCACACGTGCTTGGGTGCAGGCCGCGGGGTGAGTCAAGTCACTGGAGCAGCAATTCACTCCAAACTGACAGGATTGTGCCAGCATGAGATAGTCAGTAGGATTTTGAAGAAATGGAAGCAATGTGGGGCTGTGCAAGCCAGTTGTGGGTGCCTGGTAGGTCATGTGTGCATGGGCGTCCATATCTCAGTTTTTGCCCCGGAACTCTGCAACAATTCAGTTTCAGGTCTTGATGAGTATGCAGATGGATGCTTATTAGACAAGTGGGGGAAGTGTTGCAAGCAACGCTGAAAAGTTGGCGAAGCAGTTGTGGGCGTCTTCTTTATTTGCGTGCAACCTTATAACAAATTGCCTGTTTTCTTTTGTTGCGTGCATGCGTGCGTGCTTGCATGTGCACGTGTGCCTTTGTACGTGCATGTATGTGTATGCACGTTATGTGTGTGTATGTACGTGTGTGCGTGCACACATGTATGCTTGCACATACGTGCAAGTATGTGAGTGTGTGCGTATGTGAAAGTATGTGTGTATTGTGTGCATGTGTGTTTGTGCGTGTGTGTGTGCGTGTGTGAGTGTGTGTGCATGCATTTGTGTGTGTGCATGTGAGTGCGTGCACGTGCACGTGTGTGTGCGTGCGCGTGTGTGTGTGGGTGGGTGGGTGGGTGTGCGTGTGTGTGAGCGTCACCTTCCATGCAAGCATGAGCCAACAGACCTCGGCAGCAAAAAAACTTGAAATTGACTAATAAATTCATGTCATATTCATCAGAAATCTCCGACACTTTTTCCTTTTTTTGACAAACCTCCCCAAGGTCCCGCCCCCAAATTACGAGCTCAGGAATTCATGCTGATGGAGCCTATCGAGTTTGTGGCTGCCCGGGGGATCTGTGCTGAGTTTCTGGGCTGGTCAAACCTTCCTGTCTCAGACTGATTACTCCAGCGTACTCCTCACGTCACCTTCCTAAATTTGACAAGTTGTTCCATCAGCATACTTAAGGAGCTGGCCGAAGTTCCAGGGCGGGAGGTGGGCTGAGTGCTATGCATTTAAGTTTGGCCAAACTTTTACCCAAATTTCAACTTTGGTCCATATAACTTCACTTAGACAACCTGAGCTCTGCAAATTTAGGCTACCCTCCTAGCAGTTTTGTTTGGGAGGCTAGCCAAAGTTTCAGGGCGGGGGGTGGCCTGGGTGAGGCTGGGTGGCCACGCGTGAACTTTGGTGGGAAACGGGCAAACCTAGGGGCTACGCCCCTGAAGGGGGCTTCGCCAAAAAAGGAGCAGATTGGGGCCTTTTTGTCCGGATGGGGGCACCGGAAGGGGGGTTTTGGGGGGGCTTTCAGGGAGTCCAAAAATCATACGTGCCTATCCAACGTTTTTTTTCTGGCGCCTCCTGCTTTTGACAAAAATTTTGCGGTCACACGCTGGACCCCAAATTTCTTTTCAAGTCATGAAATGTTTTTTGCAACATGCCATAAACAGGGTGGGAGAGGCTTTGAGCAATGTTTTCCGTTTGGGACCTCCCCCAAAAGAATTGGATACTGCTCCCACATGTGTCCTCAAACGTACAAAACCATCTTTAAATCCGTTAAAATTATGAATTTTGTGTTGTAGCAGTCAGGGTGGTGATGTTTTCTAAAGGCTCTAAGGGGGATTTCAAAGACTCCTGCCAAGTCTAAACACAAGCAGAGAGGAGACAAGCAGGAGCAGGCAAGTGGTGTTCAATGCACAGAGGCACCTGTGTCCTGGAGAGGGCTGGGGCTTCGATTTAGTGGTAGAGGGCAGCCAGGCTGGGGAGAGCCAGGCTGGCTCTTTGCAAGCGCTTACGCACGCAGCAGGAGAGCTACACGCGCAGGAGCACCTGTAGCAGGTAGCCAATGTTGCTACCAGTGGCAGTGCGCGCCTTAAGCGCGCAGCATGGCAAGGAGAACAAGCCTGAGAACTCGTCAATCCTTATCATGCTCGGCACAAATTATTTGCACGGAATGAAAACAACGTCATGAATAATGTTGCAAACTGCGGTTTTGCTAATGTCATATGTGCGGGCAAGGTGCTGGTGAGGGGACTCAGAACCATCCCAGTCCAAAAAGATAGCCAATCTCTTTGCAGCAGGAATGGCATTGCGCATGATCGTGTTTCGCTTGGCTATTGAGGCACAGTACCTTCCCAGCAACTTGTTTAAGGCCGGCTTGCTCATGCGAAAGGCCCGTCTGAATTGGACAGCCTCCCAGTGGGGCTGTGTCCACCCAATGCGCGCATACGCGCGTGCCCAGTCACCCAACACTTGCTTTTCAGAATCCATAGGATGGGCTCCCCTTTGAGGAGAGGAAGAGAGGGGAGAGGAGGTGATAATTCAACCGCTTGTCACGTGTGATGCTGTCCAAACACTCAGGCAGGCCTAGCATGTGCCCCTTGCCTTTCTGCCATTCCCCTCATGCCCTTGTGCATGCACCAGGGCAAGGCAAGCTCCGAGTTGGACCCCGAGGAGTTAAGAATAACCAAAATTGTTATTTTTCAAATTTTGGTTTCACGAAGTGATTGAGGATCTACGGTAAATACAGTGTTGTGCACTTTACTATTGACGCCGTCAACCGTCATTTGACGGTCAGGCGTAATTTACGGTTTTGACCGTCAGAAACTAATCCTCAGGCGTAATTTACGGTGATTTTAAATTATGACGTCTGACGGTCGGCTTTACAGTTATTTACGGTGGGAAACCGTCAGGAATTAGTTATTTACGGTGGGAAATCGTCAGGAATTAGTTATTTACGGTGGGAAATTGTCAGCAGCTGGCCAGGCCGGGCCAGGCTCGACTGACTCAGGGCCACACGAGCTTTCTTGGCCTGATTACCGGAGGACATTTTTTATTAATATCGCAAATCGCAAATGTTGTTTGTGGGGAAATCGGAGCTTGAGTTGGCACTCTGAGCCACTGAGCACCTGACGCCGCACCATTACTTACAATTTCTCACCGTCAGTATGAATTTCACTGTTAATTACGGTTATGTGACGTCGACGTCATTTAAGCACTGTAATTGACAATGCCATTTGTGATTGACGCCGTATGTGCACAACACTGGGTATATACAATTTGCTTCTAAATTTCTTTAAACATGGGCTGGTGCTGAGATGCTCCTGTTGTGCTTATTATGCCAAGCAGTGCGTTCCTGGTGTGTTCCTGCAGCGCAAGACCAACCACAGCAGCCTGCTTGGCCGCACCATTACCGTCGAGTTTGTACAGAACGAGGCAGGCGTGAGGGCAGAAGCGGACAGGGGCGATGACAGAGGTAGAGGTCGCAGGTATGTTGTCCTTGTCCTCACAAATATGTGAGATAAGCTGAGTTGCTACTTACATGCTCTGACAGAATAAGTAAACCAAAAGGTGAACCATCACTGCTGGTAGGCCAAATTGGAGGATCAGTGCATGCATGCATCATGGCATGAGGTAGTGGGTAGGGAGAGCTCGTCTGCGTTTGCTTGTGTGTGATTTGCAGCTAACTTGCAAGACACCCGTCTGGCTTGCGAGTCTACAGGTTATTCACAAGTGCACAAGGCTTTCTACCACCCTCCTATTGATTCTCCTGCACCCCTAAACCCACTTTCTTCACACACCTCCTGCGTCCCAATACTTGTCCCAGAACATAGTTTGGCATACCATGGGTCCAACGTGACGGTTTGAGGGCGCAGCAGACTTTGTGTTTCAAAGTTTGAAAAAGACATAAAAAAATTAGAATGCATTTATATGACGTTTTACTGTATTTTCTCACTCTGCTGCTTTGCAGGCGCTCGTACAGCCGTTCCCGCTCTCCAAGGAGGAGCCTGAGTCGCTCCCCACCAAGGAGGGGCTCGCCTGTAATTTGATTTTGGCTGTGTTCAATGCGAGAGCCACTTGAGAATTTTGCATACAACACAAAGAGGAATGTTTTTTCTGACCGCTTGTGTGGTGCAAATTAAAAAAGGAATGAAATCAAATGAAATCATTGGGGTGTCAAGAAATTGGATTTATTCCTATGCTGGCATTCTGAAAAGGGTGATCCGACAGATGCCATTTATGTGCTACGTGCAATACATATATCCACATGACATTCCTCCCCCCTTGGCAACTCCGTCCTCGGAGTGGACTAGGCTCCCTGCTAGAGTTCCAGGTGGAGGGTCAACTCGCCAGAGGTGCCTAAGCGATTGACTAAACACTTTGCATCCCAACTTGTCGAAAATTACCGAATCGGAAAACTACCAAGGTTCGAACCCAAGACCTGAGGCCATCCGCGAATTTCCGCGGTGGGTTACTACAAGGCTTCAATACCAATGAAATTTTGCTGAGAAGGGTAATCCGACAGATGCCATTTATGTGCTTCGTGCGATACATATATCCACTTAACACATTCCTCTTCCGATTCTGACTCTGACTCTGACTCTGACTCGTCATCTTCGTCGTCTTCTTCCTCCTTTTCTTCTTTTGACTCTGATACCGACTCTGACTCTGCCTATCACCGCAAGAACAAGAAGAAGTTCAAAGTGAAGCTGGCTTCCAAATTTATTCCGAACCTCAACGACAAGCTTCCAGCAAAAGAGAGGCGTGACAGGTTAGTTGAGCTCAAGAAGCCGCTACACAGGGCACTCAAGCACGCCAAGTCTGACTTTAACAACGTCCAAAAAGCGGGTGCTCCACACAAGACTGCCAAGAAAGTGGTGGCTGAGATCCAAGGTGTGTTGAGGGTGCTTAAGAAGCAATTTATTAATCTCTTTTTTGGAGCGACATTCGGTTGGGACAAACTCGGCAACGCACTAAACCACAGTCACCTGCCATCTAGTCACCTGTCATCTAGAAAATTCGCTAAGAAGTTGGGCGTGAAGGCTGGTGATGGCAGTAAGGCACCTGTTCCCTTTCTTCCCAAACGCCGCCCACCTTTTACCACTCAGACATTGAACCACTCCATGCCTCGACAACATTATTATAATGCACCACTCCATCCGGCCCCTACTTTTCAGCAATCGTTTCCTATGCCGCCCCCCGCTCCACCCCCTTATGTAAATGGTCATGCGGGAGGGAATCGCCATGGCCCACCTCACACGTCTGCTACACACACATGACCACAACCAATCTGCTGCAAACGGTTTCGTAGGCAGGTTACAACGGCTACAACAATTTCAACGGCACACCACGCTAATTTGGGACACTTTGGGCACACATAACTCTAAGTAACTTTCATTCCTACAAACCCTCATTCTTGAGGCAATTTCTTATCTGGTACCACGCATCCGGTAATTACTTCTCTTTATTAGGTACTTTTTCCAGGCTAGGCCTGAAGGGTGCCAAGCACCGTGGAGGCCCAGGGTAATAATGGTAATAATGACAAAGCCCCATGCATCTTATGATGCAAGCGGAATAGAACTGAGAGTTTACGCCCAAAAGAAATCCTTGACAGAAAAATCAGAAGTCTGAGGTGATGTGCTTCGACTCCAGGCATAGCTAGCTATTTGCCTCCCCTTTTCTTTGATGGCACACAGCTCCCTCGCTTGCAAAGACACCTTCAAATACCTCAGTATGGTGTGTGACAGACAGATCAATCTGAGCCTTGCAGCTGACGCAGCTTTGCGACCATTCATGTCTGGTACTTTCAGAGTCAAGCATTTTGTCCAGAGCCGTGACCTTACCAACAGATTTCACGCTCACATCCGGCTTCTCAAGACTTACACAATTTCTGCTGGCATGTATGCGAGTCAGATATAGGCTACTCCTTTCTTACGACAAGGCAGAGAGATGAATAACCCCATACATACATGTTTTTGACAGTGCTGGAAAGGATTATTGGAGTTAAAGACACCATTTTTTCATGCTGCATTATGCGAGAGTGTGGCCTGGAGCCCCGGCAGTTCAACTTTTCGTGCTGCAATGCGTCTGTACAATTCCCTTGCCCAATGCAACAGCTCCACGATGAAAAAGGTTTTGCAAGCTGATATGCGATTGAGCTTCAGGTATCCTGACTGCTGGTCCTCCCACATTCATTCAGCCATGGATGGCTTGACACAATCATACATGTTTAAGTAGAAGCTGTTAAACTGTGAGCCTACTTGATTTTTATTGATCTCAGTCGTTTTGTCGTGGACTTCAGGAACAGGCATTCAGAAATCATACAGATGAGACGAGACATTGAACACAGCCCCTAAAAATATCTGAGCAATACTCCTGGTGGTATGCAGGCCTCTGCCTCCCAACCATCCTATACCAGCAAAGCAAAGCACCAGCTTTGCTTCTAACTGGGGCTTACGCATCTTAGTAGTCTGGCAATACCAACGAGCGAGAGGCTATTGACACCAATGACACATGCCTGTGTTAACCTAAATGAAAATGAAAAGAAAGAACAGACCTTTAAATCTCTCAAAAGAGAGTTGGTCAAAGTCTCGTGGGACCCGGAATGGAAGCCAGAAGAACTGCAAAATACTGGTTAAAATTTAGATGCAGCCTTCAACGGTACAAAGAGCATATCACAGCTTCAAACCTACCGCATTCTGCACCTGACACACATCTTAATGATCTTCAAAAACAAGGGTTCTCAGCCAACCAAGAAAGAAACTCATACCAGCCCTATGATATCAAACTTCGGAACAAAGTCCATTTTGACATCCAGCCCACCAACCCTGAAGTAGACATTGTAGCCACTGGGCGCTGCAAGTACTGAATCACTGACGTTAATCTCATGAAGCGCCAAAGAAACGACCCTGAATCTCCCTCAGACGACCCTATACCCCCAGAAGTGTATACTGCCACAGTAGCTTGCATCTACAACAGACGGAAAATTAAAAGGCATGCTCACCCCTGAGCGTCTCGACATTCTTCAAAGGTCTTTTGGAAAGGCAAAACACAGCGGCTCACATGCATGAAAACATCCACCCACCCCCTAGTCTTGCTTTAAAATGTGTAGGCCTCATCACACGCAAAGATATTGCTACCTCCAAACATACGAGCCAAAGACTAAAAACTCGCTTTCACGGATGCTTCCCCCCACATCATCACCGCCCTACAAAAATGGGCCCTGATCCAGGAGGCCTCAAAAAAATTTCATGACAGTCACGTGTAAATTTTGGGTCTCCGGCCCAAAATGACACCCCCCCCCAACCCCCATCCTGACCCCCCCAACTAATAAAAAGGGTGTCAATCTGCCCAGAATTCAAGCAGCTATCTGCCTGCACAGTTCTCATGCCAAATAATGCAATACCTGACGAGCTATAGGGCAAAAACTGGTTGCGCACGCTCTTGCACTGACCACCTGTTTAGTGCACAAATCCAGCCAAAACCTTTGCCAGTGCACTTTTTTACTTCAATCATGCAACTTGTGCATGATGCATTGCGTAAACTGCAAGTTTGGAATTAAATGCTGGCAATTTTGTCTGAACACACCCCCGCGGCCTACTTGGGGGCATTCCATGCATTTCTGTGGCCAGGCACCCAGACCCCACCCTTTAATCAAATCACAGCTGGTTCTGAGGGAAATCCCTTGTATGATATCTACTGGCTTGCAAAAGATGATAAAGGTCATGAAACCATACAAACACGGCCCAATCACCTACCACAAGGCGCTGGTACCTATCCAATTACCATGACGCCTTGCAAGCACACATGCACCCACTCCATAATATAGGTAATGCCAATACCGTAGCAAACTACCATGAATACCACCAGACCCTAATCAAAAATGACACTGCCAATGGAGCCGCTAGCAACGCTTACCTACCAGCGTCCTATGTCCCTATTAAAACCAAGTGCATCAATATGAAGTACAGAACAGGAACCCACCTGTACAACCAAAAGCATGCGGTATGGTCTAAGGCTTTAACCACATACCGCATCGTGTGCTTACACTTTTAGCACTCAATAAGCATAACTTGCTCCCTCTGCCCTCAACTAGACAGTGCCCTACATATCCTTTCTGGATGCCAACACACACACACAAATAAGATATATGATCATTGAGAGACACAACTTAGCTTGCTTAAAAAAGAAAAAGAAAAAACTACGCAGGCAGTGAAAACCACTCCCACATTAATTAAGGAAAAGGAGCCACTTTGGTACCGAGTACCGTAAAGCTCCTCCACCACAAAAAGGAAAGGGAAAATTAATGGGGATCAAGAGGGTTGCAGGCTTGGCCTGAAACCGGCTCCTGATGAGAGTTGATAACAGTACTGGAAAGGGCACGTCTGGTATGGACAAGTTTAGCAGCAAAGTTCACAGAGTGCACATGGAG
>Ga0307947_1000664_pt1 | contig 25044 bp, 23 predicted proteins | sample OrgLakmetagen232_FD_201840 | JGI IMG/M metagenome (GOLD analysis project Ga0307947, IMG submission 201840) | Saline water microbial communities from Organic Lake, Antarctica - #232 | ecosystem: Environmental > Aquatic > Non-marine Saline and Alkaline > Saline | place: Antarctica: Organic Lake...
GTGCCTGCTGCTCAATCCTTTGCGGATGGGATGCAACAAGACATTGTACTTGCCAAGCAGCACTTACAGACGGCACAACAGAGGCAGAAGAAATACGCTGACACTGGGCGACGCCTTGCTCCTTTTAACGTAGGAGATGAGGTTCTTCTGAGCTCCAAGAATATAAGGATCAAACATACCGGCACGCCAAAGCTACTTCCAAAGTGGTTAGGGCCCTTCACCATCCTTGACCACGCGAGCCACCATAGGCCGCGTGAAGGTGAACCTGGATACTCAGAGCCGGTATCATTCAAGCTGGACTTGCCTGAGGGCATGAGGGTGCATGATGTATTTCATGCGTCCCTACTTAAACCATATGTCCGAGGCGCTAATGTACAGCCTCCTCCCATGCCCACCGTGGTGAATGGAGAAGAGTGGTTTGAAGTAGACCAGATCTTGAACCATCGTGATCGTAAAATCCATGTGAGAAAAGCTACTAAGCACACTCCAAAGAAATTCAAGTTGCAACGTGAATACCTCGTCAAATGGCGCGGGTACAGTGACGATCACAACACATGGGAGCCTGCATCAATGGTTGCAGCGCTCGATGCTCTCAAAGAGTACTTAGCCTACAGGACACGCACCCCCAATCCTGTGGCTTAAAGGAGAGACTTGGCCAGCTCCTCCTAATGTCCTCGACTAGAAGTTGAGAGGCACGTTCCTATTTTAGGCACGTTGCTCAATCACACCTCAGCGGCTCAAGCTTACCCTGAGGCTCCCTTAGCGCAATAATTGATCTAGATAGCCAGTTTTAATTCAGGGGTTGATCTCCCTGAGTGGCGGCTGTCTCGGTATACCAACAACAGATCATAGCCAATGCAAAGGGATAGCACCACCTAATGGAGTTTTACGCATTTTTGCTCCCAAAGACGGGTTTTATCCAGGTGGGGGGGAATGTAACGTTCCAGGCGTTGCAAAATCATTGTAAATTACTAGCTGTGAGTAAGGGAACTTTCCCCGGGCAAAGTGAAAAGTGAAGGAGCAAGCAGGATTAATCTAATAAGAATTATTGCCACAAAGCTCGGTGACTTTGACGGTGTGGCTCGAGCGCGGAGAGCCCATTATCTCACACAACAACATCCGGGTGAGTGTGCCCCGACACACTCGCTGCTATACAACCGTGACAGTTACACAAGACAGGGTGAAGGACAGTGAGCTCAAAGCACACATGTTGTTGTGTGTGGACAGCTAGTTCAAGAAGTTAGTAGCAGGTGCAGCCACAGCCAGGGAGGCGTGGGTTGCCATTGGGCAGTGCTTCAAGGGTGAAGCACGCGCAAGGAATCTTCTAGCTTCGAAGAGAGAGACGGCTGCCAAGTGGGCAAGCGTTGCGGCACGCAACAGAGAAGGAGCACAGCGGGATGAAGAGAAGGTGTATGAGTACGCTCAGAGGGTCAAGGGAATGGCCAAAGATATGGAAAGAGCAGGTGACAAGAGGGATGAGAGCGCGGTGGTAGATGCCTTCTGCAAGGGTTGCATGGCAGGCACCGCATCATGAAAACGGTCCTTGAAGCACAGGACGGGCTAACGCTCGCAGCAGCCCTGCCGCGTCTGATGAAAAAAGAGGCAGATGAGAGTGAACAAATGGGGGAGCAGGCTATGCTCACCTACTCAAGCCAGCGGTTTGGCGCAAGAGGTCGACACCCTCCTCAAAGAGGGGGAGGCAGACAAGTAGCAGCAAGTCGTTCTGCAGCAGCAACAGTGGGTGGCCAAGGAGCATACGGTGCAAGACCAGAGGGGGACAGAGGGACGAATGGGCTGTTGAAGCCTGAAATTCAGTGCTACAGGTGTAACAAATTCGGGCACTACCAGGACATGTGCCCGTCCTTCCCATCCAGCACAACAGCGGGCCACGAAAGCAGCAGTGGGAACGCTATGGTCGTGCAGAGGTACAATGAAGGGGAGGGAGATGTGTCGGGATACGCGGTCACGAGCAGGGCTGAGCCTGAGGGGGAGAAGAAGCAAGTCAGGCTCAGTAGTAGCAGAGCTAGACAGTGGGGTGGTGAGAACAGCGGTGAAAAGGAAGATGTGTTGAATTACAGTTCACGAGCAGTGCTGAGCCTGAGGGGGAGAAGAAGGAAGTCAGGCTCAGCAGCAGCAGCTCAACAGCAGCAGCTTAAGAGAACAGCGGTGAAAAGGAGGGAGTGTTGGGATATGCGCTCGTGAGCAGGGTGAAGGAACTGGAGAAGGATTTGACCAGACTCGAGCAGGCCTGGGCAGCAGTGGGAAAGAAGAGTGAAACTAGTGACACTAGTGAAACAGAGGAGAGAGTGTGCCAGGGTACTTCATTCATGATGTGTAACGATGAGCACGCCGTGGCAGACAACGCTGGTTCAATTGCTGAGCCAAAAGCAGACAGGCTTGAAGTCACCTGGGTGGACAACTTGCCAGGATGGGCGCCAGACTCCAAGGTGGCTGAAGAAGAAGAAGGTGTGAGACTCAGGGCCAGCAGCAGGGATAGTGAGGAGACTCCAATGGAGTGGGTATTGGACTCTGGGAGTACCATGCACTGCTGCAGTGATCTACAGGTCTTCGTTGAGTTAAACCCCGTACAAAACTCGTACATTCACACACTGGGCACAGATGTGCGGGTCAGAGGTGTAGGGACAGCGGTGTTAAGGGTAGAAAGCAGTGGAAAGCAGGTGAGGCTGCACAATGTGCTGTACGTGCTGGGTGCACCAAGGTGGTGCGCCATCATCAGCATGGGACAGCTTCAGAGTCAGCGGGCGGTCACACAAGGTGCTGGTGACTACATGACTATGACGCTAGAGGACGGGACACAGATTGTGGGAAGAAGGAAAACTACAGCGGGATTGGCAGAGGCTCCGTCTTCACATCTACTCTTCCATGTAAGAGGAGCAGCACTCTCTACGATCGAGATGATGGGTGCGCGCGTGTAGGTAATGCGGGAGCTACAATGGGGAGCAGAAGAGGGAGCAGGGGAGGCAACAATGACGAAGGCTTGTCTGCGACTCAAGCATAACAGTTATATTGTGATCAAAGGGGGAGTGTTCACGAAGCAGTTTTGCGAGCCCGAAAAGTTCCTGATGATGCTCACCATTCTGATGATGATGCTCACCAATCTGGGAGGGATGCAGATGGAAGTGGGTTTGGTAGACAATTTTCTAGCGGGGGGAACAGAAGTAGCGGGGACATTCCAAATATCAAAACAGCTGAACAAGCCTTCGACGGGGGTGTTTCACAGCTTCAAATCAGCTCTAGCACAGCTGCAGCAGGGGGGGAAGGTGAAGGAAGTGCGCATCACTCAGATGCTCGATCCCACAGATGTAGACGTACAGGTTGAGCCCAAAGGGAGCAGCGGGGGTGAGTTTGAGGGATTGTTCGTGGACTACTACATGGTGAGATATTTTCAGAAGCAGGGCATCACTCTGGTGCAGCTCAAGCAGGGGGAGGTGCCAGACGTGACGGAGCTGCGAGCGTACGGATGCCCTGTGTACTGTGACATTCATGGTGTGGTACAGCGGTGGAAACTGCTGGTGGGATATCTACGCAACCCTCTCCTTTCTACAGACACGGGGGAGACCAAGTACCAGGTATGGAGATCTCAAGGGGGATTGGGTCTGGCTCCAGGCAATGCTTGGATTAATGAATCTTATAGCGGGTTTGAAGATGAATTCCTGGGGCACTATCAGGCACAGGATGTGTTCTGGCGAAAGCTGACACCTTAGGGAAGCACAGTGCACTTCTGTGCACCGCCAGCAGGTTGTGCACAGAGAGGAACGTGTGCACTATTGTCAGCGGTCTTTATTGGGGTGTGCGCACAGCGTGCACAATAAGCAGGCAGCAGTGCTGTAAAGCACTGCATGGGAGGGAGCAGGATGCACATTTAGTGTGCACATTTACCAGGATCAGCGGGTTTTTTGAGTTGTGCGCACAGCAGGGTGCACAATTGTGCATTCATCGGTTCATCGGCAGTAGATTTTCAGCGGGTAGCGGTGTTACATTTGGGAGGGAGCTTTTGTGTTCTCTCTGGCTGGAGCTGGCTTTGGTCGAGAAAGATTTCTGTAGTTTCTCGGTTCTGTTTACAGTAGCAAACTGCTTTGTTGGTTTCTCCTTGTTCAACTTATTTGACTTTTGCTCTTCAGCTCAAGTTTGCAGTTCTGGTGTTTAGTTCTAGTCCAGATCAGTGCAGCTTTTCTGTGTGTTTTGTTCTCCTCTTTCAGGCAGGTTCTTGGTGTCAACGGCCAGCTGCCTGGGAGGGAGTGTTAAAGGGCAGTAGTAGCTGGCTTACTTTATGGTCACCTTTCAGTTCACTTTAAATAAAGCCTCCTAAACCTCCTGATGCACTGAACAGGAATTCAAGGCACACAGATGCACGGGCTTCAGCTGTCCCTCTGGGTCGTGGTCGTATTTCACAAGGTATGAACAGAACTGCCGATGCCTTTGACTGTCCGAGTCTCGCTGTTATGACGTGCCTGGTCTCCAAATTTTTGGGTAAGATAATTGCCTCTTCTTCACCTGGTTTTGAAGACTTTTCAGCTCCTTTTTTGAAGTACGCTTACCCAGGTGATGAGAAAGATAAAAATGTGATTGTCCCTTACCTGGTTAACCTCTTTCACGTTGCTTTGAGTGAGAAACGTATTCCTGCTTGTTGAAAAAAAGCCAAGATCTCCCCCCTTCACAAAAAAGGCTCTAAGTTTGATCCCAACAACTACCGAATGTTCACTGTGAGCGGGACTTTGTATAGACTCTGCCAACATTTTGAGAGAACTAGTGACCAAGTGGTGTGTTGAGAACCGAAAAGTTCATGACACGCAATTTGGCTTTTATCCAGACCGTAGCACGATCCAGCCTATGTTTATTTTAAGGCACTTAGTCCACGCTGCCAAACAGATTAAACCAAAGGGTTGTTCCTACCTTCACACGGCCTTTATTGATTTTAAACAAGCGTATGACACTATTGACAGACCACACCTTTGGGATCATTAAAATAATATCAGGATGCCCACTCACCTTGTCAATGTTATCAAACAAATGTACGATGGAGACGAGTATGTTTTGATTGACGGTGCCAAAACTACCAGTACCGGTAATTCCTCTGTGCCTTTAAGAGGTGTAAAACAAGGTTGTCCTTTATCTCCTCTCTTCTTTTCCCTTTTTACCAATGATGTCGATGATGAGTTTGGGACTGATCTAATGGGTGCTGTTACTTGCACTGAGGGGCTCAGGGTAACTCACATGCTCTATGCTAACACCTGACCTTGACAGCTAATGACACAGTCCAATTGCAGAAAATGTTGAGACGACTGGAATCGTATGCTGCCAGGAAAGGACATACAGTAAATGTGCACAAATCCTACATAGTTAATTTTAATGCGTACCAAAATTCCGCAGTTCCTGTTTTTTGTCTCTACAATTAGGAGCTTGAAGAGAGATTCTTTTACCTACCTGGGAATGTTATTTGATAAGTGCATGAACTTACACCATGCTGCGACCCATGCTTTGAGGCCTTTTAATGCAGCTTTACGTAGAGTGAAAGAGTTTGGTATTGAAAAGAGGATTTCTGACAGGCCTCGTGCGATGTTGTGGCTTTTCAAGACATATGCGTTGTCAGCTGGCATGTAAGCCAGTCAGATTTGGTCTACACAATTTCTGAAGCATGACAATGGTTTCAGCAACCCTTTGCAGGTCGCACACATGGCGTCTTTAAAGGAATTTTGGGAATTAAATCTACTTCTGCAAACTGGTGTGTGCTTCGAGAATGCGTGCAGGAACCCTTGCAATTGTACTGATTCAGGTCAGCTGTCAGATTTTGGAACAGGATGGTTGATTCAAACAGCAATACTCTACGCGATGTTATGAAAGCAGATATTTCCCTTGGGATTTCTGGTGCTTCTAATTGTTGGACTAGACAGATGAAGGATGCTTTTGGTGATTTGCAGAATGGCACTGTATACAGAAGTGACTTATTACAATGCAGGAAGCTGAATATTTCTAATTTGCGCATAGACCTGAGATTCAGGCATCAGGCAGTTTGGAGAGAGGCACATGGTCAAGATCCTTGCTCTTGTTTTAAAAAGTCTGTGGCTTATCACAACTGGTTTGCTTTGCCTGAGGAACCGGTTTCTGATGCACGCGCACCATTTGTCTTGCCGGAGTATTTGAAGATGGCTCTGAGCAAAAGTGTCCTGAGGAACGTAGCTCGGTTCAGGATTCGAGGACAGGGGTTGAAGTGTGAAACTGGTTTATATGGCAGGAGTCCAGACAGGAGTTCAATTTGTGTGAAAACGGGGATTATATTCAAGATGAGAAACACGTTATTTTTTCATGTATCGGTACCGAACATTTACGGCACCAGTTCATCCATTTATTTGGTAATATTTCTGAAGGTGATATCAAAGAAATTAACTCAGTTTAGTGCAGCTGTCGATCTTTTTGATTGATTTATTTGTTGGGACCTATAGGTTGAGCAGCCATGCCAGACTGGAGGCCTTTGTAACCCAAACTAAACTAAACTAAACTTCATTCGTTCTCTGTAAATAACTCGCCCTTAAGTTCAACAATGAATACTCCACTGACGTACTCTTGCTGCAAGCTAGATTATGGTTTTGACCGTATACATAGCTCTTCTCCCCTCCTCAGAGCCATCATCAGGGTGACAACAACTGCACGACCATCCCAGCATTGCTTGTTGAATTTTAAATTTCAAGGTGAACAGGAGTGAGCTTTGAGAGCTGCTTTTCAGAAGCCACATGAAATTATAAATGCAGCACATTAATTCTATGTAACCATTTTTTGTTGTTCATTATGACAAATACAAATATAAGGCAATGCACAGCTGCGGAGCAAAAAAGTTAAGATGCAAATTACGAGTTATGCAAATGTTCAACTTAAGTCAAAGGCCGCATCTTTATAAGTTGGTACTGACAACAGACAAATGAAGGTCACGGTAGTAAACAGTTTGACATGCCGACTCACAATTATCATCAACAAGTGCATAACAAACTTGCAGTGTGTCTTTTGCAAATTTGCAGTGTATCTGTGCATAACATGTGCAGACAAATGCACTTAAAGAAGGCCCTTGATTATATGTCGTATATATACGCCTCTCTCGTCGTCATTGAGCAGAATTCCAGAGACACACTTGTTATGTCCTAAAACCAGCACAAGACGGCTCTCTCTTGGAAGCGTCAAGCAGGGATTGCAGAAGGGGTGGTGCTACCGTGCCGCCTGGTGCGGGCCACCCTGATGTGATGGCCTGATGCTTGCTGAGGCTGTCTCAGGTCTTGTAGTAAGGTGCTGTTTGCTGGTTGTATGAATTCCTCCAACTCAAAAGGACCTTCTAGGACCCGAAGGAAGACTTGCTGAAGATCTCTGAAGACAAGGCAAACCATACTTATGGATGAGGAAGTTTGAGGGGATGTCAAGGAAGAAGAAAGGACCCAAAAAGTAGCATTGAGGACAAAGACAAGATGGAGTTTTATGTTTGAGGCTGCCTTTTCTCAAGCTGTCATTGCTTCCCAGAATAACCAGGATATTTGAGGCAAGATTGTCAGGAGCAAGCGCTTATAACATCAAAAGGAGCATAATATGATGAAACAGTATACCATAATTAGCCACACAATAAACAAATTTCGCACCGGAATATTGCTGGCAAGACCAATCGCAGGCCAGCAAAGCTCCACATCATTACAAAAAAGAACCTGGGGTGGGAAACGCAGAGATGCCAGTATGAATTGTCTTGATAATGCCTAAGGCACCTTGCTCTCAATTATCTTCTCTGCATGATGGGAATTATATCAGGTGTGTGATTTGCTTGAATTGATGAAGGTAATAAATGCTCGTGAATTGTTTCATTGGTAAGATGAAAAACGACATTGCTTTGGTGTATTACAAATCTTGCGAGAGTAAGAGGCTGATTGCTTTCAAAGTTTTAGGCAAGAACACTCGTGGCAAAAGCTTTGACAGCCACATTATGTCTACCTTTTCTTTAAAATGTGGCAGGGAAATCCCATTCGATGTGATATGTCACATTGAATGCAATGACATTCACATTTACGTAAGACCTTACCAGGTGCTTGCCGTTTGGTCTTGACCCCCAGCCTGCTGCTCCATTAGGATCCTCCACTGCAACGGCCCGAGTACAAAGAGCATGTACACCATCAGCAGTGCTCCAAAAATGGAGCGCAGCACCTGAAGTCAAGTCAGGTCAAGTCACAAGAGAGGAGAGGGGAGAGATTTGCTATGTGCTAAAAGTAAGCAGGCAGGGTCTCTTGGGAAGTTGTCTTCTGACTAGGTTCGTAAAAGCAGAAGTACTAAAAGTTTTGATTGGGATATCGTATTTGGTCCTCCTTCAAAAAAATGATGACCGAAACGCCATGTCTGGCCACCAACTTAGGTGGCCAGTAATCTACTCACGTACTCTTGCTATAAGCTAGGCAGATGTTTTTGGTTAAGGCAACGGGTGATCAGATAGACAGATAGAGGACGCGAACTGTGAATTGTTAGAAATGACCTGCATGCCACAGAAAATCACGCCACAGCACCACAGCACCACAGCACCACAGCACCACAGCAAATCATCCCAGGTACGGTCTACCATAATTACCGGCATTGGATAACCAAAGTGGAGCATTATGGCACAGAGCAGTCCTGACGTCAAAATGCTGTTCCCGAGGTAGACCAGCACACGTGAGAGCTGGCTCTGAACGAATTTCAGCTCAGGATAAGCACTCTGCGTGCATGTTCAAAGCCAGTTGTGAAGACAGGAGCATGCGCTGCAAGCCTCATAACATGTACGCCTCCAAACAATATCAATTACCAGTTGACTGGCTTCAAGTTTCTACGTTTTCAGCAGAATTATTCGTAAAGCCCCGCATAAAAAAAGAGAGCGCTTCAATGGACTCAAACTGACTTCACTGCCAAACACGGTCAGACACCACACAAAAAACACGCGTACACTCACGCACAAACAGATTGATGACGGTTGGTCAATGAGGACAAAGGCGATCTATCAACCTTTTTAAGCGCACCTGGAGAAGAGGTACACTCCCAGTGCACAAGCAAGCCGCGCACAGAAGGCCCAGAATCAGACCCGAAGCAATGCTGGGCAGAGGAGGGCAGAGGAAGGGATGGAAACACTTAGAGGTACCCGCCCTGCAGCACGGGTGCACAGGCTGAGCCTTTTGTCGTGTGCATCACAGCGCATCTCACGAAAAAGCAATTGAGCACAAGGACGATTACTCTCGCTCCTTGAAACTCACCGTGCTTTGAACTGGTAGTTGAACTGGCAGACCTGTTCGCAAGGAGCAAAGCACAACATCCTTGAGTTTTTTCTGGAACTTGGCCATCATTATCTTTCGAATCTGTACTCTCAATAACTTGCCTCGCATTTGGAAATTGCCTGTGGGTTCCCAGTCTGGTAGCACGAGGCCCTCCAACGGTGCAGGCAGTCCCGGTGCACAAACCTGCTGCTGCCACAGCAGCGGCAGGGGCAAATCAAGGGGTCATCGCTGTGCTCTGGGGTGTCCCCCTCTAGACAAATCCTGTGCAACACGTCTGATGCAGAGTAAATCAGTCACCATCGAAAGCCAGTCCAAGATCAGGAATCTTTGCGCTGACCTGCACACACGGTTCTCCTGACCAGAAACACGAATAGAAGAGTGCTGGTGACCAGCCATCGATTGGCATTGATTTCACGCAAGCTGTGAATAAGCAACCGATCTCTTCAAGCAATTAATTTGTTCGCCTGTATCACAAAATAAAATGCAAATTAGTACTGTCAAAACGATTCGCGCGCCATTCAGCAAGAGCATTTATGCTTGTAACCGCAGTTGTCGCCCTTCTTTAGGAGGTAGGAGGAAAACTGGCATCGGTAGTGGCGCAAGCAAACATGAGCGGAGCAGAGCGAAGGGAGAGGTTTTTGGTGTTGAGGCACTACCACATATCCTCCCTCTGACATATCCTGGCCTTTTAGTTCTCTCCCTGGCCTCAATTCAGGTAAAAAGATACACGAACAATTGCGCCAGACAGCAGCAGCGGCAGTGAAGGCTCGCTGCTGTCTATCTATCTAGAAAGTCTGCTTTGCATTTCAAAATTAATTTCATGCCCTTCAGTCTCTTTCACTCCCCACCTTACAAGTAATTACTTGCATCTTGTTCCTGTGTGTGAACAGCGGACACTACCGCCCTCCTGCTTGTTTGTTCCTGCCGTTCTCTTGCACCTCGCAACGCCCTTTTCTGACTTCTTTCTGGCAACCAAAGACGACTACCACCGGCCTGTGAAGGTGAAGACACGCCTTGAATGCTGTAAACCGCACACTTCACAGACTATGTGGATCTACAATTGCAGACTCTTCTCTGAGTAGGAACTGCTCTAACATCATGTCGATGACATTTTGACGCCTGTAGGCTTTGCGCAGCTTTTCTCGTCATCCAGCCGCCCTGTTCGTGTCCCGTTTGATACCCTGTGTCTATGCTGTGTGGCACATATTTGGGTCATTGATGGCCTATTCAGCCATAGGCACCGCTCCGTTCCTGTGTATTCTAGCTGCCGTTGGGATTTCAGCAGCTGTTGGCTCTGCGGCTGCTCATGAGTTAATACACAGCAGGTAGGAATGCCGCATGGACATAGCTTTGAAATTTGAAAAGTTGAGAAACCTGTAAATCCTTTATTAAGGCATACATACATAGTCTAACACAGTGAGTTTTAAATTTTTGAAATATTTACTTGCTTACCCTTTGAGGGCGTGTTCTAAAATAAAAGACCGTTACAAGTTCCTGCTTTATAGGTCTCAGTGGACCATCAAACTTCTACTTATTTAAAAGGCCTGCACGTCAACCATTGCACACAGAAACCTGGTGCATCGCGTGGTGGGGGAGCTGTTTCTGTTGTGGACATGGCATTGGGCATATACAAGGTGCTTAATGTCTGTGATCCTCACAAACTCACTTTGCTTGGGTGTGTGTGTAAAACACCATCACAACTCCACACGTAGCACGTGGCTTAGAGCATTTAGGGAGGTAGCCCTGAGCTCAGCCGTACATTACTACAGCATGTTTCAGAGCGCAAATGTCCCAAAGTGTGTGATTTCTGACTGTGAAAGATGGGCACGTTGGCGATATCATACATCATTTAGGCCCAACATAGTACTGAGTCAGTACTGACACACTGACCCACGAATTAAGACATTTCCTTGAGACTGTGTGTATTGTGTTATTTGTGCAGGACTTGAGAGTTGGGCCAGTAAACCTGTAACTGACTATCACGACTTACTGGTGACACCTCAAATGTCATGATTCCTCTTTTGTATTTGAGTGGATCGGAGAAAAGTTTTACGGTGCTTTGTGTTGAATTTGAATGGCTGCTGCTCCGTAATTGATGTAGGGAGCTCTGCTTACTGCATATTGTGTCAATCTTTCCATCTTGTCCCTCTTGCATGCAAGCAAGTGTACTTTTGATTTAGTTACATTCACACCTTTGCCAGTTTAGCCTAAAAAACTGCACCTGCCACAACGCAAAACCTCAAGATTATCTGCGCAAGACTTGACATTTTGCAAATTTAATTGCATCCCGTTTTTTTCCTTGCGTTCCAGAGCCCATCATTCTCATCACAAGAACGTGGGCACCTTTCTTGACCACGCAACAGCTCGCAAGGGGGAGCTGTACTTACATTTTTTGCCCAGGTAATAAAGGAGATCGTCTAAAAGCTTCTTGTGCTTCTAAGCTCTCAAGATCTTTTGGCTCTTAGGCTCTCGCACGTGCACAGAGGCACGTCCAAATAACTAGTTACTAGTTACTATGGTATTTGTTTGACCGTTCAGCATCCTAGTTGTGCAAGGTGTTAACTACGCCACCAAACATGTCCATACCAGGCCCTTTCCAGTTCCATTATCAACTCTCATCAGCAGCCTGCTTTTAACCAACCTTGCAACCCTCTTGATCCCATTCATTGTTTTCTTTCTTTGGTCGAGGAGCTTTGCAATGCCTAGTACCAAAGTAGTTCCTTCTCCTTAATTAATGTGGGGAGTGGTTTTCACTGCTTGCGTATTTGTGTTCCCCCTTTTTTGCAGATAGTGGCATAACAAAATCATTGTGAAACGTCTGTTATGCCATCATGTGCATCTGAACTGTCATCACCGTCTCAAAACCTCTGGGTCCATAGGCAGTTCAAGTTCCATGACCTATTCCTCCTCTTCTTTTGCAAGTCAGCCACCTCTTTTAAAAATCAGCTCGTGGTAAACATAATACACATAATCTGTCATCCACCTCTGCCTCTGCCTTTTTTCGATTCTCAGATCCGGTGCCAAAATGCCTGCTGATGCATCTTTTACCCATTCATTTGTTTTCCACATTCCCACATGTTTGTGGGTTTCCAGTACACACACATACATACACTATCTTTATATTGGCTAATACTGCCAATGGTCAGGGCTCTACTGCAGCCATTGCAGGGCACTAAAGACACAGGACAAGTTGTTGGTGTTGTGTAGGAGGGAACCACTCAATTTGCGTTTGTTGTAAATGGAGCTGCTGCAGTTCTTGGTGCTGTCTTTCTGGCTGTGCTTGGTGGTGTCTTTTGTGATTTCCTGGCTGTGCTTGGTGCTGTCTTTCTGGCTGGTGCCATAGCTGTTGCTGCGGCTATTGTTCGTGGAGTACCACAGGCTGAGGTCGTAACTGGTAAATTTGTGATGGTCGTGAGTGTGTTGCTGAAATCTGTACTGCTGTGCGCTTTGAGGCTGTGGATGATTGTTTTGCAGAGGCTGTCGCTGTGGCGCACATATGTGCTTGGTGCTGCTTAGGATATCCATCAAGGAAAGCCGCCACTACTGCACCTGCTTTGCTGTCATTCACACCCACAATTATCAAAGCACCAAAACATCTCACATTGTTGTTCAGCGCCTTGATGATGTGCTAATCAAATCTGCCCAACTCCCCCCCCCCTCAGCTGATCTACATGCGAGCCCAGTCAATCCAACGTTAGCCTACATCATTCAACGGGCACAACGGCACATGGCACTGGCACATGGATGGCTGTTTGCTGTATATTAAGTAGGAATTGTTTTGCTCAAAAAATGATGAATGGCTTGATCCAGCCCTACTACCTCGAATCTTTTTCGTGTACCAAACAGTGCAGCTTTAATCAGTGACTGAGCCATTCATAAGTAGGCATATGACACTCTATGTAACGTCTTAACAGAGTGATTCCCTCAATCTCAATCTATAATTAATTGCCCTTGCAGGTACATTCTGGGTGGGTGGGCTGTTGCCTGGCAGGAGGAGGTGCAGGCATCTGTAAAAGTGTGGGAGCAACAACAACGCAGGGCCGTGCCGCAGCCTGCTCCTATCGTTGCTGCCCCATTAGCTGCACATATTCCTTGGGGGTGCGTGGCAGTGATTCTTGAAGCCTATCGACTGCACGCTACTGTAAGAAGAAAGACAGGGAGCAGCATTTCTCTCAGTCATGCAATTGCCTAAGCTTTTGAGGATGGAGCAACCGACTCTCAAGATCCGATCATGTTATGCACATATGCACGAGTGAGCACTCGACGCTGAACAGCTTTGAGTCGGAACGTCTGCAGGCTCCTGGCTGCCCTCATGACACAAATTGGAATCACGAGCACTATCGGGCTTCTGTGGGGAATACAAGCAGCTGGTCTTCATCTTGGTAAAAATAGAATGGTTGTCCATGCAAGTGAGGGTCAGTGCAAGTGAGGGTGTTAGGTAGGAAACCTAGGAAAGTCGAGACTGGACGAGCAGGTGGTTTGTGTGTTTTGGAGGCGCTATCAGGCTAAATCTTAACAAGTCAAAGTCCAGATGCTGTACTGTTCGCTCCCATCTCCGCAAAGACTAGAAAACAAACCAACTAATGGAGGGGGGTGGGAGGGTTCTTCTGGTGGCAGGGGAAAATTGAGGGAGACTGGGAGCGCCTCAGCAGCACCGCCAGCCATCAGCAGATCCACGTTCCCCAGACAGCACCGACCTAAAGGCCTTGGCAGACTTCACCATGAATTCCATCCACCTCATTGAAATTCATTATTGTGAGGACACTAGACCTCAGAACCGGCTGAGCGCCGCGCTGGAACAGCGCAAAGGCCTCTGCACCATCCTTCAAGGAGCCTCTGTTGCCCTCCATACCATCCTTTTGGAAGTGGGTGGACACCATATACAACACTCGCACGATAGAAATCAAGGATTTGGGTCTTGATTCTCAAAGAGTTAAGAAGCTTGCTTCAAGCTCCATATACACCCTATTAATTACGCTGCTAAACTTGTCCATATTAGGCACGTACTTTGTAGTACTATTATCAACCGTTTTCATGCCAAGCCTGCAATCCTCATGATCTTCGTTGATGTTTCCCCTCTTTTCTTTAGGTGAATGGATTTTACAGTACTTGGCACCGAAGTAGCTCCTTTTTATTAATGTGGGGAGTTTATACTGCCTTCTTTCCAGTCAATTAAGCATCCGTAGGGTTGACTGGACATTGCATGTTGTTGCTCAATACTGATGTTAGCATTCTCGAGAATCTGCCCTTTGCTCTGCATGCACAGGTGCGGCTGTCATCAGCCAAAGCCTGTTGGCTCTGGTTGACTATGGCCTGCACTACGGGCTTGTACGAGAACCCCTGGTACGTGCTCTACTTTCACCTGTGCAAGCAGGAATTGTCGTAAAAAGAAGTGAGTTCTGTTGCAAGTCTCCTTCTACATAATCATCACTGTAATAGAAGAAGACTTGCTTGTTAACGGATGCTGTGTGCTATGTATTTAACCGACAATCAGGCAGGGCTACCAGGTCTGAATTCCTTCTACAAATTGGTCTTTTGGTTAGTTTAGTGTTTCAGGTATCAAGATTCTCAAGACGGAACTTCTTTGTCACGCCCAATAGGTGGCAGCAACGAATTGTGTGGCAGAGCAGTTGGTTGGTTGACAGTTGAGAGTTTTTTAGGTCTTGTTCAATAAGCTGAATGTTCCAGTCTTATTGATAACCATTACCCCTTCTGGGTTTGATAGCTTTGGTAATCAAAGAGGTACCTTTAGAGGTGATCCTTAAGAGACCCTGTACCGTATAAGGTCTCTGATACCAGTTGTTCGCCTAGTATAACGTGTAACAAAATGAGACCGAAAATGTCTGAGTAAACAGTCACAGCTCCGGGAAGGGAAAGTGGTGTGGCAGCCAATAAGAGATGAGTAGTACTAGCAAAGATATACACGCGCACACGAGTATGAGCAGAGAGCGCACAGGTGTGGATGTACAGAACTGGTAGAGGCATCATCGCAATGATAAGGGTCCATTGCAATGCGAAGAGCTCAATCCTCTGCTGGATGTTTTTTCCACCTTAGAGGCCTTCCTTGGTTATTGATAGATGTGCTGAGTTTCATACTTTGCAATGACGGTGATTTGATCTGACATCTTCCTAGCATCATTGTTTTCACCTACGCAGTCCACCTACTATTACAGCAATCATTCTTTGCCTGCAGCCTGCTGGAAAATTTGAGCCAGTCACGCAGTTTTCAAGCTTCAATTCTGCGTATTGTCTTGAGAACTTGGCACTTTTCTCGGTGAGTGCTTAATGAACTGCTTGTCTTTTCATGTCATGGAAAGCGATGTGCAAGGAGGGGCTTGTTAAAAATGCTATCCATTTCGACCTGTATGGTGTCTGATTTAAATTCAACGCCCTGCACGTCTCTTTGCAATGCTGTTGTTTCTTTTTATGTTTATGTAGGTGTTGTACCACTCAGATCATCACATGACAGCGGCAAAGCCACATACAGACCTGGGACTCGTCTGGCCTTCCCAATCAAAACCTGGCACACAGCTGCCAACAACAAGAACACAGCACATAGCTGAACAGCAGCGAACAGTGGCGAGCACAAGGAGCCAGACTCAGGACGAGGTTCCTGGCTTAACTCCTCCTCTCCTGCTGCCAAATATTCCCATGACTGCCATTCTTCTAGCTGCACTGTTCCTGCCTCCACTGTTCTTCATGCTTGTGGACCCCCACGTTGATGCGGCCAATCAAAAGCAGAGGGAGGTAGCCAGGGAACTGATTAAGAACCGCGTGCTCTGATTGTGTGTCCACATAAAAAAAAGGGAAGCTTGCTTGCTGCAAACAAAAATTTGCCACCAGCCAGTATAAAGGTTTTCCTGGTAATGCTACTATATCTGTTTCAGGGACATAAGCCCAGGGACATAAGCCCAGGGACAAACCTATGTGGCCCTTTATTGCTTTTATATTAAAAACATGTTGCTGGCTGGCTTTTCCCATGGTTTGTGCAAAACCACTCGCAGCGATGGACGCTAGTACATTGTGCAGATAAAATAGTAACACATGGACAAGTTTAAATTGTAAGAGCTATCTCCTGACTAATGCAAGAATTACAAGGTTTACAAAGAAAGGCCTTCAGTCGAGAAGTGCGACTGCTAGCAATTTAAGAAGTACAGTTGCAGTTTCTTGAGCTAACAAAAGTGATTGGAATACGCTGGTCTCTGTAAGCCAGTAAAGACGTGGAGCATGTGAGAAATGATGCATGCCCACACTGACACCTCGTTGCCTGTTCCCACACATTGCTCAGCAGCTGCTGCTGCCTCCTGCGTGAGTATAAAAAAGGTCAGGTTACAAGGTGACAATCCGTGCATCTCTTCTCAGGTGAATTATAGCACAGTTCGCGTTTCCTCTGTTTCTTTCTGCAGTATGCGTGAGTGTTCACTTCTGTTGTGTGCATCGTACACACCTGTAAAATGCCAGTGCGGACCATGTAAGGGAGCGTTGCGCTTAGCTTTTCGGTAAGGATGGTGAGCATCTGGGGGGCCTCTGTAAAGGGCATGTCCTTGAACTGCAGGGTGTCAAACGGATTTTAGAGATTTAGACATATTCACGCCAAAGAGGCAGGAAAAGCATGAGCTGGTATATAGGGGAACCTTTCCTCCCTTTCCTTACTAGAACCGGGCTAAGCAGCCATGCCGAGATGATTGGCATGATTGACATGATTGACATGAGTTCACACCAGTCAAAGGCGAAAGGCTGCAAATTGCCACCACAATTGTGGATAGGGCAACAAACGTCTATTGAAACTTTGAATTCAGATAGTGCATACAGACGTGATATCATAAAACTGGTCAGATTTAAGCCAACAAACACCCATGACAGTCAGCAGATAGGAACAGCACAAGATGCAGATCCTGAATAGAGCAGATTCTGATTAGGCCTCAAGAATTGACAATAGTCTGAGCGGCAAAAATAATGCTTGCCGTCCTGTACGAAGGTACAGAGCACTTTCCCAAACTACTTGCTTCTCTTGCACACTTTATTTCATGGCCCCCATGTGCTGCATGAATAGTGTGCGTCCATGCGTGAACAGTGTGACGTCCACGCATGAATAGTGTGACGTCCATGCATGAATAGTGTGACGTCCATGCACAAATAGTGTGACGTTTACGCATGAAAGTGTGACGTCCATGTATGAATAGTGTGACGTCCACGCATGAGATATGTGACGTCCACGCATGAATCGTGTGACGTCCACGCACCGAGGCGTAGCTCGTGCCAGATGATACTGTGGAGCGCTCCGCCACACAGCTTGTCTTGTTGGTAGCCTTGAAGTGCTCGGTGACTTGACGCATTTGGCCACTACTGGCTGGGTACAGCTGCAGGCATGGGAAGCGTAAAACATTCAAATTTCATATGGAAATGTGAAACATTCATGGGAAGCGTGAAACATTCATGACATGAAACATTCATGGAAGCGTGAAACAGTCTTACGGAAATGTGATTTCATAATGAGATGTATGATCGAAAGAAATTTACGCATCTGCAACTCAACAGTGCCAAAGGGTACTGAGTTGGCCACCAATCGCCAGGCACTGCAAAGAACAAAACGGCTGTCTTATTGTCTTTATTTCCTTCACCAAAACTTGGCTTATCCTGGTCATCAACGTAGACTAAGTACTAAGTACCATGTAAAAAGCCATGGCTTGCAAAACACAGATATTGGTACACATGCCCATGACTGGAGGACGAAGCTTTGGATGTGTACATAATGTACAGTACACAGCTGGTTATATCATGCACTGCAGTAACGGTCTTTTGAGAGTGTGGAATCGCCTCAATTTTGTCTTCTAAAATGATCATATCATGTAGTACAGCATCAGTTATTAGATCCTGTCGTTTACCAACAGCTGTAGTGCTCAGAGCTTTGCCTGTCTACTTTTGCGTGAGGACTGGGTGCAGTGGCAATGCTGTTTTGATGCAGTGAGCACATGCAGCATAGGGCCTGTCATGGGTGCCTTTAGAGTGCAGTATCCAAACCTGTACGACCATCAGCTACTGAAGATCTGCCCTTGGTGGCTGACCACCTTAGGGCACCTAGCATGACCGACCAGCCACAAGGTTACGACAATGGTACAGACAGAAGCCAATGCAGCAAAGCAAGTAGGTATTATATGTAGCAGGTGTAATCATAGCCACTCCAAACACTGACCTGCATGTGCAGCTGTATTAACAGGTTCTGCGTGCCCTTGGGCCCGTACACCACATCCATGAGCACGTCCTGCAAGTTTCCATGCACATTACCAATCTATTAACATTTTGATGCACAAACAAGGTATGTCCAGGAAAGATGTTATGCAGTGTGCAAACACGTTAACCTCATAACGATTTGGCGCACGCACAGGAAATGCGCCTTGCAAAGACGGTATGCCAATTCATGCAGGTGAGTAACCATATGAGCACTCAAGCGTGCATGCAAAACGTGTACAAGCAACGGTGCACGTCCTACAAGAGCCTGAATACCAGCATGATCAGCTACGCAATTGAATATGCCTCTCTGCCAGTGCTATTCCACACACACTTTCATCTTAGATGGATGGACACTGTGTGCCGGTATTGTACATGATTTGTAAGTTACAGGTGAAGTGATATTGCAACAAGTGTGCGCGTAACATCCCATCGATTATGGATGTAATTTTTAATTAATAATGCTTACGTGTGGCAGGTTCATGGACAAGCAGGCGGACACACACACAAGATTTCACTTTAAGGAAACGACGGTTGTACCCATTGCAAAAGGGTTAGCCATACCATGTTTATTTATCATGCAGTGCACCATGACACCTATGGATTGACAGGGAAGTCTTGGAACACTATACGGGTATGTACTGTGTATGTGTATGTATGGCCACGGCCGGCCCTACATGTCAAGTTGAACAAACCCACCTGTGATCGGGCTACAGCATCCACAGCTAATGGAATGAAGCTGTTAATGGGCACCATCTGATCTCCTGCGCGATAGTATCGTCAAACTGTGGCACTGAGGCTGCATTTTCATCATCATCTTCATCTGAACATGATGCTATGATGAATATTTCATCATAGGATCTTCATGCAAACTGTGACACTGAGCCTTCATTCTCATCAGCATCTGAATATGCTGTGCAATCAGTATGGACCCACAGATTTGCACGCTTTTCGCAAGGCAACTAAAGCTGTTGCCCCTGCTGCTTAAAATACTGAAGCACGAAGCCAAAAAAGGGTGGCCACCACTGAACACTAGGGCGTCTGCTCGCAGGCATACGCACAGACCCACACATTAGAAAAAACATAAATACCAGGAGGCTCCAGAAAAAAGAAAAGTATAGGCACATATGATTTTTGGGCTGGACCCCCCCTACCCCCCCCTTAACCCCCCTTCCGGTGCCCCCACCCGGACAAAAAGGGTACCAATCTGCTCCTTTTTCAAATAGGAATCCATCTGCATACTCATCAAGACCTGAATATGAAGTGTTGCAGAGTTATGGGGCAAACACTGAGATACGGACGCCCATGCACTCGTAACCTACCAGGCACCCATAACTGGCTTGCACAGTCCCACATTGCTTCCATTTCTTCAGAATTCCACTGACTGTCTCATGCTGGCACAATCCTGTAAGTTTGGGGTGAATTGCTGCTCCATTGGCTTGACTCACCCCGCGGTCTGCACCCGAGCGCGTGTGCCTCTGACTTTTGGACATGTCCACAGACCCCCCCCTTAACCCAATTTGCCCCAAAAGGATGCCAATCGACTGGGCTTGAGCCGAGGATTCTGATGATATACTCAAAATTTTGTAGGAGTGGCCCAGTAAAGTTTTGGAGGGGGGGTCCAAAAAACTCTGGACCCCCCCGGACCCCCCCCCTCCGATCGGACCCATACATATATCAATCAACAGATCTCGATGAGAGGATTCCGAATATATAACTTTTAATTGATTTGACACGTGCCGTCCAAAAGTTATGCTTATTGGAGCCTCCTGAGTATACACACAAATACGCACCAAGGTAGGATGCAGAGCCTGTGGCCTGAAGGGTGCAGCTATCGTAACCACCCTCGTGCAGCAGACCCTCAGTGGGAGGCCTCAAGTTGGACAGCAAACGTAGCTCGTAAGGCGTGAGTAGCGTGCAGGAACGGTTGTCCCGAGCATCTGCACCTGCTGTGTCGGGGCTGCTGCCACTCAGTGCCATGCGGCCTGAGCATGGAGTACAAACGTGTGTGTGTACGTGCGTGTGTATGCATGCGTGTGTGCGTGTGTGTGTGTGTGTCTGTCTGTCTGTGTGTGTGTGTGTGTGTGTGTGTGAATTTATGCCAACCTTCTGGTCGAGCCCATCCTCAAGGTACCTAAACCTAGCCCTCCTCACACACAGGCGATTCATCCATGACTACAGATGGAGCCATCCTCAGCCCAGCCTTGTAAATGCTGAACTCGTTAGACAGCAGGTCAGACCCTTTCAAGGCCTTCCTAGATTCGTAGGGCCACAACTAGTCCTTCTTGGATTGTGCCCAGGAATCAACCAGAGGAGGAGATCACCACTTGAGATCAGGCATGTACTCTCATGGCCATCACAAGCGCTTCTTTGATCACACCCACAGGTTGATCACAGTGTGGCGATCAGGCACACTTTCTTGAGATCAGAGGCACTCACCCATGGCCACAACAAGAGCCCTTCTGAGTTTGTCCCCTGTGAGAGCCTCCACTCGTCGTAGGTCTGCCTTTTCCAGAGTTGATCTCAGGGTGGAGACCAGGTCATGAGTATCGCTCGTGGCCCGAAGCACGCGCGCAGATGTCAGTGCAAAGTCCTCAAACACTGTGTGTGCATGTGTGTGTGTGTTTGTGATTTGTGATTTCAGGATTGAGACCAGGTCATGGGCATTGCTTGAAGGCTGCAGCACACACGCGGAGGTCAGTGCAAAGTCCTCAAACACTATGTGTGTGCGTGTGCGTCTAAGTGTGTGTGTGTGTGTTTGTGTGTGTGTGTGTGTGTGTGTGTGTGTGTGTGAAGTTGCTGAAGTACCAGCTTCGTGTCAAAGTTACAAATCCAGCTGCATGTTGAACCAATTACTCTGTTGCTGTGACTTGAAAAATCACACTACAGTTCAGATGCCTCTATTATAAAATCGCATCTCACAAGAAGCGACCTTAAGCCTTTTGTATGGAAATTGTACATACAGACAGTTATTCCACATCAAAGTCCATGGCTGGACACACTTTTACGTGTGTAAAAAAAACCATTTGGGTCTCTGCAACGAGTGTGCTGTGCCTCTCACAGCAAAAACAGCGTTTACAAAAAGCGCGTAAATACATGCTTACAACTCCCACACATGCATACACCCACATACACACCAAACACAAAAACATCGTACACCCACCCACCCACAAATACATACATACACCCACACATACACATACTATTCAACAGCGAGCCAAAGCGATGGCCATACCGTCAAGGTCCGTGGCAAGAGTGGAGCCGAGGCTGGATCCGTCGTCATCGTCATGCTCAGTATCCTCGTGTTGTCTGTTTGGCAGACCCTGCAACAGCATTGCACATTGGTAAAGCCATACGTCAGCGTTTCTCTGCTGCCTATTTGGCAGACCCTGCAACAGCATTGCACGTGGGACAGGCCATCACGATGTCTGTCTGGCAGACCCTATCAAAAGGGAGCGTTGGGATGAGTGTGTTGATTGCAAAATAGGTAGCATTTGCATGGTGTCATTGTGACACCTATACACAAAAATACACACCTCACTCAACCTGTGCCCGAATTCAATAGCATTTGATCGGGTCGCCACCTTTTTCCATACACATGGACAATCAGCACCTACACATTACAAGGTACTGCATTCATTCTTTCCAGATCCAAAACAATACTCATGGGAAGTGATGCTTGGAAAGGTACAATGTAGGTTTGCAACAAAGGATATGTCGTTGTACCAGTACGTTTTGATTCATTCAAATGAACTTCTCATAATCCCATCGCTACCAACCATTTCCCCCCTCATGCGGAGGCCAAATATGCACCACAGACCCTTGCACCAACACCATCAGCTCTACGTCAGCACCATAGCACACGAAGCTGGAATGAACTCTCTAATATTCACACCCACGTCAATTCTACTTAGCTCAGGTGAAAGGGCTGTTTCTAATCGTTTCCAACTAGTCTGTATGGCTATCCAGCGCGATCAACCTTCCGTTTCACGTAGTTCCAGCAGCTGAGACACCCAACGTCTTCAAGCTCGGCCTTTACAGCCTTGCCATCATTATTCAACCCCTCAAAATAGAACCAAATCAGCACGAGCACACCTGCTGTCACCGAAGACCTCCATACAACCTGACCACAAGCAATCAAAAGTGCCCCATTGACTGTACCTGTAAACGTAGGGGTCTCCTGGATTGTGACACTGCTGCTGTTGGTGCTAGCCCTGCCCTGACGCTTCCACCCCCCAAAGCATCCAGTGCAGGAGAAGTAAATGGTGAATGATGGACAAGGGGGTGGCGGAGGAGGCCAGGCAGATGAGGGGAAGTGTGTGTGGTGGGGGAGTGGCCGGAGGGGGAGGAGGCTCGGGTCCTGCATTTGTGCATGTGTGTATATGTGTGCGCACGTGTGTATGTGTGAGAACGTGCACGTACATGCGTGTGAGTGAGTCTTCATTGCATATTTGCTCCCTGCTGAGCACACACATACACTCAAGCACTGGCATGGAAAGGCTCCTCACCAGCTTGGCAGCAGTTGATTTAATGGCTCCACCCCAACTTGTAAAGTGGAGTGGGCTCCAGGAGGAGGGAGGGTTTTGGGCACCGGGCCAAGTTTGGGAGAATTGAGGGTGGGTACTGTCCTGTGTGTGTTGTGTGTGTATGTGTGTGTGTACTGAGTTGCACGCTCACTATCACTGTTGAGGTGATAGAGCGACGAGGAAAACAAAATCAATGTGCAAAACAGATCCAAAATAGCTTGCAAATACACACACATAAATGCACGAATTGGTGTTTTTGAGCGCGTATCTCTGTTATTGACGCACACTTACGCTCACACCCACCCACAGACCCATACATCCCATACATCCACACATGCACACATCCATACGTATACCCCACCCACTCACTCATGCGCACCTGCTGATGCTATTGTCGCTGGCTGAGGTTTTGCTGCTCCGGCCCCCAACACTGCGATCCCCTGCTGTGCCTCTTTGGCTCGCACTATCCTGTGTGGTTGTCCATATGTAAATGCGATAGTGTACGAGCAAGCGCATGCAAGTGCGTGCATGTAAGTACATTCATTTCCAAGTCCACGTTCTTTGGAGGCTATGGTCTTATCCAGTGTTCCAAAAAGCAGCGTGGACAAAGGGACCAGATCAGTGTTTCAGGCATTGCCCATTGCCCACAACTGGTACTGTGGGTAAATCATGATTTTATGTCCACGCGCTCATCCGTTATTCCAGTGGGGTCGTCGTTGCATTTAATCTGCACAACTGCTACTTATGCCTGCCATGTGCAGAGCAGGCATTCTTCAGAAGCATGTGCCCCCCTTGTGACACTACAGAACAATAAGACTGGTGCCAAGGTAGGAGCAAACGCAGCAACCCTGTCGCCACGTCTTGTCCTGCTCACTTCTTTTTGGTGTAGGCCAAACTGAAACAAGCTTAGATACCTCAACAAGCCTAAGGCCCTGACTGCAAAGGACACCCGTGTTCTACCCACCTCTTTTTGGAGAAAGGCAGATTGGAACGAGCTTGAACTCCTCAGCAAGTCTGAGCCTGACGTCCTGACAGCAAAGGACACCCTGCCCAAGCTCTGCTGCCCCAATGGGGCCCTGGTTCCCCCCTCCTCCCCGCCCTCTCCCTTACTGCTGCAGCTGTCCATGCTTGCTATCCTGGATAACAGGCGCTTGACTTTTTGCTGGTGCAGCTCCTCCCTGTCCTCACCCCTCCCAGCACTGGACCCTTCACTCGTAGCACCCTCCCCTGCCAAGGGTATTTTGTCCTTGCTAAAGCCCGGCCGCATGAAACTCCCCACCCTCCCAGTCCCTGGTCCTGCCCCCTTGACCACCGCACTCCCTGGACTATCCCCTTGCGCAATCGACACCATTCGACGCACTCCTTCACTACCTCCCCCTCCGTGCACCCCCTCAGGAATTCCTGCAACCCCTCTCACCCCTGAGCTCCCACTCACACGCAGTGAACCACGTAGGGGTACAAACCCACTGTGACCACTGCTGCGAGCGCCTACCCCACTTCTTCTTCCCCCTGTGGTAACTGAGGACTGAGGGTCCTCATCTGTGGCCTTCCTGATGCCTGTACGGTGATGAATGACAAAGAAAGAAAAACAGTCAGTTGATGCTGCTGTGCAGGCCAACGGCCTCGGTGACTGTCTAGTATTGAAGGCCCTCATCTGTGGGCTCCCTGATGCCTGTAGGGTAATGAATGATGAAGAATTGACACAGTCAATTCCTAGCAAGAGAAAGGCCTTCTGCTAGGGAATCATACATTACTGTCTGTATGTACCGAGCAAGACAGTAGTTCATTAGTGCCGCAATTATTTCTGACCCTTCTTCGCAAAATGGTTAGGGCATTCAGTTATCCATTTTCCAAGGTCTTGAATAGTTTGCAGGGTATTCAGGAGGCAAGGATTTTGTCAATCGAAATATAAATTACATATTCGGAATCCTGACGTCGAGAGCTATCGATTGGTATATAAATGGGTTAATTCTGAGGGGGTCGGGGGGGGGGGGGGTCTCCAGAATTTT
>Ga0307947_1000665_pt1 | contig 25023 bp, 30 predicted proteins | sample OrgLakmetagen232_FD_201840 | JGI IMG/M metagenome (GOLD analysis project Ga0307947, IMG submission 201840) | Saline water microbial communities from Organic Lake, Antarctica - #232 | ecosystem: Environmental > Aquatic > Non-marine Saline and Alkaline > Saline | place: Antarctica: Organic Lake...
TAGGCAGCTGTCTCATTACAAGATGACACCTGATAAGAACATGAGCTGGCAATTAGAGCGGGCCAAAATTGGATATTTACAATGAAGCCTTAATAGAGGGGAAATAAAGCATTAGTAATTACAATAAAGCGTAATATAATCAACACACGCAGGTGGGATTGTCAAGAGTGCACCTTCACCCAGACATCAAACGCTTCGTGACGGATGCTCAGCACGCAGTGGACAAGTTCCATTTTGTGGAGAATCACAAGGTGGCAGCTCTTGACAACGTCAACATTGAAGTGTGTCAGCAAACCTTCAGGTGAGTAATTTTTTTTATGGGATGAACACTAACTCCCATACCCTACCTCATCATAAACCCAAATATCCATGAGCGCATTATGCATCCGAGGACCACAGCCGCCGCCCTACTACATGTAGAACAGCTGGGTGTGCTCTAAGCACCCACGCGCTGCCGCGCGTGTGTTACCTCGAGAAAAGGGTTATCGATTGGATGTCAATTCTCTATAATACTGGGTACATATACCCACGTAACAGCGTGGGTGCGTCCGAGAGGCGAAGCTGCCACCCTAATTAAAATAGTACATTTGGGTGGTCTGAGAGTCACAGCTGCCACCATAATTAACTAATGATCGCCTCAACCTAGAAAAACACCAGTGTGTTCTCGTACATTACAGTTCAACTGCTGCCCTAAATGCTAAAGCATTATAGTTTAGGTAGTATGCAACAGTAATGTATGCCAACAAAAGTACACTGGTCCTTGTGATTGTAGTAGATGTTAAAAAATATCCTACTTATGTGCACATAATTTATTTTATGCCCATTGCAGGCAGATCAACTGGTTCCACGCCTGCGATACGGCGCGGGCGCCATATGAACAAGGAATGGTTTCGTTGGGCATTGCTAAATATAGTTGAGAGTAACCACGTGCGGTTTGCACAAGGTTTATAAGCTTGTAAAACGTATGCCCGTCGCTGTGCATTTGGCATAGCTTTTATATCGGGAGTTCATCTTCTAAATAGTGTCATCATTCTCGTCTTTTGCTGTTACTTACTCTGGTTTTTTATGCTTAAAGTGTCTGTAGGCAGTCCAAGCAGCTGCAATCTATTTCACTTTGCCAACATAAGACAAAGCTGTTATTTCTTTCGTTGCCTTGATTTGACAATTGCGAGTTTTTAGAGTGCTTAGCCTTTTTGATGGGTTTTGCATGCATTTTGTGTGGGCTCATGCTCGAAGTTGCCTTTGCATGCAAACATATGTGTATGTGCCATTAGCGGCCATAATCTGGACAGTCTCCATAGTCTGAATAGTCTCCATAGTCTCTATAGTCTCCATAGTCTGTATAGTTTGAGCAGTTTTTACAATTTAAATAGTCTCTGTAGTTTGAATAGTCTCCATAATCTCCATAGTCTCTAAAATACGAATAGTCTGTGCAGTATCTATAATCCCCATAGTTTCAATAGTCTCCATAGTCTCTATAGTCTCCATAGTCTCCATAGTCTCCATAGGTTTCCATAGTCTCCAAAGTCAATTTCCATAGTCTCCATAGTTTCCATAGTCTCCATAGTCTCTATAGTTTGATGAATAGTCTCCATAGTTTCCATAATCTCCATAGTCTCCATAGTCTCTATAGTCTCTATTGTTTGAATAGTCTCCATAGTCTCTATAGTTTGAATAGTCTCCATAGTCTCTACAATCTCCATAGTCTCTACAGTCTCCAAAGTCTCCATAGTCTCTATAGTTTGAAAAGTCTCCATAGTCTTCATAGTTTGAATAGTCTCCATAGTCTCTACAGTCTCTATAGTCTCCATAGTCTCTATAGTTTGAATAGTCTCCATAGTCTCTTTAGTTTGAATAGTCTACATAGTCTCTATAGTCTCTATAGTTTGAATCGCCTCCATAGTCTCCATAGTCTCTACAGGTTGAATAGTCTCTATAGCCTCTACAGTCTCCATAGTTTGAATAATCTCCATAGCCTGAAACAGTATGTACAGTCTCTATAGTATCCATTACTCAAGACTATTGGAACTATGAGTATAGCGACTATAACTGTAGAGGAAAAACCAGGATGAAGCGACCGATTTTGCTCTTTTTCCCCTTTGTCCCTTGTGTGAGTGTCTTCCACTTGGCGGCAATCCCAGTACCCCTGCCCCAATTTGACATTGCAGCATTGTTTTATTGTTTTATAACATTTATCATGCTTATATCCTGAAGCAGAGGTCGATCGGGGCAACCTCAGAAATGCACCTTTTCCCTGCCAAAGTGGGTGAGAAATACGCAGCGGGCCCCACAGAACCCCCCAGAATGTCGAATTTCCAGCAAATGTCAATAATATAGTTATAAAATCAAGTATTTAGCATTCATATGAGGTATAGGGGGCTTTGAATTGGGTGGAGAGCTAAGTGAGACTGGCAGGGTGGATTTTTCACGGGGGCGACCGATAAAGGTCATCAGTAAGACTGGCGCATTCAGCTTATTGAACAAGGCATGCAAAAACCCTCTGCTGTCAACCAACTTACTGCTATGTGACACGATTCATCACTGTCACTGCCAATAGGGGCTTCGAGTTGGACAAGCTGCCAATCCATACCTCCTGGCTATGAAACCAAGAGGCATACATCCAAACGAACGTGATATACATTTGAGCGAAATTAAGGCAAGGTTACATTGCTATATATGCCTCTGGCGGGCATTTGAGCGGAAATTTGGAAAAAGCCTGAAGCCGAACCAAAATGAACCTAGAAAAAAAACAAGGGAAAAAGGCTAGGCACTCAACCGCATAAGAGGCCACACCATATATATCTGGTTGGTTCAAAAAAGTCATCAAACGAGTTGGGCTATCTTCGTATTGAGGTGGGAGGACCAGCTGGCGGTGCTGTGTGCTAAAGCTAACAAGATGTTCATGCGGACAGTCCAGCAAAATGGGTTCCTTATCCTGAACAGAGTGCCAGTCATATTTGTCACAAATCCTGAGCTCATAAGGCCTTCTATTCCTGTTATTACGAATTCTTTGGAGCAGAGAGTTGGTGCAAGAAAACAAGAAAGAATTTGAGTTTCTGCTTTTTTAGTCTTGGCAGTTGTGAGGACCCACAATATTTGAAGTCGTGTGGAGACCTGTAACAAGCAGTACGAGAGTTTATCAGAGGGAATTATCTGGGAAAAAGCCAAAACATGCTCCTTTTTGCATGAAAGGTGCAACTACTTACACGTTACTTCATCAAATTGAACCCAACCAAGCTTCAAACTGATGCTGACTTTATAAGTGACCTGAGCATGTGCTCAGATTTAGAAAAGTCGCCCTGCGTACAGAATGACAGGACTAAAAGCATACGTCGTGCACCTGTACCCTAGATGGGTGCTTTCTAGGAGGAATGGCACATTCGTTTGTATATCTCGCCAACCACTTAGTCTTTTTCCACAATTCTCTTGCAATGCTCCTTATTTATTATAAGGACTTCAAAACACAAAAAAACATTCAGTTTGGTAGCTTTGGCTGGTCAGATGCAGCATATGGCTGCTCAAAAAGTAAGGTTCACACCGCGGCTGCTGAGGCATGTGGCCCTAGCTGGTACATTTCAAAAAAACCACATAGACGAGACGAGACGCTGAACACAACACCCCAAATATCTGAGCAATACTCCTGGTGGAGTGCAGGCTTCTGCCTCCCAACCACCTGGATCATTCCCATTGAAAAGCCTCTCTTATTTTTAATCTCTAAGTGGGATGTCGTGTGTCTATGCGTCCATTTGGTGGTGTAGAACACAGATCAACATACTTTCCTAACCCATTCTGGTAGTATTGAGCAAGACACCATCCACGCAAAGTTCCCCACATATGTAAATTCTTAGGCTCCATCCAATCAGAACAACTTAAATATGCAGTAGTACCCTTCTGGAACAATACACAGCCACTTCTTAAACACGCTTGGGATTTGCAAATCATTGCCGTATGGGATACAAAAGGCAAAAAATGCCTTAATGCCTACAACAACAATTAGCTGAAAGAGCTTGCCAAAGAGATTTCTGAGGCAAAGTGGGATATCATTAGCATTTACAACGACCCCTAGTATCCCTCTGCACAAAGCAATGGGAAATATTCAGGTCTTAATAAAGTAAGGAAGCTACTTTACGACCTATTTCATCAAACCTCACAAGGTCCAAAAGAAAAAACAAATATCCTGGACCGACCTCAGAGCTCTGACAAAGCGACCCAACACAGCTCCAGCCCAAACCTGATCCGTAAAATACAAGATGGCGGGACTGGGCCTACACTGATGGCAGTATCAAAATATGTGAGGAAAGGCAAGAAATCGGATCAGGTGTGTACCACTCTCGCCTAAACATACCACATTATGTGAATCCAAGAGACGTAGTTATAATCAATACCATCTCACGTGCAGAACTAGCAGCCATAGCAGCCGCAATCTGTCACGGCTACTCCCATATTGTTGCCACAGATAGTCTTACCTCAATGCATCAAATCAAAGAATACTCTTACACCCAAAACTCCACCGCCACCACATCCAGGGAGATGTCTTCCGATCCATTGCCAAAGCAATCCACCAGTCACCATCGCCCATTCACTTCTGCAAAATCAAATCACACGCAGGTACTATAGGCAATGAATATGCTGACGCTCTTGCTAGAAAGTTCTAGATCAATCACAAGCTGCTCTGACGTTGCTGATACCTCCATACGGACAACAGGGCCTCAGGAAAATCCCTTCTACAGCATTTACTGGCTTGCAAAAGAATACGAAGAACATCAAATTATGCAACATCACCCAAACACAGCCCAGTCACCTACTTTAAGGCTTTGGTACCTATCCAATTACCATGACGCCTTGCAAGCACACATGCACACCCTCCACAAACTAGGAAATGCCAATGCCATAACAAACAACCACGAATACTACCAGACCCTTATCAAAGATGGCACTGTGAACGGATTTGCTAGCAACGCTTACCTTAAAACATCCTATGTCCCTGTTAAAAGCAAGTGCATCACTATGAAGTACAGAACAGGAAAGCTGTACAACCAAAGCATGCGGTATGGTTTAAGTACTCAATAAGCTTAACTTGCCCCCTCTGCCCTCAACTAGACAGTGCCTTGCATATCCTTTCTGGATGCCAACACACGCAAATAAGAAATGTGATCATCGAGAGACACAACTTAGCATCCAAATTGATCTTCAAAGCCATCAGCAAGACAGACACCCTAGGATCCTGCTTTGTCTGCATGGAAATAAGTAGCAGCGAATGGCTGGCTATGCAAAATCTTCAGATTCCCGATACAGCTGAAACTAGGATTATACTAAAGTGGCTCTTTCCACCACACTTCTCAAACAAAAATCGGTTCACCTCCAGCCGTCCGGATGCTAAACTGGTTGCTCCCACCTCCGCAAAAACAAGATGCAACAGACTAGCAATGAAGGGGGACGGGTTCTTAGGAGTGGCAGGGGGCAACTGAGGGAGACCGGGAGCACTTCTACAGCACCACCAGCCGCCACCAACAGATCCACCTTCTCTAGACAGCATTAATCCAAAGATCTCAGCATTCTTTAACGTGACATTCACCTCATTGACATCAATTACTGTGAGGACTAGACCGCAGAACCAGCTAAGCGCGGTGCAGGAACAGCATATAGGCCTCTGCACCATCCTTCAAGGAGCCTCCGTTACCCTCCACACCATCTTTTTGGGAATGGGTGGCACCATTTACAACAATTACACACTGAAGCCTTATAAGGAGCTGGGTCCTGATTCTCAAAGAGTCAAGAAACTTGCTTCCAAGCTTCATTTTCATTCTGTCAATTACGCTTCCAAACATGTCCATACCAGACGTATCCTTTCCAGCACTAGTTAATACCTCTCATTAGGAGCCAGTTTCAAGTCAAGCCTGCAACCCTCCTGATCCCTATTGATCTCTTCTTTTTCCATTGGTGGAGGAGTTTTAGGGTACCCGGTACCAAAGTGGCTCCTTTTTCTTAATTATTGTGGGTAGTGATTTTTCACTGCCTGCGTAGTTTATATTCTTCTTTTTTACTACACTATTCTTTTTCTTTTCTTTAGGTTTTGATTGGAGCGTGGTAATTTCTGGATCGGGGTAACTATGATCGCATCTGGCTTGCTCAATCTCCATAGTTGTTGCGCAATGAGGTTGGAGGGAAAGACCACGTTGAAATACCCCCTATCTGTGCCTTAGGAGAAGGGTGTTTAAGGTCTTGTCGCACCATTGTTGCACGACTTCCTACGTCTGCTTGTGCTAGAAGGCAGGCACCTTGAGCACCTTGTTGAATTGTTTAAACATCATTATGTCCAGCAACGTTCTGCCTTTTATCATGTTATTCATGATGGGATGGCTGCTGCCTGACAGCATGGGTAGGTGCCACCTGGCTTTTGGCAAATGGGACATACCGGTGGGCCTTTTATATGATGGCTGTCATAAGCAGCAAGCTTTTATTTGTGTATCAGTTCTGTACAGCAGAGAATGCATGCCTTCTTTTCTGCATTTGTCCAAAATGAGGTGCTTATGTCTTTCTTGATAATACCTTCCTTGATCATTTCTTGGTAATTTGCTTAGCATTTTGTGGACTGATGTTTTAAACTTTTTTGATTTAGGACCTAGTTTGTATTGGTTGTGCATTTGTGCTTTTACCGCATTGAGGACTGAGAAAGTGGAAAGCCTTTCTGCTGGAGGTAACGATCGTCAGAAGTTTCTGGTAGGCGGGTATTCCACCCTCGTAAAGCCAGGAGATGGATGAGTGGGGATGATGTATGTTACGTGCTATATATGCACCCAGTAATACAGAGAACTGACATCAATTCGATAAGAACCCTTACCAATTAAACAATGGATGGGCGTCAGTAGGGCTCATTATTTAACTATCGATTTAGAAAAGGTTGCCACTTTAGTGGTACGTACATTTGGTACTGAACCGTGCTTTCCCCACCAACGCAGCAGCAGCAGCCGGGCAGTGCAAGCCTACAGAAAACCAGGGCAGCACGTGGTGTTGAATCAGCCACATATAAATTCAATCCGTTTGATGCCGGGAAGAAAGTTTAGTAAGTTTTTGCAGAAAAAGGAAATCAAGGACGAGTCAAAAGTGCAACATAAAAATTTGGGTATTAATATATAATTGTGGGACACTCATGATATACTGCAAAGAGGAGCCATCGAAAGGTCGTTAATTACATTTACGTTTCGTTGATTGCATATGTTGTTAATTAATAAATTCACATCAGCCCTAAAACTACCCAGATGAATGCTGCCGAAATTGGGCTTGCTGCAACCGAGAAAACCAGCAAAGACCAAAGAATCAGAGCTTGTAGAGTGCCTGAAGAAGAAGGTGTCTGAGGTGGCCTCTAGGTACTTTTCATGCCCCACGACCGCACCGTGAACTCTTTTGACCATCTCTTCAAAAGCGCATGCATGCTGCTCTTTGGGTAGCGCATGCTCGTAACCTTGACGTGTTAGCACTGTGAAATTTCCCTCCATGCGTTTGAAGCTTGTAATTGCGTACGTAAACGTGCGCCAAAAGCACATGCACACACAATGTTTTCAAGTTCAAGTTTGCATGGCAATTGCTGCCACTGATTGTTCGTACATATTCATGCGCGCTCTCTGTGTTCACCTAGATTGCCTGGCGTGCTCAGGACCTAGCATCTTTTTTTCTGCCCAAAGTTCACGCACAACCAGGAATGCTCATGCACATGTTCCTGATGCCAAGGTGGGAGATATGCTCTGTGCTTGGAGGGAACTGCAGTAAGGACGCTCACCTCCTCGCGGCCAAAACCGTGTTGGCACTGGCAACCCAGTTTCAGGACCATAAACATGTTGTGCGTTCCAAACCTGAGATCAGGTACGATTCGATGCGATGTGTTTGGCATGCAGTGAACATCGAACAATGAAAGCTGGGGATGCTTGCAAGTCTCAGGGCGCGTGCTCCGTGCCAAGGCACGTTCAACGTTCAAACCTTTACACCGACCAACAAAACGGTGTTTCTCACCCCTTGTCAACACACACAATAAGAGTCAACTACCTCGATTTATTTCATGGCTTTATTGATGCGGGGAGTGGTATTCACAGCCTGCGCTGAACATTTTTGGGTGCTGAATTGAGAGGAATTGCTAGATTGACGAACATTGCTAGATGAAGGAGAAGAAAAAAGGGAGGAAAAACTCCGCTGGCTGACATTGCACAGCCAGCGTGGTTGAGGGAGAAGGCACAAAAAACAAAAAGGGAGTGACATCTTTTTCCTCCTTCACAGGCTAACTTACTCCTTGCAATTGTTTGTGCTGCAACCGTGCACGTGTGAGAAAGAGACCTTCCCTACCATTGTACCAGCCTAATTGCACGTACAATTGGAAGCATCCTCTGAGCCCACATGCTGATTTGCTGGTGATCCTGAACGCCTGACCTCGTCCATTTACAACCTTAAACAACGTCTTTTAAAACTCTACAGCTCTGACCAAACTATGTTCCTTGTTACGTCATGAGGGGAGCGGAACTTTTGGGAGTGGCTAAAGTGGCAGAAAAGCTTATGTCACAAGGCGACTAAAAAAAAGGGGGTTGGTACCGGTTGAAGGGATGCAATAAGCAGGCATGGTAAAGGTTGAAGGGATGCAATAAACAGGCATGGTAAAGGTTGAAGGCAATAAGCAGGCATGGTAAAGGTTGAAGGGATGCAATAAGCAGGCATGTGAATTAATTCATCCCCTCTGCAACCAGTCTGCGTCTGACGCCTCCTGATTGAGTACCTTTTTTGTAATATAAATGCTTATGTCTGCCAGAAGTTCCGTTTCTCGCAAGCAAGACCTGAAGCCAAGCTCTGAACTGCATATAATATTTCGCAGCAGGCTGAGTTGAACCCAGCCTTTTTTGCCAGGTCTCACTGCGGCACTTTAAATCACACAAGCCAACCCCTTGAGCCAAAGCGCGACGCCGCAACTGAATACGCTTGATGGATGTACATCTACAGACCAGGCCCTGAAGTAGCTCAGCTCTCATGCGTCTCGCTGAGTAGTGTCCAGCGCTCTATCTGTCACTATAATTTCCGCTCTGTGATTTCTGCACTATGATCTTCGCTCCCTGATCTTCTCCCTGAGATTTTCACACCGTGATCCAGCACCCCTGCCACCTCCACACCCTGTCTGACTCACAATCTCATGGTTACACACATACACACACAAGCGCACACACACACACGCACACGCACACACATCCTCCACAGGGGCGCCGCAAGCCAGGCCCTAAACTGGACTCAGCTGCTCAGCTCGCTGCTGGGGTCGCCTGTGCCTTCTGCACGAGCAGTGACAGCTGATACAATCCTGATCCTGGCGCGTGTTGCCCCTGTGTTGGTGGGGGAGGGATGTGCTGCGAACCTGGTGGCGCTGCTGGGCAACGGGCACGGGCTGCCCCTAGGTGTGTGTGTTTGTGTTTGTGTGTGTGTGTGTGCACGTTTGTGCTTGGATGTGTGTGTGTGTGTGTGTGTGTGTGTGTGTGTGTGTGTGCGCGTGCGTGCTTGGATGTGTGTGTGTATGGTTGTGGGCATGGGGTGTGAGTGTTTGTGCGTGCAGGTGTGTGTCAGTTTGTCAGTGTGCATGCGAGTATATGCGCTTGTGGGTGTTGGATATTTGTATGCTTGTGCATGTGTTGTGTATGTGTGTGTGTTTGTGTGTGTATTTGTGTGTGTGTATGTGTGTGTATGTGCCCATGCGTGTAGGTGCAATTCAGGCAAAGGTTTGGTGTGTTTGTTGTTTAAATTAGACCCTCCGCCTTGAAGCTTGCATTTTTGGTCAAGGCTACTAGGTGCTTTTGTGTAATTGTGTGCATATGTGTGTGTGCGGGTGCGTGTGTATGTGTGCGTGTGTGTGTGCGTGTGCGTGTGTGTGAGTTGTGTTTGTGTGTGCGTGTGCGTGTAAGTGCGTGTGATTGTTTATACCTAGTATGCCACATATATATATACATATGCAGTATTTACATCTGGTTTTTGTCAACCAATTGCTGTAATAGTTATTCGCAAACGGCATTTCTTACTGCTAGTACATTCTCTACGTCAGCGGCGATACATATAGCTCACATACTTTTTTACTCACGGCTTTGTGTCACGGCACACACACAGCACATGACACACATTACACACATGTACACACAGGCGCACACACGCACACTTTATGCCACTTTGCTTCAATTTCCTCGTTAGCATTAGGTATTTTTCTTGCATGTGTACTGTAGAAGGCGTGGTCTTAGGTGCCTTCACACAAGCAATGGCAGCAATTTACTTGTCCATCGCTCATCCATCAAAACGAGCGCTCACTCAAACACAAATAAACCTACAGCACATTTGCGGTTGCGTGGATTACTTTGCTGCTTTTTTTGTACCGGGAGAGGCACAGGCAAAGTGCGCTCACACACGTAACGGCAGTATTGTCCGTGTTCAGCATTCGACTTAACTGGCATTATACTGACACAAACCTTTTTCTTGCGCTGCAGAGGGCACTGCCGCTAGTGCTCTCACCCAAATGATAATAGAGTGGCGACGGCTTGCTCATCTCTGGACGGTGTGGGATGCACTGCAAGGCTCGACTCGCTTGCTAGCTTCATTGCAACGAGCCCTGCCCAAACCAAGCACAGGTGTGTGTGTATGTGTGCATGTGTGTATGTGTGCAGGTATATGCGTGTGTGTGTGTGTGTGCGGATTTGTGTGTGCGTGTGTGTACGGATGTATGTGCGCGTGTGTGTCACACACACACACACACACGCACACACACACACACACACGCACACACACACACACACAAACACACACACAAACACGCGTGCGCACGTGCACACGCACACACACGCAAACACACGCGTGCGCACGTGCACACACACACACGCAAACACACGCGCACACACACACAAACACACACACGCAAACACACGCAAACACACATGCACGTTTTTAAAGTGTTGCAGGCCATGACGCCGTGATCAGATGCACAGCCATGCTTTTAGAGGCTACCTACACAGGCATACATCATATAAACGCACATGCACAGGCATGCTTTTAGAGGAAGGCCTAAACACTCATGTGTTGGGCTCTGCCAAATGTTAGCACTAGCTTGGGCGCTTATCTTTCCGCACGCCCATCCGTGACAGTGCAGCCTAGCTATACTTAGCTTTTACGTGCATGTGCCTGCACGGACCTCAAGTTAACGGATCTTTGCAGTCAGTGCATATGCCTGCAGGGACCAACAAGTTACCGGATGCAGAAGTGCATAATTGCCTACAGGGACCTCAAGTTAACAGATCTTTGCAGTCAGTGCATAATTGCCTACATGGACCAACAAGTTAACGGATGCAGAAGTGCATAAATGCCTACAGGGACCTCAAGTTAACGGATGCAGTCAGTGCATATGCCTGCAGGAACCTCAAGTTACGGATCCCTGCAGTCAGTGCATATGCCTGCAGGAACCTCAAGTTAATGGATCTCTGCAGTCAGTGCATATGCCTGCAGGAACCTCAAGTTAATGGATCCCCGCAGTCAGTGCAAATGCCTGCAGGAACCTCAAGTTAACGGATGCAGTCAGTGCATATGCCTGCAGGGATCTCAAGTTAACGGATCTTTGCAGTCAGTGCAAATGCCTGCAGGAACCTCAAGTTAACGGATGCAGTCAGTGCATATGCCTGCAGGGATCTCAAGTTAACGGATCCCTGCAGTCAGTGCATATGCCTGCAGGAACCTCAAGTTAATGGATCTCTGCAGTCAGTGCATATGCCTGCAGGGACCAACAAGTTAACGGGTGCAGAAGTGTATATGCCTACAGGGACCAACAAGTTAACGGATGCAGAAGTGCATAAATGCCTACAGGGACCAACGAGTTAACGGATGTAGAAGTGCATTGCAGGAGTGCATAAGCCTGCAGGGGCCTCAAGTTAACGGATCCCCGCAATCAGTGCACATGCCTACAGGGGCCTTAAGTTAACGGATGCAGAAGTGCATATGCCTGCAGGGGCCTCAAGTTAACGGATGCAGAAGTGCATATGCCTGCAGGGACCTCAAAGTAACGGATGCAGAAGTGCATGAATGCCTACATGACCAACAAGTTAACGGATGCAGAAGTGCATGAATGCCTACATGACCAACAAGTTAACGGATGCAGAAGTGCATAAATGCCTGCAGGGATCTCAAATTACCGGATCCCTGCAGTCAGTGCATATGCCTGCAGGGACCTCAAGTCAACGGATGCAGAAGTGCATATGCCTACAGGGACCAACAAGTTAACGGATGCAGAAGTGCATAAATGCCTACAGGGACCAACAAGTTAACGGATGCAGAAGTACATAAATGCCTACAGGGACTAACAAGGTAACGGATGCAGAAGTGCATGCGGCGCTGGCAGCTGTTCTGCCGCTGCTGCAGCTCTTGCTGCAGGTGCTGCACATCGCGCCTTGGCAGGTGGTGGGGCGTGACAAATGTCCTGCACACTGGGCGAGGTGCGTGCTGTGCGTGTGTGTAGGTATTTGTGTGTGCTGTGTCTGTGTGTGTATGCGTGTAGTTTGTGTGTGCTGTGTGTCTGTATGCATGTTTGTGTGTTTGTACATGTTTTTGTGTTTTTGTTTGTATGTTTTTTTTACCACTTTTCCACCTGAGTGTGGAGTTTAAGCAGCTGGTCGGGAGCTCCAATCGGGAACTAGCTAGGAGAGTAATGAAATTATGGGGTAATTAAAGAAGATTTGCATTGGGCAATTAGACCAATTTATGCATTTAATGCCTAGGCACAGAGCGTGGTTTGTTCAATGCAGATGCGTTGCATGAAGGTGTGTAGCTGCAAACAATTGTGCTGAGGGGTTTAAGCACTAGCTGCGAGAGTGATTGGAAGGGCATTATGTACAATTGTTTATCCTTTACTGTTAACCGCTGAGACTGCGCGCGCATACAGCCTTGTTTGCCCACTGCCTGTGCTTATTTCGAAAATGTAGCCCTGATATTTGGTACTGTGAAGTCTTATCATGTCTTCTAACCACCTATGACAGGCCCACACATTCATCTCCTCACTCTTCTCCACTGCCGCCTCACACACAGTATAGCAGGCACAGCTGCGCAATGGATACTGCTGGCTGACTCCGGCAGTGCCATCACTCTTTTCCTCACTCTTCTCCACTGCCGCCTCACACACAGTATAGCAGGCACAGCTGCGCAATGGATACTGCTGGCTGACTCCGGCAGTGCCATCACTCTTTTCCTCACTCTTCCCCACTGCCGCCTCACAAACCGGATAGCAGGCACAGCTGCGCAATGGATGCTGCTGGCTGACTCTGGCAGCGCCATCACTCTTTTCCTCACTCTTCCCCACTGCCGCCTCACACACAGGATAGCAGGCACAGCTGCGCAATGGATGCTGCTGGCTGACTCAGGCAGCGCCATAACTCTTTTCCTCACTCTTCCCCACTGCTGCCTCACAAACAGGATAGCAGGCACAGCTGCGCAATGGATGCTGCTGGCTGACTCAGGCAGCGCCATAACTCTTTTCCTCACTCTTCCCCACTGCTGCCTCACAAACAGGATAGCAGGCACAGCTGCGCAATGGATGCTGCTGGCCTACACATGTAACATCCCAGGACAGCAATTCTTGGCTGGCTCCCCCCACCTCAAGTCAGCCAGGCAGCAGCAGCAGCAGCAGGATACGGGTGTGAGTGTTGGTATTTGCGTGTGGGTTAGAGTGCGTGAATGATTGAATTCTTACTTTCAGCAACTGCAACTACTGTTGTTATCGAGCTTGTCCAAGAGCGCAAATTCCTCCCTTACAATGCACAACAATAGTGGTGTAGATGGAGATCAACTCATGTGGTGTAGATAGAGATCAACTCATGTACGCCCACGTGCACTCACCAATCAACTCATGTACGCCCACGTGTAGTCACCAACCAACTCATGTACGCCCATGTGCACTCACCAATCAACTCATGTACGCCCATGTGCACTCACCAATCAACTCATGTACGCCCACGTGCACTCACCAAACAACTCATGTACGCCCACGTGTACTCACCAAACAACTCATGTACGCCCACGTGCACTCACCAATCGACTCATATACGCCCACGTGTACTCACCAATCAACTCATGTACGCCCACGTGCACTCACCAATCAACTCATGTACGCCCACGTGCACTCACCAATCAACTCATGTACGCCCACGTGCACTCACCAATCAACTCATGTACGCCCACGTGTACTCACCAATCAACTCATGTACGCCCACATGCACTCACCAATCAACTCATATACGCCCACGTGCACTCACCAATGGAACCTCGGGACAGATGCACTATATATATGTATGTTTGTACTTCACACACATGATCATACTCTCAGGGCCTGCTAGTCCAGATCACAGCTGCGTTGGGCCCTGATCTGTGGCCAATACTGATGGCAGTGCAGCGCACACAAGAAGCCACCCCCCTCCCCAGCGTCCTCATGCTACAAGCCCTTGGCGCAGCGTTGAGCAGGTGAGTTCTAACAGGCGTTTGTGCAAATGTATCTGTACATATGCTGTGTGCAAGTGTATCTGTACACATGCCCTGTGCAAGTGTATCTGTACATATGCCCTGTGCAAGTGTATCTGTACATATGCTGTGTGCAAGTGTATCTGTACATATGCCCTGTGCAAGTGTATCTGTACATATGCCCTGTGCACGTAAGAAGTAGCCGTTTGTGTGCACAATGTCAACCCTGACCTTCTCTACCAGCGTCTTCAAGCTGCAAGCCTGAACTGCAGCAGGTCAGATGTTGAAGGCTGATGCCGTATGGTAATTTTTGTGTCCACGGGTATGAGTGCGTCTGCCTCGTGTGTGAATACGAGTAGGGACTCGTGTGTGTGTGTGTGTGTGTGTGTCTGCCTCGTGTGTGAGTATGAACAGTGATTTGTATGCGTGTCTGCCTCGTGTGTGAGTAGTGATTAGCAATGCACACACAGACGCACCAGGCCTTGTCCCTCTACATGGACAGCTCACACTACGGGCTCTATTCCTTGGTTGCATGCTCGTTCTGAACTTTTAACTGTTTCTCATGTGTGTATGTGTGTGTAAGCATCTATGCCGCAGTGCTCTAATCAGAGCAAGCGGCATGTGTGTCCCACATACGTGCATGTGTGTTTGTGTGTTTCCATGTTGCTGTGCTCCCTGAACACATGTTGTGTGTGTCCTACATGTGTGTGTGTACACTTCAACCTAGGAGTTTTCCATTCTGTGCAAAGCATTGTCGCTGGACTACCAACAGACTCACGGAGACTTTGAAAGATACGACGCACAAGGACTAGTATCAATGCTCCAGCCTGCGCTAAATGTCGTGTATGCGTGCGTGTGGTAGATTATCATTGACTCACAGAAAGTACACTTCCACTTTCATGCTTCCTGAAATAGGTTGCAAGATGCAGAAGAAGAGGAAATGTGATACGATCCACGTTCACCATGTTGCAGCGATTTGTTCGTGTTTAAACGTCTCATACGCTAAAATGTGTTTTATGTGTGTGTGCACTTGTGTGCAGGCTGCCCTCAGACTGGCAAAGCAGCAGTGCTGACTCGTGGGCAGGGGTGGCAGATATACTGGTAAGAGGTGTTTTCAGAGGGGTCTGACTGAGGCCCAAATGTCCGCACGCTTTCAATTGTTTTTGGGGGCTGCGTCCCCTGGGTTGCAGCTTTCAAGCTCTTCGATGTTGTATGCAGGTTTCGTTGAGGTTTGCCCTCTCCGCGTGAGCGACCTCTACACATCATTTTTTAGTATATGTGGACTTCACGTACATGCAATCATGTTTAATCATGTGAAGTTATAGGGTGGAGAAGTTTTACGGCACCTTTTGCGTGTTGAGGTACATATCAGAGGACTGACACACTATTGGCAAGCTAACACGTTGTGTCCATGTTATGTGTACGTGAGGGCGCCGTCTGCGTTCCTATGGTCTGCGTATTAAAATCACAATGAATTGATTAGATCTGTGCTGCACTGCGGCTTAAAATAAAAAGGTGTACACGTGGTTGTGTCCCTGAAGTGCCGTGTCATGGTTTACTCCTCTTTAAAATGGGTGAATGAAAAGAGCTACACACTACCTCTTTGCACATTCTTTATAGCTGCTTTATCTACAAAACCATGTATAATGCCCAACGTTACATCCTGTGTGTAGTACGTTAAATTTTAATCAGTCTCCTGAGACCTAGTAGCTACGTGGACTCATGAAAAGGTAATGTAATGATTGGCACCATTGCCTGCGTGATTTGTCTGCAACTTCCTCTACTTAACGGCTATCCAATCTAAGCACATGCAGTGTAGCAGAACAAAGAGCACACGACCGTTGAGCGTGAGTCATCTTTGTCAACACCTGTTCCTGTCCACAACATTTGTGCGCCAACTATAGCACGTCAAACAGCTTGAACGCATCCAATCTAAGCACATGCGGTGAAGCAGAACGAAGAGATCTAAGCACACGGCCATTGGGTGTGATCATCTTTGTCAACTCCTGTTCCTGTCCACAACATTTGTGCGCCAACTATAGCACGTCAAACAGCTTGAACGCATCCAATCTAAGCACATGCGGTGTAGCAGAACGAAGAGCACATGGCCATTGAGTGTGATCATCTTTGTCAACACCTCTTCCTGTCCACACCGTTTGTGCGCCAACTAGCACGTCAAACAGCTTGAACGCGACTGTGTTGTCCCACCCTACCAAATCAGGCCCACCTCCCCTGTGGCGCACCCACCTTCATACTCACAACACTTGCGCGCCCTTTAGAGCATTAACACACTTTGGATGCGACTTCAAATCCCACCCTGTTCCACCAGGCACACCTTTTCTTGTGGCGCAATCGTCCTTGAGTATTATTAGGGTATTATGCTTACGATGACAATATTTTAGATACACTGCCCTCAATAGCAAATGTGGTGAAGCACATTTACATATTCTACGGGTGTCACAACACACACACTCACACACACACTCACACACACACTCACACACCCACACTCACACACTCACACCCACACACACTCACCCACACCCCCCCCCACACACACATTCGCACCAGCTAGCACAATTAACAAAGATAAATGCTACTTCACACCCTGCCCTGTCAATTCAGGCACACCTCCTCGTGTGGCGCCCCCCCCCTTCATACCCACAACACTTAAATGCGCCCAGCACACCATCAAGGTCACACCACAACCCTCCAGCAGCAGCAGGAGCAGCAGCAGCAGCAGCAAGATGTCCATCAGCATTGCCAGGATCCACCACAATGGCTTCTGCAGCAGCTGCATCAACAACGGCCCTGACAGCAGCAACGTCTGGAGCCGTACAACATAGCACGACAACGCTTTTGGTCGCACATTCCTTGGGACGCGCAGCATGCTGCTTTGCAGGGACTAGTCTACTATCGCAAAAGGTGCGGTGTTTGTGTGTATTGGAATAAATCAATGTCTGAGGGTAAGTTCATGCTGCTTTTGAGGAGGATGTTTAGTCTGTTGTTGGCAAGGAATGGACGTATAAAGTTGGCATGGGCGATGCAGTCAATGCCCATTCAGTTTGACACATGAACAAGGGTTGTTTTTTCCCAGGAAGCAGAAATGCTAAAAGTTTGTTCAGTGCTTTCCCATAAAACAGTGGTGAACCTAGCCCAATAAATTCAATGCACCAGCTGCACAGTTTGCAAGTAGAATGCAGTCTACATGTGTCAAGTGTTGGCCAGAATGTTATATACCTATGCACCTGTATAAAGGACCGTATATTTGGTGAATTCCCTGCCAAAAATACCGTATATACCACATATATGTATAGGGCTCTGGCCAACCCTACATATGTTTAGTGGCCACCAAAATAAATAGTAGACCAAAGTCCACAAATGTTAACTGGGCACTATCAGGCCCTTTAGATGCTTTTGTACAGAGACACATGATGGAAAAAGGACAGAAAAATCTACACAGCAGTGGGAGTCGCTCCCCATATTAAAATATTAAACAAGGAAAAGGAGTGGTATCAGGTACTGTAAAGTCAGGTCAGCCATTCCTGCTGAAAGTTTTGCCCCAATGCAGAAAATTACTTTTAAGTAGCCAGGATCCTTAATTAGACACATTCATATTATTAGACAAGGAAAAGGATCCGCTTTGGTATCAGGTACTGTAAAGTGACTTATAACTTTTAAGGATATTGGTAGGAGTAGCCTTTGAATTCAAATACATTAATAAGAACCGTGTCTCAATTTAACAAAGCTCACAATCAGAATTGGTAGGAGTAGCCTTTGAATTCAAATACATTAATAAGAACCGTGTCTCAATTCAACAAAGCTCACAATCAGAGCCCTGCTTCCTACCTGCACTCTGGTCTCTTTTCAGTCGCAGATCCAAGCCTGTGAGTTTTAAAACCTTGTTTTAAATTAACAAAGCTCACAATCAGAGCCCTGATTTCGACCTACTTGCACTCTGGTCTCTTTTCTGTCCCAGATCCAAGCCTGTGAGTTTTAAAACCGTGTTTTAAATTAACAAAGCTCACAATCAGAGCCCTGATTTTGACCTACTTGCACTCTGGTCTCTTTTCAGTCGCAGATCCAAGCCTGTGAGTTTTACCGGGTTTAAAATTAACAAAGCCAATCAGAGCCCTGCTTTCGACCTACCTGCACTCTGGTCTCCTGCACTCTGGTCTCTTCTCAATCGCAGATTTAAGCTTTTAATTTTGAAAAATCGTGTCTCAACTTAACAAAGCTCACAATCAGAGCCATGTTGTTACCGGCATCCTAGTCTCGTTTCAGTCGCAGATCCAAGCCTGTGAGTTGTAAAACCGTGTTTTTAACTTAATAACGCTCACAATTAGAGCCATGTTTTCTACCTTCCTGCAATCTGGTCTGTCCTCAACCGCAGATCCACTTGTGTGCTGGTTTGCGATACGTACCCAAAGGTACTCAATCATTGGAGTGTAAACTGCCTTGCCTTGCCTTGCATTGCACCTATCTTACCTACATAACTATTTAATAAATGCACCCAGGTATATAACATCTCAATCTTCCATCGCCAATTTCCTCATTTTGTATGATGTCTTGCGCGGCACTTTATAACCCACTCACTGCACCACTGCTCTCTCTCTCTCTCTCTCTCTCTCTCTCTCTCTCTCTCTCTCTCTCTCTCTCTCACCACAGCTTTCCTTTTTGCGCCCTGCAAGGTGCCAGTCCTGCGCATCTCTTGGTTGCTGCTGTCGTGTGCTCTTCGGTCACAATTCTGTGTGCCCAAAGCCTCCCTCCAGCCTCCGAGACAACAAGTTTTTGCATTAAGACTCACAAATGTAGACATTTGACGGTCGCAGGTGTCTGCTACTGCCATGTGCTCAGAGCAATCATCATTCTGCATCGCAGCTTCCCTTCAGCATCCAGCACGAGCTGCTGCATCGCATAATGCGCATAGCTTAGAACTGCAGCACATAGTGCACATAGCTTAGCACTGCAGCACATAGTGTACATAGCTCAGCACTGCAGCACGTAGTGTACATAGCTTAGCACTGCAGCACATAGTGTACATAGCTCAGCACTGCAGCACATAGTGCACATAACTTAGCACTGCAGCACGTAGTGTGCATAGCTTAGCACTGCAGCACATAGTGCACATAGCTTAGCACTGCAGCACATAGTGCACATAGCTTAGCACTGCAGCACATAGTGTATACAGCTAAGCACTGCATCACATAGTGCACATAGCTTAGCACTGCAGCACATAGTGCACGTAGCTTAGCACTGCAGCACATAGTGCACGTAGCTTAGCACTGCAGCACATAGTGTATACAGCTAAGCACTGCATCACATAGTGCACATAGCTTAGCACTGCAGCACATAGTGTATACAGCTCAGCACTGCAGCACATAGTGCACATAACTAGCACTACAGCACATAGTGCACATAGCTTAGCACTGCAGCACGTAGTGTATATAGCTCAGCACTGCAGCACATAGTGTGTACAACTTAGCACTGCAGCACATAGAGAACATAGCTCAGCACTGCAGCACATAGTGCACATAACTAGCACTGCAGCACATAGTGCACATAGCTTAGCACTGCAGCACGTAGTGTATGTAGCTCAGCACTGCAGCACGTAGTGTATATAGCTCAGCACTGCAGCACATAGTGCACATAGCTTAGCACTGCAGCAGTGCGTTGCTGCAAGGGCCAGCTGCTCAGAGCAGTCGCCCTCCTCCAGCCTTGAGCGCCTCCCTCCATCCTATGACATGGAAATGCTGTAGTAGTCCACGTCCAGCTTGAACTCTGCGCGGTCGCAGGTGTCTGCCGCTGTCGTGCGTTTGGCGGTTGCCATTTTGCAGCCCGACCTCCCCTCAGCCTCCAGCACGAGCTGCTGGAACTGTGGTGACGTCAGCAGCACAAACGGTAGCACAAGCCCCCCCCCTTCAAAAGCTGCACAGGATGTGCTACTCAGGCCCACTACGACCGACATTGTAGCAAATGCCCTCCCCAGTGTGCATGACAGCAAGCTCATGACAGTGCCCATTGATACCTCAACGACCTCTCCACCTCACGCCCCTCAAACGTACACCTCCCTCTGCACTCCCCCATCAATCATCACCACAGCAGCAGCAGCAGGCACAGCAGCCAGTGCGTGCCCTCTCACTCCTTCTGTAGTGCGTGGGCTGGTTGAGTGTGTGGGCGTGTGTAGTGGGAGTGAGCCCACTAAGGAAGGGCTGCAGAAGGGGTGCTGGGTTGGAGGTAGAAAAGCAAAAGAGGCGGCAGAGAATAGTGATGCCGGCCCTAATGTGGTGGTGGATAATAGTGGTGGTGGTGGTGGTGGTGGTGGTGGTGGTGGTGGTGGTTGTGGTGGTGGTGGTGGTGGTGGTGGTGGTGGTGGTGGTGGTGGTGGTGGTGGTGGTGGTGCTGGTGCTGGTGCTGGTGCTGGTGGTGCTGGTGGTGGTGGTGGTGCTGCTGCTGCTGACCAAGCACCAAGAAGTGGTGGTAGCAGCAGTGCCAGTGGTGGCAGTGGTGGAAGTCACGGGGCTGGAAATGCAGGCACTAGTGTGCCTAGTGTGGGCAGTGTAGCACAAGACCAGCGTTTCTTCGCGTGGCAGCTGCTGCGATTGTTGGGGGAGGCTGCACCTGCGGAGCTGGGTGTGTGCATTGGGGCATACCTGGAGGCTGGTAACCAGACAGGTGAGCAACAAGGAATGGACGTGCAACTGCTGCTGCAAATGTTGGGAGAGGCTGCACCTGCAGAGCTGGGTGTGTGCAATGGGGGCTGGGTGTGAGCGTTGGGACATACCTGGATGCCGGTAACCAGACAGGTGAGCAACAAGGAATGGACGTGCTGCTGCTGCTGCAAATGTTGGGAGAGGCTGCACCTGCAGATCTGGGTGTGTGCATTGGGGGCTGGGTGTGAGCATTGGGGCATACCTGGTGGCTGGAAACCACAAACAGGTGAATGATGGGAAATTGAAGGACAGAGCTGTTGCGGTTGTTTTTGTGCATGTTGTGGTTAAGACTTGGGTTGCTAATCCAGTGGTAGGCTCATTCAGTTGCTGCACTTGCTGCAAAAGATGAAGGTGAACTTGAACGCAGACACGCACATGTAAAAGGTGCGCTCACATGCACACACACACACACACACACACACACGTGCACACACAGGCACAATCCCTGCGCTCAATGCAGCCACTCTCATGCTGCTGTCCCCCTTGCACTTCCACACCACGCACCTGAGCCCCTCCCAGATCTCTTGCTTGCAAAACGTCGTGGCCTGGGGGGCGCACGCATGGGGCGGTTTCAGCTTGTTGCCGCCCCCCCCTCTGCCTCATGGCACCTCTCACTGCAGCGTGCCCTCCCCCCAAACCAGCCTTCCCCAAGCAGCCACAACCTCAGAAAACCCAGCAGCAGCAGCAACAGCAGCAGCTCATGGAGCCATCGCAGCTGCGCCTCTGCGCGCTCCGGCCCATCAGCTGTGGTGTGTGCATCTGTCAGCACTGTACGTAAGTGCTGGGGGTAGACTGAACCCGTGCCGCCTTGAAAAATGTGTCAGCACCACCACTAGCACTGCTGACGCTGACGCTGCTGGTGATGCTGTTGGGCAAGCAGGTGGTCTCACACACATTCAGCAGCAGCAGCAGCAGCAGCACCAGCAGCAGCAACACCACCACCAGCAGCACCTGCAACAGCAGCTCCATGATCACCACCATCATCAGCAGCAGCAGCAGCAGCAGCAGCAGCAGCAGCAGCTCTCCCCCTACCCTCACTTTGTGAACCATACTCCTTACCCTCCAAGCCTTGAAATCCACGCACCCCATGGCAGCGCACAGCCCTGCAAGCTCCCAGGCACATCCGACCCAGCCATCGACGGTGATGATGACCCTGTCATGCAACTCCTGTACACTGCACAGTCTTTGGCAGCCCTTGTGCTGTCAGCACACCACCAAAAAACACACACAGCATGGACGCCAGCGCCTTGGGCACAAGCCATGCATGTGGCTCCGCACACCTCACCAGCATCAGCAGCGCCCGGTTTCCCTCCTCCACTCTCTGCAGTGAGCTCTGCAGCTGCAGACGGTAGCAGCGACAGTGAGAGTGCAGCATTGCTGGGGCCGGCCCTTGTTGCCCTGCACTCTTGCCTTTCGTCCGTTTTGTTGCTGCACGACGGAAAGGCTACAGCAGGTGGGCTGCTTGTGTGTGTGTGTGTGTGACTAAGTGTGTGCGTTATGTGCGTGTGTGCGTTCGAAATGCAGCAGGCTCCTTTGAGATATACCAGATCACACAGACCCATGCTTACTCTCGTCTTGACCATTTGATTATGGCCAACTTGATTCCTTTCCTCACTGACGGTCCAAATCCTCCTCGAAGCTCGCATTCAAAAACGTATCATCTGCACCCTTCACAAGAACACAAGACCCTGATTGCGACTCCTCACATACCAAAACAGAGATGAGCTCCATCACTTTGCCCACATTGTAAGATCTCACCAGAGCGTGGTTCATTCAGCTGACTACACACCACACACCTCACAGGAAACAAGTCCATCACTTTGTCCGTACCCACTTTACAAGATCTCACAAGAGCGTGGTTCATTCAGTTGACAATACACCACACAGGAAGCGGGTCCATCACTTTGTCCGCACCCACACTACAAGATCTCACACGTGAGTATTTTATTCAGTTGCAATTGCCACACACCTCACAGGAAGCAGCTTCATCTCTGAATCCACCCTCCCTGGACCAAAAGCCGCTCTGCAAGACCTCGTGCGTGCGTGCGCCTGCCGCTGTAGCAGCTGTTTTTTAGACCTCTTTCCTCCACCCTCTGCAAGCCCACCGGAAGGCAGCAGCAATCGCACCGCTTGTTCAATGGCTCCAGAGACGAAATCAGCAGGGGCCAACAGAGGACAGCAAGACTCGTCACGAGACAGAGGCAGCTGGGACAGGGGGCCCTTCCAGCTGTGCAGGGTGTACCAGTACCCCCCTTGCTTCCTCCACCACACACCTTGGCCCAGCCCTCCTTCCTTCGCAGCACCCCCACAGCCTCCCCACAGCTTCAGTAGGAGCGGTGCTTGTTGCAGCAAAGGTAGTGGCAGCAGCAGCAGCAGCAGCAACAGCAGATCTGCCACCAGGAGCAGTGGAGGTGCATTGGCTGCAGAAGCCTGTGAGCAGCTGTGCTTCAACGTAGGCTTTGTGGCCGGGGTTGTTCTCAGCAGGTGAGTGGCTTTTGCACACTTTGGTTGGAACAGCGGCTAGGTGCGGTTTGCAGCAGCGCTTGCATGCCAATATTTTAGCCGGGGTGGTTCTCAGCAGGTGAGTGGCTTTACACACTTTGATTGGCAGCGGCTAGGTGCGGTATGCAGCAGCGCTTGCATGCCAATATTATAGCCGGGTTGGTTCTCAGCAGGTGAGTGGCTTTACACACTTTGATTGGCAGCGGCTAGGTGCGGTTTGCAGCAGCGCTTGCATGCCAATATTATAGCCGGGGTGGATTTCAACAGGTAAGAACTTTTTGCGTGTTGGTTTGCATGAAAAGATGCGGTATGCAGCTGCAAAAGCTTGTAAGCAGCTGCGCTTCCATGCCAATATAATAGCCAGGGTGGTTTTTAACAGGTACGTACTTGTTGCGTGTTGGTATGCATTGAAAAAGATGCTGTATGCAGCTGCAACAGCTTTCGAGCAATTCCATGTCATCATTATAGCCGAGGTGGTTCTTGGCAGGTACCTGGTTTTTGCGCGTCTGCAGACGTGGGTTGCAGCTACAGGCATCTGTGAGCAGATATTGTGGGTTATATAACAGATGGTTCTCAGAGGAGGCAGCCTTGTGTATTTCTTTTCGCCATGCTGATATACGTATTTTGGAAGGGGTGGGTTCTCGGAAAGCCTTACTGAATCTCAATACCTACTGCTGACCTGTATTGCAGCTGCATCTCCTGCAAAAATTTGCGAGTGGAGTTCTACTGTGTACCCTGCACCATAGAGCCCTGCCAATCTTTAACAACCTGCAAAGCAACGCACTTGGGGGGTTAACGGTCACAAATATTTGTAAATAACAACTCAAACCCTTTTACAATGCACTTACGGGGTTAACAGTCAAGCTAGAATTGCAATAGGAAGCGTATGAATAGGGTTGGCTGAAATTGTATATATGCGGTCAAATATACGGTTTTCATCCAGGGATTCCATCGAATATACGACGTATATATAAGGTTTCGGCCAACTCTCCTTATACACCCTTATGCACTTGCAGGGTTTACAGTCAAGCTAGAATGCAATAGGAAGCTTATAAACCCTTTAACAATGCACTTGCAGGGTTTACAGTCAAGCTAGAATGCAATAGGAAGCTTAAACCCTTTTACGATGCACTTGCGGGGTTTACAGTCAAGCTAGAATTGCAATAGGAAGCTGAAACCCTTTAACAATGCACTTACAGGGTTTACAGTCAAGCTGGTGTCCTTGACTCTTGGGCGCAGCACTGTGGCCTCCCCCAGCTCCTAACCCCCTTCCCAACCTCCCCCACCCACCCCGCCCCTACACCCTCCCTCC
>Ga0307947_1000669_pt1:0-22500 | contig 24972 bp, 24 predicted proteins | sample OrgLakmetagen232_FD_201840 | JGI IMG/M metagenome (GOLD analysis project Ga0307947, IMG submission 201840) | Saline water microbial communities from Organic Lake, Antarctica - #232 | ecosystem: Environmental > Aquatic > Non-marine Saline and Alkaline > Saline | place: Antarctica: Organic...
GGCAGGAGTTTTCCTTTTCCCAGTCTTATAGGTTTTTTTCCTTCATTCTGTCAGGCCCTTGCTGAGGACCGTGTAACAACCCCCACCAAAAAAAAAAAAAAATTGAGCAGCCATGCCAGGCTGGAGGCCTTTGTAATCCAAACTAAAGCATGACACCAGAGGCAGCAGTAGAGCAGTTACAAGTTCACGTTGTAATATGTACAGAGCGCAGAGATAAAAGCTCCATTATTCACAGGATTTCCATTCATATGTATAGGACGGGGCAAAAAAAGCAACAAGTGGAGAGAAACAACGCATCTTTGCCTACGTGTGTAACATATGCTACCCCACAAGACATAGGAAATACACGCAACGCAAGCAGTGATTAACACGCCCCTGCAAAAATCAAGGAAATGGAAGTCATTTTGGTACTGGGTACACCGTAAAACTCCTCAGAAGAATTAAGTCGTGGCTCCTGAGTTCAAGTAAGTCACACAAAGAGCAATCACTTCATACGCTATAAACTGTCTTGCAACTTACCTACGCCCTTGTAAAAATAATCAACAAAGGGCTCTTGTTTAAATTCAAGCATAATGTCTAAACCAATAGCGCCTCACATTGCGCATCAGGCTGCATGGATGCACACAGCAGTCATCAACATAAACAACCCTTTTTTTGGCGCACGGAGACCCCTACCTCCCCAAAACGGAGACCATGTGCCAAAACTGACCAAGGCGCGCAGCCATCATACGCTCAACTGACTGCCTAACGCTCAACCGCGTAACGCTCAATCCTCCCCCTCAGCGCCGACTCATTGACCACGATCCACAGCTTGCCCTCCTCCCGCCTGCACTTTGAGGCTCAGCCTGCCTCGCACTCGCACTGCGTGCTAAACCACCGTATGTCCCGCTCGTCCTGCCTGACACTGGCACTGGTGCGCCCCCGAATGTCCCGCTCGCACGGCTGGAAAGGGGCGCAGCACCCCCACCAAAGGTGCCGGATGTGCGGCTAGAGGCAGGGGCGGCACTGAAGGTGCGACTGGAGGAGGTGGTGGGTGCCGCGTAAGAGGTGCCCCGGCTGGAGGGGGGGGGCATCATGGAGGGCACAGGGGGTGGGGTGCCACTAGGGCCTGCTGGGGCCCCTGTGTGTTGTGGTCGTGTGTAATGTGTGCAAGTGGGTGCATGTGTTTGAGTGCAAGCGTCAACTTAGGGGTGTGACCGTGTGCAAGCGTCAAAGTGTGCATGGGCGTGGGAACGTGGGTTGGTATGTATGTGTAAGTAATGCAGGGGGCACTTAAGGTGTGTGTGCACACGTCTGTGCGTTTACGTGCTGAAATCCATTTACGTGCATCGCACAGCATGCACACGGTGTGGACGTGGGGGCCTCCTACCTCCATATCGAGCAGAGGGTCGGGCAGACACAGAGCCACAGGGTGACGCATCAGCAGCACTGCTGGGCCTGCAGGTTGTTGCATCAGGCATGTATTGTGTAAGTGTGCTGTGTTGGATGTATTGCGTGCAGTATAAGCTGTAAGGCGGTGCATTTATTATTGTGTTGGCTCGTCATTCTAGTGCAGCTGCCAAACACTTTCTTCGTCGTTCCGCACCGATTTCTTCAGCCCACCTTCCGGTCCAGGGTCACCTTAGCAGTAAGCAATGATTGGATGCAATTTGATCTATCTATGTAAGGAAGGCGTTTGTGACCCTGGAAATCACGAATTGCACTCTCAGGAGGCCTTCAGCGTTGAAACCGACTCTGATCAAAAGCAGGAGCAATCAAAACCTGCAAGCCTTGTTGTGTTACGTTGTCCTGGTATCCAGTTAACATTGCTCACGCAAATACACACGCACACACACACACATACACACACCCATCGGCCTTTTCGAAAAAGGGACCCGTGTTGGTACCAGGCACCATGAGGTAGAGCAAATTTATTTGAAATTGGATTTCCCAGCCCCCTGGTGATCTGCTTTGTCAGATCAACCTAGCAATTTGCCCACTCTCTCACAATCAAACTAGAAGTGATCCACCCACCCACTCCCCCACTATCAACCTTGTAATCCACGCATCAACGACAGTCGTGTGGTTCACCCACCTTGGGATGTGCGACGCAGGGGCAGGCAATCTGGAGCCCACACTGGATTGTGTCTGGCGGAGCGAGCGTGAAGGTGGCGTTATATTTGCAGTACTGCTTTCCTCAGCTGCTAGGTTGCGAGCGGTGCCACCATAAGACGAGCCACCGCAGCGGGCGGTCATGGAGCCGGACCGTTGCAAGCCGCTGCGTGCGTATGCATGCATAGGGATGAGTGTGCTGGCACATAGTCATTGTGTGCGTGTGCGTGCATAGGGATGTGAGAACGTATGGAGTCATATGTGTGCAAAGAGGTGTCAAGGAGTGCACTTAGTGGGGACCCAATTGCAGCGTACAGCCGCATAATCTCAAGCCACTGTGTGCGGTTGTGGAGGAGGGTTTTGCTCTTGCGCAAGTCACGTGCGTACATTCAGAAGCGCCTAGTAAATGCGGTCAAGCTGTGTCGGTTGCAGCAAGGCCAGGGCCTAAGAATATGAGGTGCAGTTATATGCAGATACTTGACTTTGTCACGCAAGGCATGCTTGCTTGGTGGGGGGGTAGGGAGGAATACACATCGGTGCAGCACAGGACACAAGCTCGCACGCACACACACACACACAAAGCAGGTGCTTGCAGACATATAAGTAGGGTTGGCCGGAACCGTATATGTACACCATATTTGACTGTATATTTGGTGATTTCCCTGCCAAAAATACTGTATATGCACCGTATGTGTATATGGTTATGGCCAACCCTACGAATAACACGTATGCTCGCAAGCACACACACACATACTCACACATTCAAGGTGTGAGGCAAGGCTTCACGGAATATGCTTACCTGCGGGGGGTAGCACTGCCAGGGGTCTGGCCACGCGCAGACATGGGGGTACCATCAACGGATGCACGAGACTTGGGGGCCTCGTGGATTTGGCTGAGGGGGGTTCCGAAGGGGGGCACACGCTGCAAGTGATTGTGAGTCAGGTGTTGGGTTAGGATGTACGCATTGGCTTCAATACAAGGTGACACAGATGGCTGTGATGGAATTGGGTTTTGCCGCGCAGGCCAAAACAAGAAGGAGTAGATGAGGATAGCAAGAGTTGAGGGCAGAGCACACGATGCATGCTTAGGTGTAAGCAGGGATGTGTCATACGGTAATTTGAGACGTTCAATACGGTAAAATACGCGTTAAATACGATACGGCGTATTATACAAATACACCGTATGACACATCCCTGGGTGTAAGTAAGGTTGTGAACATCCCAGAGACGAAATGGTGTGGGATGGAGGGCACGTGTGCATAGGGAGGAAGCTGGAGGGGAAATGATGTTGGGGTTAAGGGTGTTAAGTGCGGCAAATGTAGGATGAATTTTTCTTTTTCTCCCGATTGCAGTAGAACAGGCTCGACGAATTAAGGGCCAAAATGGTAGGTAGCAAAGCTAGACCCCAAAGGCACTTTGTAGCGCCCTTCCATGCAATGGCGCAATACATCCTGATGTCTCAGCATGTTGCTCTCCAAGCCTCAAGCTTCAATGGCAAGATACAAGCGCATACGTAGGTTCCGCCCAGTCCGTACACGCACATTACTCATGACCATATCAAGGAGTTCCCCTGCTGAGAACACCATACACATCCCATAAGCTGGTGCATACGTATGATTCTGACCAACCCTATGCGTATGAAGCAGGTTGCAAGCATCGTCTTAAAAAACATGGTTTCCAGACAGCACAATGCAGCTGAACAAACCCACGTCCTGGACACTACTCACTGGCAAGGGAGAGGAGGTGAAGCTTGGTGTCCTCGGTGGTTTTTGCTCTGACCCGTGGCTGGCAGCAGATTGGTAGGGGGTCAGCGATACTCCCTGTGCAGAGGCGAATTACACGTTTTGCTAAAGCCCTGGCTGGCAGCAGACTGGAATGCTGCCTGGCAAGAGAATGGCTGGGCTAATAAGTTGCAAGAGATCAGGCCAAGCTGTGTGGGGCCTCATAATAACGGCGGAAATGTTATCTATGAAAATCACAACTACCATTGCAAAGGGCAAGCTATGCTAGGGAAGATCAAGCTTGCTATGCACATGCGTACAGCAGAGGTAAGTCTATTTGCCCATAACATTATACACACAGCGCAAGCAGCCACCTCCTTGGAACAAACACTCACTCACACCACACCCGAGATGGGTTGAAGAAAGAAGGCATACCTGCTGCTTCTGTATGTCGTACTGGTAGGATTGCAACGCAGCTAGGGCGGCCTCCTTGTCCTCTCGCTCCCTGGCAAGCAGCTGCCGCAAGCGCATCAGCTCCTCGTTGGCCTTGTGCACCTCACCAGACTCCACATTCTTTTTTGCCTGTGTGGATGTGTGTGAGGCATGATGTTGTGTGTTCATGTGCCAGAGAGGGAGATAGAAAAAGAAAGAGGGAGAGAGAGAGGGAGAGACGATTTAGGTTTGGTACCAATGGAGACGCTGCTTCACGCTACAGGATCCGATGGATTCCAAATGTGATGTAGAGCAATCTTGCCCGTTTTTAAACTGCTCAGTGAGTGTGTACTTCCTACACAGGGAGCCAGCTTCCCCTTGAAACTCGTTGTGCTCAGCACTTCACCATATAGCAGCCCCCAAAGAGCTTCCAAAGGTCATCGGTGCACCCACCCTTCTGCTTACGTGGACAGACTCTGAAACACAGGCCTGTTTTACCCATCAACCTACGATGCAACATCATTCATTCACATTTGACCCAAGGATCCATTTCTTGCTCTCCCACAAAACAAAGACACACGCACGTACCACCCAGCCATACACGCCTCACCTGACCCAGAGTAATCTCGTTGACTCGGGTCGCAAATTTCAGAGTGCTAGTGGTCTCTTGGAAGGAGCTTGCCTCCGGAGCGATGTGCATGAACATCATGACCTGCAGGCAACATTTTAAATTTGTGTGTCTGGACGCACAGGACCCAAACAACGTTGTATGGTTCAGGAGCTAAAATTGGTCAACCAAAATGCGTGTAAGGGCCTAGGAGGTCCTCGTATTGTGCCCTTTGTCACACTTCTTCACAATTCCAATTTTCAGCAAAGCCCTACCACCCACGGCAAATCCCACACGCACTTGCACCATTAAGGCAGCCAACACACAGCCATTCACACTGATTTGCAGACAGATAGTGAGTGGCTATATCACAACAAGCCCAAGAAAACGTTAGTGGCTTGCCCAGACAAGCTGCTGCCAGCAGCTGCGTGAACTCAACACCACGGACAGGCACATTATTGCATTACCAGCTAGTGCTGCAATAGGCTGAAACACACAAGAGCCTCCTCCCACCTTTGCTTGGCCAGACAGGCTATCTGCTAGCAGCTGTGTGAGCTTGCTGTTACGGAAGGGCACGTGCTTCTGCTTGTTGGCCAGGGCGGCCATGACGTCGCCCAAGGCACTCAAAGAGCTGTTGATGTAGTTGGCTTCAATCAGGCGGTCGCCTGAGAGGCAGGCAGGCAACAAGTGCATTGTAGTTCATCACGCACGCATCACAAGCGGTTCATCATTAGGGGATCTTCTGAATGCACCGATCATGTCAGCGCACAGTCACCCGAGAAATGGGCAGTCAGCAAGTGCAATGTAATTTACCATGCACGCATTACAAGCTGTGCATCATTAGGGGCTTCCCTGAATGCATGGATCACGTCAGCACAAGGCGCTGCCAATCTTTGCAGAGAAAACTTTGGGTGTCTTTTTGATGTAATCACCCAGCACTCCACACCATCCGTTTGAAACTCCCACGTGTCCACTGTCAGCACTACACAAAGACATTCACGCACAGCCCCCACCTTTGGCCTCACTCTTGTCGTTGCGCTCACTGCCAGCCAGGTCCACCAAGTGTAGGCAGCCGTGCGTGCGTGCCCCTGTCAGCCTGAGAGAGCAGTTCAAGTGCGAGCGTGTCAGTCTGTGTAAATAAACGTGTAAACAGCTGCAAGGAGGATCACAGATCACAGAGGAGGGTTTGACCACTTGTGACAGGTTTAAGCGCCACAACTTGACATGCTTCATTTTTGTATTATGCGTACCTTCTCTCTTGACCTGTCGTACCTTCTCCATCATCACAATATCAATATTGTATCGTGCGTGCGCTCTCTCTTTGTCTCTCTCTCTCTCTCTCTCTCTCTCTCTCTCTCTCTCTTTTAACCTGTTGTACATTATCAATATTGTATCGTGCATGCTCTCTCTCTTCACCTGTTGTAGCCGTCCACAATCACTGTGAGCACTTGGTGACTCCGACTGCTGCGCTCGTTCATCTTGGTCTCTGCCGAGTGTCGGTTGTGGGAGCCCTCCGCCATCATTTGCAGCACGTCGTCTGCTGTTTGCACCACGGCCTGCATTTTGTTTGTCCATGCGTGAGGTTTGTATCTATGGCTAATTGTTCACTGAGACAGTGTGCAATCTATTCTAATGTGTGCTTGGCGCTGCAGCTGCAGCCTACAGTAATATCTCTGCTATCCAATCTGCAGCCTGCAATATAGGTGTGAATATGTGTTCACCACCTTTTGTTATACTGCTTCTCCTCTGCCATACAGAAGTTGCAAAAAGAGGTGTCAATGCTGGGAAAGCACGTCACATAATGCAGCCGTCACAAGGAATCAGTTGCCTTGTGAGTGACGTGCATGATGCAGGAAGAACAACACACAGCTGACTAAAAAGGATTTACAAGGGCAGACGCTTGCCTGGCCTTGAGCAAATGTTAGGGGACTAAAACAACCTTTCTAATAGCTTTGCTCGAGGAAAAGCAAGCATGCTCACCTTGCTGGCGTTGGGCACGTTGCAGCCACTGGCCTGTGTGCTCAGAATGTCCAACTTAGTGGAGGTGTCCTTACGAACAAGAAGATCACGCAGGGACTCGTTGTAGATCTCCAGCATCTGGGCCTTTATTTCGTATGTGACCTGTGTGTGTGTGTTGGTGTGTCTTTCTGTGCACGTGTGCTGTGTGTGTTTTATGCGTGTGCTGACATGTGCAGTTACCTGAGAGGCTAAGCTGTGTACAGACAAGGGACTACCTTTGACCTTAATGACACAATTTTGCTTTTACCACATCAAACCCGCACACCCTTCACTATCTTGCCAGGTAGTTGCCAAGGTCAAATCAAAACCACACGCACCTCTGAGGATCGCTCATCGCGCAGCTGGAACAGGTCATCCAGGGCACGGTAGTTAATACCACGCCCGCTGTAGTCAGCGATGTCAGTGCCAGACATGGTGTGGGTCTTGCCGGAGCCGGTCTGCCCGTAAGCAAAGATGCACACGTTGAAGCCTGTAGGCACACACACACACACACACATACAATCAGATCAGCGGTCCAAACTTTGATCAAGACGCAACACTGGTGAGGTAACGTGAGGCGTGCTGTGCCACGCTAATCACAGCAAGGAAAGGCTCCTAGCTATTTACATTTCACATACAAGGGTGATTTTACTCGCCTACGGCTACCGCCATTTCAGTCAACTTGACCAATGCCAATCATTACACAAACATACAAGTCCACCGCTGGACCTGTCGTCACGAGCTTGTGCCCCCTCCATGATTTCAGACCTTGGGAGCTCCCGCATGATGAGCCTCCCACCTCTTCGTCAACACGCTTACAGGCATTCCCTCCGCACATACTATCAGCAGCAGCACTCCCCTCTAAAACTCGACAGCCGCAACCGTCCTCCCTCACCATCTAGGACAGAGCGGACTAGGGGCTGGGTGTCTGCATAGATCTGGTCCTGCTGTGTAGACTCCCGGAACACCTTGTCAAATTTGTACACTTGGCCGAGGCCGCGTGTGTTGTACGTGGCCAGCTCGCTCTCCCCTGCCACGTTGATGCAGGTTTCGCTGGCATCTCCGGTGCGGCCCAAGGGACGGATGCGGCAGAACACACGGATTGCACCCTTCAGGTCCTGGATCATGTTGTAGAACTTTCTGTTCTCCTCTTGGACCTCCCTGTGTGCGTATGTGTGTATTTGTGTGCGTGAGTATGAATGTGTTTATACATGTATGTGCACGCTTCAATAAATACAGCAGGAAACAAGTAGGAGAGGGAGGTATTTATGATGCGTGATGAAAAGGTCTGAAACCAGCGAAAGAAATACACTTTTCACAGCTTGGCCACAAGTTGATCCTAGCAACGCACCCTGATCCCTCGCACCCACCTGTATTTAAGCTGCATTGACTGCACGTCCTCAATCTGTGCGCTCATCTGCGCCAGCTGCTCCTCCAGCTCCTGCACACGTCATTTGTGAATACAACAATTGACACATTGTACTTGGCAGCTGGGCACCTCTTCGTTGTTTCAGTTACGCAACCCCCCAGTTTCTACCTGCACGTCGAAAGGATCTGCTTACATTGACATATAGTTACGCATAACATAGCGCAAACGCAACCAGACGCACAACAACCTGGCATTTCAAACTAGCATATTCAGATCAATTTCACTGTCCTTGTCGAGATGCAGATCAGTGCAGCTGAACCATATCCATCTGCGACATGCTTGTTCACGCTTGTGCTGTATGCTGTAGTGCTCAGAAGGCTTGCCTCAACTTCGTTAAACAGACCGGTGCAGTTACACCATTCACATTCCAGCTTCCCCCCCCCACACCTGCACATGCTCGTCCTGCTCGCCGTGGTGACCTCCTAAGCGCGACTCGATATCCTTGTACAGGCGCTCCCGCTCTTCCAGGGATGCAGCCATGGCCTGTAGCCGAGCCTGTACAGGGAGAGAGCATATTGGCTGAGATTTTAAAAGTGGCCCATAGCCATTCTCAGGTGATAGACCCACTTCTACACAAGTGACCCACTCTTCACCAAGACATGTCACTGAGCTACTTCTCAAGTGTGAGAGACAACTGAAGCCTCAAACAGCCACACATACGCACGCACCTGCATCTCCTCGTTCTGCGCTGCGGATGCCTGTGACGCGCTGGCAGCTGCCGCCTCCTGCTGCTGTGCCAGCTCATCCTTCAGTTGGCGCAGCTGTGCTTGCATGGCCTCCATCTGACGCGACACTAGGTTCATCTTCTCGGTGGTGGCGATAATCTCGGTGTCCTTGGCGTGCAGGCGCCGCTCGTACTCCTGCATAACGTTTTTGGTGTACAGGCAGTGAGACACTCAACTCATGACTGCCTGGGTGCCAGAATAAGACCTCAATGGTAGCACCTATTTTGGTGTCTTTGGCACGCAAAACAGGCTGCTTGCCTTGCACCCCTAGCAAATACGTAAGAAAACAGGCAACACTGCTTGCCCTGCACTGCACACAGTGGCTCAACAGCCGTAGGATATACCTATATCACTCAAAACAGGAAGGCACAAGCTGCATTTTCTTTAATAGGCCAGGTTGGATGACTGAAAAGGTAAGGAGGGTTGGTTTGCCAAGACTGCAACAACTTTGTCCACGTATTTTCATCTACACAGCTACACTAGTGGATGCACTCACACGTATACACTCACTCACTCGCACACGCACGCACACAAAGGCACACCTGCGTCAGCCCACCCAGCACTGATTCCAGCACAGGGCCCACAGCATCAAAGGAGAAAGCATCGGAGGAGCGGGGTGTCATCTGCTGGGGTGCACTAGAGTATGACATCTTGGCCTTCAGCAGCACAGTGCACTCCTGCATCAACTTCGTCACGCCTGTGGCCCCACCCCCACCCCCTCCATTGCTGCCCCTGTGGCTGTGCTGAGGCTGCTGGAAGTCCTGCTGTGAAGCAGAGGGCTGCAGAGTCCTGTGCGAGCGGGCAGAATTCAAGGGCGGAGGGGCAAAGGGGGAGCGCTGTGGGCTGGTGGTCTTGGAGGTCACATCGCTGTTGCTGCTTTCATGCAGGAGCTTAAGCCAGAGCAGGCAGTTCACCACGCAGAGCCGGTCCTCAATGTGGTCCAGGTCCGCCACGTTGAACATGTATTCCCTAGGCACCCCCATGAGCTCCGCTGCTTTGATGAAGCTCTGCAAGCACCAGTGAGCAAGCAAAAGAATTAACACACCTGACAAGTGCACCTGGCTTGCAGTGTTGCGTCCTACAAGACTGTAACTGGCACAACGTCTCAGGTTTGACTCCTGCCTCACCAAGCCTGCACACCATGGCTGCTTGGCCACCTACTTGAAAAGCCTAACAGTCAACTAATCACAAGCCCAGGCACACAATTCAACAGAGCCTGCCTGACCACAACCACAGTGTGTTACTTAGGTCTCACCTGCACATTCTCAAAACGGGCTGCCGTGGCGCCGTTGGAAGCCTCCTCCGCGCAGTCGCACATGCAATGCTGCGAGAAACGATTCGTTTGTGAGCGGCTTGCGGGTCAATGAGGAGGACAAAGGTAAAGGCGCAGGAAGGTTTTTGGACGTAACCGCGGCGTTACAAAACTCCCCCCTTTTCTCCTACCTTCATATTGGCAGACTGTGCGACTACGTTGATGGCTCTGCACAACACAATGCCGTCCTGCAGAGCGCTCCTGAACTCGAAGTCGGATGCGCAGGGAACGGTCTTGCCCGGGCAAACGGAGCCCAGCCATTGGGCGACGATGTCTCTGTTGGTGCTCGCGTGCTCGGCCTGGAACTGGCGCATTGGGCTGCAAATGTCAGAGTCTCCCGAGCGGTGCATATCCTGTGGAAGGAAGGGGGAGCGAGGGAGAGGAAGACGGTCAAAAAGAGGGAGGGAAGCTTGCAGCAGGTGCCCGGGAGGCACCCGATGCCCGGCCTGCTTTGTCGCGGAGATAGACACTTACCTTTGCTCCATTGCCCCACACGCTGCCCAACCTCACGGAGGGTTTGGCGGAGGGTTTCCCAGCTACGGATGATTTCACTGCGACATCCTGGTCGCGCTCTGCTACGTCCAACATTGTGTAAGTTGTTCGCGACAAATATTTGGTATAAGAAAATGCCCTGCTGGGGGAAATGGTAATGGCAAGTTTGGAACTGACTTATGAACTTATAATGTATATACAAATACATTTGCTTCCCCTTCATGAACACACACACACACGCACACACACACACACGCACACACACACACACACACACACACACACACACACACACACACACACACACACACACACACAGACACACACACACAACACACACACACAAACAACAAACACACAAATACACACACACACGCACACACACACACACACTCGAACACACAGGCAAATAGACACGTACACACAACTTCAAAGCAAAAAAGTAAAAGTCTACGCTAGATAACACCAGGCTCTCAACTAGGTCCGAGGCCTCACACTATCTAGCCAGAGCCCCACCAAACATCGAAAGAGAGAAACAACAGAGACTAATGAGGATCCGGCGGGTTGTCAGCCATGCAATCTGGCCTGCGTGTAGCGTAGTGGCCCAAACCGGATGAATATGAGCGATAAGTAAATCGTACTTTACTTATGCATGTTACATTTGCCCCACCCTCAAGTGCTTGCGTCCTTGTAAGCATATCACAACCCCCTAAACCTGTACAGTTTTTACATGATGATGGCTTTCGCTTTAAGACGGAGTCCACTTGGAGGTTATGCGGCGAAGTGTAAAGCGTGCGCAAAAACACCGTTTTTGCGGGCCTGAGGACTCAAACCAAGAACCTCGGCTTCGATACCATATGTAGCGTAGTGGCCCAAAATGGTTAACCGGATGAATATGAGCGAAAAGTAAATCGTACTTTAGTTATGCATGTTACACTGTGTCTAGCCCTCCTGAAGCCAGCCGCTCTACCAGATCCCCTATTATCACTGTTGTCGTTGTTGGGTTGTATTTTGTGGCTTGTTTTTGTGATCTTGTTATAGCTTTTTATTGCATGGCAGTGTAGTATAGTGGCTAGTTGGTGCACTTTGTTTAAAGGGATGCCCAGGTTTAAAAGAGGAGTTATGGTGTACTGGTTGTAGAATGTGCCCCCGACTTCAAGGAGAATAACATGAAGTGTGACTTTGTCGTTCCTAGAGATGCCTCAGAGGCTCCTTGTTCGTAGACGCTGTATAAGCGGTAGATGTTGGTCGTGCGCTTTATCTAATGTCTGTTGCGGGTTTATGTCTGAGCAGAAATTAATTCTACAAGGTGTATGTCTCTGTCCCTTGGGGGATCTATTTGGGGTCCAGTTTCCCTGTTTCTTTCTTCAATGGGCATGAATAACATGCCATCTGGACGGCTTTGATGTCTAGTTGGTAAGTTTGTTGTGTTGGGAAAACCCAGTCAGGAATGCTTCTTTCAATGTCACTGGGGTGTTCAATGTTAAGGTCAGATCGCTTTTCACTGTTACAAGCATCCATGGTAACGATTGCTGAGCCCAGCTTGCCTTTGCTGATCTCTTCATTCCCCACAACGGCTAACTGGCTGCGTGGTGGTGTTGGTTTAAGTGCATTCTCTTCTTTATATAGTTGTTGCACCTAAGACGCATGTGGGGTCAACTATAGAGAGGACAGAGTCTTGTGCAACGTAGTTTCAGATAGAACCTTTTTTGAGGGTATGATACTAATATTCCTGTGTAGATTTGCCATCTGCGTCTGTGCCAGGTGAATGGCTGCAGGTTCTGTGAGTCTAGGAGGTGCCAAAGGATTTGGCCATGCATGTCCTACATTTAATCTCTTGATGGTGGTGGCGTGACGAGCTTAGCGATTGTATGGATTGGTTAAGCACTACTGTAAAACATTGCATGCATGCGTGCATTGCAGAACGTGACACAGCCACGCAAACACACACGTCCTGCCACACACATTCAAAGTTTGAGTGCGGTAATAGCTTGAAAGTGCGTGCCTACTCATTCATGTGCCCTCACACTAAAACGATACTAGACAGGTATAAAGAAGTGAAAGTTTACGCTCGGACAGAACCGGCATGCATTAAGGAAAGACACAAAACTAGCCCTTAGACTAAATGAGTCCCACCAGACACTGGGGGACACTGACAGACCCAGAAGGTTTTGTGAACGTGGGATAGCAACATTTTATAGTGACCCCTATTTTGCAATACTTGAGACCACCGGTATTTCCTACAGAAACAAATGCTAGACCATCCTAAAATGAGTAGCTGCCCTGTCGACCTGGCCCTAAATCATTTTCTTAGAGTTCATCCCTCGCGTCTCACTCAGCTGTCTGGATACTGGTAGCAGCCGGCATACTGGTAGCAGCCGGCAGGCCGATCAATTTTTTGTTAAGCATTGCTTGGGGCGTCTCGTCAGCGACCCTTGCTTACTAGTGTCTTCTCTCTAAGATCTTGTGCAGCAGAGGAGGTTTGTTCCGATGTTTACTTTAACGAAGAGGAAATCTGTCGTGTGTTTGGTTCTTGGTCCTTGGTATACCAGAATTACGATGATTATCAAAGCTCTATATATCACACAAGCGTGAAGTGTCCAACATTTACTCTCGTCATGCGGCTAGCTTCACCGTAATGCAAAAAGGGCAGGAAGAGACAGATAGAGGCAAATCATCGGACGCAGAAATTGCCCATGGATCACACCCTTGCCCAGCCAGCAGTCAATGCAACATTAGCCTTGCTTGCCCAAGTTGACCTGAGAACAGTTGAAACAGTTGTGGGACAATTGGCACGATGAGCAAATACAAGTGAACTGTCGAATGCCTAGTTCGTTTGGGTCAGATCACAAAGGCGCCCAACCTGGGATAGCTGCTTGACTTACCTCTAAGCGCGGGATGTCATGGACTAGTGTTGTGCGTAAATACAATTTAAGCAGTCAAAAGCCATCAAGCAGACTACGCATGGAATCAGGTCGATTTAGACACTCCCAAAGTTTTCACCTTCTTTAATAGGTTCATGGACGTATAGAGCGCAGCGTCCACGATGCCTGCCACAGTGAACACCCCCCCGATGATGGCGCAAGTGGTGGTCAGGAAGTGGTACCACGGCTTCTTTACAACGGATACCAAAATCTGCGTGCAACGTCGGACAGTTTTGGTGGGTGTTCAAGCTAATGTTTTTGGCAAGTCAGTAGGTTGCGGGTCAGCGCGTCGAGGAAGGTAGCTAAGGAAGTACATGTACTTGTGTCAATACAATAACAGCAAAACCTAAAACGTGTCAACAGAGACAACACAGTGGAGGACTAAGTTCTTAGCTAGCTGGTGACACGCCATGATCCATCACCCTCATTGCACACTTATTTATTGCGCTACAAATCGGTGGATGAGTTCTTAGCTAGATGGTTATGTCATCGCACAAGTTACACACTACTTCATCTTAACACCCATCACCACCCCTCATATTCTCAAACGTGTGCGTGTGTGTATGTGTGTGTATGTGTGTGTGTGTGTGAGTGTGTGTGTGTGTCAGGGGGATGTGTTGAGGCTCCCTGCATCAATTGCATGGTGGGCAGACCCACTGAGTCTCATGCACGAAGTCCAAGACCCACTATCACCCTGTAGGCGCAACTCCCAGCAAACCCCCAAACAGCATCTTTGCCTTTTTTGCGCCACAAGTAATGCCTTACCCCCTTAGTAATATGGATAGCGATGTTTTAGAGAATCACCACAGCACCAATTGGCAGGATCAAAAATACCTGCATTTTCTCATCAGCTACGGGAATTCAAACGAGGCTCAATTTAAGGTAAAGGAGCCACTTGCGGACCAGGATTTGTGAACCCCCTTCACCTGTGGCAGCTGCACATATTAATACCAAAAACTGATCGAAAAGGCACACACCCACACACACACACACCTGAATCGGTGACAGGTCATAGGTCACTCGCATGGATGGCATGTCATCGGTGATGTAGGTGTGGCTGTGGGCTGTGTACTCGTACGCGTCATAGGATGTACCTTTGTGGGCCTTGTTGGGCTCAACGGTGGTGAGCACGATCTGAGCAGCACAGGGATTGAGTGTATTAGATTAGGGTGGACCAGAACTGTGAATGTCACCGCATATGTCACCGTATAATTAAGTACCTTCCACAGCTTCTCAATCCATGCCACGACACGTGACTGCTCTAGCCGCTCCTACCCACGATATAAAAGTGCGGGCTATGACAGTGTTCGTTCCTATTCCATGCCAGCAATTCGTTCCTAATCCATGCCAGAAGTGCTTGCACCACGGCATTATTTGCTCTACTTATCAAAGTGCAGGTCCAACGCGATTATTTTACCAGGGGCACTGCAAGCACCCTGATCAAACCCTGTTGCTTCTCAGCAACTGCATATGCTGTCATCTTGTTATTCCTCACTGGCTCTCTGTCTGAGGTCCAACGGCATCCCACCCAACAATAGGTATGCATTTCCTGAATACTTGCGTGACCTTTGCTGTGTGCTTTACAGATCCAACAAACACACCTGCAAGTAGTGCTCGTGCGTGCTCTGATTGGTGTCCGACACAAACACTTTGCCGTACAGTTTGTCTGCCCAGTCTGGTTGCAGGCCGGCAGGGTGGAGCCTCTGCAAGAACATAGTGTGTGTGAGTGTGTGTGATAGGAATCCTATCATAAGGTATGTATAAAATGTGTGCTTTCTTCCTTATCTGGTTGACGCTTTGAATAGCTAGGCCACAGCTACAAAACAGTAATCACACACAAAAGCACACACATGCACCCAAAAACATACGCACACGTGCACCCATTCACCCACCCACTCATCCAATTACACTCAAAAACGTGTGCGAGTGAGAAACATATCTCAGATCTTTGCACACAACCGAGGGGACTTCAGCCACCTGTAGCCTGGTAGGTATATAAGAATATGGGCCTTTTAGCTTTGTGCCCCTTTAATTATGACCTCTCACCTTGAGCTGCTTGAACTTCTTGGGGGTAGGACGGTTGCCTAGGTTAAAGGAGTGCACCATGTGCGTCATGTTGAGCGTAGAATGGTCGAAAGAGTGGCTCTCTGAGCGCGCGCCGACGCGCAGCATTCCTGGTACCTTCTTTGCCAGCACAAAACCTGCGTAACAGACACACGAGTACTGCTCTTAGTTGAGTGATTTTACACCTAACCCTAGCCCTGACCTTATCCCTAACCCTAAACCCCCTAACCTGCAAAAACAGACACACGAGTAAGAGCGCTCTTAGTTGAGAAGAAAGTGGCTTTCTACGCGCACAATGCCGCACAGCACGCCTTGCGCCTTCTTTGCCAGCACAATACTTGCGCAGTGAAAGTACAAATGTCAAACATTGCTTTTATTTGAGAGGAAAAGTGACTCTCTGGACGCACACTGCCGCACAGCATGCCCCGCACCTTCTAAGCCATAACAAAACCTGCTGATGCTGCAATCCAAGGTTCACTCACTCACCCTCCTACACACACACACACACACACACACACACACACACACACACACACGCACACACACACACAGACACACACACAAACACACACACACACACATCATTTTCTTCCTCCCAGCTGCCAATTTGCAGCCGCTCCTCTCAGGAGCAGACCTCAAGTTAGAATGCCTGCTGTGTGGTTCTTTATGCTGCACTCCAAACTTCGATTAACAATCCACTCATGTAAAACCAGCCCCACCTGCCATGTTACAGCCCCTTAAGTTCACTTGGAGTACAAACTTTACACCACCCCTTAAAACCAGCCCCACCTGCCATGTTTCAGCTGTCGCCTGTAGGAGCTGACTCCAAGTGGACGTGCCTGCTGTGTGGTTCTCATGCTGCACTCCACAAATTTCAATTAACAATCACACCACTCCTTTAAAACCAGCCCCACCTGCCATGTTACAGCCTTTGCCTTTGGGAGCTGACTCCAGGTGAGCGTGCCTGCGGTGAGGTTCTCCAGCGGTAGGCACCAAGTTGTCTGCAAAGGTCAGCAGTGCCTCCTTGGTACGATCCCCCCGGTATGCCTCGTGCTCATGCAGCTGCAAGCAGAGGAGGGGAAGGTGCAATGAGTTGAGCAAGTACAATTGATCTGATAGTCTGGCATGCCTCGTGCTCATGCAGCTGCAAGCAGAGGAGGGGAAGGTGCAATGAGTTGAGCAAGTACAATTGATCTGATAGTCTGGCATGCCTCGTGCTTATGCAGCTGCAAGCAGATGAGGGAGAGGTGCAATGAGTTGAGCAAGTACAATCGATCTGATAGTCCTGGCATGCCTCGTGCTCATGCAGCTGCAAAGCAGACGAGGGGGGAGGGAATGGAGAAACGAAACACATTTAGCAGGGTATGTTTGCTGTGAATGATTTTAGGAATTTTTGTGCTTTGTGAAGAAGCCCCGTGCTCATGCAGCTGCAGTTGCTATGAGGAGCATTTTTGGACTATGTCCCTTTGTATGCCTGCATCTATGCAGCTATGTAAGTGACTTGCTTGTAAGGAACTAGTGCGAAAAATCAGCAACAGGCCACAGCTGCAGGTGCTGGCAGAGCACCACACACACAAGGAGAATAAAAGCATGGAGGAGCGTGAAAGAGGGCGGCATTGGTGCAGACGCATTTGTATATCATGCAGTTGGCTTGTCCCTTATGACGGTCTTGTTTTGAGTCCATCAGCACGCAATCATATTCAAATCAGGCACTCTAGTAGGCAGGGTACCCCTTCTCCAAATAAGGTTCACCATCAAGCCTTTAAAACTGTTGGGCCTTGATAGGTCATTGCTATCCAGTGCAGCGAATCAGTGCCCTGCCTCATCCACATGTGCATCGTCATGGCCCTTTCACACAGATCAATGCATCCTCATGGCCCTTGCAAACAGATCAATGCATCGTCATGGCCCTTGCAAACAGATCAATGCATCGTCATGGCCCTTGCACACAGATCAATGCATCGTCATGGCCCTTGCAAACAGATCAATGCATCGTCATGGCCCTTGCAAACAGATCAATGCATCGTCATGGCCCTTGCACACAGATCAATGCATCGTCATGGCCCTTACAAACAGATCAATCCCCCCACATTCAACATTTCTATCATCATATTGCATATCATACGCAATGTCCAGCACAAGCGCAAACATCTGAACACGTTTAGCACCTCACCTTGCCCACGTACACGTCGTCGTGGCCTTTGCGGAACACCCTTATGGAGGGAAAGCCTTGAATGATGTGCTGTCGGCACAGCCCAGCCTCAGCGGTGCAGTCCACCTGCAGAAGGCACAAGAATACAGGAAACAAAAAGACACTGAACAGTTCAGCTGCACGGCAATACACCCCCATCAGTCCAATTGCGTGCTTCTGGCAATGTGAATCAGCTTTGTCTACTATACACACCTAGCTGAATCAGCTTTGACTACTATGCACAACTGCTGATCCAGTTTGACCACTATACACACCTAGCTGATTCAGTTTGACTACTACACCTAGCTGAATCAGCTGTGTCTACTATACACACCAAGCTGAATCAGCTTTGTCTACTATATACACACCTAGCTGAATCAGCTTTGTCTACTATACACACCTAGCTGAATCAGCTTTGTCTACTATATACACACCTAGCTGATTCAGCTTTGTCTACTGCCGGTATCCACTCCTAGCTGAATGGATGCGGCCAGATCTTGGATCCTGCAATATGTACCTATCACTCATACAACCTCACATGACCACATCACTCAAGCATTTTAGCAAAACAATTGTGGCCGCCATTCTTTCTGGTCCAGATAACTGATTTGGATACCTTTTATTGTGCACCTATTTCTAATTGTATGCTAAAATAACCTAAATTTACCAGGGTTGTTCAGTTCGATTTTTTGGGAGCCAGGGTTCGATAAAGTTCGTGAAAGCTCTAGAACTCTCAAACTGTTCGAGCAGTTTGATGTGCAATTTCGAAAATGGAGGAGTTTGCTGGTATCTGTGGTCATACTCGTCCAAAACATGCTTGAGTTGTCTTAAATACATATGATATAATATAATTAATCAGTACACAGAAAATTAGAACGTTTGACGGCCATCTAAGGCTTTTCACTGCATTTTTAACTGCAATTCTGGACCCAAAAATTCGAAAAATTGGCATAACGTTCGACAAACTTTTAATAGCTCGGCATTTTAAGGGTTCGTTAAAATGCATAAAAGTTTGCGAACCCAAACGTTTGACCGAACCCCGAACTGAACAACCCTGGAATTTACCATTTTAGTCCTGATGCACCTTGGCAAAACGGATGCTGCAGTCAGACACTGAGTGCTTCATTCGCCTTTTACTCATCATACTACACACGTCGGGCACCTCTCTCTGATGCCTACTGCTCTTTCATATGTGGTTTGGAAGTCATCATCAGACCTAGGGACCAACGCATACATGTTTTTTCGACACAACGAGGATAAGCAAAAGTGGCCATCAGACTCTGAGTAGTGCTCGTGCACCTCATTCTCATTCAAATGCCTGACGCAGGGAACCCAACACACTTTGCATATATTTCAACGCACCTTGGCAAAGCGGATGCGGCCATCAGCCTCTGGGTATTTATCGTGCACCTCGTTGGAGGCCGCCTCCCAAGTTGGCTCCAGGCGTTGGCACCAATGGCACCAAGGAGCGAAAAAGTTGACCACCACTGCAAACACGCACACAGGGCACGCATTGCAGTAAGCACTCATGTGCAATGTGCTGTGTGACATAGAGCAAAACGTTGACCACGGCTGCTAACATGCACGCAGTGCACGCATCGCAGTAAGCATTGTCTAGGCGTTTAGGAACTGGGTGTGAGTACTGATGTACTCATTACATACAGAGCAGAAAAGCTGACCACGGCTGCTAACATGCACGCAGTGCACGCATTACTGGAAGCACTGTCTGAGCAGAGATCTGGGTGCGAGTGCTGATGTACTCATTACATACAGAGCAGAAAAGCTGACCACGGCTGCTAACATGCACGCAGTGCACGCACCGTAGTAAGCACTGTCTGAGCAGTTACAATCTGGGTGTAAGTGCCAGTGTACTGCTAATGCACTCAAGGCACACAGAGCAAAAATCTGACCGCGTATGTACAAAAAAAACAGAGCAAACAGCTGACCACGCCTGCACACAATGCACAGCACTGTCAAAGGCTGTGGCTGTGTGTGGTCAGGTTAACATTAGGGACGAGCATTTGCGCACCCCTTGGTATTATGGTGCGAGGACCAAACCAACTCACACACACACACACACACAAACAAGTGGTGCCCACGTGCCTGCGCTTCTTGACGCAGGGCCAATGGGCGATACATAGCAAAGAAGCAGGCTTTACCTACCTACCCACATACACACAGCTAATATTGTGGACTTGGCAGCACATACAACTAAGGCTAGCATAAAAAAATCGTCATAAAACGATGTGGCACTGCCAATACACCCACGAGCTCAACAATTTAGTAAACGCCACAGCAACAACACACGTTAAGCACGTGTGCTTCATTTTGTGAGAAAGCAGACAAATGTAGAATGCTGGTAGGATGTGCCGACAGAGTGTGGTAGAAATTTAGAAAGTCGTTGTTTGGGTTAAACTTGTTGACACTGTCTAGGTTACTGCGGGTAAGTTAGAGGGTTTCTTACTTCTTATGGTACTTTCTTACTGTCTAGGTTGCTGCTGGTAATACAGAGGGTTTCTTATTTACTTATTGACCCTGTCGAGGTTACTGCTGGGAACTTATTGACACTGTCTGGCAGGGAAGTACACTGGGTGCCAAAATTATTCAGGGGGGCCCGGAATAGCCTGTAAAAATTTCCAGGGTTCCCCGGAACTGCTTTCATAATTATTCAGGGTGTTATAAAATTTCCCGAGCCGGGGGGTCACCCCCGCCCCAAACGATATTAATGCTTGTGTGTGTGTGCGTGCATGTGTGCATGCATGTGTGTGCGTATGTGCGTGTGTATGTGTGCTTGTAGTTGTGTTTGTATGTGCGTGTGTGCCTGTGTGCATGTGTATGTGTGTGTGTGTGTGTGTGTGTGCGTGTGTGTGTGCGTAATTGTGTACGTGCATGTGGGTGTGTGCGTGTGCGTGTGTGTGTTTGTGTGTGTGTGCGTGTGTGTTTTGTGTGTGTACTTGTGTGTGTGCGTTTTGTGTGTGTTTATGTGTGTGTGATGTGTGAGTGTGCGAGTGTGTGCGTTCATTTGTGTGTTGTGTGTGAGTTGTGTGTACGCTTTGTGTGTGTTTGTGTGTGTATTTATGTGTGTAAATGTGTGTGTGTGTGCATGTGTGCGTATGTGCGTGTGTATGTGCGTATGTGTGTGTGCTTGTGTGTGTATGTGCGTGGTTGTGTGTGCCTGTGTGTGTGCTTGTGTGTGTGTGTGCGTGCGTGCGTGTATGTGTGTGTATGCGTGTGTGTATGTGCGCGCCTTGTACGTATGTGTGTGTGCTCACGTGTGCTTGACATCGCTCGAGGTTCGCTCATGGCTGCTAGTTGAGGCCTCACCAGGGCCTGGGGCAGGGGGAGGGGGGGGAGCAGAGGGAGGAGGAGCGGGCGGCTTCCATCTGGAGGTCTTCATTCAGTCAGTGGTGCTTGCATGCTGCCATGCAAGATGCAAGCACTCAAGCCCAGCACTCGCTTTGTAGGGAGGCCTGGTCAGGTTCCCTGGTCAGGAGCCTCTGGTCAGGAGCCTCTTGCTGGGATGGCTCACTCTCCCCTTCCTGCTGGCTGACCTTTCCCTCTTCTTCCCATTCTCAAAGTGTCATTACTGTCATTTCCAAAATTCACTGCAAATCACCCGGAACTACTTAAAAAATTTACCGGGAACCCCGGAATCGCAGGGGCCGCCCCTGCAAATTTCCGGGGTACCCGGACCAGGTTTGGGCTACCCCTCCGGGGCAGCCCAAAATTTTGCTATTTATTCCGGGCCCCGGACGGGTTGTACTTCCCTGCTGTCTAGGTTACTGCTGGTGATGTTTTTTTTAAACGTCTCAAACCACCTTGTTAGTTACCACCTTGTTAGTTACAATTACAATGTGGTACGACACGCAGTATCCTGACGATCAATGCAAACGCCATGTTTGCACGTATCCTGGGTCCAGCTACTATTGCAGTTAAAAAGAAGCAGCAGCAAAGCCTGCTGCTCACGCTGCTTTGTCCTACAAGAGTTGTCAGCCTCTCTTACAATACCATCATAAAGAATTGGCAAAGATAGAGTGGTCAGCCTCTCTTACATAATCATTCCTAAGAAATGGGTGCAGTAGAGTGGTCAGCCTCTCTTATATTACTGGAGGCCAGCCTCTCTTAGATTACAAAAGACGGTGCAAACAATGTAAATGAGAGGGACCTAGGCTCACAACGGGGCAACATACTACCAGATGAAACGAAATGGACTATACTCACCGATGGGGTAATATGCTAAGGTGGCTTCAAAGTTTTCGTGTGAAAGAGGAATTGAGACGTTCACGTTAGGCTCATCGTCCTACAAGGAGTAGGAGCAAGCAAAAGACAGATGCAGTTTTCACTTTGAACGCGCCTGACGAGTGTACCAAAGATTAAAATAACACTGTCAGGATTGATATAAAGGACGCACCAAAAGGGCAAGCTTTTTAACCTTAAACTATGCTAGAACTGCAAGTCCATACACTTAAAAACGAGTAAGCCAATGGAGCAAGCCAGAGGTAGATAGATGCAGCT
>Ga0307947_1000671_pt1 | contig 24963 bp, 27 predicted proteins | sample OrgLakmetagen232_FD_201840 | JGI IMG/M metagenome (GOLD analysis project Ga0307947, IMG submission 201840) | Saline water microbial communities from Organic Lake, Antarctica - #232 | ecosystem: Environmental > Aquatic > Non-marine Saline and Alkaline > Saline | place: Antarctica: Organic Lake...
CACACACAGACACACACACACACACACAAACACACACACACACACACACACACACACACACACACACACACACACACACACACACACACACACATATATAAACACACACACACACACACACATTGCCAATCGATTCTTGGCAGCAGGTGATGTTAAGGGCAGGTAGACGTGCCATAGATAAACTTGAGAGCATGGGATAAGAGTAAGGGGGCCCTTGTTTTTTTGTGAGGCTTTGCAGCTAAGTGCACCATTTACTAGTAGGGTTGGCCAGAACCATATATATACGGTTTACATACAATATTTTTGGCAGGGAAATCACCAAATATACGGTCATATACAATGTATATATACGGTTCTGGCCAACCCTGTTTATTAGTGGTGCTCAAGGTTCAGCACAGGGGGCCTGATTTATTGGATGGCAAACGTGGACATTGCGATGACCTTGTCTCCAACCCCTCGGTGCATGAGCTAAATATTTTCCAATGGGGTTGACGAGAGCCTTATATGCATCGTTCAGGTCTAAGCCATGAAAAAAAGGGCTGGGAAGCAAGCATGCGTCTGAGAATTTTCTAGCCGTGGCCCGCTAACCGTGGCTTGCCAGCTGTAGCCTACAAGCTGCGGCCTGCTAGCTGTGAAAGTAACACAGGGACACTTGAAACCCCGCGCAAGCAAACAAACACGAGTGTGTTTGTGTTAATTTCAACATTGGCCCTCTGAGCTTTGCACCCAGTTTGGTCTCAGAAACAGAAGGAGTGTGGTGTCTCGCCTGTAGAGTCTTGCCGGGAAAGGATGAGAATGGACAGGAAAGTTCCCCACGCGCAGCGCTACTACTTTCATCCTCTCAGGTTGGAGAAGTGCTGCTGTTATGGGACCGGGTAATAGGGCTGGACTCACTACTACCAGTGGCTCTGCTAGCAGTGGCTGTGCTGTGCTTCCGGTGAGTACCTATGTTGTGCTGCAGTTGATGGTCCAGTACAAGATGCCTTTGCTGTCATATAAAATCCAGCCTACCGCTGGTCTACCATCTACCATACATGACGCCATGAAGAAGCTGTCTGTATTGCCCCACCTAAATTGAAAGCAAACTGTTTTTTTCTTTCGGGTGTTTGCACGGTGGGGGGTTGCCTGGTGCGGGCACCTACGTAACCCCCTCCCTTAATCATGCTGGCTGTGTCATCACTACCAGCGGAGTGTTTTCCTTTTCTTTTTCTTTTTCTTTGAAAGCACGTCTGTGGTCTTGACATCACTTATCATCACGAAAGAAAAACTGTAACAGGCTACGTAGTCTATTTTACTTATGACTTTGAGGCCCTCGTAAATACTAACAGAACACTTTTAACGTTCAATGTTGCAGCCGCCAGGTCATCCTCGGCTGTCAGGCCAGCGTTGAAGTCTTAGACACCATGTCAGATCTCAGTCAGCTCCAGACGGTCCCCCTGCTTCAATCGGTGCTGTTCTGATGCAGGTGCCTAATAAACTTAGCACCCTGTCATCACGCCTTAAGTCTGGCAGAGGCATATGTTTGGTTCAGGGTAGTTTAGTCGGTTAACGATTGGATATTTTCCGTAATTTCTACTGGCGTAGCCAGTTGTTGTTATGAAGGATTGCGTGTCGATGCGTGAGCGGCTCTCAAGAAGGACAGCGGAGCGAGCTGTGCACAGTAATGCATTTAACTCAACCTCTTGTGATGGTGGAGTCCTACGTGCTCCATTGGTGGCGCTATCTGTTTTGTACTATGACTGACACAGCTGCTGGTCTAACAACCCTAAAGACATAGGACATTATACCTTATGTTGCTTCTTCATTGCATCCTTCATAGCATTTTGATGCACCTATCCACTATTTTTCGTAGGTTGGATTATGTCTATGACGTCTATGTCTTTCAAGCAAGGCCTGGTCATCTTGCCAGCAATGAAAATCTCTAGATGTTTTCTCTTTCATTCTAAGCTTGTGCCTAGCAGTCACTCGTATTGACTGATGGCTTTATCTGTCAACTCTGTAGACGTTCATTCTGAGCTCGTGGATTAATATTTGTGGCAGGCTGAGACCAGTCAGCAGCCAATCAGTCGAACTCCATATTGTAACCTAGCAGCAATGTAGAGTATCCCTAATATTATCTGCTCATTTATTAGTATGTCATTCCTGTATTTGTGCCATTCCTTCCTGTAAAGTCAACGTAGTAGTCAGCAAGTGGTAGTCGACCAAACTTCACACTGGACGCTTGATTTTTTTTTCTTTTTCCTGGCTTCCTTTCTTTGGTTCTGGGTCTCCTTGAGCAGCTTCCTTTTGCTTTCTCCTCTGCTTGAGCCCTCTCTCCTCTTTTTTTTGTTGTCTGTCAGGTCCCTGCTGGGGGCCGTAGCTGTAACACCACCCCAAAAAAAAAAAAAGGTCATCAGCCCCAATGTACACAATTTAATTTGACAGCTTTTTGTTATTTCTCAGCGTCAAGTGGCGTGTTTGATGGTCACGTATCTGCACGAAGCAGGTGAACAACAGAATATTTCATATAAGGTAGGACCGGAAATAGCTAACCTCGCTAGAACAATTCATTTTGCTGGTGTTTGAATTACTTCTTCGGAAATAAAGGCAATGCACGCCACACAAAAACTTATGAAAGGAAGGCAGTGACTTTCTTGCCAAGCCCTCTACTACTCGTTGAGTTGCAAGCTGCAATTGGGGATAATACCAGTTAAAGATGGCAAGCATACAGAGAATGGACATGGGTTACAAAGTGTTACGGCCTGGGTCAAAACTATATGAAAGGGTCTGAGTATACAACCATACAGAAGGTCCTGCACCTCTGACATTCCCTTCCTTGCCTTCCATGCCATTCCCTTTGTATGACTTCCCTTATTCCCTTCCTCCTCCTCCTCCTCCTCCTCCTCCCCCTCCCCCTAAAACCTTCACCACCACAGACCCGCAAACTTGTCCCCATTATTGCTAGCACCCCCTGCTCTTTAACTATTCGGTCCCCCCCTCCCCCCAATCCCTCTCACCAATCATCACATCCCCACACAACTGCTCCACCGCAGCTCTGAAAACACACTTCAATCACTCCCTTGGCTATGAACCTCCTCCTCCTCCTCCTTCTCCTCCTCTTCCTCCTCTTCATCATCAAATGCAGCACGTCGCCTGGCGCCACCAGCCCTCCTCTGCTTCACACCTCCACTGCTATCCCCCGGGCTCTTGGCTATCCTCGCACCCGCATCGGCAGGTGTCGGCACCCCCTCGTCTTCCAAATCCGAGTCCTCTAAAGCCTCAGGCTGCTGCTGCCGCTGCTGGGGCGGCTGGAGCTCCACCTGAGTGCGTGTGTGAAGATGTCTGTATGTGTTTGTGTGTGTACGCACCTTTGCAGACACATAAATATAAGTGTGAAATGGAGACCGCAAAAAGGGTCAATCAAGTTAGGTAGTTGTTCAATTAATCCCTAAGTATGAGAGTATGAGCCTTCCAGGGCCCTTTTTTCTGCTGGTAAAGGAGTTTTACGGTACTCGGTACCAAAGTGGCTATATTTTCCTTAATCTAATGTGGGGTGTGGTATTGACTGTCTACGTGATTTTCCTTTTCTTTCCTATTGAGCCTTCCATGAACACAATGTCAAAACACTACTCTTTATGCCAACAAACACAGCTCTCATCCCACGCACTTCTTGCATCTGCCTGTTGATCAGCCCACTTTCAACACAATGATCAAACACTACTCTGTACGCACACAAACACTCAGTAACACATACACACTCACTTTCACCCACTCACCCACCCACACAAACACCCACACTCACATACACATTAACATATGTACACACAAACACTTGAACCCTCACACACACACGCACACAGCTCTCATCCTGCGCACCTCTTGCCCGCTTGAGTTGGCAGCGCCCTCGCTCCCTTCCTCGCTCCCCCAGCTCTGCTCGCTTCTCACTGCACTCACAGGAGCCTGCACTGCCTCCATCACAGGCAGCGATGGTGGTGGTGCAGCTGTCGCAACAGCCACGCTGTCGCTATCATGGTTGCCATTTTCTGACTCTGCCGACTCAGATCTGCTCTTTTTCGCAGCTGGCCCCTTCCTCTCCTCCTCCTCCTCCTCATCCTCCACGCCTTCTTCTGAGCTCCCCTCCTCTGAGCTGCCCCCTGCCCTCTTCCTTCCGGCCTGCCCCTTTGCATCGCCACTCCTACCGCCACCTTTGTTCCCCTTTTTCTTGCTGCTTGGGGGCCTGGTACCTCCAGCCTCCACATCTTCAGAGTCCTGTGGCTCTTGCTCCTCACCGCCCTCGCTGTCCCCCTCGCCCATTTGGTTGTAAATGGCCCTGATTGACAGAAGGCGTGTACAAAATGAGCACTTCAGCAAACAAACTAAGCCTCGTCACCGCCCTCGCTGTACCCTCACCCATTTGGCTGTTATTTGTAAATGGCCCTGATTGACAGAAGGCGTGTACAAGATGAGCACTTCAGCAAACAAAAAACGCAGACAACCCTATGCCGTCGCTGTCGCCCATCTGGTTGTATACGACCCTTGTTGAGGGAGTAAGGCACACAACAGGTTCTTAAGGAAACAAGCATCGCTTTGCATCTTTACACCAGTGCTGATTCCCTCACCCCTTCATCCATAACTGGCCCAATTTGAGGGCCAGATGGTTTTGTAACACACAACGCGCGTTCAGCAAAAGAACCAGCAAAGTTGCATTTCTCTCGGCACCGCTGTCCTTTACCTCCCAAAGCTGTCTTTTGTGTCTGAGCTTATGGATTTATTGTTGACCGGCGAGGACCAGTCACAGGCTGATCAGCCGAACAGTCTGGCTGAAGTTCCCCCCATGTAAATCGAAATCTACATCTTTACCTCCCAAAACTGTAGGTGCCCAGCAGAACGTGAATTTCAAGCACGAGCAACTCCTCAAGCACATAAGAAATAAATGCCAACATGCGCTCCTTTGGTTCGCCTTTGTGTTGTGCAAGTAACATGCAAACACGGGCGTGTGCTGTCGCACCTGAAATTGATGGAGGCAGCTGCGCGTCGAGGCCGTCCGCCTGTGGCCTGCATGATGTTGGAGGTGTCAATGCCCTCAAGCTCACGCGCACGCTCCACCTGCTTCTTGGCTGCCTGTGTGGGTATGTGTGTGAGTGTGTGTGCATGTGTTTGCATGTTGGGTTGAACATAGGTACGGTGAATACATTGGAAGTCATGCGCACAGGGGGTAAGGGCAGTAGTGTGGATAGACAGCTCTCACACAGGTGTGGAGTGATGTGAGGATAGACAGCTCTCACACAGGTGAACGCATGGGCTGTGTGAGACACGACGAATGTTCAATGTGTGGTGTTTTTTGTGTGTGGCATAAGTAGATCCTTGCGCTTCACTGCCACTCCGAAGTGGTGGGCTGCACTGACAAGGGAAGAGAAGTGCCGGCATGGCAGAAAGAGTTGTTGACAGGAGGAAAGGGCGGTAGCTTTTCCTTTACCTGTGTGTGTATGTGGGATAGGGGACTGAAGTCCGAGTGCGTAACTCTACGCCGTGGTCCCTAGACACGTGTTGTTTGCCCAGAGGAGGCTAAGTCACACGTATAAATCTCACTCAACATGCAGCAGCGACAGCAATCTGCCGTCGCGGCAGCAGGGGGGGAGGGGGGTTTGGGGGAGAGGGCTGCGGGACATCAGCGGAGGGGCATGGGCTATGCAGCGGCTCATTGCGAGCTGGCTCTGGAGCGTGGAGCGTGTGTGGGGTGCATTAGAGGTGCTTGTAGAGAGGAGTGCCCAGCCGAGTCTTAGTTGGAGGGAAAGTTACAAGGCAAGTGAGACGCGCGTGCCTGCTTGTGGTCTTTCAAAAGGGCCGTTCTTCATCAGGGGTTTGGTAGTTGGAATCCTCCTCGACCAAGGCAGACACGTAGGGAGCGGTGTCATGCTGAGTTAGTGCAAGCAGTGTTTGCTTAGTAGACCTTTCTTTAGGCTTGCACTGAGTGACTGTGTTGGTGGAGTAGCACGGCAGGTTCAGTGCTGTAGGGCTGGCTATGTGACTCGGTAGTTTTTGAGGCTGGCAATGGCCGGGACGGGTAATCTTCCCTGGTAGACCCTCAGCTTAGCTCTGCAGTTTCTGTGCCTAGCGCTCTTGCTTGTTTGAGCCTGGTACTCCAGTCTCTTTGTGACTTCTTTTCTCCTTCTGGTACTCTGTTAGACCTCTCTGACTGGGCCTTTTTTGTCTGCTGGTAAAAGATATTATGGTACTGAGTACCAAAGTGGCTTTTCCCCCATTATCAATGTGGGGAATGGTTTTCGCTGCCTGCGTACTTTCTATGTGTGATTAATAGCATGGTGAAAATGTCAAACAGCGTGCGTGATACCCAGTGTGCAGACACTTAATCTTCATGCCTCCGCTTTCCTGCATGCTCCCCCCTTAATGGTGGTGATGTCACTTTTTGGTCTGAACTCCTCAATGAGTGAATCACATAACCAGCAGCACCACAAAGAAACTCGTGGCAAAAGCTGAGTGTTGCTCACATGATTGCGGCTGCATTTGAGAGTGATGTGCTCACGGCGCTTATCAGTGAAGCCTCACATTACCAGGAGCGCCGACCTTGGCACCAATTCATCAGGAGTGCTCATAACGTATAAGGTGGAGCCTGTCTTAGTAGAAATACCGAGCTTGGCACCATTTACGTTTGCAGTGACGTGCTCTTCACGCTGATCAGTAGAGGTTCGGGTGTATGTGTACATGCCATTGCATGTCCAGACAGCTTGCTCACAAGATACAGCTACTCAAACAGGGGCTGCCTGGTGCGGGCATGGGGGTGCCCACCCTTAATGATTAATGATGGCATGCTGGCTGTGCAATCACTACCAGCAGAGTTTCGTATTCTGACGTAGTGAGGGGCTGAGGGCAGCTTTGAAGCCCCCTCCCTTGATGCTTGCTGTACTGGAACTGTCAGTAATACGCTCTTCTTTTTCCTATGTCATGTTTGCAACCGGCCATCTTCAAAGCCCCCTCCCTTACTGCTTGCTGTGCCACAACTGTCAGTAACACCGCTCTTCCTTTTCCTTTGTCATTTTTTGCAACCAGCCCTGATGGAGTGGGAGCACTGACCTTGATGTCATTGTCTTTGGAGTGGATGTCCAGATCGTGCTTGGCAAGCAGACCCTCCAGGGCCTCTACCATGCGGTCCTCGCTGCCATCAGGGCCGCGCTTGTACATGGAGGGGGGGATCCTGTGTGAGAGTACGTGCATGTTGTGTTTGTGTCAGTGCTCCTGATCCTTTGTGTCAGTGCTCCTGAGATGTACATGGAGGGGGGATCCTGTGTGAGAGCATGTGCGTGTTGTGTTTGTGTCAGTGCTCCTGATCCTTTGTGTTTGTGTCAGTGCTCCTGATCTTTTGTGTCAGTGCTCCTGAGATGTACATGGAGGGGATCCTGTGTGAGAGCATGTGCGTGTTGTGTTTGTGTCAGTGCTCCGTATGTGTGTGTTTGCATGTATGCGTGTATTTGCGTTTGTGTTTGTGTGTGTATGTGTGTGGGTGTGTGTATGTGTGTGCGTGCGTGTACGTTTATGTGCGACCGTAAGAAGTGCCTCTGCCGTGCAGTCATCGCCACCATCAGGGCCACGCTTGTCAATAAAAAAGGAACCCTGGGTTCGTTCTGTACGCACGTGTGTTTGTGCTCATGCATTGCAATTGCCTTAGCTGCAATTGGCACTGCAAAGCACATGGCGGTTCTTTCTCTAAAAGGAAGGCCTGGTTTAAATCCCAGACACATTTGGACAGAAGTTGCTGCTCAACCTACAAAATAAGAGCTACGAAGTCTTATGCCTTACCAAGTTCAACATCAACAAGACCCTTCCATGCTCCCAAGAACGGACGGGAAGGAACACCCCTCTTACACATCACACGCACTTGATGGTCGCCTTTTTGCAGATGTCCCGCAGTTTTTCCACCTTCTTGCTGAACTTTGGGCCGCCTGTAGGGCAGGGAGGCACACGTGGGTGATGTGAGGGTGGACAGTTTGCATGCAACCAGGCGGTGGAGCTGTTCCACCTAATTGCTGGAATGTGAGTCTCTGTGGCATATGGAGGCACATACGAGAAAGGAAGGAGGAAAGCCTGCAGACAGAAGGTTTAGGCAAACCTAAAGCTACACGTGCCAAGAGAGGAGCACAGCTCTGTTGCATTCAGGCTGCGTTCACACGAGTGAGTATTCAGAGCCACGCTTGTAGACAGTAAGTGCAACAGCTCACGCACGCACACACATACCTATGTGCATACATATATACACACATACATATATGTGCACACACACACACACAGACACACAGACACACACTCACACTCTCACACACACACACACAAACACACACACACACTCTCACACTCTCACACACTCAAGCATGAAAGGCTCGCATGCACGCACTGGACCCACTCCCTACAGCTGCAAGCAAGCAACCAAGCAAGGGACCCACTCTACTCTTTCCGAGCAAGGGGCTCCATGAGATCTACCTGCAAGTCCCTTGAAAAACATCCCTTCCCTGATTCATGCCATAAGTGACTGTACCACAAAGAAACGAAAAACAAGAATAACTACGCAGGTAGTGAAAGACCACTCACCACATTAAATAAGGAAAAGGAGCCACTTTGGAAAGAAAAGGAAAGAAAAACTACGCAGGCAGTGAAAGCCACTCCCCACATTAAATAAGGAAGAGGAGCCACTTTGGTACCATATAACTCCTCCACCAATAGAAAAGAAAAAAGATCAATGGGGCCTGAGGGTTGCAGGCTTGACCTGACCACTACCTGCTTTAGTTTTCTTTTTTTCTACCTGCAGGCTTCATTGGAGAACCAAAGACCAAAAAGGGATCCCAATCGGCCAAACTTTTCTAGCCTAAGCAGGCTCCTTTGGAAAACCATGGACCAAGAAAGAATCCCTATTGGCTATTTCTTCCAGCCTAAGCCTTTTAGAGCCATCCAAGAAGCGAGGGCCGTCCGACAACAAAATGAGGCCCTCTGTTTTTGCGGGCCTCAACACCCCTTGCAACCACTCCTGGCAACTGACCCCTGTGCTTCCCTGCAGTTGCCCCCATTCCCTTTGAACCCTGCCTTGCGTGTGAATGGGGCTCGCCTAGCCATGAGTCATACACAGCAACAATCTACCTGCAGGCTCCTTGGGGGCCGGCTTAGGCTTGGACTTGCTGCCCTTTTTGGGGGGCCAGTTTTCTTGGCCGTCGCTGTCGGAGCCTTCAGAGTTGGAGTCGTCATCTCCTGACTCCTCCTCTTCCTCCTCACTTAGATCCTTGCTCTGTGTGTGTGTGTGTGTGTGTATGTGTGTGTGTGTGTGTGCGTGTGTGTGCGTGTGTGTGTGCGGGTGTGTGCACGAGCGTAGGTGTGTATGTGTGACATGGCTGCCTCCTCCTCGTCTTTCAGGATGTTAACGCTCAGGTCATTGATACTGTTAATAGATATTGATACAATAAGAAGTAAGTTGGACTTCATCAGTTTGGCAAAGCCCTACTAAGCGTTCAGATACATATATACACACCTTTCGCTTCTTGCTGGGTTTGACCTTCTTGCTAGTCGCCCCTGACTTCCTGTGCACCTCTGTCTTTGGAGCCTTGTTCAGTGCTTTGGCCTTACGTTTCTGCTGCTGGTCTTTGTCCACAGCCACATCATCATCACCATCTGCGGCCTACGTTGTACGAATGACACATAAACATATAAACCATAATTTGCATAGGAGCATAGGAGTGTAAACATCATGTGTGTTGTACTAGCACAGACAATCCAGATGCTGCAAACGTATGAGTAAGGGTGGGCAAACATCATTTGCAGGTAGTCTGCATCGTGCCAGCGACGCACAGATCACTGACGCAAGCCACAACAAATTCAATAACATTAAAAAGGGTACTGCAAGTATGGTCAGATGTAAAGACTGCGACGAGAACCTTGTTTTTTTTGGCTGGCTGAGCACCGCTTTGATCCCTTGACGGCTGTATGTCTGGTGTCTGAGCTTGGCAATTCTCCTGGGAAGGCTTGTGGCCTAATATCACCTGTACATTCAATTGGTGTGTATTTCTGTGTTGTGTGTGTGTTTGTGTGTGTGTGTGTGTGTGTGTGTGTGCGTGTGTGTGTGCGCGCGCGTGTGTGTGTTTGCGTTTGTGTGTGCGTGTGTGTGTTTCTGTGTGAGTGATTTTATGCGTGCGTGCATGCATGCATGCTTGCATGTAATATCTATCCTGCTCGCACGCAAACTTGTGGCCCTCACACGCACCTCGTCGATTAACCTGTCAACAAACACCTTGTGTGCGTCCAAGGCCTTCAAGGGAAGCCCAATATCAGACTCTAGCATGCGCCTGACAGCCTTCCCACTCAGCTTGCTGTGTATGTTTGTGGGTGTGTATGCAAGTGTGTATGTGTGTATACATGTGTTTGAGTGTGTGTGTAGGTGTGTGCGCATGCATGTGTGCGTGCATGTGTGTATGTATGTGTGTATGCATGTGTTTGAATGTGTGTGTGTATGTGTGTGTGTGTGTGTGTGTGTGTGTGTGTGTGTGTGTGTGTGTGTGTGTGTGTGTGTGTGTGTGTGTGTGTGTGTGTGTGTGTGTGTGTGTGTGTGTGTGTGTATGTGTGTGTGTGTGTGTGTGTAGAAGGGGAGAATGGGGAGGGCGTTGTCTCAGCTGTCAGGCAGAGTTGACCACACTCTCAGTTGCACACTCACTCCAGATTTTTACAGATCTCTGACCGTCTCGCACGGAGGCTTTCTAGTAGGTCTGCAGGTTGCCAAGAATGAGGTGCAAGTCCCGCGGGAGGAGTCTGCGTGGCCATGTTGTTGGTGCCAGCGGTATGCAAAGACAGCTCGAGCTCCCGTTATAGTAGAAAGATAAGGTTTAACTTATATATATTGTCTTTGCCTGCCGACCTTCCGTACAATCCCTTTTTGCTTCCCGCTTCCGCGGCTTCGGTTACCGTTAGAAGCTTTTGTTTTGGCATCGGTTCCTTAACCATTTTAAGCATTTTTATCTCAGATACGCACACAAACGCTTGTATTAATAAGTGCGCTCAATGGACTAAGACAATGACGCAGCCTTATATCTGGCCGCACACTTGTCCTCCCGCACAGTCGTCCACCAGCTGCTGACTTCTGCTTGTGGGCAACAGACATGGGAGGTTTGCTCCCTCTCCTGCTCCTGTGGTGGACTACCATGGACGTGCAAGCAGAGCACGTTGTTTCCTTCAGAGTCGGAGCTATCCTGGGAGATGAAGGGCAATGCGCAGGTATGAGTGAGGCGGGGTGGTGAGGAACCAACACGTGCCAGTACGGTCCTTCATTCTGCTCGTGCACGCACATGTAATGCATCTTTACTTCATGTAACACTACGTGGGAAAGGGGGCAGCAACACTTGTGCTTGCGTGCTTGCATGAGGATAGCGTTACATGTGCAATCACAACGCTAATGCGGTGTTTGGCTATAGCCAAATGACGCAAAGTAGGTTTAAACAGCAAGCCAGGAAATAATCAGGCAGAAGGGATGGTTCGCATTTCGGTCGCGGAAGGGCACTGCTGGCTGAGGGCAGCCTGGTCGGTGACATGGGTTTACCCATTGCAGCCTTACAGAGACAGGTTTCCAAATTCCCCAACTCTTTCAAGTCCGGGTACGGGTAAGTTGATCTCACCAATCACAATATCACACTGCTATGAGAGGGAAATGGGTCACGTCCCTGTCCTCTGTTCCAGTTGAGTGCAAGGGATGAAGGCGATGCCACATGTGTCTTCGCACATGTGCATGTTTGAGGCCTGGTAGGCTTGTACAGGCAGGAAACTGTCCGATGAGACCAGGTTGGTACCTCAGAAGCTAGGGTGAAGGGTGGCACCTTTTTGCCACCAGGAACCCTTACTTTCTATGGTGCACCCCCCCACACACTCCTCGGGTTAGACCCCCATTCTCGCCCTTTTTGGTGCCTATTTTGCCTAGATGTACATGTCCTCATCTCTGTCTCCCTTCAGCTCTTATGCGGGGCTCTGGTTAGTGACAGAGCCACAGTTGAGAGTATTCACACCCTGCGCCATGTGGAGAGAAGCAAGGTTTTGCTGCTGGGGGAGCTTTGCACCGGAAAGAAAACCAGTCGAAGTCTTTCTTGCATGCCGATCCTTTTTAGCATAGACTTCGGTGTGGTTCTCGTTTTTCCCCCTTTTATCCCCATCTGTTTGCGCCACCAAACTGGCCACCAGGCTATTAATACAAGCAAAAGTCTTGCGCTTGCAACCTGCTACTTTGAAGAGCTGCCCCTTCCACACTTCTCTTTCTTTTTGACATGGCTGAGCACACACACACACACACACACACATACACACACACACAGAAATGGAAGACGCGCACCATGGCTACAAGCTATTTGCTGACCTGCTGGACCAGAATGGCAGGGCTTTCCTCCTCAAAGACGCACAAGGCCAGCAGCATCGCTTAAAGTTTGACTACCTTCGATACGACGATGACTGCGATGCAGCCGTGCACGAGGCAGCCGTGAAAGCCATGATCAGCGACGACAAAGTGCACTTCATGTTTGGCAGCACGCCTGTGTTTGCGGAGGCGGAGTCTACCATTGCCAACGATGCCGAAAGGCTGATGTACCATTGCTGGTGAGAATGCCCTTGCTCTAGGTCTGCACACGTCCGGCTTGTTGTCATGTCGTGCGCACATTGTGGTCCTGTGTGCAATTGCGCTGTAAGTGGTGTCATAGCTGCCACACATGCATACCACGCACGCATAGATATATACAGAGGCACGTTCATAGATGTGTCCTAGCTACTCACCCCCCCGCTACTCACCCACTTGTCATGAATCCTCCACAAAGCACCCCCCAGCCATATCCATCCCCTCAACAAGTACAACACCAGACAAAAGCTAATAATTTGAACTCCTCTCCCTTTTGCCACACAGTGTGGGTCCAGACACAATCTACACCCAGGCAAGTACCTGCTAGAACAAGTGCACTCAGTGCGTTGGTGCGCCTCTGTGTATGCGTCTTTGTGTGTGTGTGTGTCTGTATGTGTAATATGCGCTTGCATGTGTGTGTGTGTGTATGCGTGTGTGTGTGTGTGTGTGTGTAATATGCGCTTGCATGTGTTTGTGTGTGTACGCGTAACTGTGAGCGTGTGTGCGTGCATGCATTTTATTTAAGTAATAATGGTGCGTAAGACGAGTAGATATGGCCCGACCTGTGTCTGCACAATCGATTGCACTGGGCATGGCCTTAAGCTATGATGCGTCATCTCGTCACCCTCTGCATTATGAAATTACTTCATGCCCTTTCTGTGTGCAGGACATGAAGTATGTGTATGGAATCCAGGCCTCCAATACCCGCTACACCCAGGGTCCCCTGAAATCTATGACCCTGCAAGGTACGCATTGCAGTCTGGAAATTTCAGTGATGTTCCGCAGGCGCAAACAACCTCCCCCCAACCCCCCTTCCTGACCCCCTACACGCACAAAAAGCGGCCTACTCAGGGGCATTCCATGCCAACTTGTGGCCATGCACGCAGGCCCTCCCCTTCAATAGGATTCCCAACAAAGACTTAGATAGACAGGGCTTGAGCTCAGGAATCCGACGATGTAATCAAACTTCTGCTGTAGTACTCCAGAAAAAAATTGAGCACCTCCCTGAATTTGTTTAGACTCCCCCCCCGACCCCCTCAGGATCAACTCATTTATACACCAATTGATGGCTCTCAACGTCAGGGTTTCAAATATGTAGCTTTTGACCAGATTGACACCTGCCGTTAAAAACTTATGGTTTCTGGCATCTCCTGGGTGGTCATTAAAGTATGCTCAGGAAACGCACGCTGGTGAATCCTGATGTAACTTAGGCCTGAGATCCATATTAGCAATGCGTTCTTCACTGCTTTTTGTGGGGAAGGAGTTTTCTGGACTTGGCACCTGTGTGGGCTACTTCATAGCTTAATGTCGCAGTTTGGGGAGTCGTTCTTGTTGCCTGTTTTATTTCCTTTTCAGCGTGGTTTCCTCTATGATGCACACCGCCGTTTGCTTTGAGGACTGTATGCTTGGCTATGGCTTTGAGTGTTAGAGCACAAGACTCACACAAACTAGCAGGTGCAAACAATTGAATCTTTGGAAACGGGTGCACAATCCTTTACTCTAAGCAAAGGAAGTTATACAGCCTACTCTCGCACCAGTGCTCATCAAACAGCACGCCAGTATTCTGTGCCTCGATACTCCCCTTGAATTTGCATGTAGCGTTTTGTGCAATAAGGTGTTGTGTGTGCATGCAAACCGTTTCTTGACCCATCCATACTAATGATTATGGGGGGTAGATGGCAGCTGAATATGGCATGCGGACAAGGTTTTTCCGATACCGCTCCCTTTCTGTGTTCTGTGCACAGGTGGGGTGAAAAAGTTATTCATCTTCTACCTTGTGGACAATATCTTCACCTCATCGACTTGCGAGGTGCGTCTGAAACTGGGCATACACTCGCTGACCTCGTAATTGTTGCACCCACATTTTGCCGGAGATGAGTGCAGGAAAAAGCTTGTCAAGCTTCCTTCACTGCAAAAGTGTCATTTCCCTCCACACCAAACAACTGGGCCTGCCGCTCTTACCCCTTCCAGCTATTTCATCATTCTACCTGCTGTTTGCACTCTACAATGTTGTTAGTAGACTGCAGGCACCCTAGTATACCGCAGTCTGACAGGCTGCAGGCACTTTAGTAGACTGCAGGCACGTCCAAACTACCAAACTACCAAACTACTGCTCCCATTCCTTTCTCCCGCCTTCTGTCGCACTGGTTGGTCCTCCTCTCTGTTGCATTTTGCTGCAGGCCCGTCACACAAAACCCATCTGGCTGCACTCGTCCTTTTTCCGCAACCCCCCGTAGGATCATTGATCACAACACCGCCTCCTGCCCTTTTTTGCAGGCTGGAGTCACATTTGTTGAAAACGTCCTGAGACAACTAAGCCCAGACCTTTCCATCGTAGAAGTCGTTAAATACACGGGAGCCGAGGCGGCAGCAGACCCCAGCTTTTATCCCAACCTTGTCCAACAGGCCATTCGGTTAAGAGCGGACGCAATCTGTGGCTGTGATTTCATGGTATGCAGGCAGCCTACTACCCTTTCTCGTGCACACACAAACACGCACACATGCACGCGTACACACACACATACGCACACACACACACACATATGCACGCACACATACGCACGCACACATACGCACGCACACATACGCACGCACACATTCACACATGAGCAACATGAATGCATGCATGCTTGCACACACGCAATGTACCAACGTGCACGCGCAAATATGTGCTCCCACATCCTCTCCTAGATCAGCGGCCTTAGAAGTGCCTTGATAACTGTTGGATCGGCGATGTTCCGTCAGGCCATGCTTGATCTTCCCCTTTTGATACTACAGGCACACAGTCATACCCTACGCCGCGTTCATGCTCCCGCACGCACATGCCAACACATGCGCACCCACACGCATGCACTCACATTAACATGCCCACTTCCACTTTCCGCTCCGCAGGACCCTGGCTTTGAAGTAGCTAAGGCGTTGGCGGACGCAAACTATTACCTAAAGGCCCAATTCCTTACTGTGGCTCCGGCGTGAGTAGTGGTGTACGCTGTGCACGTAATTTTTTGTTGATCCAATGTGCACCCCTGACATGCTTCAAAGACAGGCTCAGAGACAACGTGGCTTGACAACGTGTGTGAATGAATTATAATGGTGACTTTGATTGTTAAAGTTGTGTCCGTTGGGGGATGTCGGGGGTCGTTGAGTAAATAGTGTGTGGGAGGTGAGGGCGAAAGCCCAACACCAATCACTCTTTGTTCTTGAACTTTCTGATGCTACGGACGGGGTCCCATGACCTATGCTTTCCCCTCTTCAAGCTAGACGTGCCTTCACTGTAGATTAAGATTTGTCACACGAGACCCATGAACTCTGCTCTGCCCTGTCCTGCATACTAAACATGCCTCAACGGTAGATAACTGTCACTTATTACACATATCAGGATCCCACGTGTGCTCGCAGGTCTGAGAGATTTATTGAGTCTCTTGGCAAAAAGGCGACAGAAAACGTGATGACAGCGGTAAGATGATGAAGAGAGGGTTCCTGTGACACATGCACCAGCTAGTGATGAGTGAGGGTTCCTGTGACAGATGCACCAGCTAGTGATCAAGGACAAAGATTCAGGTTGAGGAAGGCGGCAATTGGATAGGTGGTAAGGGCAAGATGGCCTCGGCACGGCTCGTCTTCTCAGCCGATGTTTTTGACATTTTCTGCACGCGGTGTATCTCTCAGCTCTGCGATGCAATGCTTCAAATGGTGCAGAGCGTTGGAAATGAGCTTCCACAGGGAGGAACTGAGTGGTTATGAGGTGGTAATCATTTGCTGGTAGGGCCAGGATGTGGCTGCGAGTGTGAGGGGGAGCGAGGTCCTGAGGCAGTTTAAAATGCCAAGCGGCACTTGTCACACCGATCAGTGTCAACATTGTGTAAACTGATCTTTTGTTTAAGAACACGAGTCATTTGCTGCAAAGCAGAGGATATCCTCACTTGGTGCCTTCAATCTGATCAGCAGCAGCACACGCAGCCTCTTTGAACCTACCCTTACTATGCATATACATGCACAAACGCACACTCTCACACTCACACACACAAACACACAAACACACACACACACTCACACACACTCACACATACTCACACACACACGCGTGCCAATGCAGGTACAATGGCACCCGGCTATGAAATTCGCCGACTTTTACTACGGAACCACACAGGTATTTGATGGCTGCTATTGTGCCAGACCTTTGGATGCCTGTGTTGATCAGGTCCATCATTGCGTGAGTCACTGATGGCATGTCTGAGCCATCACGGGCGTGTGACCTAGTTCCTCTTACAAACACTGCACGGACAAAGCATCATGAGGAGCATGCTTGATGCGATGCACGCACGCACCCGTAAGTCACATGCACATACAGACTGATATGCATGCACTCATACGTGTCGTGTTATACACCTTCACACACATTGGTGACATGAACGCACGCACATGCACATACAGAGACACACACACACACATACACACACACACACATGTGCCATCCATCCATGCACCCAGGACTACACCAGCGACTTTCAGCAAGCGTTTGGGTACATGCCTTCCTACGTTTCCGCGGGTGCATCTGCTGCGGCACTGAGTTTGGCGGTGGCCATCCAGGATGCCTTCAAGCTCTGCACCTTCCCCACGGCGGCAGCCGGAGGCCTGCCTGGCGCAGACAGCCTGCTGTTCGACCCAGCATTGATAGCATGCTTGACTGAGGAGGACAAGCCGTATACCGGCACACTGTACAACCTTATCATGGCGCAGCTGTCCAGCCAGAAGCTCAGCACTTTCTTCGGTGAGCATTGCACAAATGTGCACAACTTTTGGCATGTGGGTAACACCTTTAGCAATTTTAAATAGACAGTCAGAGGTAAAAGGAGTAGGCAAAGCTGCCTTTGACACCGAACTCAGTCGAAGTGTGCGTGCGCCAGTAATCTTGTTTCATCCAATCAAAGTAAATGCCCTTTGACACCAAACTCAGTCAAAATGTGAGTGCGCCAGCAATCTTGTTTCATCCATTCATAGTAAGGCTTCCTCAAGCTAAACGCTGAAACGGTGCTTTAACCCCTTGACCTTCTTTACAGGCGATGTAGAATTCAACATGTACCGCAGGAATGTGGCCATGATTCCCGCCACGACGCAGGTATGTGTATGTACACAAATTCAACATACATGATCTTGCAGAGGCACTCATGGGTGAGTTTCAGCACGCACACCCACTTGAATGCGTCCACTCACACTTTTGTGGATTTCGCTCTGGTCTTGCTCTTAGGCGCACAAATGCACGTTCCATTTACTTTGTGGATTTCGCTCTGATCTTGCTCTTAGGCGCAAAATGCACGTTCCATTTACTTTGTGGATTTCGCTCTGATCTTGCTCTTAGGCGCACAAATGCACATTCCATTTACTTTTGGCGCTTGTTTGTGTGTGTATGCCGACGCTCCATGTCAGTTACAAGGTTGCTTCCAACAAAGCTGATCAACCAGAAGAAGCAGAAAATTCAAAATTTCCGCACATAGCTGTGTACTGGGGGTAAAGGCTGTCCATGCGTTCCATAACAGCAAAGAACAGAAGGGGTGGGAGCACCTGCAGACATCTGCACTTGTTATAAGTGAGCCGTTCAGGAGAACAAGGGTCTAAGGAGCCGTGCTGCTTGGTGCGCTTGTACATATGATGCATCCAAACTTTGGAGATGAGGAGGTATATTAAGACAAAATGCAAAGTCGTGTGCCTGTTCGATTTTACTGTTTTGACCAAAGACTAGTGCATCCCAAAAGTCTGGGCTACGAAATTGTCTGGAAATTGCAAAAAAGCCAATACTGTTCACAAATCAAACATCAGCGGCACTTCACGACAGCTTTGCTTTCCTGCTATTTTTCTTGCAGATCCAGTCAGGCGTGATCGAGGTGAGCCATTTCAGCTGTAGTGATTAGTGGGTATTGTTTTGTAACTTACAAGTGTGAAAGAGACAGAACGGACCAAACAGTCACAAGAAACAGAGAGAAGTATAATCACGGACAGACAACATGGCAGACACAACAAAATTGCTGTCTCAAGGGAAAATGAGCCATTTATGAGACCAGTGAAAGCTGCTTCAAGATGCGTTTTGCACCTTATTCCACATGCCTTGCTCTTGTTTCTGAACCCCAAGGATATGCTTGAACGCTTAGTAGTACAGCGAGCAAAGTAAGCGGGGGCAGTGGATTAGAAAGCCCACTTCGATTGAGGAAATAGGGTACCAGGCATATTTGCTTTCCATGTGCCTCACACTTTCTTGTGCTGACAAAGAAGTGTGAGACATGATGTCTGAGCCCTTTATTTACGACGTTTCCTAACTCACGGGTGTCCTGTCTTTTCAATACGATTGATTCTTGACCGTGTGTCTGTTGCCCTCTCCTTTCTTTGGCACTTTAACCTGCTAAACACGCATTTTGCGTGGCCACGCTTCCCCCTTTTCCCAAACGCTCAACCTTTCAGTTCAACACAAACACAAACTGTGCTAGGCCACTCTTCCCCTGGATGTTTCCAATAAAGCAATCGTGATGCCTATCCCACTAGAAGACCAAGGGAGTGAGACAGAGTACATCGGCGGCCTACAAAAGGTGAGCGCTTGAAGCAAGAGACGCCATCTTGGTGGTGACAGACAGGCTTTGGTTTTAAAAAGGCAGGGAACGAATGTGACGGAGTATGAGCATGCAAAGGGTGAGTGCTCAAGGCAAAGGGAACGCGAGGGGTTGGAGATCCGTCGAGTTCCAATTGCGCTGCAGTATGAGTTTCACACAGGCTGCAATATGAGATTCACACAGGCTGCCACCTCCTTTCCACGAGGATTGAAAATTTGGGAATCGTCTGCATCGCAGCCAGCTCTGCTCGGGCTGTTCACTAGTACTTAATTCATGAGCTGCGGGCTGTGCTGCAAGCAATGCAACCAAACACGCATCCACACAGGCTCCCACTTACATTTGTCAAGATGCTAAGCACCAAGACTTGTGCTTAGGCATGGCACTGCTATAAGAATTCCGGTTTCACTCCTGGAGTTGTTGCTTGCATCACAAATGTCAGCTCGTATAGTGCGGCTAGCATGTGAGCTTGATCCTAAATACTTCTGCCTCGTTTCGACCTTTGACAGTGTGTTCACGTGCAAGGGCCGTAAGAAGCTTCTCAACGAGACAGTCCCTCTAATATCTAATATCTTGACCAGATCAACCAAGCTCACACCTTTTGGTTTGATACTTTTGGTTTGATACTTGCTCTGATTGCTCGCTCTTTGTTGTGCGTCATGCACAAACAAGCCGCCTCTTTCAACCACTCTCAGACATCTACATAAAAAGCCCTGCTCGAACCATACAAACACTTCTCCCTACACGCACAACACACACACACACATTCACGCACATGCATGCACACAATAGCAAACTCATGCACATTCACACACAGGAGGCTTTCATTGCTGTGGTGGTGGCCGTCATAGGCTCGGTGCTGCTGCTCTGCATCGCCATCTTGGTCATGATGTGGAGGAGCAGGCGACAGGCAAAGCTCCTGGAAAACATGCTGGTCGTGTCACCTGATGATCTACAGATCATCAGCCCCCCTGTGGTGTGTGTGTGTGTGTGCATGCGTGCGTGTGTGCGTGCGTGCGTGCGCGCGTGCGTGCGTGCGTGTGTGTGTGTGTATGTGTGTGTGTGCGTGCGAGCTTGTGTGTGTGGGAGGGGGGGAGGGCAAAGGGTGCAGGGGGGGAGGAAAGGGAAGTGCGTGTTAGTGTGGGTGAAGTTGTTGCCTGTGTGTTTGTGTCAGCATTGTGAAAAGTGCGAAACTCTGCAGATTTTGTGTTGCCACCTCTGCCCACACCTGTACCTTGCATGGTGCTCGTTTGGTTTTGCACTGCTGTCAACCCTTTGCGGTGTAGAGAATGATGATTAGGCCAAGGAGTCAAGCCGTGTTTGTCACACACACACATACTCATACACACACTCACACACACACACACACACACACACACACACACACACACACACACACACACACACACACACACACACACACACACACACACACACACAGAAACTTTGGGATGGTAGTTGGGAGGGCGGCAAGGCCATCTACCGCAACGCTCTCGTGGCCTTAGAACCGCTGACAGAAGTCAAATTGGTCCTTGGCTTTGAGCAGGGCCTGCGCAGGCAAGAAACAGAGTGTCATCGTGGCCTTGATGATGTGGGACTGATGGTGCTGAGATATGTGATGAGCAGGCCAATGCACCAACGCCACTTATTAACGTTGATGTTGTTCGCTACTTAGAGCAGGGCATTCAGTGCATGGCGAGTCTGTGGAGTGCCTTGCTCACATTATTGTGGTGTTTGTGTTGGAGCAGGCCCACACACCAGCTGCATTCAAGCTGAACTTTTGCTCACAATGTTGACGCCCTCTCGTGTGCGTCATTGTCTTAAGTGTGCAGTGATTCATGCCTCCGTGCATATAAAGCAGGCAACAATTGTGCAGAGGGTTGTGTACAATACACACACGCATGCATGCACACACACGCACACACACACACACACACGCACACACAAACTTGCCCTTGCGCACACATACACACATCCACACAGACAACACAGACAACACACAAATGCACACGTCCTCATAGACTACACATACCCACTGTCTGCAGTAGCATGGCACGGCGGAACTCCATGCAGCGCCATCTTTCCTCGGGGTCTGTGATGATAGCCAAAGCGTCTAGCAGCCCTGTAGACTTGAAAGGAGGAGATAGAACGACACTTGAGGTAGGTGGCTGGGTTGCGTGAGTAGACGTGTGTTTGGGTGATACAGGAGGCGCTCTGATAGGTGGGGTGTAATGCCATTGATGTCCCGTATCCTGCAGCTTTTTGTCGCCTGCAAAAGCATCACACACACGCACACGAGCGCTCCTCTGTGCGCAAGCGCACGTAAGCACATAATCTTATAAAGACAAACAGAAACAGAAAGATGTGGCTGGGCAAGTTTGCTGTCAGACGTCTGAGTTGAGCTCAGTGGGAGGCTTGAGCTTTTAGAGTGTGGCTAGATCTGTTCACATGTACACTGTCCCAAGCATCTTAGTGCCAGCGTGGCTGTTGACCAACGGCTTCCTCTCTCCTTCTCTCTCTGCAAATGAAATATATTTACCCCGGCATGTGCATGTACAACACAGGCAATTATGTGTGTGTGTGCTTATGTGTAAGTGCGAGTTTCAGTGTGTGTGTGTGTGTGTGCGTGTGTGTGTGTGTTTGTGTGTGTGTGTGTGTGTGTGTGTGTGTGTGTGTGTGTGTGTGAAGCCTGCTTCATTCCCTACCATGGGCCTGCACTTCATCTCACACACGCACATGCATGCACGCACGCATGCACGCACGCACGCACGCACACACACATATGTATGCCCGTAGACGCCCACGCATCAGTCCTCCCAGTGACCTTCGATACGCCCTTGCACTACATGCACATCTCAATCCCTGTTTGTGGCCAACCACAGTGCTTTGATACGCTTCAGGACCACAACGGTGAGAGGACGGCTTACAATCACAGCTGCCCCACACCGAAAGTGGACGTGGAGTCCCCATTCGTCCTACAGGTGCATATCTGTGTCAAGAACTCCGTGTGGCTCTCACTGTATACAGGCACACACACATTCGTTGCATCTACGAGGTGCAAACACAAAGCACACACACACACGTACACACACGTACACACACACACACACGTACACACACAGGGTGTACGGAACCCAACAAGCAGGCCTTGCTGCGAAGCAAACTTGCCGCTTGACGACTACGATCCTCAGCTCACTGCACCCCATCAGGGCCACACACAGACCCCCTTTGAGCAAGGCCACGGCTACCCTCAGATCTTGCACCCCAACCTCAATAAGCCCAACCATGTGAGACACACCCAATCTCGCGGGAACTTTGAGCTGCTGGATCTGAAAGAGATCCAGATTGGCGAGTCCATGTGCCAGCGCCCCCCCTCTCGGACATCTTACAGCAACATAGCCGCTGGCTACCGCGCTGCGACCCTCAATAGAGCACAGGTGAGCGTGGGAGGGGGGAAAAGTCTATACCATTTATTTTGCACGTTTTTACATTTGTTCGCCAGGGTTCGTGCTGATTTGCCAGGTATCCGGATTTCTGCGCGCGTGCTATGATTCTGCATATGTGTGTGGCTGTGTGTGTACGTGTAGGTGTGTGTGGGTGTGTGTGTGTAGGTTTGCGTGTGTAGCTGGCTGTATGTGTAAGGGGGGACCAGGGGGAGCGCATGTATGTAGGGGTGTGTGTATGCGCTTGTGTGTGTGTGCATGTATGTATGTATGTGTGTGCTTAGGTATGTGGCCGTGTGTGCGTGTGTGTGTGTGTGTAAGTTAGTGAGCATGCGTACATGCATCTGTGCTCGCATCTGTACTTGCAGCTGATGTGGCGGTGCAAGTGCTTATAGCATGCTTCATCACCCCAGCGTGTGTGCCGAACTGCACATGCACTTGCAGGTCTTGCAGCTGGTGTGGCGGTGTAAGTGCTTACAGCACCCCAGCGTAATTCCTATCACAGGCTTGGCGTGGTCTATCCCGTCAATGCCAGACCTGCCGCCGACCATGCCGGTCCTGGTCATGGAGTGTGAGGAGCTGGGATCGCTGGCCAGCGTGAGCGTGCTCGTGCTACTTGCAGTGCATGGTACATACATGTGCGGCTTAGCCTGTCCTGGTCATGGAGTGTGAGGGGCTGGGATCGCTAGCCAGTGTGAGTGTGCTCGTGCTACTTGCAGCGCATGGTTCATACGTGTGCGGCATATGCCTGTCCTGGTCATGGAGTGTGAGGGCCTGGGATCGCTGGCCAGCGTGAGTGTGCTCGTGCTACTTGCAGCGCATGGTTCATACATGTGCGGCATATGCCTGTCCTGGTCATGGAGTGTGAGGGGCTGGGATTGCTGGCCAGCGTGAGGGTGCAGTGCTGCTTGCAATGTGCAGCTCGCTGACAAAACTGTGCAGCTGCAGACAGATGAATAGGTCACGAGAAGGAAGGGATCCCTTGTCAAATGCCGCAGTTTGTATGGACTTTCGCGTAAACATTAACAACTTGGAGGGGCCTCGGCTGTGTACCTGTACGTGTTGCCTGTGGCTTATTTTTTTCCTTTTCAATGCAACACACATCAGCCTAATTAGGCTAGGCTTAAAGTGACAGCAGTACGCGTACACACGCATACATACGCACATACGCACACATACACACAAAACCACACGCGTGCGCCCATGAGCACACGCATACAAACACGTACCTGCACATCTGATTGCATAAACATGCACACGCATACATGCTTACACACGCACACAAATAAACACACACACACGCGCGCGCACACACACACACACACACACACACATGTGCACACTTCATTTAGGTCATGGACAACCAGACCATGATGCTCGACGTGGTCAAGCAACTAGACATCTGCAAGGACCTGTCACAGGCCCTGGCCTATCTGCATGCACAGGTGAGCCTGTGTGTGCTTGCATGCACACACGTGAGCACACACGTGAGCCTATGTGTGCCGCCTACCTGCATGCACAGGTGAGCCTGTGTGTGCTTGCATGCCAGTGCTTCTTTTTTGGAGACGTATGACGTCTTTAGACGTGAAACCCCTACTATTTGGGCGTGGGGGAAAGACGTGAAACCAAGGATTTGGGCCCCGGGGGGTCTCCCGGCAAAAACCGACCAAGGGCACCTTGAGGCCTTCGTGGGCCCTTCGAGGGCCAAAATATAGCCTCAGAAATCGAAAACTTCAACAATGTTAAAATTTTGTTTAGATGGTTGGTTCCACCTGTAAGAAAGAGAACTAAGCAGGGAGAGAGTGATGGAGGGTTATAAAGAGGGGAAAAAGCATGGTGAGACCAGAGCCATGCAACCTGCATGGCTAGAGCAGAAGGATGGGCCTCCCAAGTACACACAGAAGGGCATGCCACTGGACAGAATCAGCCTGCGCGCAGCAAGTGGTTGCAAGATGGAGGTCCGGGGGAGGACAACCTGTACTACCTCTGCTGCAGCATTTGCAGCACCAAGGTAGCAGCATGTAAGTTTCAAAGCAGGTCCCAGAATATCAAATTCCATGAGGCAAGCCAGCTGCATCAGCGCGCAGCACTGAAATGGCAAGAAATTCAGGACAAGAGGGGTGTGTTGCAAGGTTACGAGGATGCAGCTGCACAGCTCACAGCTCAGCGCCGTGTCGTGCCAGACAAACAGCAAGCCTCAAGACGCGCACATTAAGCTTACGGACATATCAGTGTTGGTACATGCTTTATTTTTTGTTGTAGGGCCATGCCTGAAACATTTGATTTACCACGTGCACGAACATTG
>Ga0307947_1000673_pt1 | contig 24943 bp, 23 predicted proteins | sample OrgLakmetagen232_FD_201840 | JGI IMG/M metagenome (GOLD analysis project Ga0307947, IMG submission 201840) | Saline water microbial communities from Organic Lake, Antarctica - #232 | ecosystem: Environmental > Aquatic > Non-marine Saline and Alkaline > Saline | place: Antarctica: Organic Lake...
TATCCTTGTCTGTTTAGGTTGGCAATAAGCATGCTGTGCTGTGCTTTTGCTTTTTGGAGTTGGGGATCAGGCCTAGTGTCTTCACAGAATTTAAACTCAATCAGGCGAACCTCCCACTGGTTTGGATTCAATTTTTTGTCTTTAGCAAGCTGTTGAAAGTTTGGGTTGCAGGTTGTTACGCGAGAGGAGCACACAGTGCTAGGTAGAAATAGGGTGGCGTCAGGACGAGAAGAGGCTTTAAGAGCATGTGCTGTTAGGTTGGATAGCAACCAAGAGGGCAGTGTTTTGTTGGCAGTGTTTCTCAGATCTAGGCCTTGCTCTGATAGTTTATCTGCGCTGCCTATGTCAGTGTAGGAGATTTGGTCGGCACCGCATGGTCCCTTTTGTAGGGCTTGGACAATCAGCACACTTGCCATATTATGGCGTTTTATAATCATGTTCCTCATTTTATGTGTTGGCAACCTGAGAATATGTGAAGCGCACTATCAGTGCACACTGATGAGGCAGTTTGTATTGGGAGAGAAGCCGTATCGGTGTGTTTTTAATTAATTATTGTACCAGTGCAGTACCTCACAACATTAAGTTTTTTGTAGAATATGAGATTACTATTGTTCCAGAAATCATTTGTGGCTTGTTTATTGACTAAAGGTCTGAGGTCCTTCCAGTAGTTGTAATACCCTGTGTTTGTATTGGCACTCCCCAATCTGTGTGATTTGCTCATTTCTGTTTTCAGCTTGGCCTTTAAATCAGAGAGTTCACGAAGCCTAGGTGCAATTGCCCCTCCTCCGCTGGGATCCTCATCGGTGTCTTTAGCCGCAAGCCAGTAAAGCTGTGTGTATGCATTACCGTCTGGAGCTGGAGGCTGAAAGTGCATGTCATGACCTCCGTCATGTAAAGCAGAGTGTTTGGCAATTGCATCTGCACATTCATTTCCGGCAATGCCACTTTGGGTTTTCACTTCATAGAAGCAGATAGGTTCTGGTGAAGCATGAATCATAGATACAATTTGTTCTAGCAGATTTGAGTGTATATGAGCTCGTTGCATTTCAGTAGGGAGCAAGCACTGTCCGTTGCAATCTTGGTACACTTATTGGTAAGCGCTGCTGCAATCCCTGTGAGCTCAGCTCTTTTGATGGTATTTGTCATTCCCACGCTTCCTGAGTTCACATAACATTCAGCTTTGGTTTGAGTGCAGTATACCCCTGCGCCTACAAAGTTTTCGGCCTTGCCTATGCGGCTTCCGTCAGTGTATGCCCATAATTTCCAATTGGGGCACTTCGATTCAAACTGCTTATCGTCCCATGGTTGGAGGTGGGCATAAGCGTTTTGGCCTCTTTCCTGGCCAGTGACGTCCTCTCTTCTTGATTTGAAGTACTGGGGGCAAACGTGGCTGGTGATGTGGTCTGTTTCCTCTATTGCGAGGTACTGATTTTCCCCAAACTGCTTCTGGGATACTCCTTTGCAGTGTTACAGCCAATTTGGTGAGCCATCAGTTGAACACTGTTTTGCTCCTTTTTCCCAGACAGCAATAACATCCATGCCAGGTGTAGTTGGAGAAATTACGTTGTACACCCTTCCACGAGGTTGGCATTGCATATGTGAGTTTGTCTTGGGGATGAAGCCAAGCGTGGTGCAGTATTTTGGGTTATCTTGCACCAATGCTCTGTAAGCATTGATGCTCGTGTTTTCCCAGTTGGGTAGAAATAATAATATAGCGGTTGGTAGCTCGCTACACATTGCAGATCGTAGGGAGTGTTGCACGCACTTGAGCATTTTTGTGTCATCATACATTGGGTGGCAGATTGAGAAACCTGTAAACTTGGTGGCAAATGCATTGTATTTGGCACCAAAGACAATGTCACGGTGACGTTCGCTCCAATATGAGGAGTTCCAGGATCAAAGTTCAGAGCAAACGCCATTCTTTCTTTTGAGACCATGGCGCATAGTTGTAGTGCTGCACTGATGTGATGGGGTAGGATACGGGAGCCCACAAGTAGACAGTGCCCTGCACATCCTCTCTGGGTGCCAACACACGCAAATAAGGAAAATGATCACCGAAAGACACAACTTAGCATGCCGCATGATCGTTAAGGCTATCAGCAAAACAGGCTCCTTAGGATCATGTATTGTCTCCAAAGGTATAGGCAGCAACAAACGGATGGCCATGCAAAATCTTCAGATTCCTGAAACAGCTGAAAGTAGAATTGTTCCCTAATGGCTCTTCCCACCCTGCTTCCCAGATAAAGACAAATTTACCTCCAGCCGCCCAGATTTTGTGCTGGTTACTCCCAGCGCTGCAAAAACAAAAAAACAACAAACTAATGTAGGGGGGCGGGTTCTTCGAAGTGGCAGGGGGCAATTGAGGGAGACTGGGAGCGCCTCAGCAGCACCGCCAGCCACTAGTAGAGCCACCAGCCCCAGACAGCACCGACCTAAAGACCTCAGCAAACCTTGGCGTGACATCCACCTTGATCGGCAAGTACTGTGAGGACACCAGACCTCAGAACCAGCTGAACGCCGCAAAGGAACAGCACAAAGACCTTTGCAACATTCTCCAAGGAGCCTCTGTATCTCTTCACGTCTTTTTTTGGGGTGTGGGCGGCACCATCTACGACACTCACACTCTGAAGCCTTTCAAGAAATTGGGTCTCGATTCTCAAAGAGCTAAGAAGCTTGCCTCCAAGCTCCATGTGCACTCTGTGAACTTTTCTGCTTGACTTGGTTATACCATGGTCTGGCTAGACGTGCCCTTTCCAGTACTGTTATCAACTCTCATCAGGAGCCGGTTTCAGGCCAAGCCTGCAACACTCCTGATCCCCATTGATTTTTCCTTTCATCTTTGCGATGAAGGAGCTTTACGGTACTCGGTACCAAAGTGGCTCCTTTTCCTTAATTGATGTGGGGAGTGGTTTTCATTGCCTGCGTAGTTTTTCCTCTTTCTTTCTTTTAGACATGACCAGTGGTTGGTGCGATTGCATACGCTGCATTGGTACATATCTGTGGTAGGTAGATCTCCTTGTTCTGTGTGTTCCTCACGTGTTCCTGGGTCACAGCAGATCTCGCTGCCGGCATCTTCCACATTTATACAGGCAATAGGCTCCGTGCTGATGATGGTTCTGTTATTGTCTTGTGTGGGGTGTTGGTTATATCGTGGACAAAAGCATGACCCGTTCCTTCCTCTTCATCAGATGCTTATTCTACATATAAGAAGTGTGTGTCTCTTTCGGTTTGTAGGTGGTTGTATTTCTTTTTTACACTGCTTTACGCAGCCTAGCAGTCGCACTTTTTGACTGGTGCGTGGCTCAATCAGTACACCTGGTGGTTTACCTGTTCAGTCAATTTTCGGATGATTTTTCTGTATAGCAACTGACAACACGTTGTCAGTGCCCAGGTGGTAGAACACACTTTTTCTTTCGTGTCTGAGCTCATGCATGAATTTATTGTTGACGGGCGAGGACCAGTCACAGGCGGATCAGTCGAACAGACTTGCTGAAGGTCCCCCCATGTAAAACTAAATCTGTAAACCTGTAGGCAACTGTGTTTCTTTTGCGTCTGTGGAGTGTTGGGTTAGGTTCGTCCACAAGGGTCCTTGCAGGCAGTTGCTAGGTGGAATATGTTGAACAAAGGAGTGCGCTCCAGTTTTGGCCAGTTACCAGCTGAAAAAAACATGGCTCGCTCCTTAATTGTTACTTCACAAATATGTAGGAAAAACTAACTAATACCTGATGTGCTCGAACTCACATTGCACCAAAAAAAGAAGTATGAAACCAGTACCTTGCAGTTAAACCAAATTAAAACCCGCCCGTAAAGCAATGCTGCCACCCTCTTGTTGCTTGGAGCACTAAATAGTCCAAAATATTAAAAGTACTAATCACTCAAAAGATCAAAGACAAGGAGAATCCGATGATAAATTTGCATGCAACTCGTAATCACTTGTGGTCTTTTATTCAAACAGCCAACAGTCTCTCATACCATACATCACACACAATGCCCTTGCTTCTAGCCTAGAAATATGCTTTGCTCATTTGTTGTCCACAATCTTCACACCACCAGCAACAAAACAGACAGCATCCTCCTAATTACGATAGGATCTGATCAAGCGCAGTGCGCCACATCAGCCAGGCATTTGTACACCTTCATGGTGGACTCAGCGAGACTGCAAGACTCGTACGGAAGACCGTGGCAAGCGCACAGCTCCATAATCTGCGTCCTTACTCGGCTAAAGCTGTGGCGGGGCATGGTAGGGAATAGGTGGTGCCTGCGAGGAGAAGGAGAAGTTCAAGAAAACGTTGATCACAATCATTATGAGAGAGGTAGTAATAGGGTTAACTCACGAGAAGCACTTTTTTAGAAGTGCACTGCGAACCTAGAACTGAATTCGACCCTTCTGAATTCGAACCTAGAAGTTGACTTCGAAGGTAGAAGTGAACTTCGAATGTTCGAAAACTTTAAGGCGTCAAGTTCGAACATAAGAAGTACTTCTAGTTTCGAAGTCATGTTCTAGTATTCGCAGTAATTTCTCTAGAACTCTACTTCGAACTTCGAAAAAAGATCGAATGTTCGAACCCCCCCCTCAATTTAAGACATCAAGTTCGAACATTAGAAGTACTTCTAGCTTCGAAGTCTATATTCTAGTATTCGCAGTAATTTCTCTAGAACTCTACTTCGAACTTCGAAAAAAGTTCTAATATTTGAACTCCCCCCCCTCAATTTAAGGCATCAAGTTCGAACATTAGAACTCTACTTCGAACTTCGAAAATAGTTCTAATATTCGAACCGCCCCCCCCTCAAATTAAGGCATCAAGTTCGAACATTATAAGTACTTCTAGCTTCGAACCCTACTGGAGTCTCCTCCTTACGGAGCCAAAAATCTCCTTACGGACCTCCTTAGGGACCTCCGTGGGAAGGGAGGCTAAGGAGGTTTTTAAATTTGGCTGGGCTCTGTAAGGACCTCCTTAGATGTATGTAAGGACCTCCTTATCTCTCACTTGTACCTCCTTACGGACCTCCTTACCTCTCATTTGTACCTCCTACATACCTCCTAAGTAAGGACCTCCTCATCTTTCAAACCCTGATCTGACCTTTTGTGACCCAGATCAAGGACTCTGATCTGACACCTTGTATGACCCAGATCAGGCATCCTACCTCAGGTTAATAATAACGACTGAACCAATGTAATACAACTGCAACTCACAAAGAAAGGGCCAAAACAAAATATTGCAGCAAAAATTGCTTATTGCACATTATTCTTAAAAAACAGCGTGCGACTAGCTGTGAGACGTCTAAACCTTGCAATATTATCAATCTTAGTACAGGATATACAAGGTAACTGGATTTTAACTGGTTGTTAACTTTGCAGTGATATTTTGGTAACATATTTATATGATATGAGGAGAAAATAAAGCACCTGTGCTAAGAAGTAAAATAAAGGTCTCTTTTTCTATCTTACATGTAGAATCACATAGAATGATAAATATAATCAATTATACAGTAGCTTTGAAGTCAAGTTAACATGACTCTCAGAGTTTGATAGTATGTGTGTGTGTGTGCGCGTGTGCGTGTGCGTGTGTGTGTGTGTTTGTTTGTTTGTGTGTGTGTGTTTGTGTGTGTGTGTTTGCGTGTGTGTGTGTTTGTGTGTGTGTGTGTGTGTGTGCGCGCGTGCGTGATTTTGGTATTTACGTTCGGCCTGTTGATGCAGCCAAGTTTTTGATTACAATGCCAATATGTAAATATCTTCCACTTGGGACTCTAGCAGGCTAGCCCCATTCCAAGGACGGAGTTGCCAAGGGGGGAGGAATGTTACAGATATATGTATCACGTAAAAAACTAAATTGGCATCTGTTGGATTACGCTTTCAACAACGTTTCATTTGCATCGGAGGGTGGTCTAGCACCGCGGAAAATTGCGGACGACCCTTGAGGTCTTGGGTTTGATCCCTACTCTTGCTAAACCGACTTCCGAGGTTAGAAGCGACTTCATGGAACAACTACAGTTAGAAGTCACTGCGAAGTTCGAACAATCTACCACTTTGCGGACATAGAACACGTTTCGAACATTAGAAGTGGACTTCTAATGTTCGAACTGAGCTGCGAGGTTAGAAGTTTGTAACTTGGAACAACTACAGTTAGAAGTCATTGCGAAATTCGAACATTAGAAGTCAACTTCGAACTTCGAAAAATTAGGAAAGTGGGAGGTTAGAACACCATACTTCGAAGACTAGAAGTCACTTCTAATGTTCGAAACAAGTTCTAGCTTAGCAATACTGCGAACTTCGCAGTGACTTCTAACTGTAGTTGTTCCAAGTTACAGACTTCTAGCTTCGCAGCTAGAACTCAGTTCCAACATTAGAAGCAGTGTTGTGAACTTTACGGTTGACGCCGTCAACCGTCATTTGACGGTCAGGCGTAATTTACGGTTTTGACCGTCAGAAACTAATCACCAGGCGTAAATTACGGTGATTTTAATTTTTGACGTCTGACGGTTGGCTTTACGATTTACGGTGTGAAACCGTCAGGAATTAGTTATTTACGGTGTGAAACCGTCAGGAATTAGTAGTTTACGGTGGGAAACCGTCAGCAGCTTGCCAGGCCGGGCCAGGATCCACTGACTCAGGGCCACAGGGCCACACGAGCCCTCTTGGCCTGATTACCGGAGGACATTTTATATCTATATCGCAAATCGCAAATGTTGTTTGTGGGGAATTCGGAGCTTGAGTTGGCACTCTGAGCCACTGAGTTCCTGACGCCGCACCGTTACTTACGATTCCCCACCGTCAGTATGAATTTCACCGTTGATTACGGTTATGTGACGTAGACGTCATTTAAGCACCGTAATTTACGGTGCCATTTCTGATTGACGCCGTAAATTCACAACACTGATTAGAAGTAGGTTTTCTAGGATTAGAAGTGCACTTCTAAAAAAGTGCTTTTCGTGAGTGGGCAACGTTGGGCAAAAATAACACTCGATACTTCAAGGACAAAACAAGTGCTAAACATTGCAACTGCATAATAGATGAAACAATGGCAAGAGGCAAGGAAAACGGTGAAGAGAGTAGTTTGCTAATATTCATTGAGCCCCTTAAATGCTCTCCAAATTTGGGCATCTATGTCAGCAGGATTGCGGTTCTGCGCCACTTACTCTATTTGGTAGTTCAAGCCCCCGCAGAACCAGTCCATGATGAGGCCAGGGTTGATGTTCCGAGTGGACACCAGCTGGGCGGTGACAAAATCCTTGTCGTCCGTGTAAATCTCCATCCCGTTGTGGCTCTGCACCAGGATTGGAGGACAGAGTTTGCATAAATGTTTGCTTTAGCGTACGTAAAGTATATCACCACCCTTAATAATAGTTTTTGGTGGGGGCGGCTGGGGATTACTCAAGAAACGGTGGTTTTATCATGTATTTATTTCTACGAGGGGCGATTCAAAGACAAGCGGTAGGATGCCCCCTGATCCCTCCCCCCTAGACCTCGCCCGCCTGCAGCAGGCAAGAGCGGACCGGGCCAAGCGCAAGAACAAGAGGCAGCCTTGCAAGCCTCGCAAACCTTCGTTTGCCCACACAGGATCGCATAGTTGGCATTACATTCACATTGCATTGTGAAGTTATGCAAAAAAAGAAGTCGAGACAGGGATGCAAGCATGCTCTCATGCAGCAGCACAAATGACATGCACAGGCGTACACACGCGCACACACACAGACACACCCACGCACGCTCTAACAACCAAGCAGCAGCAGCAGCAGCAGCAGCAGCAGCAGCAGCAACAGCAAGCACTCTTGCTGAATGTTACTGTAAAATAAATATTTCTAGCGGGGGTGGTAGCTGTTTTTTGGTAAAATATCTTTTGGGGGGGGGGGAAGTACATGTACGGCACGTAAAATGTATGAACCCAGGTTGCTGCTCTCAACATCGGTGGGAATAATTAAGGCTTTCAGAAGGTGACGATGAAATTGCCTGGCATGTTGAGTAGCCTATCTAGACAGGTTTAAAAACAATGCGACAGTTTTATGGCCCTCCAGGGGCGGAGACTCCTAAGATGTGTGTATTTCCTGCCAAATTCCTGCCTAGAACACTGAGCACAGACCCCCGCAATGGACCCAAACAATTTAGAACACATGATCAAAATAAAATACGTAACGTAGCATTTGTTTAGGAGCTTGCACATCAAGCGGCTCGCACATCAAGCGACGGATAAAGAAAAATAAGCAATGGCAGAGGAGGAAACAGGTCCAAAATGAGCAAATTCAAAAGAATGGCATGTTAAGTCGAGTATCAATCAATTATTCAAGGATTGTTTTTCCACTCTGGTGCTGTTCTTACCATACCAGTCACGCTGTTCACACCAGAGTAAAAAAGCACAGTCCTTCCAGGTCCTTCTTAAAAATATTAACACGTGCACATGTGCACGCTCACACGCAGACAAACACACACTCATACGGGCATACATACACTCATTTGAGCGAGCCTGCACACATGCACACATTTACACACAGTCAAGCACGAAGATAGCCACGCAGTTGCAAGCTGATGCCTGCAACGGCTGTCCCAAAATTATAGCGCTGCTTGCAACGCTTCCCCCTCGTCACACACAGGAATACACAGCACTGGCAGAAACAGGTGCGAGCACACTGCAGCATCCTGTCACCTGGACGAAGATGAAGGAGGTCAAGAAGCCTGAGACGGTGTGTGCAATGAGCCAGTAAGCAGCTGCTTGCCACGTGAAGCCAAGGGCACCGAAGATGCTGGCATGCAGCCAGACATGGTGGAAAGCAATTGCACTTAGCTCAACCCTGCGTGTGCAAACAAAAAGATACATAAGGCCTGGACACATCTTGACTTATCAGCACCATCTTTCCTACCAGGAGGGATCTGATACCGAATGTCAGGCACAGGCTGATGTTTCCAAATCGTGTTGCGCACCTTCGCTGCTTGGACGAGATGTCTGGCTGGTACAGCAGGTGACCCACGCTCTTGTACATCCAGTTCAGGTACGCAACAAACAATAGGGGCCACATGATGATGTGCTGCAGCACAATCATGCTGCGGCCGGACACGTGGACCTGGAAGCAACATGCATTACGTACAGTGGCTGTAGGGTAGACCTGTGTCTGACCTTCTTTGTATTCCTTACTTTTTCTCTCTACTGCGTGTAAAAGGCTTAAAAATGTGCACCTGTCATGAACCTCCACATCTTGATGACGTCATGCCTGAAACGCCCTGAGCAGGCTATCTGCTGCTACAGAACAGGTACAATGACAAAAAAAACCTCACCTCCTTCATCAGACGCTCAGACCAGGCGATGAGGGGCACGGTGTCGATGTCCGGGTCTGTGGCTTGGTTATCCTCGGACATTTTGTTTGGTGTGGCATGGTGCTGGTTGTGCTTTGTCTGTGACACACAAGGAGGACATGAAGCAGAGTTAAGGTCAGGGCAGAGAAGCAACAACACTTGGTACTCATTTTAATGTTTGTTCCCAGGTTCCTTGTATGTAGTGAGCTGCATGCAGTACGAATGATGGTGCCACCACCAGCAGCTGGGGCTTACCTTCCACCAGTGCGTGCTGCCGCCCATGCCCACGTTCAAAATAATGCCCCCTACTATGGTGTTGGGGTACACTCGCTTGAAAACCTGCGATGCACATTGCACACAGGATCGGAATCCGTGAGACAAGGAATGGGATCAGGTTTTGTCCCACGATACTTGTCTAGGGATGGCTGAACTGGAACGGGTCAGAGCTCTAATTGGAGTAGCACGAACATCGCTGGCACTAGAACAGACCTACTTTGTAGAAAGCGAGAAAGATGCGTGCAACACATATCACACACCCACACCACTGCCACGACACCTGGTTGTGATTGAAATCGTGGCAGGTCCAGCCGCACTGGAAGATGAAGACAGCCATGAGTAAAGACGAGGCCAAGAGGGCCAGTGGAGATGAGGAGTAGGCAAAGAGCAGGTGCAACGACACGCCCAGCATGCCGATGAGCTCAAGGCACTTGCGCACGTAGTAGACAGGGCTAGCGTCCAACAAGCCCTGCTCAGCAAAGCGCTGCTTCATGGCGTGGAAATCTCTAAGAAGGGGGGTCTGGGTGGCACCCACAACTTCACCAATGCAGTACACCTTCAGCAGTTTGCGCGCGACCACCTGTGTATAAGGGCATTTATATGCGTGTGTATTGTGTGTGTGTGTGTTTGTGTGTGCGTGTGCGTGTGTGTGTGTGTGTGTGTGTGTGTGTGTGTGTGTGTGTGTGTGTGTGCGTTGTGTGTGTATGTGTGTTGTGTGTGTTGTGTGTGTACGTGTGTGTGTATATTTGTGTGTGTGTGTGTGTGTGTGTGTGTGTGTGTGTGTGTGTGTGTTTATGTGTGTGTGTGTATATGTGTGTGCGTATGTGTGTATATGTGTGTGTGTATATGTGTGTGCGTATGTGTGAATATGTGTGTGCGTGCGCATGTGTCCTAATGCCTATGCTTTTAAGCTGCTTGCAGTCCTGCTCCTCCAGCTGTCAAGTCTTCGAAGGACCCACCTGGCTTTTGTGCATCGTGGCAAATACCTCTGACGCGTCTTGGCCGGCGTATGAGAACACGACATCCCCACCTGCGAGTTTGCGTGTGGGGAGGGAGGGGTTTGAGGGTCCTTGCTTGCGTCCCGGAAAGTACCGGGGCAAAACCCTTTACGCCCGCCCTTCAAAGAGTCTCAGAACGTCCAATCTCACATTGAGCTTGCACCAGGGACCAGACGGGACTCGCGACACAACTTTCCCCCCTGTCCAACGTTTACCTCCAAACATGCCGCACCTGGATGCTGGAGGTTAGATACGTCGTGGACCTTGCCGTCCACAATAATCCAGCAGTCGTCGGGAGCGTTGTGGGCACTGACCTCCTCCAGCGTGAATTCGGAATACCCTTGAGAACGCGCGGACGACTTACTCGCGCCCGCCTTCCTCTTGGACGGCCTGACGGATTGCGTCAGCGTGGGTCGTGAAGGAGAAGCAAACTTTGTCATGAAAAGGCTGACAAAGCCAAGCAGGCCGGACCCAATGCTCCCTCCCCCTGCATCTAAACCGCCGTCCATCCTACTAATTGGGAACCAGCCTGTGCAACAAAATTTAAAACAGTTTAACACGGTTGAAATCGTTCGTTAAGCTATTTTTTTTACTGCAACATGTAAAGGAATTTTTATTTTACGTGTCCGCCGATGTCTGACCCCACAAATTTGCAGAAGGCCCCGGCCCTGTATGCACCTGTTGTTTTCCCTCACTTGCGCGCTCCAGCTTACTATTTACATGTACGCACACACACACACACACACACACACACACACACACACACACACACACACACACACACACACACACACACACACACACACACACACACACGCACACGCACACGCACACGCACACGCACACACAAACACAAACACACACACACACACACACACACACACAATGTGTCCTTATTGAGACTTCTGACTGTTTCCTCCCGTGCTCCGTGCTTGCAGCATTGCAGTGACTTTATGGCTAAATGGTCATTGTACTTCTCACTTTGTCTCCCTAAGAAAGAGGCTCAACTTGAAAGCTCAGTGTCATGCTCTTGGGATGGGACTATGAATTGCACATGTTGTTTGCCTGAAATAAGCAGTTCCTATGTTTCGAACGTGACAGCATTACCTGGCTGGTGGTCAGGTCAGGTTGATTCCATGCCTCTATTTGAAGAACACGTCCTTGCACCATTGTCAAATGAGGTGCAGTGGAGGGGACACACACCACTTTCAACATAAGATCAGACACACAAATTTGCTCCCTCTCCCTCTTTATTTCCAGACTGGCACAAAGTTTAGCGTTTATAGGCAAAGGCTGAAGAGAGGAATCCTCACACGATTGTACAGCTGCCAGTTTGGTCAGGTGCCACGGTGGAGAAAAGAGGGTGCTGCTCCTGTTGTGCGCAAAGGGCAGTGTTCAGTTAAGGGCCATGTTAGCAAGCGTCATGGCTGTGACGCTCAAATTGAAGTCTCAATGGCTGAAAGTTATGCTACATCTCTGGGCATTCACCAGGCACAAAAGAAAGGTGAGCCTAACTCACACAAAACAAGCGTCTTATTTGTTTAAAGTTATTAAGTGACTCCCCCCCCCGCACACGCAACTGACAGATGCACACAATCACGAGAACATTTGTGACACAGTTGACAACGAGGCTGGTGCATCTACTGAGTACACGCATGCCACTGGGTCCTTAGAGCCTACACCTATAGGTGAGTGGAGTGGCAAGGTGCTTAGGCATAATGATTTTCTGCCTTACTCCCACAAACCCAAAGATTTTCATGAGTTTTAAGTAGGGGAGCTTAGGCATACGTTAAAGAAACACATGCTCCAACCACACTTCACATTTTCTTCTCACAAAGGTGCCAATGATAGTGCAGCCTTAAAGCAACCCAATGAGTCCACACAGCCGCAATCCACAGGTAGGGGTGCAGTTAAATAACTTACCTTCAAATGGTTTCATCTCATAATTCAATCGTTCACCTTTCAGAAGTGAGCCTGACTTTCAACCTTCACCACTCCAAGCACCCCCTTTTTGATTTTATGAAGCTACCATTAGACGAGAAGTTGATTGACAGGATTACTGAGATGGCTCTGGCTGGATCCATGCTTTCATTATGTCTGAGCTAAAAAAAGGCGCAGCCTTCCGTATTGAGGAGCTGAATTTGGTGGGCACAGTTGACCCTTCTGATCCCAGATTTTTTTGGACCACAGCCCAAGATTGAATATCTGCTACAGCGGAAGGCTGCAGGTGCCCTTATTAGATACACCGCCATTGCTCCTGTCCCAAGCATTGAAGGGCGGTGCTACATGGCAAAGTCTGCAGCATCTCAGCAAGCAGATCTCAGAAATGCTGTCCAGGATGGCCTCATGGCTACAAGTGTGTGTTTTTTGTTAATGTGCGCATAGCTTGCTTGATTATTAAAATGGAGGTGGATGAGGACCAAACGCTTTGTTCAGTTCCGGAACCCACTAGTATGTAATGATCCTCAAATGCCTTTCTGCGCCTTTCAGGGGGTGGTATGCTGTGTCTTCTTGGTGTTGCCGTGAGCAACCCTGAGCTCCAAAGGAAGGCAGGCTATATTGTGGACAAGGCTGGCACGTGCACCTGTCCTTATTTTTGCCTGAACAGGTAACCTCTTGAATAGCTCAGATATTTTTATGCACTTTCAAATGCATATGGATGCTCATAGTTACAGAGGTCTGAGTTTGTTCTTCACATAAATCTTCTTTGCTATTGCACTATCTGCAGTAATTGAATGTTGACGCAGGATGCCGTGCAAGCACATATTTGCTGTATTGCACCACAAGCATGACAAGTGGCAGTTTGAGAAGCTGCCGCGTTCCTTGCTGTCCCAGTGCCACCTCGTGATCGACCCCAGTGTGCTTCCATCCACCTATCAAGTGCCATCCTTTCAGGTATGTAACCGGCCGGATCCAAGTGCCCCTCTGTCCCTTGTTGTCTTTGCCTTTGTTTAGTGAAGGTGTTCATGTAGTTTGTCAATCCCTTGTACTGGATGTGTTATGTCACTACCAGCAGGTTTTTGCTCTTCTTATTTATACAGCCCTTGTCTACAACTACACCCTCTTCTACTCTCAGGCAGCAGATGATAGCGACCCAGGCTCTGATGCTAGGGGCGACGACATCCTAGATATGGTGGACACCTTGCAAGTCATCTTAGCTGAGCCACCTGAGCCTCTAGAGCGCCCGTCACTGCCACCACCACCTGAAGAGGCAGCACCGGCAGTGCAACCTGCTCTTTCAGCTGTCAAGTGCCAAGAGATGGTCAAGCGCATTGAATATACCTTGGATCAGATCAAGACCTCCCTCTACCGCCCAGGTGAGGCAGTGGCTGTGGCTTGTTCATCGTGTTAGCAATGTAGTTCAGCATAAGAACATGCTCCAGCCATACCTCAGGTGCTTCTGAGGAGTACATCATGCAACTTGATCAAGACGTGAGTGAGAACTACCTTCCAGCAGCTCAGGCAACGATGCCTGAGTTTGTGAAGCCCGGACGGAGCGCCGTGAGGAAGCCTCGTCGCAAATTCATTCCCCCTGCCAGTGCCTTACCTCTACCACTTCACTCACACACACCACAGCCCCACAATACCTCAGCTCCCTTACCAGCAGCCTCAAGGGCTTCCCTACCTTCCCATTCTTGGCGGCCCCCTCAGCCACAGCCTGCCTCTAAGCATGCTCGTCCCACGCAGACTACGGAGTCCACACAGCCCTTAGGTGAGGGGGGAAGAGGATTATGTACACTTACGCAACGACTCAAATAAACACACACACGCACACACATACGCACAGATGACAATGAGGCTTTTGAAAAGATCCCCACAGTGGGGAGGCCCAAGGGAGCTGCCCCTCCTTTCCCACCTATTGCCTCAGCACAGCCCAATTTCTTAACCACACTGGCAAGTGGGCTGGGGCTGATGGCTTCATCCTCTTCGTCTCCAGCAAAGCGGTTGGGGAAGGCCCCAAGCACAAGCCGGCGAGCAGGTGGGGGGGCCGTTATGCAGGAAGCAGAGCCTAACCCTGATTACGCTGCTCTGCCCTCATCAGCCCTTGATAGCCACCCACTCTATGCAGCTTTGCCAGATACAGGGGTGGTTGCGTCAGGTGCCTTGGCAGCTTTTCAGCAGGGCATGCAGATCAAGCAAGGTACTAGCGTGGCACGCTGCCAGAGCAGATGTCCCTTTCACAGCTTCAAAGATTGGTGTACAGCTTGGCTTCCATGGAAGCAAGGCAGTTAAAGTGTTGGAGGGAAGTGCGACAGTTCGCTCAGGAGGGAGTGGTGATGCAGCAGCCGCCTATAAGCAGTTCTATCAGCCACCACAGCAGCAGTCAGCTGGATTAGCCATGCTTTGGGGAAGCAGCCACGAGGTGTGTGGCAAGATCACACTGCTTAACAGCCTTTATCCTGACTCACATCTCAGGTGAGTGTGGCTTTTAAGCTACCCCAGCTGCAGCTTTGAAAGGCTCTTGCCTTTTGGCATGCTTGGGGCCTCCCAGATGGAATGCTGCTGCACGACATGAAACTCACGGCTGTGGAGATCAAGTTCCCCTTCCCCTTCCAGCTGAATGATAAGCATGGTTTCAAGTATGTTGTTCTACCATTTTTTTGTAATTCCACACAGCAAAGGAGCAATGCTTGACAATTAACTATCTCAACATACTTTTAAGTGTATGGCCTATAGTGCGTTAAAAGGCAGATTGAGGGAAAGATTGCTTAGGCCAGCATCAAACTGAAGCCCCTCGCCGCCAAAATTACGATGGAAGCCACTTAATGGGAATCAGGGTGGTTGTGTGAAGAAGCACCTAATTGGATAAATTCTCCCCCTTTGCCACTCAGGTATTTTCTCCAAGACAAATTTGTCCAGGTCAAGGCTGACGTCTTCGCCCAATGCCAAGTTGTGTTGATGACCTCAGGCCTTTCAGAGTGCCGCTTGTTGTTTTGACAGCTGAATTGCACCAAGTGCTTTACCGTCAAGCGTGATGATGAATGGTGTGGCATGATGTTGAGAGTGTTAGCGCAGATCTATGAGCAGTTTGTGAAGCTGCAGAAAGTCCCAAACTTTGATGGTCTCCAAGGATATGATGACCTGCTCCTAGCTACCTAGGAGGGTTGTGCGGCAGCTGATATCACAGTCCGTGAGGTCCCAAGTTTAAGGGGAGACTTAGGCGATAAGTTGTTTACATAGGATCTTTGAGGTCTTTGAAATGGCGTGCACATCTTGCTTTGCACGCCTTCTGATCCCTCTAGCCCTAGGGCAGTGACGGAACATTTCTCTCATGAAACATCTTGTTAAGTACCCTATTGGTTTTAAACCACCCTAATTACTAAGGAGCCCAATTTTCAGGCCATTCCAGGGATGAGCTTTCATCAGTGTCAAGCAGAAAGGGGGTGATAGGTGTGCTTATTACCCGCAAAATGTCTACAAGAAAACACAAAAAAGTTGAAAAATCACATGTGACCACTTCTCTTCTAAATATAAATTTATAATACTGTTCCAAATGCAAGTTATCCCTTGTGGTCAAATTTGGAAAAGAATCCATTTGCTGTACAAGGTGCCACCAAGGGGGAGCACAGGCAGGACAGGCAGGGAAGGGATTACAAGGGATTACAAGGACAGGCAGGGAAGGACGGGCAGGGAAGGAATTTGCTAGGTGCTGAACTCCAAATTTGAGCACCGCTTTTCGTTTTCTGGGTCAGGTAAACTAAATGTTTGGTTTAGCGACAAAAAGTCAAAGATGGTCACGACAGGGACAAACATGTGTTTTCGCGGCATGCCCTGGAAATCGGCACACCCTTAGAGTGGTTAAACAGCAGCTCAATCGACTTGAATTTACCAAATAAGGTGCTCTGTGTGGCCTGTTCTGGCATTTGCAGTTATGGCAGTTGCCAGGTGGGGGGCGTCATTCACCCCTATAATAAATTTGGATAAGAAAGGGAAACATACATTTGTGAAAGTAGATTACACAAGACACTAGCCTGCAAGAACTAGCGTTCTGCTGCAAGCAGAGAACTCTGCAGATATTTTATCTACTTTCAAACAAACGAGTGTTACGAAGTGCGCGGCGTACATTAGTTAGTCAACGGCTAAGGCAGTAGGATGGTGTACTACTTGTGTTAAGAAACTTTCTGGAGCTCGATCTAGCATCACCAGTCACCGTTGGACTAACCTCCAATAAGGGACGTGTACACACGTAACAACAAGCTTCGCAGCAGCCCTAAGCTAAGCCCTATAAAAAACGGTGAGCGCTGCACGTACCAAATTTAAAAGCCTGCTAGATATAAATCTATATCAAATTAACAAAGGAAAAGCAACAAAGCGTCTTCTTGTAAAAAAATGAAAGCGTCTGCGCGTCTTAGGGTCGGCACGAATTATCTGGTGTCGGCAAAAACGTCGGCAAAAACGTCGGCAAAAACAGTTTGGTCGGCACGAATTATCTGGTGCGCTATCCTTGTGGCTGCTCTATAATCTCTTTACACCCCTCATGCGCTCACACTTCTGTATGTACGTCATAAAAGTTGATCTTGCATCTCAAAAAATTGTGCTTCTACCTGGAAAGAAAACAAACCAGGAAAACATAAGAAGAGTTGCTTCAGCACCAAATGCTATAAATTTCTTTCACCACAAAGGAAAAACTGGAATCATTGGGAGCCAGGAGGGTTGCAGGCTTGGTCTGAGCCCTGATCCTGTACAGCTAAGCCTGTTAGCAACAGTACTGAAAAGGGTACCTGTGGTATGATCAAGCTGCCATTATAGCAGCGTGGCTGACAGAATGCACATGAAGCTTGGAAGCAAGTTTCTTAGCTCTTTGAGAGTCAAGACCCAGCTACTTACAGGGCTCCTGTGTGTAATTGTTGTAGATGGTGCCACCCACTCACAAGAGGAGGGTGTGGAGGGTAACGGAGGATCCTTGAAGGATGGTGCAGAGGCCTTTGTGCTGTTCCTGTGCGCGCAGCGGCGCTCAGCTGGTTTTGAGATCTAGTATCCTCACAGCACTTGATTTTGATGAGGTGGGTGTCACGTTGGAGTGCTGAGATCTTTGGTTCGGTGCTGTCTGGAGAAGGTGGATTTGCTGGTGGCGGCTGGCGGTGCTGTTGAAGTGCTCCCGGTCACTCTCAGTTGCGCCCTGCCATTCCTAAGAACCCACCCCCCTGCAATGCTAGTCAGTTGCTTTTTTGGTTTTGCGGAGGTGGGAGCAACCAGCAATACAGCATCCGAACGGCTGGAAGTAAGCCTGTTTTTGTCTGTGAAGCGGGGTGGAAAGAGCCACTTTGGTATAATCCTAGTTTCAGCTGTATTGGGAATCTAAAGGTTTTGTATAGCCAGCCGTTCGCTGCTACCTACATTCATGCTGACAAAGCAGGGTCCTAGGGAGCCTGTCTTGCTGATGGCTTTGAAGATCATGCTGCATGCTAAGTTGTGTCTCTCAGTGTTCAGGTTTCTTATTTACGTGTGTTGGCATCCAGAAAGGACATGCAGGGCACTGTCTAGTTGAGGGCATAGGAGGTAAGTTTGGGTAATCGAGCGATGACACCATGCTGCATGTTTTTAATTGTCCAAGGTTCCTGTTCTGTAGTTCAAAAAAAACTACGCAGGCAGTGAAAACCACTCCCCACATTAATTAAGGAAAAGGAGCCACTTTGGTACCGAGTACCGTAAAGCTCCTCCACCAAAAGAAAAAGAAAAAAGATCAACGTGGATCAAGAGGGTTGCAGGCTTGACCTGAACTGGCTCCTGACGACAGTTGATAATAGTACTGGAAAGTGCGTGCCTGGTGTGGACAAGTTTGACAGGATGTAAGTGGGGGTGCTTGCGTGCGTGCATGCTTGATGGTAATTGGACAGGTAGTACCAGAGCCTTGACGTAGGTGACTGGGCTGTGTTTGGGTGATTTTGTATGATTTGGTGTTCTTCATATTCTTTTGCAAGCCAGTAGATATCGTAGAATGGATTTCCCTCAGGGCCAGCTGATTTGATGGAGGTATCCGCGACGTCAAAGTAGGTTGTGATTGTGATTTGATTTTCTAGCAAGAGCGTCAGCATTTTCATTGCCTATGATACCTGCGTGGGATTTGACTTTGTGGAAATGAATGGGCGATGGTGGCTGGTGGATTGCTTTGGCAATAGATTGTAGGACACCTCCCTGGATGTGGTGGTGGTGGAGGTTTGAATGTGAGAGCTGCTTTTTAGAGAGATGCATAGAGGTTAGGCTATCTGTGGCTATATGGGAGTAGCCGTGAATGATTGCGGCTGCTATAGCAGCTAGCTCTGCATGTGAGATGGTATTGGTTATACCTACGTCTCTTGGGTTCACGTAATAGAATACGTTTAAGCAAGGGTGGTATACACCTGATCCGGTGTCTTGCCCTTCTTCGTGTTATTAAGACACCCATCAGTGTAGGTCCAGTCCCACCTATCTTGTATTTTGCGGATCAGGTTTGGGCTGGACCTGTGCTGGGTCGCTTTGTCAGAGCTGTGAGGTCGGTCCAGGGTACTTAATTTATCTTGGGGGCCTTGTGGGGTTTGATGAAGGTGGTTGCTGGGTAGATTCCTTGCTTTATTAAGGCCTGGAGTCTTTTCAGTGCTTGGTGCAGAGGGATAGGGGTCATTATGAAAGCTATTACTTTCCCGGAAAAGTGGGCCCACTTTGCCTCAGAGATTTTCTTGGCAAGCTCTTTCAGGCAGTTGTTGTTGTAGGCATCAAGGCAGTTTCTGCTTTTAGTATTCATATGGCAATGATGCGCATATCCCATGTGTGTTTGGGAAGTGACGTCTATACACTTCCAGAAGGATACTTATGCATATTGCAGTTGGTTTGATGGCATGGAGCCCAATGATTTGCATATGTGCGAAAATTTGCGGCAGAGTGACATGTAGGGATTTGTGGTCATCCTTTCATTCCAGGAAGAAAGAACGTACAGGTAGCTGTTGCCTCTGTGCCAAGGGCTGCAGAGTAAATGGCATGTCTTGTTGCTAAATACATGGTGTTTTCATGGTAAATGGAATGGTAGATGGAGAAACCAGTTAACTCGGAGGAGAAGGCGTTGCATTTTACCTGAAGGCCTTATCTCGTGGGTGTTCACTCCAGTATCAGGGGAGTGTGGGGTCATGGTCAAGGGGGGATGCCATTTGTTCTTTAAAGACTAGGGCCCAATTTTATAAGGCGGTGCTTTTGTGGGGGGGAAGTATCCGTAAAAAGAGTTTTTATCTCTTGGCTTGTGTGTTTGAAGGTAGCAATATTTTTGCGTGTGATTAGGCCCACGAGCTCTGATGCAAGACTCAAATGGAGGGAAGGTGAATGTTGTCATGTATGCCGTTTTGCCTTTTCAAAAGCCCTTTGAGACGTTCAGGGGTGAGCATGCTTTGCATTTTCTGTCTACGTTGTTGATGCAAGCCACTGTGGCAGTGTACACTTCTGGGAGTATAGGGTCGTCTGAGGGGGACTCGGTATCGTTTCCTTGGTGCCTCATGAGATAACGTCAGTGATCCAGTACTCACAGCGCCCAGTGGCTACAATGTCTGCTTGAGGGTTGGTGGGCTCAATATCACATTGACTTTGTTACGAAGCAAGTTTGGGCCAGTGAGAGTTTTTTTCTTGGTTGGCAGAAAACCCTTGTTTTTGAAGATCATTAAGGTTTGAGCCTGGTGCAGGTTGAGATAGGTTTGGTGCTGTGATATGCTCTTCGTACTTTTGGAGGCTGCGTCTAAATTTTCACAAGTATTTTGCAGTTCTTCTGGCTCCCATGATGGATTCCACGAAAATTCGAGAGATCAAAAAGTCTGTTCTTTCTTTTCATTTTATTTAGGTTGACACATGCTGGGCAGGCCTATGTGTCATTGTGTCAATAGCCTGTCGCCCATTGGCATTGCATAAGTTGGTTTTAAGTAGGCACTGGGGTTGGTAGGTACGATTGCAGACGCTGCATATCTACATGTCCTAAACAGTAGGGTGGAGATCCAGTGATTCAAGTCCTAGTTGGTCGAAGCACATTTCACAGGTTGCACATTCAATATTCTCTATCAGTGCGAGCAACAGCTTGAGTTGTTTGGGGCACTAATTCAACTGTTTTGGATAGGAGTACGGTCCATCTTTCTAGAATCATAGGCAAGAGAAGTGTTCACGCAGCACTGAGAGGAAATTTTCACACTACCTGCTTGTTCTATGTGACTCCTGGTATTGCGAAGCAAGGTGCATTAGGAAACAATGCCTCCCTGCTGCTGAGGCAATTACGTTCTTGTCTTCCTTCTTTAGGAATAGCGACATTATGCTGCTCAAGAAATTCGACACTAGGTCTGTGCTGTATATACGTCATGGTGATCTTCTGATACTAGCTGTGTGGTCTGAGATATTAAAATTGTATGCAGTTCAGTCACAGCTACGCTTTCTGGAGCAGTTTCTCTGCTTTTTTGAACATATGCTGACCGCTGTGCCCCCAGCCGGGAATCTAGAAGATGCCCTGAATTGCTTGTTATTCATTAAAATTACCCTTTCATGGAATCCAGAACAAAGAAAAAAGACTCTTTTGCACGGATACTCCCCTCCCGCATCACCGCCGCCTTTCAAAAGTGGGCCCTGGTCACTTAAGAATAAATGGCATCCCCCCTCGACCATGACCTCAAATTCCCCCATTACTGGAGTGAGAACCCAAGAGACAAAATGTTTGGGGCAAACACCAATGCCTTCTCCTCCCGATTCTCTGAATTCTCCATCTGCCATCCCATATACCATGAAAACACCATGCTCTTAGTGACAAGACACACCATCTACTCTGCTGCTGTCAGCACAGAGGAAACAGCCACATTCATCTCCTCCCTTCCTGGAATAAAATATGACCACAAATCCCCATGCATCACTCTGCCGCAAATACCCTCGCACGTGTAAATTCCTGGGCACCATCCCAACAAACCAACTCCAATATGCGAAAGTGCCCTTCTGGAACAACATAGAAATACCACTTTGCAAACACACCTGGGAATTGAAGATCATTGCCATGCATATGGAACACCAAGGGCAGGGTCTGCCTCAATGCTCACAACAAAGACTGGCTAAAAGAACTTGCCAAAGAAATCCCTGAGGCAAAGTGGGAAATTTAAAACATACATAGCCATCCCTACCAAACAGCCTTAGGTTCCGGACAACACTCAGGACTCGACAAATTTAATAAGCTACCCAATGACCACCCTCAAGCCCCAGAAGACCCAGACAAAACAAGTGCCCTAATTAGCACTGACCAACCTTATTGTAATATCGACGAAGCACCCCAAAACAGCTCCAGCCAAAACCTAACCTCCCGTAACGTGAAAGATTGGCGGGATTGGACCTACACTGATGGCAGCCTCCAAAAGAATGAAATAGGGCAAGACACCGGATCAGGCGTATACCACCCTCACTTGAATGTTTCCCACTATGTAAACCCAAAAGGCATGGGTATAACCAACACCATCGCACGTGCAGAGCTAGCAGCTATAGCAGCTGCAGTCATACACGGCTACTCACATATAGCCACAGACAGCCTTACATCACTGCACCAAATCAAAAAGCAGCTGTCACACCCGAATCTCCATCGCCACCACATCCAAGGAGACGTCCTTCAATCCATTGCTAAAGCAATCCGCCAATCACCATCGCCCATCCACTTTTCAAAGTAAAGTCCCATGCTGGTATTATTGGTAATGAACATGCCGACGCCCTTGCTAAAAAGTCAGCCACCACCTATGCCGACATTGCTGACACCTCCATCAGAACAGCAGGCCCTGAGGGAAATCCCTTCTGCAACATCCACTGGCTTGCAAAAGAAGACATAGAAAATCAAACACAAACCTATAATCATACCCATACAACATACATGGCCCATTCTCCTCCCCGAAAGCTTTGGTCAGACCAAACCACCGTGACGCCCTTCAAGCACACATGCATTTTCTCCATAAACTGGGAAATGCCAAAACTGAAGCGAACTACCATGCGTACTACCAGACCCTCATAAAGGACGGCACTGCCAATGGAGCCACTAGCAATGCTTACCTAAAATCATCCAATGTCCCCTGTAAGACCAAATGTATCATTATGAAATACAGAACAGGCACCCTATATAATAAAAAACATGCGGTATTGTTCAAACCCTCAACAAGTCAAACTTGCCCCCTCTGCCCACAAGTACACACTGCCCTGCACATACTTTCTGGGTGCCAACACACGCAAATAAGGAACATGATCACCGAAAGACACAACTTAGCATGCCGCATGATCCTTAAGGCTATCAAAAAAACAGGCTCCTTAGGATCATGCATTGTCTCCAAAGATATAGGCAGCAACGAACGGATGACCATGCAAAATCTCCAGATTCCTGAAACAGCTGAAAGTATAATTGTTCCCAATTGGCTCTTCCCACCCCGCTTCCCAGATAAAGACAGATTTACCTCCAGCCGCCCAGATTTTGTGCTGGTTACTCCCATTACTGCAAAAACACAAAAACAACAAACTAATGTAGGGGGATGGGTTTTTCGAAGTGGCAGGGGGCAATCGAGGGAGACTGGGAGCACTTCAGCAGCACCGCCGGCCACCAGTAGAGCCACCAGCCCCAGACAGCACCGACCTAAAGACCTAAGCAAACCTCGGCGTGACATCCACCTAGTTGAGATCAAGTACTGTGAGGACACCAGACCTCAGAACCAGCTGAATGCCGCAAAGGAACAGCACAAACAAAAGAAAAATTACGCAGGCAGTGAAAACCACTCCCCACATAAGAGGAAAAGTAAACCACTTTGGTACCGAGTACCGTAAAACTCCTTTACCGGCAGACAAAAAAGGCCCAGTCAGAGAGGTCCAACAGAGTACCAGAAGGAGGAGAGAAGTCACAAAGGAACAGCACAAAGACCTTTGCAACATTCTCCAAGGAGCCTCCGTTACTCTCCACATCATCCTTTTGGGTGTGGGCGGCACCATCTACAACACTCACACTCTGAAGCCTTTCAAGGAACTGGGTCCTATTCTCAAAGCGTTAAGAAGCCTGCCTCCAAGCTCCATGTGCACTCTGTGAACTTTGCTGCTAAACTTGTCCATATCAGACGTGCCCTTTCCAGTACTATTATCAACTCTCATCAGGAGCCGGTTTCAGGCCAAGCCTACAACCCTCCTGATCCCGCCCATTGATTTTTCCTTTCCTTTTTGCGGTGGAGGAGCTTTACAGTACTCGGTACCATAGTGGCTCCTTTTCCTTTATTTTTTGGGGAGTGGCTTTCACTGCCTGCGTAGTTTTTTCGTTTTCTTTTCCAATGAGCATTACATGGCTTCTTTTATTCAAACTCTTCATCAAGTTCTGCCTAACCTTTCATCTATCTCCCTTTTCTCCTCAAACATTTTTTAGACAAAGCTTCGATTTGATATTCTTTGCTTTTGAATCAGACCTATGTTAGTAAGGTTAGCAATTTTCATTGCATCCTTTTTTCATTTTGCTTCTGGTTCTAAAGCTGGCTTGACTTTCGGCGTGTCTGTGTGGTGCTTCTTCAAGACTCTCTGTGTTCAGACCAAACTCTTTCTGCTGGTTATACTTCAGCTTCCTTTTTGGCTTCCAACTTCTCGCTTTTCCTCCAAATTTTCTTCTCTTTCTTGTTTCTCTTAGACGTTTCCCCTTTTGTCTAGCTAGGTGTGGTTTCAAATTTTCTTCAAGCTTCAGCTCAGATGCCCCCTGAGGCATATACAGCGATGTAACCTTACCTTACCTTATGAGCAGGCTAGCGGTCGCACTTCTTCTTGACTGAAGGCTGAAGCCAGGCCTCTTTTTGTACTGAAGGCTGAAGCCAGGCCTCTTATTGTACTTGTAAACCTTTATAAATGTGGGAGGTGGTTTGTCATTGTCTGCGTGGATTCTCTTTCCCTTTTCTGGCTGAGACAGTCTCTCTCTCATACGTCGGCGCTGCCTGAGACCAACCCTCTTGTTTATTGTTTATGCATGTGCTACAGGATGAATGGCCACAGCATTCTTGACAGCTTAGAAGCAAGCGGTGATCAAAGTAGAAATGAAAGAAAGTTTAATATTTAGTATGTTGTGACTGCGAGAGGAGTGGCAACTTGAATAGGCTAAGTGGGAAAAACCCCCTGTTGGAGATTGGAGGGCCTCACGGTGAATTACATATATTTCAAGGGAAGACACAAGCTTGAGAAAATCGGGAAAAGGAGTCAACCACCTTAACTACCTGGTTTACAGTCATACACTCACTTAGTATATACTACACACCATCACACTTGTACGTGCACAGCAATCGTTCCTTAACACTCCCCTCTTGCTGTGTGCGTACCACTTCAAAAAAGGAGCAAAGGCACAGTAGAGATCCAACCGTTAACTTCACAAATAAGACAGGTATACATCTCACGTCCGTGCCTGATGTACACATCC
>Ga0307947_1000676_pt1:0-20000 | contig 24896 bp, 29 predicted proteins | sample OrgLakmetagen232_FD_201840 | JGI IMG/M metagenome (GOLD analysis project Ga0307947, IMG submission 201840) | Saline water microbial communities from Organic Lake, Antarctica - #232 | ecosystem: Environmental > Aquatic > Non-marine Saline and Alkaline > Saline | place: Antarctica: Organic...
GGGATGTGGCAACTATTGGTCGCTCTGCAGACAGGAACACAATGAGAGAGCAAAGAGTACAGTTATGAAGACACACATGCAAACAAGCACACACACACACGCACGCACATACACACATTCACAGTCAACACACGCACACACAAAATACGCACCTACAAACACGCACACGCACGCACACACACAGACACACACACGCACACACAAAATACGCACACACAAAGTACGCGCACACACACACGCGTACACACACACCAACACACACACACAGACGCATTGCAAATAATGGGAGACCATTCGGGTGAGGACTTGCTTCTTGTAAGAGCGTTAGAAGACTGGGATGATGGAGAGCAGGAAGACGGGGTGGAAGACGGACCAGCATCTTTTTCTTCTCCTCTGCATTCCAGTAGCAGAGGAGCAATCCCGCTCACAGTTCTCCCTTGCGAGATCCTCTCAAGGGTTTTCAGCTTCCTAAGTGCAGACGATTTGGTAGCAGTCTCACGCGTGTGCTCTACCTTTCAATCGATCAGTTCAGAGGATGTTCTGTGGAGGTAAGCACAAACAAAGCGCGTGTGTGCGCAGAGGCACAGATGCTGCTTATAAAAGTAGCTACGCACATGCAGGCACACACGTCCACACATGTTAAGGTTGGCCAGAACCGTATTTATACACCGTATATCAACGTACATTTCATAATTTTCCTGCCAAAATTACCGCATATACACCTATAATATATGTTCTGGCCAACCCTACACATGTTCAATAACACACGTGTGTCATACGCTCTTGACATGCACACAGAAACACACTTCTAAATGCACACAAAACCACACACACACCCACAGGAGGTTGTATTGCATGCGTTGGGGCAAACCCGGAAGGCAACAAAGCGCTGAAAGCTGGAAGGTTAGTTCTGGCTTGCTCTTGCATAGTGGAGTACACACTAATATCTGGCAATACATACATTCATGCTTTTGCACAAGACGAGTGTCCAGACGACATGTTGCGTTGCATGAATATTTGTTGTGAAGGCTCAATACAAGGCCAAGGACGAGGAGGAAGGCAGCAATTTGAGGTCCATGTCCGACAGTGAGCTCTTCTTAACGGCCCAAGTAAGCACGCTTTCTGTGTGTGCTTCTGTGTGTGTATGTGCGTGTATTAATGCATATGTGTGTGTATGTGCGTGTGTTTATGCATATATATGTATGTGTGTGTGTGTGTGAGAATAAGTCTTTGGAGGCGATTAAGCCTTCAATTTGACAAACATAGAAGTGTTGTCAAAGGATTAGGAACGAGGGAATGGATTTTAACACAGGCTCAGGCAGTCTTAGGAAGATTTAGGCTATTGAGACCCAGCTTGCTATATCATGCACACGTGTTTTGAAGTTGACTAGCAAATTCTCTCAAATAATCCCTATTCATGGACAAAGGCAGCTTGAAAACTGCATGCAAAATTCTTGTGCAGCAGCAAAAGTTTTTGATGTTGTTTTAGCTTAAGTCTGATAGCACCTTTACCCCTCAAACCTCATACTGAGAAATACAGACATACAGAGGAAGAGTTTGCACTAACATGCAAACCCTCCTCCAAATGAGCACTTTCATTTGATATATCCCAGGAAGGAAGTAGGAATCATGCTCAATATTGTCAACTTCTCCCTCTGCGTCTTTGCTATCGCCCAATCAATTTCCCAACTAATGAGGTCAATTCACATCAGTCATAGGCAGGTGCTGTCCTGTAATCAGGGTTGTCCAAAACCGTGTAACCACATCGTGTACGTTTCCCCAAGAGATTTACTTGCTGAAGCTTTCATGGACGTACCGCTCTGGCCGATCAAAACCATAACTAGAGTATGACAATGGACTTAGCAAGTTCATCCATGTGCTGCACGTGGTGGCATGTGATTCTTAGGATGGTGTGCAGCGTCTGACATGTAGAATCACACGTCGTTGGTGTGCCGCATGTGGTGCACTGCTCTCCCTGACTTGATGAATGATACTGCTCTCCCTCATTTGCTGACTGATGGAGCAAATTGCGTTCACCCGAGTGAAAGACTGAGCCTAGATCCAGCTCTAAACCCTCGTGGTAGGCAGAGCAAGCTGCACACATCTCCTCCAACATCCACGGCGTTGCACAGCCGTCACTTATGGATGAAGATGATTGTGTGTATAATTGAGATGTGTATAAATGAAGATAAGTGTTTATTAATAGAGATGGATTTGTGTATAAATGAGATGTGTATAAATGAAGATGAGTGTGTGTATAAATTAAGATGAATTTGAGTATTAATTAGAGGTGTATAATGAAGATGAGTGTGTGTATCAATGAAGGTGAATGTGTAACTTTTTGAAGGGCAGAGCCAAACGCTGTCTACCCCTTTAATCTCCAGCCCCCCATTCCTCTCCTCTCCCCTTCCCACCTGCTCATTCACGTGCAGCGAGCACATGCGCATCAGGTTGTTGGCTAAATTCCTACATACACGTCATACAGTGTGTTTTTGAAGGTGCTCCCTAGCTCTGTACATGCGCGATTGATGCAGCGTATGCATATTTATGTACGGTCCTGGCCAACCATACACACGCAGCAGTCCCTCCGCCTTGCCCATGGTCTAAGAGAGCAGCCCACAATACGACCGCCCTTCTTATCTTCTCCCTGTCCCCAGTCCTGATAGGTAATGCCACCATTCTCCTTTTCCTTTGTGGCCGTAGCGTGCGCGTAGGCAACAGTCGCTCGGGCGAGGTCTGGTGGATGATCAGATGGCGGTACCTAAATGCGAGCTGCAGGTAAGAAAGCGCGGCTTTGGCCATAGTTATACATAAATGGTGCAAAACGATATGCCGTGGCTTAACGGCCCTTGCTTGCTTCCATGCCCCCTGTATGATCACTGAACGATGTAACAGAAACCTAGTGTCAGATTAACAAATCTGAAGGCAAGCTATATATAATGAACGACATAACAGGAGGCTGTAAGTGTCATAACTTTTTGACCTCACGTGGATTGAAATATAAATTACATAATCGGAATCCTGATGCGAGAGCTATGAATTGGTATATAAATGAGTCGATTCTGAGGGGTCAAGGGGGGGATGGGGGGGGTCCATGAGGGGTCGGGGAAATCATAGGGGGGTCTCCAGAACTTCTCTGGGCCACTTCCAGCAAATAATGAATATATTTTTAGAATCCTCCGCTCAAGCCCAGTCGATTGGCATCCTTTTTGGGTGATTTGATTAAGAAAAGGGGGGGTCTGGGTGCCTGGTCACAGAAATGCATGGAATGCCCCCAAGTAGGCCGTGGGGGTGTGTTCAAGCAAATTACCAGCAAGTAATTCCAGACTTGCAGTTCATGTATTGCATTATACTTTAGTTGCATGAAAGTAAAAAAGTGCTTTGTCAGAGGTTTTGGTTGGATTTGTGTGCTAAACAGGTGGTCAGTGCAAGAGCGTGCGCATACCAGTTTTTGCCCTCAACTCTTCAGGTATTACATTATTTGGCATGAGAACTGTGCAGGTAGATAGCTGTTTTGATTCTGAGCAGATTGACACCCTTTTTGTTGGTGTGGGGGGTAAGGAAGGGGACCCTGGGGGGTGGGTGGTCATTTTGGGCCGGAGGCCCGAAATTCACACCTGACTGCAGGAGGCCTCAGAAAGCATAATTTTTGGACGGCATGTCTACTTTCCGATAACAAAAACAGATATTCGGAATCTTGACGATGGGAGCTATCGGTTGGTATATATATGGGTCGAATCGGGGAGAGGGGGGGTGGGGTGGTCCCCCGAGGGGGGTATCATTTTGGGCCGCAGTCCCAAAATTTACTCGTGACTGTCAGAATTGTTTTTACCCAGCCTCCTGGACAAACCATAAATTTAGTGCGTGAATAACAAGTCTGCAGGCGAGCTAAATAAAAAGAACGACATAACTGAAACCTAGTGCGTGATTAACAAATCTGAAGGCGAGCTATGTAAAAGGGGCAACACTTCATGTCATTTAATGCAATGTGAGGCTATACGTGAGCCTTTCTCTATTTCCTGGATGGGCAAGGAAAGCCTCTTCAGGTACGTATTCAAAGCTGTAGCCAGAACAAGCGTGCCCACAATCCAAAACAAACTTTGTGTTTTGGAGCGATCCTACTACTGCAGTGTGTTTACAGTGATATGTTTCTTCCACAGTACCTTATCGCTCAGTCAGGTATACCTAGACAAATGCCAGTTGGCTGATACATCAGTTACTACCCAACTAATTTTTAAGGTTAGACGACAGATAACCATCAGAAGGGCAGGGAAGGGGCTTATTTTCACGCCAGTTGGCGCAACAGAGTTATTTAGCTGATATCATTCTTACTTGCTGGGCCGTGCAAAAAGGCAAGGTCTAACACCCCCAGCTGTTTAGAATGGCCACTGGTGATTAGCAATCTGCTTTTTTAATTTTCACGGAAACGTCCTATTCTGATGAAAAGGCATACCCAAAATATTAATTCAGCCAAAGATGGGGTTAAAAGAGAGAAAATACTATGACAAGCCTGCACATGCTTGTTAATTAGGGCAGTTATACCTCTAGGTTCAAGGGCTGATGCATTGCCGGCCTTTTCACACTGCCTTATTTAAAAGTAAACGTGTCATTCTGGGTGTACGCTGTGTGGAAGCCTTCATTAAGCACATCATTCCAGCATTAAACAACTTTGCACTGTCATTGCTTCATAAAAGCAACACCCTGCAAGCCCTAAGTTAACCTAAGTTGCAACGGTGTTCTATGTTTGTTCCAGGAGCGTCTGTTGGCCTGGCGGCGAGTCAATGGGGCTTGTGACCCAAACAGCCCCACTCCAATTAAGCCAGATTTACGAGGGAGAGGAAGGTGTGTGAATGCTTCATGTTTCATGTGTTTGATTTGCAAGTTGAAGTACAAAGCGTGCTTATAAGTCAATCTTCTCTTGTTTTGCTTGCCAAGTTAGGATCTCTGGCAGTTCTCGGTCCTGTTCTTTTGTTTATTTTGCGCTGCTGCTTGTGTACAAGCAACCGTCCCTTTTTATGGTTTGACATTTTCAGACGTGCATACAGCTGGGCGGTGCAGCAGCAGGACACGGCCTATTTAGGGTCTCAGGCTAGTGTGAGCTCTAGTTTGAGTTTTTGTTTTATGTGTAATGGGATTTGCTGAGTTTTTGTTAAGGTTCATAAGTTCAAATTGAGCATTTTTCTTCCATTTCTGCAGGGATGCTTACACGTGGGACACAATTGGCAATTATCACTGCTGCCGGGAGACTGGATTTGTCCACTTGTGTGATCAGAGCTGCAGGTGTGTACCATTATGTATTATGAGCAGTGAGTTTTGTAACTTCTCTTAATGTGTGTCAGTGCAGACAAAGGGAATTTGAAACCAACCAAACCAAGCGACCAGAAGTAGCAAGTACTGACTTTTGCTGTTTGTAAAGGGACAGACTGGACTCCATATCTCCACAATCTTTGCCTTACATTTGTATGCTTAATGTCCGCAGAGAGACGGTAATTGATCCTGACCACGACATGCTTGTGTGCCCCTTCTCTGCTCGGACCATTGAGCGCATGGTAGGTGTGTGTGTGCGTGTGTGTGTGTGTGTGTGTGTGTGTGTGTGTGTGTGTGTGTGTGTGTGTGAGAAAGCTGTTCCTATCTGATAAAAAAAGCATTACATGGGCAATTGATCACAAACGGCATGATCGTTCTGATGACATTGCTGTTGCCGCAAACGTTTGGACATCAGATACATGGAACTTTTCATATCTTAAAAAAGATGTACAGAGCTTAAAAAGGGGCTTTTTAAATGGGAGCCTTATGGAATACCCAAATGTTAAGTGGTTTTGAGCAGGAGGGGGCTAGAAACAAATCGTAGACAGGCATGTCCAAATTTTGGGCCTCCGGCCCAAAATGACCACCCACCCCCCAAACCCCCCTTCCTAACCCCCTACACCTACATAAATAAAAAGGATGTCAATCTGCTCAGAATTCAAACAGCTATCTGCCTGCACAGTTCTCATGCCAAAGAATGCAATACCTGACAAGCTATAGGGCAAAAACTTGTTTGCGCACGCTTTTGCACTGACCACCTGTTTAGTGCACAATTCCAGCCCAAACCTTTGCACTTTTTTACTTCAATCATGCAACTTATGCATATGCAATGCGTAAACTGCAAGTGTGGAATCAATTGCTGGTAATTTGCCTGAACATACCCCCGCGGCCTACTTGGGGGCATTCCATGCAATTCTGTGGCCAGGCACCCAGACCCCCCCCTTAATTAAATCACCCAACAAGGGCGCCAATCGACTGGGCTTGAGCAAAGGATTCCAAAAATATATTAAACATTCCGTGAAAGTGGCCCAGTAAAATTTTGGAGACCCCCTCGAAACTTTTCAGAACCGCCCAATGACCCCCCCCACCACCACCCAAGAATCAACTCGTTTATATATCAATTGATAGCTCTCGATGCTAGGATTCCGAATATATAATTTATTTCGGGATTGACACATGTCGCCAAAAAGTTATGAGAACTCCCCCCTCCTGTTTTGAGGGTGGTCTTAAAATTGAGCTCCCAGCGTGCCCTGGTTGTGAATCCCCGACCCGTTCTTGGAGCTTCTGTTCCCAGCTGAGAGGCTGGCCGCTCAGCAGAGGGACCATGAGAAGCTTCAGAGGGAGAGGCAGCTCAGGGAGCTGGCAGAGGCATAGGCAAAGGCAACATTATTTGGCATGAGAATTGTGCAGGCAGATAGCTGCTTAAATTCTGAGCAGATTGGCACCCTTTCTGTTGGTGTGGGGGGAAAGGAAGGGGGCCCTGGGGGGTGGGTGGTCATTTTGGGCCGGAGGCCCTAAATTTACACCTGACTGCAGGAGGCCTCAGAAAGCATAGCTTTTAAATGGCATGTCTACCTTCCGATACAGATATTCGGAATCCTGATGATGAGAGCTATCGGTTGGTATATATATGGGTCAAATCAGGGAGGGGGGGGGGGGGGCCCGGTGGGGCTTTAATTTTGGGGGGGGTCTCCAGTTTTTTTCTGGGCCACTTACACGGAATTTTAAATATATCATGCTGCACTTGTGGAACCAGTTTGGATTTCGCTTCTATCGTCCTGCTGCTTCCAGAGACCCTGCAGGTGCTCAACGGGTCTGGGCTGCTGCGTGTTTTTTTGTATGATGTAATATACTCAGCGCACTTGCTTCGTACCCTGCCCTGCTGCAGGTCCTCAAGATCCTGCAGGTGCTCAACGAGTCTGCGCTGCTGAGTGTGGAGCACCTGGACATTCTGTGGGCCGCCACCGAAGCGGAGGGCACCTTTGACGTGGTCAAGTCCAACGTCTTTGCTATGATTGAGGAGCTGGCAGGCAACTTACCGCAGGTAGGGGTGTATGAGCGTGTGTGCTGGTGTGTGTGTATGCGTGTGTGTGCGCACGCGTGTGTCTGTTCTGCTGGTTAGGGTGTCCTGCACGTGTGTTTTCGTCGACTTTAGACAGTTCCACCCCTCCACCTCTTCCACACTTTTGCCCCAATATGTTTGACACAATTGCATTCTGTTTGCATTCTGTTTGCATTCTGTTGTGCTTCCTCTCCACGTGCTCTCACAAGCACGCCCCCCACCCCCCCCCTCCACACACATATGTGCATGTCCCTTCATCCCACACATCCACGCCCACATTGACATCCATACTCCCTTCTCCTACGCTCACAGCTCCCCACGCTTACACACACACGCACACACAAATGCAAACACACCCACCCACGAATTTATACATGCACACAAATTTCAACACAGTTCCACCTAGAGCAGCTACATACCCACCCACATATTTGCATACACGCGCACACACACACACACACACACACACACACACACACACACACACACACACAACCTTCACACAGAGCCACCTAGAGCAGCTGTTTCACAAATTTGAGGGCCTCGTGCAAGCACGCTCCCTGGGGGACAGCCTCAGACTGCTGGACCTCCTGAAGAAGCTAGCATCCAGCGACACCACCCACTCAAGCGTGAGTGAACGAGTGTGCCGTGTGTTAAGTGGCCTGTGCTAGTATGTGGTAAGGTTTGTGTGTGTAAGTGACTGGTTTATATCAGTGTGACTTGTAATTTCATATATTTCATACCAGGTGATTCATTTCATTGAGCCACTCTGGGCTGTGTGCGTAAGTGCTGTAAAGACCATTCTTGCTGTGTGTGTGTGTGTGTGTGTGTGTGTGTGTGTGTGTGTGTGTGTGTGTGTGTGTGTGTGTGTGTTTGTGTGTGTTTGTGTGTGTGTGTGTGTGTATGTGTGTGCGTGTGTGCGTGCGTGTGTGCGTCTAGTAAAGCTCACTGTTTGTGTATCTCCTACACGTCACTCGCCTACAAGGGCTATGGCTTTTCTGCATACCGCAGAGAACTCAGAAATCATTAGCATGCATGCGTGTTTGTTATGTGTACATGTGTATTTGTGTCTGCAAGACTGGTGCACATTCACACACACACAAAACACACACAAAACACGCATACAAACAAATCCACACACACATGTGTGTGTGTGTTCCCTTATTTATGCGCCCCAATACACACACCTAAAGGTGCTCATAAGCATACGTGCAGTGCAGCTCCCTCCAAACGCACCACACACACGCAACTCACCCCACATATATGCGCACACATGCTCACACAGGCAGGCACTCGATTATATAATACCAAGTGCATTATAATATTATAATACTCATCCAAACATGTTGAAACAAGGTCCCTCGCCAATCAACACACACACACATGTAAACACAAGCAGGGATACACACATGTACGCAAACACACACACTATTGTACATTGTTTACGCGCAGTCCCCTGCTGGCAGCGGCCACAGCCCCGGCCAGATGGCAGAGAGGCTGCTTGACATGGTTTGGCAGCTGACCATGCCTGCTGATGCCCCCCCCGAGCTGCTTGAAGCAGATGCGATGAGGGAGGTGCTGAAGCAGTATGATGAGGCAGAGGAGGTGCGCCGGGGGGGAAGGGGGGGAGGAGTTATGCTAGGATGCGTGCGTGTGTGTGCGTTTATGTGTGTGAGTGTTTGTGTGTGTGTGTGTGTAAGTGTTGAGGTGGTATGTGTGTTTGTGCATGAGTAGGGTTGGCCATAACTATATATATATATACGGTTTATAAACGGTTTTTTTTGGGTATTTTTGGCAGGGAAATCACCAAATATATGACCATAAACGGTGTATATATACGGTTCTGGCCAACCCTATGCATGGGCGTGATGCAAGGGGGTCATTGCATCAAAGAGGATGCCAATGAAACTCGTCGTTTTGGATCAGGGGGGGGGAACATGCGTCAGTCATTGTCCAGATTTTGTGTATACTATTGCAGGTACTATTGTGTGCATGTGTGCGTTTGGTATGTGAGTACAAGGTGTTAGCAGATGATCTGGAGCGCATGAAAATGAGCTAGGTCACGCGATGGGAATTTGTGCGTGAAGCTTAAGTGTGCCAGCGTGGCCGCTTTTGTTGGTGTGTGCTTACATGTGCCCATGCGTCTTGTTTGACGTGCGCTTGTGCATCCCTCAAAAAAGCAGGCTCTTCTAGTGAGGCTATCAATTTATTAAACCCTTCTCTGAAAGTGTCTTCATTCCCATCAACCCCTCTGGAAGCATTCATCTGGAATGAGATGCAACTTTTGACATGCTAGCAGGCTTTACTATATGCTTGTGCAATTACATGTACCATGTACGTACACACATACATACGCACACACATACATTAAAAGCACGCAACTGCACTCACATGCAACACACACGCATGCATTCACATGCGCACACATACACACACACACATACACACACAGGGCAACCACAAGCACCTAGAGACCTACCTTCTGCGCTGTGTGGAGCAGCTGCAAGCCAAGCAGGGTGTGTTCACGGCCCTGCGCACGCTGCGCAGCCTGCTCGAACTCCGCGCAGAGCTTGATAAGGATCAGGTGGGCGTGGCTTTTGTGTGCGCATTGTTATGAATTGCAGTTGGAGATGAAGTTGTGAGGTGCAGTTGAAGAAAGAGTTGCGTGTGCGGCCTGTGCTTGCTCACGCCACGAAGCCTGCTGGGGGACCCTGTAAGATAATTCAAGCTCACACACACGTACCCACACTCACAAGCACACGCACACACACTTACACACACACACGCAAAACACATGCACGCTCACACACACTAACACGCACACACACAAGCACATGCACACATGCACGTGCAGACTGTTCCACAAGGCAGTTGTACCGGCACCCAGACCCTTATAGGTCAGCTGGACACATCGCTAAGTTTGCAGCAGCTGCTGGTCGACAATTTGTGCGAGTTTGTGGCAGCAGCTCGCAGATGGCTGGCTGAGCCGGTCGAGCAAGGGGGGGGTGGAGGGGCTGTTCATCGCCTGAATGGAGGGCCTGAGGTGTGTGCGTATTTGTGCTATTGTGAGGGTATGTGGTATGTGGTATATGTGTGTGTGTGTGTGTGTGTGTATTGGCGTGTATATGGCTCAAAAGTCAGTTGAGTCAAGGGGGGGGTGTGGAGGGGCTACACATGGCCTGATTGGAGGGCCTGGGGTGTGTGCATAGCAGTGCTATTACTTGTTGTAAGGGCATGTGACATGTGTGTGTGTGTGTGTGTGTGTGTGTGTGTTGGGATACGTGTGTGTTGGCACGTGTACGGCTCACGATTTGATGCTAGGCTCCATGCGCCTGCCCAGTCAGGTCGGCTACACGTACAGTTATGTACACAAACGTGCATATGCATTCACATGCTCGCACATATGTGAAGTGATACTAGGCTCCATGCGCCTGCCCAGTCAGGGCTGCTACACATACAGTCATGTATACAAACGTACACTCACACTCATGCACTCGCACACACGTAAACAGGTGCTAGACTCTATGCGCCTGCCTGGTCAGGGCAGCTACATTTACAGTGCCATTGTTCGGGAGTACCTGGACACCATCGTGCACATCGCGCACAACAACAGCGTAAGCAAAGCAGCACAGAGTGTGGGAGAAGATTAGTTTCATATCTGCTGTTCGATCTACTGAGGCTCCAAGATGTACTGTATTGTAGCGTGCAATGCAGTGTGTAGGCATGCGCGTGCATGTGCATGGCACGCCATGCACATCCAATCGCGCACAACGACAGTATGGCTGACATGCACAGGATGTGAGGAGCTGTTGAATTTATCGACATTTCAGCATACAAGCAGCGTGTGCACGTGTGTGCACGTTGCAAATATGTCATACACACCCTATGATATACGTCATACACACCCTGCACGACGATGGCAGTGACTGACATGAACAGGGCGTTTAAAATGATGTTGAATGACTGACGTCACAGCATACAATGCAGTTTGTGCACAAGTTTGGACGTCCTATGTCATTTGCACAGCGCTCCACAAAAGTGGAATTGACATACATAGGGTGTGACAAATGATGTCGAGATTATTGACATAGGTATATAGGCATGTTTCAAAACTCGCGATGCAGGTGTGATAAGCTCAACACTGTTTCTCATTGCTGTTCTCAGTGCTATTTCTCCATATTTGTGTGTGTGTGTGTGTTTGTGTGTGTGTGTGTGTGTGTGTGTGTGTGTGTGTGTGTGTGTGTGTGTGTGTGTGTGTGTTGCATTACACGGATATTTAGCAGACGCGTGGCTCTGGTTTTACTTGCCTAGCAGAGGAGTTCTGCAGCACCTGGTGTTGCGTTGGCTGAAAGGAAAGAGCTGCGTCTGCAGTGAGAGCGCTCCCCCCATCAGAAAAGGGAACATTGTCACTGGCACAAAAAAGAACATAAAAACATTGAGGCGCTGTCACAGAAAAGGAAACATATTAACGCATCTTGATTTCCCTCAACTATGGCAAACAAGCCATAAGAGGCTCCTGTCTCTCATCAGAAGTGGGACAGTCTGCGCCACATAATTCCTCACCCATTTCCTCTTGTATCTCCGTGCAGTATCAGTGTCAAGCTTTCCTCTACGCAATGGTTGTCAAGAGGGATGCAGGCATCGCACACACACACACACACACACTTTGCAACCCGCCCATCCTACACATGTTCTCCTCGCAGCCCTACTACCCCACCCCCTTGGCCGAGCAGCTGTGGGACTCCCTGGTCCTGCAGCCCGCACACCCTTCTGACGAGGGCCAAGGCCTGAGATTCATGGAGCAGGGTGCTGTCCAGCTGGGGTTCTTTTATATTGATACAACTGTGAGTGGGGTCCTTTTATATTGATACACCTGTGAGTGGATGTGGGATATATGGTATATATTGATACAACTGCGAGTGGATGCGAGTTATACTGATACAACTGTAAGTAGATGTGGGTTATATTGATACAACTGTGAGTGGATGTGAGTTATACTGATACAACTGTAAGTAGATGTGGGTTATATTGATACAACTGTGAGTGAATGTGGGAGACGGGAATTTTCTTTATCAAGTCCGCCGTGTGCAGCTGCCCCACACGTCTTCCCCCAATCAACGGCACTACATGCTTTGTTTTGTTTGCCACAATTTCTACGCACCCCTAGCTAGTGTGTGTGTGTGCGTGCGTGCGTGTTTAGGTTTTTTACTTTTGGTGTGCTTCACTTACGCTTGTGGTTGCGTGAATATGCGACACACAGGACACAGGAGTCTTCTGTCCTGAAATTTGGTTTTTGATGCCTTGCATATTAATTACATTCTTCCCTTTCGTCCCCTGTCCTCTGTTAAAATGTTTGATGCCCAATACAGGGTGCAGTCTAGCATAGCACACACACACAACATGCATGCGCACAGACAAATGCATGTTAGTACAATTACACGTGCACAACTACATGAAAACATTCCCACAGGAAAGACCTGTCTTAAATTATTTATAACTCTGATGGCACTGAAAGGCACACACGCACACAAGCACACAAATAAACACATAGATATACACATAAAAATGCACAAAATTATACACAAATTTATAAACACACACAACACACACAATGCTTGACAGGCGGACCTTCTGGTGAAGCGCATCACGGCTCTGCCTGCAGACTCCCTTTGCCCTCAGGCATGGGACGTGTACCGCGAATTCTTTGTGCGGGTGGGTCGTGTGTGTTTTGTGTGTGCTTATTGTGTGTTGTGCACTTATTTGTGTGTGTACTTAGGCAACCTCATTTTTTGTATGCCTGTGCTGTTTTATGTGTGTTTGTGTGTGCACAGGTGGGTAATTACTAGTGTACGCACGTATTAGTAGGCCGTACACATGAGGCAGGGAGGGTCAACGCCAACGTCATGAGCACTTTGATATCCTGATTCGCAAGTCATCACAGTGCTGCATCTAGCCTTATTTGCAGCTGAGTGGTCTGGCCTGACTGGTCAGGGTCGTGCCATATTATCTGTCTGGCAACGTGAGCACTTTGCTGTCTGACAGCAGCGTCTCCCTCTTCTCGATCCATGCATGCGGTGGTGTACCTACTTGCCTGTGTATTTTTCCGGCGCCAGACCAGATGCGTGATGCCTCATGCTCATGTTCATACTGCTTCTGTTTGCGTCCTCTTGATGTGCAGGTCAACTCTGCGCAGAACCACATAGTCCTACTCCAGGTCAGGGAGCAATCTCAAATCGTGGTACAGAACCTGGAGCAGTTGCAGGTGGGTTGTTGATGTCAAAGGAGTGTGAGGATGAGGGGGAGAGAGAGAGAGAGAGAGAGAGAGAGAGAGAGAGAGAGAGTGAGTGAGTGACTGCTCGCTGCCCAGTATGTGCTTACTTAGAGAGCTTTCAGAGCCTGGCTTGTCGCCCTTTGCTGCACACAGTCACAGAACAATGACGCACGTTTAAGTGCCCGTCCATTGACTGATTACTGTGGCTTTCATTGTGCTGACTATTGTTTGCCAACGCAGACCTGACCATAATCAAACACATGCCTATACATTATGCTCTGTGTGGAGAGTGTGTCTCTCGTGTGCCCACGTGGCCCTTCATTGCTCACATCCACGATTTTATGGCACGCACCACACACCACACATACAATCGCCCATGGTTGATCTTTGCGTGTGGGTTTCCCTTACGTCATGTGGCGTATTGCCTTAGATTGCGCACGTTTAAACTTCACGACAATGGCGCACGTGCCCAACTCCCAACTGACTGGTCTTTGTGTGCAGGGTGTGCCTTTTGTGTGGCGTGTCGCCCTTGACTGTGGCTGTAGCCTAGTAGTTCAACACGCCATGCAGCTGTTGCTGCAAGTGTATGTACGTGGCAGCCATACAAACTGGAAGGCCTCACAGATTTTCATCAGGTGAGTTTGAACGCGTGCTCTTGCATACGTGCATTTACCTGGCCATGCAAGCACATCGATGTCAATCTTACGAGCACACAAGCACGTGCTTTTGCAAACGCACGTGCCCAAACATGAACATTGGGTACAGCTTTACGCACACGCAGGTACACACTCAATACACAGCAGAGTGTGGATACATGCACGCACATCCACACTCACACACACACACACACACTCTCTCTCTCTCTCTCTCTCACACACACACACACACACACACACACACACACACACACACACACACACACACACACACACAAACAAACACATGCAAACACACACACACACACACACACACGCAGGGAGTGCACGCACCACCTCATGCAATCTGCATCTGTACTGGCCGGCAACGTCCCCCCTGCTTCTGCAGCTTCTCAGAATCAGATGGAGGGAGGGGCGGAAGGGGCAGAGAATGAGGTGCAAGACCTGGGCTGGCTGCAGCACACTGCTGAAGCTGCCAGCCGTGCGGCTTTGGCAGCAGGTACTAATGAATGACTGTGCAGACTTTGTTGAGAAGTTGAGAACATGCACAAAAAGAGTTCGATTGGGCATCTGACGAGCGTGAGAGAAAAGTCTGGCGCATGAATTTGGACCCACACTTACACCCTTACACCCTTACACAAAGGTGCTGGTTTAAATTGAGCCTCACACGCTCACACGCACATCAGTGTCATGCACACGCTTGATATCACCCATACGTGCATGCAACAGAGACACATGCACACTCGCGCACTCATTCCCCCGCCCCCCCTTACACACACATTCACACACACACATATGCACACACTCACATGTACACACACGTACACACACACATAATCAGGTCCAGACCGTACTGCACGTGCCAGCCTGCGTGTGCCTCCAGCTGAGCTCAACAAAGCCTGCCGACGAGTGCAGCGATGTCTGCAGTTAATGGCCATGGCCGTAGAAACTGGACAGGTGTGTATGTGTGTGTATGTGTGCATGCGTGTGTTTGTGTGTGTGTTTGCGCTCGTGTGTGTGCGCTTGTGTGTTGTCTGCCTGTGCTTGTTTGCTTGTGCACGTGTACATATGCGTGTACATGTCCATGTTATCACTGGGCAGTTCACGCACACACAAGCACCTATCTGCCCTGTGCGCCCTCTCTCCAAGCCTCGCTTAAAGGCCATTCATGCAGATTGTCATATGGTAATTGCTACTTCACAAGCGTTTTTCGATGCTTTGTGTGTGTATGCGTGTGTGTATGTGTGTGTGTGTGAGTGTGTGTGTTTATGTGTGTGTGTGTGTTCCTTGTGCTCTATCATCAAGCCTCACACAGGCAGGTTTACACGCACAAACTATTAAAAAAATTGAGCCTCAAACCCATCATGAATTAACAAACTGTATTATACGTCAAATTTGTGTGTGCCCGTAGCCGCCCTACCTCCCCCCTGTGCCCTCTCATCAAGCCTCTTTCAAAGGACAGCCCGTCATGCTGGACATACAGCAGCAGGCCGCCAGTACCCCTCACAGGTAGGTCTAACAGTGATGATGTGTGTCTGCATGCTTGCATGTGTGTCTGCATGCTTGCATGTGTGTGTGTGTGTGTGTGTGTGTGTGTGTGTGTGTGTGTGTGTGTGTGTAGGTGCGTACAAGTGTGTGCGCTGCCCGCACATGTTCATTGGTACCAAACAATGCTAGCCCCGCACATGTTCATTGGTACCTAAAAATGCTAACGTACAACGCTGAAAACACTCAGAGTACACTCTTTACTATATTGTCTCAGCCAGTGGCACTAACAGTTCATCAGGTTAGATTGTTTGGTGGTGGAACTAAGACGCGCATGACCCAATTTATATTCATATGCGCACGCACACATACATACACACGTGGGAAGCGCATGCTGGCCAGCAGCATAGACTATACAGGAGGTCAAGTACACAAATGAACACGAATGCACACACATACACACGTGTACATGCATACACACACAGGCAGCGCATGCTGGCCAGCAGCACAGACTATGTAGGGGTGGTGAGGCAGAGGGTGGGGGAGCTGCTGGGCTTGCCAGCCCGTGCTTTACGACTCATCTACTCAGGTGAGTGTGTGTGCTTGCTTGTGTGTGTGTGTGTGTGTGTTTGTGTATGTATGTGTGTGTGCTGTTGCATTGGAGGCTACTGCCTAAAAAGTCATACTCACACACATGCACACACAGACCCCGAGGCACACACACACAACTACACATGCAAACACACACACTCCTCCGCAACACACTCATGCACACACAGGTCATGAGTGGCAAAACGATGCCGTGCTGCTCAGTACCGTGGTCTCTCGGTCTGCGTTGGCCGCAAGCCTCTCTGGACGAGCCCCCACCCTAATTGTTGCTACCAGAGGAGGGGGAATGGTGGGAGGGTTGCCTTATGAGCAGCGGCCTGAATGGCCGGAGGAGTGGAGGTCCACGCCCCTGGGACTGTTGGCATCAAAGGTGTGGTGTGGCTGGATTTGTTTGGGTGTGGGTTTGGGCTTGGGTGTTGGTGTAAGTGTGGGGTGGGTGCGAGTGCGAGTTTGAGTGTGTGGGGGGGGGAGGGGGTTGGGGTATGCATGCAAGAGTGTTTTCGCACTGTGTGTGTGTGTGTGTTTGTGTGTGTTGAACCAGCAGGGGAGGAAGCATGTCTGCTCCAGGATGCTGCTTGCATCCACGGAAGATTTGCACGTCATGCATATGTCTTGTATAATGCAAGCTACTAGATGGAGCTGAGGGCATTGAAGCTAGTGTGTGTGCTTGCATGCACGTGTGCAGGAAAACGCAGAAACATTGGATGGATGTTTAATCAAAGCCAGCGATCCAACTTCAGGACACACTCTATTCTTCAAGCACATTTTAGAGGGATCCTACACAAAGCACATAGAATGATCGCACTTGCAGCCTGCGCTGTAAAACAAACACACGCACACGCACTTGCACTTCCACAAACGCACACGCTTGAACACACGCACAGCCCGCGCTATACAACGTATCGCTGTTCCATATACACACACACTTCCATACATGCACACACAGCCCGCGCTGTACAACGTGCTGCTGTTTCTTGCACACACACACATACGCGCGCGCATGCACACACAGCCGCGCTGTACAACGTGCTGCCGTTCCATAAACACACACTCACACTCACAAACGCACACACATGAGCACACGCACATACACGCACACACAGCCCGCGCTGTACAACGTGCTTCCGTTCTATAAACACACACTCACACTCACACACGCACACACATGAACACACGCGCACACACAGAGCCCACACTGTACAACGTGCTGCCACTCCATAAACACACTCACACTCACACATGCACACACATGCACATACACACACAGCCCGCACTATACAACGTGCTGCTGTTCCTCGCGGACCTCCCCCATTCCCGTGAAGTGCGTTTGGAGGCGGTGCACATGCTGCAGCTGTTGCCCACGTGCACGTGGATCCCTGAAGGGTTGGGCGAGGCCCTGGCTGCCCCCACGACCGCACAGGTGCGCATAGCGCGGCTTGTTTATGTGATGTAGTTTTAGAAGCGATGGACATCTGAAGCAGCTAACCACATGCATGTGTGGATCTCGAAGGGCTTAGTAAGGCCCTGTCTGCCCCCACGACGGCACGGTTGTGTGCGTGGCTTGCTTTTGTTTGAGGTATGTGCAAAGCACATGGGCGATTTCAGCTGGTGTGCATGCTAGAGCAGCAATCCATGCATGCGTGCACAGGTATTGGGCCTAGGCCTAGCAAAACTTTGTATGCACTCGAAAGGCATGGGGTGACCGTATCAACATGAACGCTCACATGTGCACACATGTTTACGTGCACTTGTTAACACACTTTTTTGTCTCAGGCCTGCTCCCAGCTCAAGAGGTTGCTGCTCCTGAACAGCGAAGGCGCGTCTGACACTGCAGTGCCAACAGCACCTGCAGCACCAGCACCAGCACAAACAACAGCAGCAGCAGGTGCAGCAGCAGCAGCAGCACCAGCACAGACAACAGCAGCAGCAGGTGCAGCAGCAGCAACCCCTCAAGCCCAAGGAGCTCAGCAGCAGCAGCAGCAGCAGCAGCAGCAACAGGAAGGCATGCAGGTAGATGTGCCACATTCTGCCCCAGAGGATCCAAGTGGCGAAGCCATGCAGCTTGACCCCGGCACCTCCTCACCCACACAGCCGCAGCAGGAGGCAGCAGCAACACCACTTCTTCCCACCTCTGCCTCCGCTATGGATGTTGGCCCGGCTCCTGTGGCAGCAGCTCAGGTGTGTGTGCGCGCGTGTGTGTGTTTGGATTTGCTTTCGTCCACACATGTATAGCTCACGCACGCGTACATCTTGCATGCATGCAGGCAACGCAAATGTGCAGGTGTAGGCGTCCACGCACACTGCCTCACACTAACATGTATAGCACACATACACATACACCCACATAACCCACACACATCCCCCCCCTCCCCCCCCTGCACACACACACACGCACACACACATACACACACACGCACACACACACAAATACAAACACGCCCACTCACACCACAGGGCCTGCCCTGCCCTGCCAAGCTGCTGTACACGCTACAAGCGCTGCACGCTCTCATGTTCCCAGCAGCTTGGCCAGCCCAGCTGGCCGCGCAGCAGCCACAGGTAATAAGTCCGTTTTGGATTTGCGATAGTAAGGGCAATAGTGTGGATGGATGTATGAGTACATGCAGTTGTATAATCAGATAATCAGTCATCAGTGCTATGTGTTCATACATTCATGCCAAATAATCAGTAACCAGTGTGCGTAATAATGTGTGACCAATCATCAATGTCGCACGTGGGGTTGGCCAGATCCGCACAAATGTGTTTTGCATGTACAACAGCAGCGCTTATGACCGTAGATTCATAGCATCCTCTGCTGGTGAATTTACCATATGCACTCCGTGGATGCATCGTTCGGCCAACCCCAGCTATCTGCGTGAGCATGAAAGAACAGAAAATGCTACACAGGCGATAAGAAACCACTCCCCACATTAATTAGGGGAAAAGAGCCACTTTGGTGCCGGGTACCCCTAAAACCCCTCCACTGCAAAAGGCATGCAATTGCGGGAGCCTTGCAGGGCTCCTCACGTTGTCGCCCCCTACGTGCAGCTGTACACACTGACTGACTAAGAGTGCAGCAGCCACGTTCACAGCAAGCAGGCGGCTGGCCAAGCTGGCTGCACAGCAGCAGCAGCAGCAGCAGCAACAGCAGCAGCAGCAGCAGTAGCAGCAGCAGCAGCAGCAACAAATCAGTAACTAGGGGCAGTATGGATGTAATGACTGCGCACTGTGCCCTGCAATGTGTCCCTTTTTGTTTGCGCTCATCAATGATGGAGAGGCGCGCAGCCAAACGTGACACACTGTCGCATTTGCCACCTGTGCGTCTGTGACCTGGAAGAGGAAAAAATGGTCTCCAATGCCTCATCACAGCCTTTGTTGACATAACACCTCTGGTAGCTGTAAATGGTGAATGGTAGACGGAAATGAGCTGCTCTGGCATGACACGCCAACATGCAAAATCCTCGACCCTGTTCGCTCGCTGCAGCTTTAGCTGGGGTGGTCGTCACACGCGCACGCGTCTAGTTACCTCGCGGTTCAATGCAACTACAGGTCTAACACCCACCGCCGTATAATTTTTCATCTAGTTCATAATATATAATGTTGCACGACTTTT
>Ga0307947_1000676_pt1:22500-24896 | contig 24896 bp, 29 predicted proteins | sample OrgLakmetagen232_FD_201840 | JGI IMG/M metagenome (GOLD analysis project Ga0307947, IMG submission 201840) | Saline water microbial communities from Organic Lake, Antarctica - #232 | ecosystem: Environmental > Aquatic > Non-marine Saline and Alkaline > Saline | place: Antarctica...
GGAAGTGCGGCAGGGGGCTCACCATCCAGGCCCATTACACGCCCGAAGGTAGGTGTGGTATCTGGCTCTCTCTCTCTCTCTCTCTCTCTCTCTCTCTCTCTCTCTCTCACACACACACGCACACACACACACACACATACACTCACACTCACACACACACTCTACATATAGGTGGTCAGCACCTCTGGTGCCAGTTTGGGTTCAGGTGCAGCATCTGTCGGGGTCCCTGGTTTTTCATCTGATGCCCTTGATGAAGCTGCTTTGGCTCGTCAGCTGGGCACCCCCACGGGCATGCTGCGTGCTCTGTCGGTGGCCACACCCACACCTGGAAACAGGTGTGTTTCTTTTGGGCTGGCTCTGGCCAACTGCTTTAATTTCCTCGCCCGTATGTCGCCTGCTTTGTCCATGGCCACACCCCACACCCACGGGAAGGTGGAGTGATTTACGTTGAGGGCTGACTCTTCTGGTTCCCCTGCCCACATGCATCACACAAACACGTACACGTACACGTACACAACACACACACACACTTACACACACACACACACACACGAGCACACATACAGGGATGGCAGTCCTGTTGACAACCAACGCATCATGGCCGCCGCCGCCGCTGCCAACGCTGCCATGGCCGCCTCTTTGGAGGGCGACAGTATGGAGGAGGGGGGTGTGTGTGGTGGGCGTGAAGCAGGGCAAGGTGGGCTGGAGAGTATGGACACCCAAGGAAGTGGGGGCGTGCCTCAACTGCAGCTGCCCGCGCATTTGGCGCGCTCGCCCAGAGAGGGAGGTGCGTGTGCGTTGGGCTGAGTTTTGAGTGGCGGGAGTGGGAGGAGGAGGAGGAGCGCGAGAAAGGCAAGGGCTTGTATTCAGGACACTGCCTTGGCTCTAACAGAAAGAATTGCTGTAAGAGGACTTGGTAGAAGCTAAGGAAAAATGGTGACAGTGCTCGGCTCCTTTTGGTTCCTGTTTGACTCAAGTCTGGTCCCCGTGTAGCAACTCCCGTCTTACATAGGCACACCATTTGTTACTTTTACATACACACACACACTCACACACACACTTATACACACGCACACACATGCACACAACAAACACAGTACGCACGCAACACACATACCCACACACACACACCTACACACCCACACCCACACACACCCAACACACACGCAGGTGACCAAGGGCAGGCCCCAGGCAGCCAACAGCCACAGGGACCTGGTCAGAATGCGCACGGCCCTGGAACAGATGATGAGGACAGCACAAATGTGCTTCTTGTGCTCGACAGCATCACACTTCAATCCATGGCCACCCTGCTGCTGCGCATATGCTGGGACGCCTCACGTCTCACCATAACACCCATCATACCCTTCCACACATACACCTCCACCACCACCACCACCACCACCCACAACAGCAACTCCACAAGCACGCCCTCTGTTTCTATTGCTGCTGGCAGGGGCTCAGGCGGCAGTGCTGAGTCAGGCGCGTATGTATGCATGTATGTGTGTAGGTTTGCCTGTGTGCGCGTGCATTTGTATGTGTATGTAAATTTGAATGTGCGTGTGTGTATGTTGACCAAGTGACTGTCTAGAAAAAAAATTGCCAGCATCATCCCAAGTGAATTGCTGCTAGCTCGTTATCCTTCCAGCGTTTGTGTGGACTCAAAAGGCGCCACCTGTGCAAGATCCTGTGTGTTGGTGCCAGGACAATGCTCACATATGTCGGGTAATGTTGCATAAATCCCCCCCCTTTTATTGTTACACATCAAGGGTTGGCCAGAAACAAATATCTACGCCGTACATGGCCGTATATTTGATGAAATCCCTGTAAAATGTAGCGTGTATCCCCTGTATATATATGGTTCTTGCCAATTCTATGCAGATCGTACCACACAAGCCAACCAGAAGCCTACCAAATGGTTGCACTAAACTTGCACAAGTAAAGGCTCCTTTCCTTGATAAAATAGGCCATGCTTAAACAATTGCTATTCTTAGACCCGGCAGTAATCTCATTTTGTGTGCACACATGTACACGTGCGCACACACACACATATACACACACACATACACACGCACACACACACACGCGTACTTACATGCACACGTAGGAAGCAACAGCATTTCCAGTAACGTTGGAGTGAGTGGGGGGGTGGCATCAGGCGCGTGCAGCAGCAGTAGCGGAGGCGGCAGTGGGGTGGCCTGGTTACAGGTGAGGGTGGTGGGGTGGGGTGTGGGCGTAGATGTGGGTGTAAGTGTCGTCGTTTGCGGGCTCACGCCTTTTTGGTGGTGTGTGTTGTGTGTGTATGTGTTGTGTGTGTATGTGTGTGGTGTGTGTGTGTGTGTGTGTGTGCGTGTGTGTGTGTGTGTGTGTGGTTGTGTGTGCGCACGTGTGTGTGTAGG
>Ga0307947_1000679_pt1 | contig 24875 bp, 24 predicted proteins | sample OrgLakmetagen232_FD_201840 | JGI IMG/M metagenome (GOLD analysis project Ga0307947, IMG submission 201840) | Saline water microbial communities from Organic Lake, Antarctica - #232 | ecosystem: Environmental > Aquatic > Non-marine Saline and Alkaline > Saline | place: Antarctica: Organic Lake...
AGTCGATGTGTAGAGAGACGTTAGCAGCCAGTGGAAAATTTTTACGTGTGCATATATGTCCATATACATGCGAATAATGCACTAAAAGAGTATCCGCAGCAAATAATTCGTGTCACGGGCTTATCATGAGAGTACGCACATGCATTTTATACTGCTTTTTGTGTGTGTGAGTTTGAGCTTAGGCAGCTTTTGTGTAGCCTTCAGCCTGAGAGTAATATACAAGAACTTGGTAAAACAGTTACTACACTGTTCAAGAGACAAAGGTAGTCAAAGCATGTTCTAAGTTAAGAGACAAGCCTGGTACACTTCTTAACCTCATTAATTACACACTAGTCGTTGTCTAGACATGAAACAAGGGATGACCCACCAAACTCAGACCCGCTAAGCTAGGGGCCATTCCCTCTGAGCCATTTGAGTTGCTACCGCCAATCCTGACGACTTGGAAGAACAGGTTGCTCAAGTGGAAACGGCTTACCCAACCTGTGCGTGCAAAAAGGAACGCATGATGGGGCACAGTGGAGCAACTGCCAGCTTTATATGTGCTTGTGCCTGGGTCAAATGTGCTCATGCCTTTGTTATTGTGCTTGTGCTTGTGTTATGTACGCAAGTGTCTGCTTTAAATGTGCTCATGCCTGCGTTAAATGTGCTCATATCTGCGTTAAATGTGCTCATGCCTGCGTTCAACGTGCTCGTGTGCAAACAAGCATGCATAAAACGGTCTCAGCTCTTCTTCTGGGGCTCGAGTAGCATCTTGCTGTGCACACTTGAGGCAGATATGTCTAGGTATATTGATAGGTGCAACATCATGTCAGTAGAATGATAGGTGTGCAAAATCTTGTCGGTAGAATGATAGGTGTGCAAAACCTTGTCGGTATAATGATAAGTGTACAACATCTTGTCAGTAGAATGATAGGTGTGCAAAACCTTGCCGGTATAATAATAGGCGTGCAAAACCTTGTCGGTATAGTAATAGGTGTGCAACATCTTTTAGGTAGAATGACAGGTGTGCAGTATCTTGTCGGTACAATCAGGTGTGCAATATCTTGTCGCTAAGTCCCCTCCTGGGCACTGATACCCGCATCATGGTGCATGATTGGCAATCAGTAGTAGAGATCCAGTTTAAAGCTTGTTATACCTATAGAATTCACATCAATAATCTTTGGTGATTCTTCCTGTTGTGATCTGGCCAGATGCGATCTGGCCTTCTGGGGCAAATATGCTGTGGCCATGAACTGTTTTGTATGGGTACTTACTCCAGATACCCTCAGCGTGAACAGCTACTTCAAGTACTCTGTGGACCCTCTTGTGATAAGCCCTCTTATGATATGCCCTCTTATGATAAGCCCTTTGAAGCTCTCTGCAGTGGTTGTGAACTGTTCAGCACCCACCCCAAAATCCCTCTGTGGAACCCCCTGTGATCTGGCCTGCCGAGGCAAGCAGTGCCACTGCTGTAATAACCACCGAGGCAAGTAGCTGCAGACGGATGCTAAGCCACACTGCAGCGGCAGATCCTGCAAGCAGGGAGATAAGGGCATGGTGATCATCAGGGAGAAACCGGTGTGTTTATTGTGATGAAGGAATAATAAGCAGATCCTGCAAGCGATTGGCCATAGGTAGACAAGAACATAATGCTCACCAGGAGGAAGCCATTGTGTTTATTTTTTTGAAGGGACAAGACCAAATGCCAGGTGCAGGAGATGCTTGGCCACACTGTAGATCTGAGACATAGACGGCGTGCCAAGCACGGAAGAAACCCTTGATCTGGACAACTGAATTGAACTCCAATTCCACCATCCCCCCCACTGTCAATTTTACTGAAGCGGTAAAACATGTCCTCTGCAAATCAGTGGCAAGAATGGCGTACACAGAAGAGCCAGCCACAACGCTGACCAAGTTACCTCAAATTAATCACTAACTTGCAATGCGTTTCCTTTGCAGATCAATGGATTGCAGGGCGGCACAAAAAAGAGACCAGCTGCAAATTTAAATATCCTCTCTCTCTCTCTCTCTCTCTCTCTCTCTCTCTCTCTCTCTCTCTCTCTCTCTCTCTCTCTCTCTCTTCCTTCACCAAACTCTTGATCAACCAGATACCTGTAATGCATGCCTTTAGAAGCTTTATGACATGTACTACACAGCGAGCACGCCCTTTGTAGGTAATTAATGTGATACGCACACAAAAGTGCAGGACTAATTCACAACCAAAGATAAGAACGTCTTCCTCACTCTGTCACTAACTTGTTATGCCTATCCCTTGCAGCTTAATGACAAGTACTACACAGCGAGCACAGAAGAGAGTAGCTTGTTACTATGCCATCTCTCTCTACCTTCATCGAGTTCCCTCACAACCACTTACTTGTGATGCACGCCCTCTGCAGATCAGTGACGTGAACAATGTGACGCACGCGAAAGAGAGCAGCAACGCCCTTAAACGCACGCAGCGAAGGCGCAGCATCCACCACCTCATCAAAGTCTGGGCAGGCAGACATGTGAGGGTTACGCTCGTGATTAGTTTGTATCTTTGTCGGGGTCTTGTTATTAGATGATCCCAAGTAGACAACTGCTCGCTTTTTTATCCATGCAAGCAGATAGTGTAAGTCACTGATGCAAGTCAAGATAGTGTAAGTCACTGATGCAAGTCAAGATACATATACCGGTATGCACGTGCAGGAAACGAAAAGAAAAAAACGCAGATAGTGTAAACACTACCGGCATGGATTCATAAAGGATGTTGTTTTGTGGTCTGCACCACCCCATGGATGCAGAGACACACACAACATCCCACCTGGAGAATAAAAATAAGAAAACATGCAGGTGCTGTAAGGTGCAATCTTTGGGAATTCAAATGTACCAGTGTAGATGGGAGAGAGCGACAAGCCTTCCAGACGCCGGACCTCTCTGCTTGTGCACCTGTAGTGGCGTTGCAGGCCTCTGCGCGAAGAACGAAAGTGGTGGGACAGAAGATGAATGATGCAAGCTTGCAATGAAGCAATTAATATTGATATATTGATATTGATCAATAAGTATTGGCGTACTAATGCAAGATGCAAGTGTCTACATTCCGGGTGCAGAACTCTCTAAGACAAGAGAGCTGAACCACAGCAACCAGCACATAACACACTTCTTATGTGCATTTTTGAAAGTGCATTTTATAAAGGCACATTTGGGGTGAGGCACACGTTTGATAACTTGCCCAAACTCACCTGTAAACAAACGCCAGTGGCAAGAGGAGGAGAATGAGCAGGGGTGAGGCATAGCACATGATGGCCAGCAAGCTGATCAGTGCAGCGGCCTGATAGGGATACACAGTTGAGGTAAAGCTCCCAGAATCGTGTCTTATTGGTGTGTTGGCAAATAATTGCTCCCCTTATCGACTAAGAAAGAAAAGGTCACAAGACAAGGGAACAGGCCCCACACAGGTAAGAAGAAAGGTGTTGGCACAAGTAATGCATCTAGCCAGGCAGCTCGACGAGCAATGGTGTTGGAGGGCACAGCCAACTTCATGGCCTAGCATAGGTTTTAATCCTGTATGTTCCTGTCGTGCCAATTCGACTGCTTATATAACATAAAATAAATCATGCAGGCAGTGCAGTGCTCAATCGTCTTCCATTACCACAATACAAATCATAGCAAAGATGCACATATGAGGTAATTAATATTTCTGTTTTAAGCCTCGTTGCGATCAACTGACCTGTGCAAGAAAAATGTTTAACGTGAACGGCAGCGCGTCGTCAACGACAGATAGGTCGGAAGAGAACCTGTGAAAAGTCACGAAAACAAATTGGCTTGCAAAATGAAATAAAAGAAGTAGGGGATAAGATGAGTTATGAGGTTATTAAGCATCGTGGGCTTTGCTTGCTTATAGGAAAGAGTGAAGGGAGGAGGTGAGGGGTAGCGAACACTCACCAGATGGAATTCAGGAGCAAAACAATAACAGTGCTTCCAATTGTCAGCATCACCTGTCTGCCACTTTCATCCAGCCTCTAAAGCTTGCAGTCATCTCTAGATTTCTAGCACCCTGTTTGCTCACCTGCTGATTATCCTTCCTGCTGAAGTAGCCTCGAAAAAATAGATTGGGCATTTGAGAAGAACATCCAGGAGCTTGGAGTGCGTTGCATGCGCAGCTCGCAGGCCGGCAAAGGCAAAGGAGAACGAACGCAGCAAGGTGAAGACCACGTTGATGGCTGCAGGGTAGCAAGAGGAGCAGTGTCACAGAATGGCTGGAAAATTGAGTCGTGAGACTGGACGCGGCTCAAAAAGAGGTCACTGCTCACGCTCTCATGCTGTTGCTACTCCTCCTTGCCTCGAACAGTTTTCAGCTTTTTCCGCTTGAGCGCTTGCTCCATTTTAAGTGGAAAAAGAGGGCCACTTAAATTGATGTACACAGATGTCAGCCACCCGAGCTGCAACCTTGCAGACATGCGCATTTTGACACCATAACCCCCACTCACCCCCAATAATGACCAGGCCGTGCACAAAACTGGCTACGCCGCTGTTGGACATTGGATCATCATCCTCGTGGTGGAGGTGCCTGTGATCGATGCCAAATCCCCCTGTGTCTATTAAACCTTCGTTGCTGCCGCGGCTGCTGCTGCTACTGCTGCTACTGCTGCTCAGTCTGTGCCAGATGCTGCTCAAAAGGCCCTCACCACCCACACTAAGACTGCCCCACTCCCTTGTCCTCACCCCCCCTTGCTTACGCATTACCCCACTTTCCCATTCCAGCAGGTGCCGTGCGTTGCTTAATTGAAAACTAGATGAATTGTTACTGTGGTGCTGTTCCCATTGGTGGATTCGGGCGATCCAGTTGGAAACGTACAGGTCATTCGCAGTCTTTGAGGCCTGAGCAGATAGATAGCGTTGATTGGCAGTAAGCAGTAAGCATTAAGGTGAAGTCGAAGGCAGAAATGGCACGTACAGGTCATTTGCAGTCTAAATGGCCTGAGCAGACAAATAGCGTTGATTGGCAGTAAGCATTAAGGTGAAATTGACGGCAGAAATGGCAGTGCGTTGAACCTGTCTATACCTGCTTCTTATGCAAGAATTGTCAAAAATCCAACATAGCCAACCCAACTTTCGAAAATGAGCATTTAAGCCAAGCAAAACCTACTATCACCAACTGAAACCAAAAAGAACCACATTAGAATCAGCACAGAAGAACCAGGTCATCCAACGCTGATCATAGGTATCACGAAGAATATATGGAGATACAAGAAAGGGAGCAGACTTTCAGGTGTGACCAGTACGCTCAAATCGTCACAACAGCTCGCGACAGCTCACCTGCATTGCGATCAAGCTGGCCACCACAATCCCTGCTAGCCCCCATCCCACAGCTGCCACGTAAAAGGCATACACGGGTGTAGCGACAGCACCAGACGCTCGCTCTTCGTCGCCCTCCCCTGTTTGCCCAAAAGCCAAGGCATCGTCGTCCCCCTCGTCTTTTGCTGCTGCCGGGTGCCGTGATGTTGCCGCTTCTGCTGGATGGTTGCTGCTGCTGCTTCTGCCACTAACTTGTGTGTGGTCTTCCTTGTAGGATTGAACCCCACCCCCCTCGCTACTGCTCAGGAAAGGCAGCTGCTTCTGCAGCTGCTGCTGCTGTTGGGATGTATTTGTCGACACACTGACAGGAGCACTGCAGCCTAAATTTGATCCCTCATCCTCTTTTCCAACATCCAGCTGCTGCTGCTGCTGCTGCTGCTGTGTAATGAAGGCACTGCTGGTGATGTCAGAGGTGCTGCAGGTCGCAGAAGCTTGTGAATCACCTTCAGCCTGCGAGTGCCACTGCTGCTGCTGATTTCCTTCTTGCTGCTGTGCAGAGCTGGTTTTGCCGTTGGTGCCACAGCTGGCAACACTTGAGAGGTACTGGCGATAGGCCTCTGGATCTCCCACGAAAGCAAGCCTACCATTCTGCAAGAACACCACTTGATCAGCTGCTGAAGTGCACCTGTATGTTGCGGAGCATTGAGTGTAGCACGTCAATATTGTTCAGTGCTTACGTGTAAAAAGATTGGTACAGTTAGAACATATTTAGCATTCCTAATAGTAAAAGCAGCATGTATGCCCTACACAAAAAAGTCCTTGGAGTTGCTTTAGAAAGACTCTTTTATTCCACCCCCCTTCTCTCTCTCTCACACTCTCTCTCTCTCTCTTTCTCTCTCTCTCTCTCTCTCTCTCTCTCTCTCTCTCTCTCTCTCTCTCTCGCTCGCTCTCTCCACCCCTCTCTGTATTCCTATCCCTCTCTATTTCTCGCCCTCTCTTCCTCTCCGCTTCCTCCCCAGTCTCACTGCTGCTCCAGAAAAAAATCCAGCATACTTGCCTAAAAGACTGGGTAACAAGGACGATGGTGGTGCCCGACAGAAGAGGTGGATAAGACTCCGTAAACAGCCGTGAGCCTGCAGACGCGCCTGCAGCTGGTCCAGCTGCTGATTCTTCAGGAATAAGCTGCTGTGCGACTACATTTTCTGGAAGTGTGCCAGTTTGTGCGGCTGACTCTGCTGCAGCTTCCTTAGAACCTGCAATGTGCCTGCAGAACCAGAATATCACAGTAGCCACTGTTTTGATTTGTTTGTACACAGCTTTATTTCCCTAACTGGAACTGTCTCACAATCCTATGCACAGTTATTGCACAGATCTGATGCACTCAGGCCCACCTAGTAAAACAAGGCATGCTTTCACTCACGAACAGCAAACCAACCCATCATACTTACATGAAGCACACCAAACCAACCTAACCACATGAAGCAGACCAATTTAATTTAGTGACAAAGCAGACCAACCCATTATAGTCACGTGAAGCATACCAATTCATCCAACCAAACGAGGCAGACTTATCTAACCTACCGGCCAATGCCTGGTGCTCCGTTACTTGTGGAAGGGAGGGCTGCTGCTGCTGTTGCCCTCCCTTTCCGCCCAACCAGAACCTTGTCCGTGATGTGCGCTGCTGTGCGTGTGTCCAGGGCGGATAGGACATCATCTGCGCAGGTTTGATAGGAAAAAGGGTGAGCGTGATGGTGCGCTTTAAACAAGTGAAGCAGGAAAGACTATGCGTATGAAATGTGTGTGGGTCGTTGAAGCGCACAACATGACACGTTCCCGAAACTGCGCACAGTTTTGATTGTAAGCAAAACTATTTGTACGTATACAGATATTTCATCCCCGGCATTGATTAGGAATGCAAAGACGTTACTGCTGAGCAATGATCTCACATTACCAGGTGGATCTAAGCCCACACAGGCAAAATTGATTCTTCTTTCTAGGTTCCAAAAAATCTTGTGATCGACCAGGATCCGCAATCCACTCACCCAGCAGAAACACGCTGCATTGTTGGTAAAGCGCTCGTGCCAGCGCAAGCCTGCAAATTGGTAACAACGCGAATACGTGAAGGCAGTTAACGCATGGAATGTGTAACAATTTCGAGAAGCAGCTGAAGTAAGTTGGCTGGGTGCATTTTTCTGTAGCGAATGCTGTGGCAAAACATTGTACTGAGCTTGTACAGTTCTGACCTACTTGGTTCAGGCCAAAAATTCAAATTTGGTTACCAGCTAGGGGAAAAACTGAATCAACAGGACACACCCTCCAGCCGAGCTCAAGCCTTCACCTTGCACGCTGGCCGCCTGACAGTGAGGTGCCCCTTGCAGCGACTGGGGTGTTATCCTGCAGGGGCATGGCTTGCAGATCTGGCCACAGGGCACAGGCATCCAGGATCTGCATAGGTAAAAGATGAAAAACAGAGAACACCACCTTTGACATATGTAGGAGTTTGTAGGAATTTGCAAAAAAAGGAGTCACTTGGGTAGGGTACTGAGCATGAAAGCGTGTTGGACACGCTTCGGAATTGCAGTAAGGTGTCTTTTATGAACAGCACCCTGCAATGTACAAAGATGCACCTCTGAGATTACTTGCAAAGGGTGTGCTAAAGCCCTTAAAATATAATTTCAATCACTCATGCAAAAATCAGCAGCCCCTAGAACAAATCTGCGCACCTGCCGCCTCAACCTGACATGCACACACACACACACACATACACACACACATACTCACGCACACACTCACACACACATAACACACACACGACCGCAATTCCTACCTCCAAATACCGTGTTGGTACCATGGGCTTGCCGAGCAAGATGTTGTCTCTGATGGTACCACTGAAGACCCAAGGGCTCTGACTCAAGTAAGCCACGCCACCCTGACACAGACCATTCAGGGAGTCAGAGGTGCTCAGTGAGCCACCCACCAGATGCGTTTCACGACGGAGCGCTGCAAGGAGGGAGGATTTCCCGGAGCCAACCTGCGTCGGTAGACCAGGCTATGTGTGTTATGCAGTTAGAGATGCAGGAGCCTATTCTGTCAGACCCTCTATTTCTTCTCTTGTTGAGTCTACTTTGCCTGCTATGGTTAAGGAAATCTATGGTACTTATAACCAAAAGCAGCCCCTTTCGTTGATTCAATCAACTTGATATACATAAAAAGCGCTTTTGCGGCCTAAACTCATTCTGTTTTCCAATTCGTCGCAGAGAACTGCGCTGGGCCTGTGTCCTGATAAAAATAAAGTGTGGATGAGTACTGCTCTGCCAAAAAGGAATTTAGTACAACTTTACCCGGGAAACTTAGTACAAGCGCAACATACAAATTGCCTGTAGCAGGCCAGCCCGACAACAACAACAACAACAACAACAACAACAACAACAACAACAGCAGCAGCAACAGCACTCACATCGCCCACGATGACTGTCAGCTTGCCACGCGGAATGTCAAGGGAGATGTCGTGCAAGCACAGGCTGCTGTACCACGCATGTCTCTGCTGCTCCTGCCGCCGCTGTGCCTGCTGCACCTGTTGTGGAGGTCTCTCACATATGCTGCTAAATCTGGACCAAGAAAACGAAGCGTTGACCATAGCTGCTTCCGAACCATGGCCCACGCCGCCTTTAACTAACCCCTGATCAGGCAACGACAACTGCTGCTGCGGCGGAGGCTGGTGGAGCAGTGGTGTTGGAGGCACATTTGAGGCGCTGATGGCTTGCTGGGACATGGCTGCCACATTACCCCCCACAGCTGGTGGGGCTATTACGCAGGAAGCACTGCTGCCAGGAGCTGCTGCTGGTGTTGCTGCCGGCCTTGTATTGAGTGTGTCAGTGCCAGACACAGGGCTGTGCTCTGGCAGTGAGAGGTAGCTGCACAGGCGGTTGAACGAGACCATGGCTTCGAGGACTCCATTGATGACGGGGGGTAGCGCGTTTAGAGGCATAATGAGCAACTGTGAGGAGGAAATGAAGAGGGCCACACAAAAGGTGTGTGTGAATGAGAGGTAATGGTTACGGTGCGACCTTTGTTAATGCGCACACCGTGTAGCCTACACGATATTACAAGCAGCACAACCAAGAAACCTCAATAGAGTCCAGGTTGCCGCACAAATACATGCACACAGCCTGTAGAACCACATGGTATGATGGATTTCTCCGTTGATGCTGTGGTTTGGTCACCTGATACAAAGACATGCACACAGCCTATACTGTGCTTCTATGTAGGGTTGGCCAGAACCGTATATATACACCGTATATGACCGTATATTTGGTGAATTTCCTGCCAAAAATACCGTACATACACCGTATATATATGGTTCTGGCCAACCCTACTTATAAGATAATATGGGGCAGGGAAGTGTCACTCTGGCCTGGCTGATTGCTTCAGCGTATGTGACTTAAAGCAAGCCAGCCGGTGCAGACTCTCTGTAGAGAGGCTCTACGATTGTTGTATGCAAAAGAATAAGCACAGACATGCGTAAAATTGCGAGTGCGGGCAAATAACTAGACAGGCCTTACGATTGTTATATGCAAAAGAATAAGCACAGACATGCCTAGAATTGCGAGTGCGGGCAAATAACTAGACAGGCTTTACAATTGTAATATGCAAAAGATAAGCACAAACATGCCTAGAGACGCAAGTGCGGGCAAATAACTAGACAGGCTTTACAATTGAATATGCAAAAGATAAGCACAAACATGCCTAGAGACGCGAGTGTGGGCAAGTAATCAGTACTGCAATATGAAGGCTGTGTTCACAAAAAGTGCAATCAAAATGTAACACGGCTACACAACAGTACAAGCAGCACAGCCAAGAAACCTCAACACTGTTCAGGTTGCCGCAAAAAGACATGCACACAGCCTGTAGAACCACATGGTATGATGGATTTCTCCGTTGATGCTGTGGTTTGGTCACCTGGAACAAAGCAATCGTGGCAAAAGCTGACCCCACTGACAAAGGGATCCGGAGAACAGCGACCAAGCCAAAGGTCAGGCACCTGTAACAACGTACATGGCACAAGCAAAGGTCAGAGAACTTTACAGTTCGTGGTTCTGTCGCTGTCAATAGAGCCTGTAGTAAAGCAAAATGGCACCTGGAAGAATGAAAAAGATATAAACCAAGGTAAGTGGTGATAAAAGCCTACAATTCGCTATTTATAAAATTCATTGGTCGCGTGAGTTCCTGCGCGGTAGACAGGGCTAGCAAGCAATTGCAAGGTGCGCATGGTTGACGGTGCAAGCCAGATAATGCAATCTGACTCATTTCATTATATTACTCTGTTAAAAACAAACATCACAGTTTTGAATGCTATGATAAGACCTTCTGAGCTACAGTAAACAACAGCTTAAGAAGCAGCTGCAAGATGGTGGAAACTACTCACGTGAACAGCAAAGAGGTGGTGGCCCAAAAAAACACGCAGAGCGCATCCAGGTATTTGCGTGTGGCCAGGGCAGACATTTCCTCCTTGCGTGCTTTGGTGATCTGAAGAAAACAGGTTTTTGTGTGCAACCCAGTCAAGCCATGTCTTGCGGCATTGTAGTGCGTAGTTGGGCCCTTATATGATTTGGACACGTGGAGTTTAAGGGAAGAAGTACCTTACATTACCTTGATCCTGACAAGGTAGACACAGGGTTGTAGTATGCTTGGATGTTTTGGAGATGTGATGATTATGTGAAGAAGTATCTTACACTACCTTGGTCCTGACAAGGTAGACAGAGGGTTGTAGTATGCTTGGATGCTTTGGAGATGTGATGATTATGGGAAGAAGTATCTTACATTACCTTGGTCCTGACAAGGTGCATAGAGGGTTGTAGTATGGCCTCTCAATTGTTAAAGCAGCTCATTATTTGTACATTTTCTCATTTAAAAGCAACTCCTTAGTTAAAAGGTTACTAATGAAATATGAACCCGTGTGTAATGCTGCTCAGGTAGGGTGATTTGTTCTAAGCTGCAAACTTTGCCCTTCCCCACCACACAGGCAGGCAGGCAGGCAGGCACATACAAACACATACTTACACATACACACACATACGCACTCACTCGATGAGCAAGGACCCCCTCCCAGCACAGCATCTTGATGGCCCTTGCCCCACGAAGCAATTCTCCCGTTGCTGCGTGTTATTAGGGTTACACACATGTTTTATTAGGGTCACACACATGTGATAATAGTTACACACATGTGATATTAGGGTTACACACATGTGATACTAGTCACACACATGTGATATTGATTGAACACACGCATCAGCTCCAACTTCCTGAATTGCGTCATCACCTCTGCCTTCACAGCGTCTTCTATACGAGAAAGGCAAAAACTTTGATCAACATTGCATCATGCAGCCTAAGACGTATAAGCTTGTAAGTAACAGAAACAGTAGCACTAATAACTTGTAAGCAGTAACACGCTTGCATTTGGAACAGCATCAAAAGGCTGCGCTCGACTTCTGGCTGCATTAAAAAATTAGTATGGATTTGCACACCATCTCCTCTCGCTCTCTCTCTCTTTTTCTCTCTCTTTCCCTCCCCCTCTGCCTCCCACCTCCCACACGCGCATCCTTGGCTTTCATCAATTGGACGCTCGCTCGTTGAATCCCTTTACTAATCATCTGGTTTACAGGAAACAGCAGAAGAGCGACCGCCAAGCCTGCCACAAAGGCAAAGCGCACCTGAAGTGTGACAACCACGATAGGAACGACATTTGTTATGGGCAGCAATACATTGAAAGGATGCCCACAAAAGCAAATACATTTCTGGCTTAAGGACCCAGATGGAAGCATCTGATTAAGGAAAGGAGGAAAGTAAGTGCACAGGCACCTTCCTAGCAATTTGCATGATTTCAGCTGAGCATGCACGTGACTGAGCCCTGCGCGTACAAACGGAAGAGTGACTGATCTTATAAAGCAAGGGCAATGAATGCACCTCAGCACATGACTGCAAACCCGTGCGTACAAAAAACAGCATGCCTGATTTAAAAAAAGAAGGGCAATGGATGCACATCAGCGCGGGCATACATTCAGCTAAGCTTGCAAGTGACCATGAGACCGCGCACCTGTGCGTACAATAGGTAAAGAGCGAGTGCAAGCTGGCAGGGAAGGGACCAGAGCTCTTGGACAGAGATCAAAATGTTGGTAGCGGCAGAGGCATCCACACCCACGAGAGTGCTCAGGTCTGGTGGCGTCTGTGCATGCTGCTGCTGGGCTTGCTTCTGCTGCTGCTGCAGCTGCGTGGAGTGTGTACTGGTGGCAGAGGATGTGCTCCCTTGCTTCACTGTTAGGGCTTTGTCGTAAAGGCACACCGTAAGGGCGGCACGTAAACGGCACTGTAGTCGGCTCTGCGAGTGAGCGGTTAGACAGCACAGGGAAGAGAGTGTTTTTGTACAGAAAGTTACTAAGACATGCCAGAAAGCTGAAAGGTATAAATGGTAGAGTCAAAAGATAAACAGACATTTTCTAGTTCAATTCCTAACAAGGTTCTTGTAAGAAAGGTTGGAAGGATGCTGACATGCCAAAGAAGGTACAGGATCAGGGTAGATACTATACATGTGAGCTTGCTGTAAGTCAATGGCATGCATAAACATGATACAAGCACTGACTTCTGTCTGATAGTACAATACATGTGAGCTTGCTGTAAGTCAATGGCATACATGATCATGATACAAGCACTGACTTCTGTCTGATCATACAATATATGTGAGCTTGCTGTAAGTCAATGGCATGCATGAACATGATACAAGCACTGACTTCTGTCTGATCAATGCATGCCCAATGCCCATACATGCAGGAGGAAAACGCAATACTGACTTCTGTCTAATCAATGCATGCCCAATGCCCATACATGCAGGAGGGAAACGCAATAAGCAATAGCAAAGAAAAGAGGTGAAGAATCGTTGTTATGTATTGCTGGTGCATCACATAATACTCGCAAGGGAGCCTCTCTGAGTATATATAAGCATTATGTGCGTACGTAGCATGTGCGTATGTAGCAATGTGCGTACGTAGAAATAACTGTGCAAAAAGACAGATTGAAAATTATCAACAACTTCTTTCCACCTTCCCTGTACCAGTGATAACATCAGGCATCTGTGCCAAATTATATGACTAGTGATAACCTAATGTTATCACTGCTGATCAATGTCAGCAGTGTAACATTAGGCATCTGTGCCAAATTTTAATGACTAAACATGAACTTGCAAAACCATAGAGCCGCAACCACAAGGTGCCTGCAAAGCAAAGCACGCACTGCCTAGCTGCACCCACCAGCTTCCAGTTCAGCAATCCTGACAAAACAGCGCGTACAATGCCAACCAGCGCCAACCCCATAGCACATGAAATGCCAAACAGGCGGCCTTGGGGGCCAAGATCCTGTGTGCATTCAGACAAGGTGGAAAGGGTATGGAAATCTTAGGGCAATACAGACGCGATTTCAAGGAGAAACAAGGCAAAACAAGGCAAACTGTACCTTCCTGCCAATGACAAGTTCTTTCTTTACTCTCCTTGCTTACAACTTTAGGGCAATCCATTTTGCACACCTTACAGCTGAGAGGCTTGAAACACGTACACACACTACAAAGAAATTTTTTTTGCCGTTACTCACGCAGATCCACTTCATATACTTCAACTTGAGGTTCAATTAGACGTCTGCTCTGATTATGATCGGCATGCATAAAGAGCAGCTCTCAACCAATGCACAAACTTGCCAGAGCCTTACCAAAACACTGCACACCTTATAGCTTACACAATATTTTCAGCGTTTTTCACACACCTGCAGAACCTCCCACACGACCTCGCGAGCATGCCAGAACCAGGTTGCCAATTCTGGTCCCTCTGAAGCTCCATCGGTTTCAAATGCAACACCTTCTCCATAGCTGGGTGGGACGGGAGGAGGAGATGAAGGGGAAGGAGAGAGAGGGGGAGAGGCAAGCCAATTGACCAGTGATTTCAAAATCAAAGGGACAAGGAAGCCGAGCCCATCGTGGAACAACTGTGTGCGCAAACGTGTAAGCACATAGTGTGTAGGCAAAAGATTAAAAGAGCACCTCCAATTAGCACATATCGTGCAAACTTTAACTCTCAGGCACTTATGGATTGGAGAGAAAACGGAATCTGTGTTATATCCCTTGCCATGTACGTCTTTGTCAGTCACAAAAGATGGCTTAGTATATACACCTTAATGCATATGAATAAGTTCTTGCACATGCCTGCAGCTCACCTTTATAACACACAAAACGCAATTCTCACTCATGTACAGCAGTGCCACCGCTCTCAATAAAGATGGGGGGCGAGGCTCGGCCGCTGCGTGCTCTTGCTCCTGAAGAGGAGCAGGGATACGTACGCACATTGTAGGTCGTACGGCATCTCAGATCATCCTCTGTGTCTGTGCAGCAGCTTCAGCGTGCTTTTTTGTTTGAAGAGTGCCAGGTACGATTATCCCAGCTGCGATGAAAGATCTGCATGGGTGAGGAGGAGAGTTGCAGTGTACCTGTTTCCACGCACAACCAAGTTCTCCACCACACACTCGAGGGGTCAGGGTTGGGTCCAAGGTGATTAAAGAGCTCCTGTCCAGCGCGTGTCTCCTTGCACCGGTCAGCACAGGGGAGAGCCAGGACAACAGAAGCTTGCTGAACACAGAAGCCCTACCCCCGTCAGATGAAGGCACAGGAGTCTGACTTTGCGCTTCATCTCCTGCATGTTTAAGATCGTCAAACAGGTGCATCCCTTGAATTAGATATTTGCTGGTCACAAGATGTATAGAAAGGTTTCAAGCAAAAGGTAGGCGCACAAGAAATTGTTGAAGGTACAAAGGTCTCAAGCTTGCAGGTGTGCAAGCGTAAGAACATCTTGTTCACTGATGATGGCCCCTATTTCTCCCATCCCTGTTGCTGTTTAATGAAGAGTACTTCCTCAGCGCAAGGGTGTGCTTGACAGGTCACGTGCAACTAAATCGCTTCCTTTCTTTACGCATGAGTCCTTTGTTGACATGTTTAGCCTATGAGTTGTCACAACGGGCATGAGTAGGTACTCACCGAGGAGAGGAATCTGGAGATCCATGGGAAACAGTAAGAGCAGTACACCTGAGTTACATCCGCCCTGTTACCATACCACAGCTTGCATGGTAAGCATACGCAACATTAATAAGAGAAAACATTTAAATTCGTGAAAGAATACAGGTATTCTGATCACTTGGGACTAGGGCTTTTGCAAGGAAAGGGCAACTTTTTATTAATTTATTCTTGAAAAACATGCTGGGAGCCAAACAAGGAGTTCCGCTTCTCTCTTCACCTTGCACACCAAAACAGAGAGCCGTGGCAGGATGCGTTCATCCCCGCCACTCATTCATGGACTCTGCTCCTTCTTCACGCAATGTGTCATGTAAATCAAGCAGCAGTGAGGGAGTGAAGGGGAGCTTCAGGGGGCAGAATACTGCGGGCTCCCAAGAGAACTTGGATTGGGGAAGCTCTGCGTTCCCCTCCTACCTGGTGAGCCTCACAGGCCGACCTTTCCCCTGTCAGGAGGGCCTGGACCCCTCCTCCACACGTCCCGGCGCGGGCACCAAAGCCAAGTGGAAGAGGGAGGACGCCATTTGGCAGAGGATCAGGTACATCATAACACATAATTGAACTAAGAGCCATCTGTTTGAGTAAGTTTGCACGAAGGGGGGGCTCATTGGGGGTGTAATCTACGTGCACACACGCGTGCACACGCGCAAATTATGTGATTAACACTCTGACGTAGCACTTGAAACACCAAAATTAAGCTGGCATTAGTTGCCGTAAAGCATACACCAGTGGTGAAAACCAACGTTGCGCTCGTACTGCTGCATCATTTCCCCTTCCTGCGCAGGCAAGAGGCCGCTGCAGATGCTGCCTCTGAGCCGCTGCTGTCCTCCTTTCTATACGCGTCCATCCTAGCCCATGACAGGCAAGTGTGTTGTCAATCAGCGTGTGAGTATGATGCACCAGCTATTCGTGAGCCAGGACAATCAACGCCACCCATGCCAGTAGATCTGAGCTTGAGGTGGCCTCAAAACCGCGACCATTCCACTGAAATTGCTGCTGTAGCAATTGTGAAGCAAGAACACCAAAGCGAAGCAAAAAGGATATCATGCGCTCTCCCTGCTTGCCCACTCAGAGGCAAATTGGGGCAGTTTAAGGCACCTTTCAGAACTGACCGAAACTAAAACCACCAAGACCCATTTTAAAGTCAATCAGAGGTAACTTTTTTCCAGCCGCACAACTCATTCCCCCCTTTTTCTCTCAATTCCTTCTGTTTGCAGCTTTGAGAAAGCATTGGCGTTTGTGCTTGCAAACCGCCTGGCAGACACAACCCTGTTGCCCACCCAGCTGTTTGAGATCTTTGTGGACGTGAGTGGACTCAAGGGAGGTGTTGCTTGATAGGGATTTGGCCGCACTTTTCAAGATTTACGATTGTATGCGTAGTGCGGATCCAAAAATTAAGCTGCTATGAAAGTCATTAATTGTCAAGCAGTGCCCTCTCGAGATGGGCTTAAATGCTTTTTGATGGCTTTAAACAATGGCCAGTCCAATGTGTTCAGTCATAGAAATTCTTTGGGTGCGCACTTCACCAGCTTGTTTTCGCGTAAACTGCTGCTCTTTTACACTTACAAGTCAAGCTTAATACCAGATGCCCAAGTTTTATCCAGACACATTGTCCGTCCCAAATTACCCAGACTGGCCTCGGTGATGGCTTGGAGCGCAAGCCTAGGAATAACCTTGATGCTTGTGTCCCTACACCAGGTACTGAGCCTTGATGATGACATGCGCTGCGGAGCTTTGGCTGACGTGGAGGCCGGCATTGAGCGGGTAATGAGGGTGGATGTCGGTGCGGTTGCGGACTTAGGCGTGGGTGTGGGCGTGGGCGTGGGCGTGGGCGTGAACGTGGGCGTGGGCGTGCGTGTGGGCGTGGGCGTGGACGTGGGTGTGGGTGTAGGTGTAGGTGTAGGTTTGACTGTGGATGTAGATGTGGATGTTAATGTAAGTGTGGGTTTGGGTATGGATGTGGATGTGGGCGTTTGGCTGCTCTATTCCCACTTACCTACACAGGAAATCTTGAGCCTCCTGTAATGCGTGCACTACATCTTGATGGAGGAAGCCACTTTCTCTTCCTACTGATCCTCGAGGGGCTGCCACAGCCGTTAGATCTGTGGCAGATGCCACTGCTTCTTCTGCGGCCAGCTATAAGTGCCGCTACTGCAATCGCTATTGGTATTGCTTCTATAGCTATTGCTTCTGCCGTCACAACCAATGATGCACCTACTGCTGCTGCTGCTGCTGCCGCTGACCCCTGCTGTCATAACTGCCTTTGTAGGACCCTGCATGCATCAGCATGGTGCAAGTCATCCTGAACTGCAAGGGATTCCAGGTAAAGTAGAGGATTGCTACGTTCTTTCCATCAAGTGACCTGAGTAGATGTCTCAATGTAGAGGATGCTGGAAAAAAGTTGCCTGAATGACTGATACTTCATTACATCATTGTATGTAAGGGTACTCAGTCGGCCAGCTGCGCGATTCTGTGCGTAATATTTATACGTGTGAAGTCTTTGTCCTTGCAGCTTCCGCTGACGTTGAAATGACGAATTGTTGGCAGCTCTTCATGTGCAACCTGCTTTATTAAATGTTTTCATTCAAATCAAGATCACCCTCATGCTGCGACATCTGGTGCAGTAAATCGGCTTTTGAAAGACGATATGATGCTGGTTGCCCCGCTTTGTTGGTGTTTGCACCCAAAACAGACGATTGCAGTGCCTCCCTTTTTTAACCGACCAGTGATTGAGCACCGAGCACTACACTTTGTCCCTGACCCTGTGGCCCTTCCTTTTCCAGGCCATCCAGACCCACCGAGTCGCTCATTCCCTGTGGATTCGTGGCAAGCGTGTCATGGCACTGGCGTTGCAGAGCAGGGCCTCTGAAGTGTTTGCGGTCGACATCCATCCGGGTGCACGCATAGGTGGGTTTTCCACAGGCGCCAAAATAATGTACGAGGCTAGTGCGTCACAGCACTGGGGTTGTACAACAGGGCCTCTGAAGTGCTTGCAGTTGACACCCACCCGATTGCAGGCACAGGAGGGTGTCACGGTCGATTAGAAGGCAAGCATGTCACAGGGCTGGCATTGCCGAGCGATTGAATAAGTCTACATTTGCCGGCCTTTTCTGGTCGCTATGACATAAGCATGAGCTTTGCTGTAAACAATTGAGATGCTGCAGCGACAATTAAGCAGGTTCTCATAGAGCTAAGCTGTACATCTGTTGGCTTTGTCAGTTCCCTTGGTAGATGTAGGCACAATGTCTTTTATGGTTCTATGTCAGATATGGGCAGCGCGGTTTGCCGTGGTGTATTGAGGAATCTGAGGGAAACGGGCCGAGAGACTGGAGAATGGGTGGATAGGAAATGCTAGGAAGGCATACCTACCACTTGCTCTGGGGTAAAGGGTAGAAACTAGTCCTTGCAAATCTGATTCATCTCGCCAAAATAAGCACCAGCAGTGGGCTTTCACTTAATAAGGGAGTATGATGTGCTGAGTGGGGGTGGGGTAGGCTGTTGAAGTGGGTGAACTTGTGTGCAAGTATGTTTCTCTGTTTATTCATCTGTTTCTGCCTGTGTGTATATGTGCGCGCATCTGTGCGCACGTGTGTGGGCGTGGGTGGGGGACCGGGACCACCACAATTCACATGCTCACATGCGACTGTCAACACGTTGCAGGGAAGGGCATCCTCTTGGATCATGGCACAGGAGTGGTCATTGGGGAGACCGCTGTCATTGGAGACAACTGCTCCATGCTGCAGGTGTGAGCGCGTGTGTTGCGTGTGCATGTATGTGTGTGTTTGTGTGTGTGTGTCCGCTTGCCGCCCTCCTGTGTGTCACCAAGGTGCTCCCTGTGTATCAGATGTGCAAACGTGCAGCTGGTGTTAAGAGTCAGGAGGTTTGGAACGGAATCACTAGAATCAGGAGGCTTGGAACGGAATGCACGGAATGCACGGAATGCACAATGCATTAGTCGTGTGCACAAGTCGAAGGAACGAAGAGATGTCTGAACGTCCTGTTAAGAATTGTCGCTTTGTCACTAGGCCTCTCCCCAACATTTGCAAGGGCCCTAAACAAATCAAGAACGTGAGTTGTTCATAGCAAAACATTCTGCTCAAGCTCTTGCTAAACCACTTGCTCTAGCACACCATGCATTTGTGAGAGTTGTGCATCGTGTAATTTAGGATGTAATTGATGCAGGGACTTCAATGATGTCTCACACTACGTATTGTATTTCCTGCCAACATGCATACAAAGAGTTGAGATCCAAAGCTCATGAACGGTGTACTTGTGCTATACTTAAGTTGTTATGAATCATTTTGACCTACCTTGTTGTGCCTTGCGTATGTTTATGCAAGCAAATGCCATCTTGTTGTGTCTTGCGGATGCAAGCAGAGCGTCATCTTTTTGCGCGTACGCTGTGCAGCGAGTTGCCTTGTCGTGTCTTGCATAAACACCATGCAGGACGTAACTTGTCGTGTCTTGCGTATGCTGTGCAGAAATTTGCCTTCTTGCGTCTTGCACAAAACATCACCTCGTCGTGTTTTGCGTATGCTGTGCAGAACGTTACCCTGGGAGGCACCGGCAAGGAGACAGGAGACAGGCATCCTAAAATTGGGAACAATGTGCTCATTGGGGCCAGCGCTACGGTAAGCACTCTTAGGTAGACAATGCATAATACGCTACACCTCTCATGTTTCAATACACATGATGTATGCACTGGGACCGTTGTGTTTGTGCGTGTCAGTGCCATGGTGCACTTGTCACGCACACATCACACACTCTAGCACACTGCACACCGCACGTGGTGTTACGCACTGGGAACGAAATGCTCAGCAGGGCCAGTGCCACAGTGTGCATGTATCTCACATTCTTATACATTATACATTATACGTTAAGAGCAATGCTGTTGCTTGGTACAAGAAGTTGGCTTACCATGTGATCAGAAACTCCCTGCGGCATGCAGTACTACAGGGAGGTATCTGTGATATCCTGTGCTGCCTGAACATCTCGTTTTGAAAATCAAGATGGCTGGGGCTGACCATGTCTTTGTATAAGTCAACATGTCGAGTAGGATACTCTGCCAAAACACATGTTCACGGTTCTGGCCATCCCTACACGCGCGTGCCATGCACCATGTGTCAATGCCTGGCCATCACACGCGCTTGTATGGGTGTGTGTGCATGCAGGTACTGGGCAACACCACCATGTGTTTATGCATGACCATCACACGCGTTTGTGTGTGTATGTGTGGATGCAGGTACTGGGCAACATCACCATTGGCAGTGGCTCTATGATTGGTGCAGGGTCTTTGGTGCTGAAGCCTGTTGCCCCTCGCGCCATGGTGGCGGGATCCCCTGCAAAGGAGGTTGGCAAGGTGTGTTATTAACAAGAAGAAAAAAAAGGAGAGAAGGAAAAAGGAGTTAATAGAAACAATACACGGGCTCCCTGCAAAGGAGGCTAAAGGCACCCTCCCTAAATTAAAAGAAAAAAGGATAAAATAAATGATAAAAAACATTGCAAGAAGGAAGACTCGTGGAGCCTGCGCCAAGTGGTCCTGATGCAGAGTTTAATAGACACCCATACGAGCTCTTCTGCGAGGAAGACGCTTTTGCAATACAGGCATTGTAAAAGGAAAAGACACACAGGCAGTGAAACTCCTCCCCTCCCTACGTAAATAAGGAAAAGGAGCTATGTCGTCTTAAGTCAGCCCAGCCAAGCCCCACCCAAAAAGGCGGAATTAATGCCCTTTTTCTGATTTGCATATCTGAGGTCACCCAATGTTTTATATACATAAATGTCACACTTCTGCCTAAAAATTAATGAGTTTGGGGTCAAGGGTGAGAGTGGGGGGCTGGATTTGTAGCAAAAAAAGGGGGGGTTGAAAATTTGCCCCTAAAGGACTTGTGCGTGGGCCTGTTTGCCGAGCAAAAATGGTGCATTTCTGGAAACCCTGGAAACAAGCTTTCTGGCCATCACCTGAGTGTCAGGAGTCCTTCAGTATGATCCCTAGGCATGCCCTGTCAAGTATTATGGTCTGGAATACTGGGGTTGGGCCGTGGTGGGCAGCGACAGCTGTCAAAATGTTTAAACTTTCCCTGCTCTGCTCTACCATCATGCACCCAGCAAGCATTGAGCTATGACCAATTTGCTTGAATTAGTGCGCTGAAAGCTCACCTGGTTCCTGAGTGCTCTGTTCGAGCCTCATCTGTCCCAAACGACATCTGGTTCTCCCAACTCCGTGCAAGCAAAAAGATGCCAGCGCACCATAATTGTTTAATTCATATTTCATCGTAGCTGCACAAATCGGCTGGAGTTTCTGCCAGTGTACAGACTCTCGATTCAAAGTGCCATTTCCCTGCCAAAACCGGGGTCAAAATCGGACCCCCGCCCCATCCCCCCGGACCACCCTCACAATGTCCCCAATATTATTGCAAACACCCCTGGTAAGTTGTTGGCACCAACCTGATTAAGGGTCCTGCATACTTAAATGTAGTTTTTGGCTTTGGGGCAAAACCTTTAGCAGGAATGGCTGACCTGATCTTAAGTATCTTATTTGCCAGGTGCTAAATCATCTACGCATGTCGGTCTTAAGTACCAGGTGCAGAATGTATGTGTATGTGCGTTCATGCGTTTGAATTGTTGTGCTTTATTAGGTTGCTGCATTTGATCAGTCACGCCAGGTTAAGCACTAGTTTTATGCACATTGTACAATCATGATTTCCAGGTTTCCTTGTCAGGCAAAACATAACCGGTGAGGAAGAAGGAGCCGGTTTAGCCACCTGTGTGTTTACGTAGGGTTGGCCAGAACCGTATATATATACATTGTGATATATGACCGTATATTTGGTGGTTTCCCTGCCAAAAATACCGTGTATACACCGTATATATAAATGTGTTTATATTTATATTTATATGGTTCTGGCCAACCCTACGCCATCTGAGCCAATTGCTGTGCTTACAGAGAGGAAATGGACTTCAGGCTTAGAGAGGTTCAGTGGACCTTGAACGGGCATTAAACTACAAAGTTGTGAAATGAATCACTGTGCAATCCATTGTAATTGTGTTCGTGCGCTGAACCGTGACTCACAAGTACAAATATAACAACACTCATCTTCACCACGTACACATAATAAAAAATACGCACGCAGGTTGCTGGCGTCCCTGCCAAAACAATGGAGCAGCGCTGGAACGATGAGCACAGCAACACAAGCATCAGCGGAGCTAACGCAGTAAGTGCCTCTCCCGGCACCTCACAGTCGCCCCCCACAAGCACACCTCAGCCTCCCCTGCCTGCCAGTGAGGGCAAAACAGAGGGCGGGTCTTCAAATGCTGGCAACGGGACCGGTGACGGAGACAGAAGTATGAGTGGGATGAGCAGGTCAGAAATGATGGAGGAGCTGATGCGTGGAGAGCAGGACTGCTGCGGCACTGGGAATAATGTCAATGATAGTAGAGGCCGCATAGATGACGCCAGCAGTCTCAGCACCGGCTTCAACAGCAGCAGCAGCAGCAGCAGCAGCAGCAGGGATTGGAGTATGGAGGCGAACGGAAGTTTTAGAGGGAACAGCAGCTATGACATGACGAGTAGCAGCTTGCCTGCGGCTGCGAGCACTGCGCTGAATGGAGTTATGCAGCAAGCGGACCCGAACAGACTCCTGGCGGCTCAGCAAGGTGCGTAAGAGAGGGAGGCTGCACAAACTCTGTAGATTTAAACCCTTATAATAATCACTTTTGTTTTCACAGGCCCCCCTTGGTTATGGGCCTGTATTTGTAACAGTCTTCAAATGGTGCGCAGAGTAAACATACTTGCAATGACATAGGTCACAATTAAGGCAGCAGGTTGGTGATTATCTGTACTTATACGGTTGGTCAGAACCGCGCATGTACACCGTATGTGACCGTATGTTTAGTAATTACCCTGCCAAAATTACTATATATACAACGTATATTATGTGTATATGTTTATGGTTTTGACCAACCCTAGTTATTAGTCGAATCAAGAACTGCCTTCGGGAATTAACTTAAGTAATCCAGCCGCTGTGATCTAGTATAATGCTGAGGGTTGCATCTATTGATCTCAGTCGACTTCCACACTATTGTGCACGCTCTTAAATTGTAGACACGTCCAAAGCCATTGCTCATAATTTGCGACAAAGTAAAGCTTCGCACACAAGCAATGAGACCCTTCGCGAAACAAATCATTGGATACCCTAAACGCTTGGGCCACAGGATCCCTCACCTTGTCAGCAAATCAACCGATTGGAACCGGAGACATTCTTAGCGCAGCAACCAAGGGGGCTGGTGAAGTGCAGCAACAGCAGCAGCAGCAGCAGGGAGGGGCCCCTCAAGAAGAGCTGGATCAAGAGACGCCCCGCAAGGCTCCTATCGCTTGGGGGAATGTTGCGTCTGAACGAGGCGAGGGCATTTAAATGATTGATGACAAAATAAATAGCATCAGCATGGAGGAGAAAGCAGTGGGTCTCCTTGGGCAGCCATGATGGTTCTTTTTGTGTGTTTTCCTGGGAAATGATGTCTTGAACGTTACATTGCTTCCCTGTATTTGTGTATTTGCGTAGGATGTACATTTTGCAACAGATACCTATTTAACAGTACCTGCTAACACCATGCGCGATAAGATTACAGGCATCCTTTCACCATGATGGCGTACTTTTAAATTTCTCACGTATGGCTTCAAATCACATTGCGCACCCTTTCAATATTTGATTGGTAGCACTGCTAATAGTGTTGGCAAAAGATGTGGTTTTTAATATGGTCTTACTATTGGATATCACAATTTTTAAAGCTGAGCTCATGCTGTTACGCCATGCTGGTGGCCTTTTCTCACAAGCAAGAATGGTGTGGTATCCCCTTTTCTGCATAGGCTCAATTGCTTTGACACCAACGGTCAGGAACAAGATATTACGCCATGTCACACCTATTTGGTGGCAGTGTGACTGTCCGGCTTCATTCGAGGATGATTTGCCGGCCCAGGATGTTGGTCAACAAACTGGGGGCCAGTTTGTTGAAGGTATAAAAACTTGGTGCTAATATTGCAATATCTATAGTTCCCAGTGCCCTTCCAAATAGTCGAGTAAATTAAAAGCCTTAAGCAAGATAGGCGCAACGGCCAGCCAGCGTGTATGGTACAGTGTATGTCAGTGTGTTTGTAGCGAGAGTGGTGAGAGAGAGAGAGAGAGAACAGTTTGGGAGTCTGTGTAAGCCGTCGGAATGATAGAAAGCCTTAGTGGGATACTGTGTTCGTCAGTGTAAGCTACCGTCCGTGCAAGCCGTTCGTCAGTGCGTCAGTGCGCGTCAGCTCGTCAGTTACTCTCACTAAGAATGTTAAAAAGCCTGCGGCAAGCTACCGAGCGCTTGCACTGATGGTAGCTGGGTATTATAATAATAAGGAAAATTAAAAAATTAGGAAATCACAGAATTTAACATCGCCCTGGAGTCAAGCGACCAAGACCCTCGAGCCCCATGGCCTCCTGGGCGGAGGTCACGGCGACCGACAAGCCTTCATCACAGGGAGTAC
>Ga0307947_1000681_pt1 | contig 24837 bp, 30 predicted proteins | sample OrgLakmetagen232_FD_201840 | JGI IMG/M metagenome (GOLD analysis project Ga0307947, IMG submission 201840) | Saline water microbial communities from Organic Lake, Antarctica - #232 | ecosystem: Environmental > Aquatic > Non-marine Saline and Alkaline > Saline | place: Antarctica: Organic Lake...
CACACACACACAAACACACACACACACACACACACACACATACACACACACACACAAACACACACACACACACACACACACACACCCACCCACCCACACACACACACACATACACACACACAACCACACACTCACACCTCCCACCCCTCCCTCAAGTCCGCACGCTGTTGCAGGTGTAATCTGTCCGTACACTGTGCAGCTCGTACTTTGCACACTGTTGCTGGTGTGGTCTGAGCACTGTGCAATTCATACACTGCACTCTGTTGCAGGTGCAGTCCGTACACGGCAAGGAGGCCCCCCTCTCCATGTGCACAGTGCCCAGCGCGGCTGCATGCGCACGCACAGGCATCGCCATCACTTGCTCTGCGAAGAAGGATGCACGTGTATTCAACCTGCAGGTAGCGTCTTGGGTAGCATGTATTTGCGTGTGTTTATGATTTTTTGCACGCATGCATGCACATGTACACCCCCGCATCGGCCCTTGCTTGATGTCAGGAATTTAAGGATTGTGCGTGCCAGTCAAAACTTGGATTAATAAACTTGCTTTGAACCTTGTGAGTTTGTACGTGTCCTGACAAGCTGCGCCCAATTGTGTGCATCAAAAAACAATGTGATTTGGCGAGGTGTGTGTGCATTTGTGTGCTTGTATGTTTTAAACAGATGAAAGAAAGGAGTGTCTGAAAGTGTTTGGGTGGGTTCTTAGTCAGCAATCAATCTGTGCCTGCCTCTTAAAATGCTGCTCACGACAACCTAACCCCCATTCTTTGCGTGCAGGGCAAAGAGCTAGCTGTCCTTGATCCCAACTCTCTCTTGAACCACAGGTGTGTGTATTGTGTGCCTGTGTGTGTATGCATGTGAGCTGCGTGCACGAATGTATGACAGGAGCCTGGAGGCGAGTTTTTGGTTGCAGCATTTTGTCGGTGAGCTGCGCATCTTTCCAGCTTGCTTACAGCAGAGCTTCGTTTGCCTGAGCAGAAAAAAGAACCACAAAACATACTGCTGGCAGCCATAATAACTTTTTCTCAAATAATTTCAAAAGAGGCGGTCGATGTGGCCGATCTGCTGTAGAGTAGTGTTTATTCCCTTCACTGTAGTGGACGACCAAAGACCTGGCAAAGGAAAAAAGGTTCCACCGGCAAAGCAAGAGAGTTTGCAGCACATGTCTTTACACAACAAGAAGCTAGCCATGCCTTGGTAGGCCTTGTAGCTGCACCTTCCATGCCTTCACAACCCTGCATGCACACGGGTGCCCGTTGTTGGCGTTGCAGGTGTAACAGTGTGTCGTGCGATGCAAATGTGTAAAACTGTGTGCTCTGTGTGCAACACGTGTGCTCTGTGTGCATCACGTGTGCTCTGTGTGCATCACGTGTGCTCTGTGTGCATCACGTGTGCTCTGTGTGCTCTGTGTGCATCACGTGTGCTCTGTGTGCATCACATGTGCTCTGTGTGCATCACGTGTGCTCTGTGTGCATCACGTGTGCTCTGTGTGCATCACGTGCAGTCTGGTGGTGAGTAAGGACGGGCGTTTTGCTGCAGTGGCGTGCTTCACTTCGGAGATTCGGCTGTGGGAGCTGAAGTGGGCCAAAGACACCGGGATGTTCAGAGGTGTGTTTGTGTGACTTTGTTTCTGACCAGTTTGTGGACGTAGGAATTTAAAGTCACTAGGGTGTTCGGAGGGTCTCTGTTTGTACTTGTACTCATGCAACAGAGTTTATTTGAAGGTAAAGACAAGTGTGTGGGATCTTGTCTGTGTTCCGTGTTGTTGATCTACAGGTGGGTACTTAGTGATCATGCTTTTTGCTCGTGCAAGGTAGTTGTTACAAATGAGAGTTGTGAAGTGCACTGCTTGTAATTGGTCATTGTTGACTGTTAGAAAAGGTGGTGAAAGATGTGTTCGCCCAAGTCATGAGGAATGGCAATAATTATCACCGCGGCTGTCATTCCTAGATTGACCACTTATTTTATCGACCTCCAATTGTTTTGACTCCTTGAACTTTCCCTAAACGGGCTACCATTCCACTGTACGCACCAAATATCCTGACCGCGACTGGCGTCCGTTTCCACCCATACATTGGTGAACACAACACTTATACAAGCACAACACACGGCTTTCATCAAACCCACACACGCACACATGCAAACATTTACACATTCCCAGGGGCCTTCAAAGCCATGGAGCTGAAAGGGCACAAAAGCCAGGTCATGTGTGCCGCCATATCAGCCGACAACAAGCGAGCGGTCACAGCCTCAAAAGACGGCATGCTGCGTGTGTGGGATATCAATGTGCGGTATGAGCTGGAGGAGGACCCCAAGAGTAAATTCGTGGTGCGTGAAAATGCACACCAGGCGGTTGGTTGTGTTGTTTTGTGTTATTAGTGGTAATAACTTATTACTTTGTTTTGTGAGGTACGAGCCGGAGGAGGGATTTAAGGTTACACTGGTTAGTATTACTCTGTCATTTTACATATGCTTCATTTGTCATTTGGTAAGAATGGGCAGTGTGATCTGGAGGTGGACCCCAGAAGAGTACATGTGTGGTCCATAGGAGTGAGGTCAACTAATCCAGGATGTACACGCTCTGTTCATAATCACGGGCACCACCATGTGCTTTTTCTACTCGTTCGTCGTCGTAGAGCAACCAGTTCTCTCCTTTCCTACCCACTGTAGTGCAAGTTGCTAATTTTGCACTTTGATGCATAGATTTAAGCTTTCTGATATTGGGAGCAATACGCAAGCAGCATGTAAAACACACTCATTTGGGGCCTCTCCTCCTGGATCAATAGATCGACAATCTGGTCCAGGAGGTAGATCTTAACCTGTCTTGCAGTTTGTTTGTGCGTGCATGCACATGTACGTATTTCAAGGACCATCTTGTATATGCTAGTTTAAAAAGTCCCCTTTGGACTTTTTTGGAGGTCCTGTGAATCACTTTATTGTCCAGCAATGCGATTACAGTGTACTTCACATGAGTGAAATACTTGCATAGGGCGACACTTACCCAAAACAGCACCTCGGCATTGTGTCTCGTTCTACGCTGTATATCCGCAGATTGCCATACCACTGCCCCAAGGCAAAGTTTACGAGCACATCTCGTTCGGCCCCGATGGTGTGCTGGCCGCCTCCCACGGCAACATGATCCACTTGCTGTCTGCTGACAAAGGTGCGTGTGATTAGGTTTGGCCAGAACCATATATGTACGGTGTACGGTGCGTACCGTACGTACGCGTGCTCACCCCACCCCCCCCTGAAAAAGTTTATTTTACAGAAAAACCAGCACCCCCCCCCCTAGAATTATTTATTTTACAGTAATATTCAGCAATCACCCTCTCCGAAAGGATTAAGCCACTCTTGCTGTTGTTGCTGTCACTGCTGCTACTGCTGCTGCATGCGTGTGCTAGCTTTGCGTGCTGCTTGGGTGCTATAGCTAGAGTATGTGCATGTGTGTGTGTGCACGTGTGTGAAAAAGTGCTAGAGAGAGTGTGTATGCGTGTGCGTGTGCGTGTGTGTGTGCGCATGGGCATGTGTCTCTGTGCGTGTGTGAGCCTGTGTGAGTGTGTGCGCCTGTGCATGTGTGTGCGTGTGCGTGTGTGTATGTGTGTGCATGTTTGTATGTGTGAGTGTGTGTGCGCATGTGTGTGCACGTTGTGCGCCTGCACATTTCTACTGCAGCATCCCTGTCAACTTCATTAGTTGCATAACCACAGAATGCCAATGCAGTGCTAACTGTACATTCCTGTGGGGGCAAATCAAGGTTTGCGAGTTCTGCATGGCTGCGAGTCCTTGTTCTAGCGCTCCTTTGCCTCTTGCTCAGCCCGGTCCGCTCCTGCCTGCTGCAGGCGGATGGGGGGGGAAAGGTGCAGGCGGAGCGGGGGGGGGCATCCTCTCCGCTTGTCCCTTTAAAGAACAATTATTTTTCGCTACCGCCCCCTGAAAACCTGAACCGCTCCCCCTAGAAATAAATATATATATTACCACTGTTTCATGAGTAATATGTCACCGCCCCCTCCAAAAAACAATAATTAGGGCAATGATATACTTTGTGTACGGTATACGGTACTTTCGGCAGGGATTTTATCAAATATACGGTCAATACCGGCTAGTAAATAAATCTGATGAGGAGCACCTTTGTGCCTGCTGTGTCTTGCCTGATCGCTGGCATAAGCAATCTTGGTGGTACAGTACAGAGTTGTGAAAGTGGCCACACATTAAAGACTGAACAACCAGCAACCATGCCTTGGACAGACTCAGCAGGTGAATGGGAAAGGTTGTTCGCACGCCTTTGCCCTATGTTTGTGGCAGAACAGTTCAAAAGTCCAATCTGTAGCAACAGTGTGTGTGGGCAACAAATGTCTGCAGCACTAGGGTGTCACGAAGCAGGTACTGGTGTGCTCAGCTTGGTGGAGGAGTGTTACCAGAGGAGGGACACTGACACATAAAAGAGGTCCTTTCGGTATGGCTTTGGATTTTCTCTGGGAATAGGCTCCCCAGATGGCACACTTTAATTTAAACTCAGCAAAGACGTGCTTTTCGAAGCTGTCAAGCTTGACAATAGCCACACAGTAGCCTGTGCCTTATCGACTGCCACGTGAAGCCTGTTCGAGCATGTGCATGCTGTATCTGACCAGTCAGAGCACCAAGTTGAAAAGCTCCTATTGTTTAGGGTCTTCATAAGTACAGATTATTGCAAGAAAATAGAGTGGAAAGATTATGTGGTTGAAAATATGTGTAAAATAGCCGTACTTTATGGAAAGCACCATACTAGGGTGCAGGTGCTCGAAAAGATTGTGGGCTTGTCGACTTGTTTGCAGAGCATTATTCTAGGTTCAAGCACACGTCTAGTGGATATTTTTGCCAGTTCAGTTTAAAGTAGAAAAAATTCAATTTGATGTGTGGCGTGTGAACAATTGCCCCTTAAAAGCAACAAACACACACACATTAACACACACACACGCACGCACACACACACACACACACACACACACACACAAAATGGTACTGGGTTGATATGGCTGAAGTCTATCTGAATGCCAGGAGCCATTATTACTGCCTGTTTGATAATTTCTCTTTCTTCCGTTCTTGGTCGAGCAGAACAATGGTACATTATACTGGCATCGCGCAGAGCAAGTCTGAATACTGTCGCACAACAATGTCAGCATACTGTGCTAATGGTGTTTGGTTTCCTCTCTGTTCCTTGAACTGGTTGTCGAGAAACTGGCCAAATTAGCAGAGTTCGTGCCAGGGTTCTCATTTTTACAGCTGTTTTATATCTGCTAACCCCATTCTACCCTCTCACAGGTGACCTGCTTGAATCGATTGACGCACACGACGGACCCATTACCTCGATGGAGTGGTGCCCACGAAAAGTCAAGACCCCTGGCGCAACCGCACCGCATGCCGTGCTCTGTACATCCAGGTCAGTCTCATAGGCACATGGTTAAAGACCACTCCCCACATCAAGCGACAAAGATAAGAAGCCCAAGCTAGGAGCTTTAATACCAAGCACCAGCAGGAGACCTTTACACTGCACAAATTATTGTCTGTACTAAACAGACCTATGTTGTTTTGCATGCCGTGTTGTCCTATTCTAAGGTAACTACGGCCTGGCAAAGCTACCTGCTGGCTATAGTGTCTAATTTTGTGCATACTATAGTAGACCTACCACAAGTGGATGCCCTAACATCATTAAGTATCAGTCACGTGTGCTGAGATGCGTAGCCGTACCTAGCCTTTGTGGCATGTGCATTGTAGAGTGTTAATACCTGAGTGCCAGCAGGCGACCACAAGCAATTTACGCTCCCACAGGCATTTATGATACCCTGAAAATGCATATCTGGTTACTTTTGCTTGCAGTCATGACAAGCGCGTGAGGCTCTGGCGATGGCCATAAACAAGACGCTTACACAACCGGGCTAGTATGTCTTATTGGCTGCAATTAGCATTTATATTCTTTCTATTACTAGAAATTGATCACTTATTTCTCGGACACACACGAGTTCTGTTTACTGGCTCAGAACAATTAAGTTGTGTGATCTTCCTTTTTGTAAGGGTGCGTGTATACCCCCCAACATGAAAGGGAGGGGGTGCAAAAGCTGTCAGCTAGGAGGCTCTGCTAAAGCACAACAAAATAGAAAGGCTACGCTGTTAGTCTTCACGCATGCAGCGTGATTAAGGAAAGGCACTTGTGAGCCAGCAACAAAAAGCCCCTCACTCCCTACAAGTCGCGGTTAGCGTTTACATGATCTGCGTTTTCTACTCTTTGCTTTCTTCTATGAAATGGTAAGCAAATAAAGCGTCTACACTTGGTCTATTAGTGTATCTAACTTGTCCTTGCTGATCTGGAGTCACATTGCCATCAACGTTACACAAGGCAAAAGTAGTTGAAATTAGGAAAGGCAGACTTGAAAGAAATGTATCAAATTTAAAATCCAGTATAAAAGCAAAACAAACATCCATCTCTCTTTTTGGTGCTTGGCATGCATTTCACGCACACAAATCAAATCGCTTACTGCTCAAGTTAATATAGACAACTCAATACTGCACAAAATATGCAGCAACGTTCCCCTCCATTCCATCTCAACCCATTCAGGCTGCTTTTAGTATCAAATCACTCAATGCATTGCCAGCCAGACACAGGAATTAAAGTGCAGTACAGAAAAATAAGGCAGACGCTATGTAAGCTTCAGTGCAATGCACATGCTCGGAATGAAACGCTCAACACAAATACACAGTGACCGAGATCAGCTTCAACAACTATCAAGTCCAGCAGCCACTGGGGCAAGTATTTACTGGGGAGTTCCATACAAAAGACAGGAAGTTTTCGTGTTGATACAAGCGCATAGCAAACTCGTCAACATACAGAGCTAGCGACTTTTTTTCATTGATGGGGCAAATTACCCCTGGATGGCAGCCTTGGGCTTGCGGAGGCTGTTGCCGTTCTGCAAAGGGAAGAAAGGGGACGTTGGGGAAGATGTTAAGTGTTCTAAAATAGTACACAGAGTTGTGTGTTGTGGGTGCAACCTTGCAAGTAGGTTAGGTTAGATTTCATGGCAAAATTAGAAGGAAATACCGCACCGCACATGAGAACGCAAATTGGCACAGCACGCACACTTCTGTGTATGCAGCCTTATGACGTCGACTGATTTGTAACACACAAGGATCAGTGGTAGAAGAGTATGCTGGAGACAAGGATGGGCAATTGTACGTCAACAATATGTATGATGGGGCCATCAAGCACAAGTAAGCACATCGAAAACTACACACAGCACAAAAACGAAAGATAGCGGCTCACCTGGCGCCATAAGCGGCTGGCCCGCGCGGCAATGGCTGCCAGGTTCATGATACGCCGCTGCTCGCCTGTTGCTGGTGTCTGTTGTTATTTTGCAAAAAAAGTTAGAGCTCAAGCTTCAAGTCGTTCAAACGTTGCTGAAATTGCGCGGAATGAATGGGTTTGCCAATCGTGTTCTTTTGCAACTTTACGTGCAAACCTTGGTTATGCGTTTAAAACTGTTCATACTAATAATGGCGTTTTTGGGGTAACATTGGTACAGAAATATTTAGATGTTTGTGTATGGTGTCATGTCCATGAGCACAATTTGTAGTATGTGTGGCAGGCATCGTTCGACTTAAGTGCTTGCCTGCACATGACGGCATTCAGGACAATTTTGCATAGTGGCTTTGGATACTCCGGTTTGATAGGCAGCTTGATTTAGGGCGGTACCTGTATAAAATGCAACGCCAGCCCACTCCTGGGCAAAATCGAGACCCACTCATCACCTTTGGCAATCGTTAGTGACCATTTTTGCCTTTCTTTCTCACTTCTTGCACACGTAAACCTCCAAAACTGTGCTGTCAATCAACCACGGCAGCTCCCACACCTGTGCTTCCTCCTTTTTCTTCATCTCCGCGGCCTTTTGAGCATCACTCTTGCCCATAAAAGACCAGCTGCCCTGTCCCTGCTTACTCTGCTCTGCGTCCCTGACCCTGTCGTTAATTGCGTTGCGGCGCCTCTCGTACGCTTTGTAGGCCTCCTGTGTGTGTGTGTAGGACCGGCCAGTTATGTGCAAAAAATGCGCGCATGGCCACAAACAAAAATATAAAAAATGGTGGATACAAACCATAATTAAACACAAATACCATTGCGTACCTTACTGAGGTTGCGGTTCAACGCAACAGGAGGAGTTCAATAATCATATCAATAAGAGGGAGCGTATCTACTTCAAAAATAGAAGCTGTATGAGATACATTTAATGAGACATACTTCGTTTTTTCATTTATGCTGGCTGTTTTGTCTTCTTCCCCCTCTGTTATACATGCTTTTATCGGCTGCTGTTTCCGCTTTACAATTAAGAGCGTATTATAGGGTTGGCCAGAACCGTATGTATACATCCATGGATCCACCGCCCCCACCCAAAAGTAAATATTTCATGGACAAAATGTGCAACCGCCCCCCCTAACAACAAACATTTTGCAGTTTTGTACTGCAACCGCCCCCCCCTCGCTGAAACTTCCCATTGGGTGCAACGGGTGCAGGCGGGGCTGGGGCTGGGGCTGGGAGTGCAGGGGCAGGGGCAGGGGCAGGGGCAGGGGCAGGCGGAGCGGGGGCTGGAGGGTCAGGGAGTGCTGGGAAGGTGAGTGCAGGAATTCCTGACCACTCATCGGAAGGCTTCCTGACTGCTCTTCGCTCGCACTGCTCGAAAAAGTCAATTTCTGCTAACGCCCTGCAACCGCCCCCTTTGGAAATAAATATATATTTAAACTCCGCGCTGTCACCGCCCGCACCAAAAAACAATAATTAGGGGCGGTGATATACTTTTCATACGGTACACCGTACATGATTGCATACTTGGTGATTTGCCAGCCAGAATTACCGTATATACACCGTACACCGTGTATATATATGGTTCTGAACCCTACCTCTATGCCCACACCGTACATGACCGTAGATGAACAATTGGAGAATTCAAAGTACAATACGCAAACCACAAACCTAATCACTTGGCTAAGACTCTGCCTTCAGCACCATTCGCCTGTCCTCTATTCGTAGCTATGTATTGCAAACACCGCAATATAAATATACGCACCCAAAAAACGTTGCCCCCAGCACCGCCTGAGCGCTGTAGTATGAATGCATCAATGCGAGGCATTTCAGCTAGCGCCACCTCCAAGAGGGACAGCTGGGGTAAAGTGACCTGCATGGCACAAGCAGCGGCACAAAGTAAGAAAGGGAGCAGAAGGTTTTATGGTGACGCAACACTCTGCAAGGCAGAATGTATGCGTGTTTGTGCGGCAGGACGTCAACACACCCTCTCAGATTGTTGCAGGGGAGCATTTCTGGCTCGTCGTGCTCAAATCTCCCGCAATTGCAATGGATCGACGAAGCATAGAACCCCAAGACACTCACCCAGTGGATACAGTTGACAGGGCAGACTTCTAGCGCAATTTGGATGTCCTCGACATCGTCTGCATAACCAAGTCGGTCACAAGTGTGTGTGTGTGTGTGTGTGTGTGTGTCCGTGTGTGTGAGTGTGTGTGTGCGTGCGTGCATGTGTCCGTTTGTGTGTGTGTATGCGTGTGCGTGTGTGTGCTCGCGTGCACGAGCACCTCAAAGCAGTATATTAATTCTAGATTGACCGCTGTACCGTCGCGTACTAAATCTATCACAGCAAGTGAGGTCGCAGTCCAAAAGCACTAGTCAAGGGGACATTGCAGCTTTATCCGCTTGCCATTCTACAACTCACCTCCCTGTTGGTTGAAGACACGAGCACGACCATACAATGACTCCTCGATCTCGAATGTGTTTTGGCAGGCCCTGGGCAGTGGAAAAAGGATTCGAACGTGTTTTGGTATGCTCATAAGAGTATGTCGACAGAGCAACTCTATTGGCTCACATTTGCAGAAGGCATGGCGAGAAACAATCGCAGAAAATCGGGTACTTTAAAGCCACTGACCTCACGCATTTGCCACAGCCGATACAGGACACCTCATCCTGCACAGACAAAATATTTAAACCAGGGAAAGCACGTGAGCAGCTAAACATAGGTAAGGCTCACAATGAATCTGCAAAGCTTGGGAGATAGTTATATGTTTAGAGTGCATGAGGTCAAGCACAGGACGTTTCCGTTGGGCATCTTATTCAGGCACACCAACGCCATTTGGATCTATATAAAAGGCACTTACAACAAATGCTTGGTCAGGGGGAAACGTGCCATCATCAAATGGGTTTTTGGAGTGGTCAGCTGCAAAACCGCTCAGCGCATTGTAAGTCGCTCGCTTTTCTTCGTCCATCAAGGTGTCGTACTGCACTCACAATGGCAATATGATGGATATGTTTACTCTCCCTCGTATTGGGGAGGCTCATAGGAACATTGCGTAACGTTAAGCACAGTGCAACAGAGCTTTCTATTTGTGCACAAGCGAGCGGCAATGAAATGAAAAATGAGCAAGCAGAAACTACATTTAAGTGAGAAATCTGATGACCAGAGACCAACTGAGCCAGTCCCTTGCTTTCACTGGTATGAACTTGAGTTATATCCCAGCCAAATGACAGATTTAACCACTCACAATTTCGTTCAGCAAAACAGCTAGCGTGTTAGCTTGGGATTGCATCTCCTCGTCTTGAGAGGACAGAGCCAAGTCTGGGTGCAGGTCCCGCATGAGGGATCGGTAGGCGGACTTGACCTCAAGGGATGAGCACTGCGGTGACTGCAGCGGGAAGTGGAACGGGCATCAAGTCAGAAACAGGCATCGGGCTGCTTTGCTGTTTACAGCGAGTGGGAAGTGGAACGGGCTTCAAGTTGGACTCAGGCATTGGGCTTGTTTGGCCTTGTTTTTGCGCAACACTTTGATGGACTTTAAGCAAATTTATTGGGTGTAGGAAATTTGAGGGGTCTGTGGACCAGCCACACAGCACGCACACACGAGACACACGCGCACACACGCCTCTCAAAACTCACCACGCCGAGCAAGCTGTAGAAGTCCTCGCCCGCAATCTCCTCTGCCATGGTGTCTGTGGCAGCAGATCCAGCCACTGTCCTCGCTCCCTGTTGCCTGGGAGCTGGTGAGAATGCCCTCCAAAGCCTCTGAGGCCCTGAAATTTTCCGAAACCTGTCGGAGACCGCTGGCACGCGCTTGCACAACGGCGAGCGACATGGAGTACGTTGACTGCTTGAGAAGGCTACTTCCCGTGGTAGGTGAAGGTTGGGACAACTATTTACGCTTAGCATGGCTCTCAGACTTTGGACAGAGAATTCAAACGTTTAAAATGCATAAATAAAAATGGATAACGGAAAAGGCCCATACAAATTCTACAATTTCTTCGTGGTCGCCAACAGACCTAATTAGAAATTTGAAAGCCTAGTCGGAATAATTACTTGTAGGTGCGAACATCAATCACACACAAGCACACGCACAGGCACGCACGCGCACACGTGCACATACACACACAAACATACACACGGATGCACATGTACAAACTGACACACTGACACACACACACACACACACACAAACACACACACAAACACACACACACACACACACACACACACACACACACACACACACACGCACACACACGCACACACACACGCACACACACACACACATGCACATGCACACGTACAAACTGACACACTGACACACACACACACACACACACACACACACACACACACACACATGCACACGTACAAACTGACACACTGACACACACATGCACACGTACAAACTGACACACTGACACACACACAAGCATAGGCACGCGCGCATGCACGCGCACACACGTACATGCAGACATACAGACACACGCACACACACATCTACACATAAGCGTGCAAAACTGACACTGACACACGCACACACACATGCACACGCACACGCACGCGCACACACACACACACATATGCACACGAACAAACTGACACACTGACACACGTACACGCATACGCACGCGCACGCACACACACACATACACACACACAAATGCACTGGCACAGGCAAGCGCACACGCACACACGCACAAACACATACACACAAGCGTGCACAAATTGACACACTGACACACACACAAGCACACACAAACACACACATACAAACACACACACAAACACATACATACAAACAAACACATACATACAAACGTATAAACACATACACATTCACATGTCCTGGCATGCGTGCAATGCAAGCACAATTTAATTCATCGTTTACGCATGATTTCAGGTGCACAAGCTTATGAAAATGCAGTCCTCTGCACAAAAGCCTGCACCCCCCCAAAACCCCTGCATAAGGCACCGCTCCCCCCGAACTGCTTTCGTGCGGTCATCATGTATCTCAAGCAAAGGCCACGCACAGATTAAAGCCAGGATGCTGTGGACTGGAGATATGCCGCTACAAGGCTTTGAAAACTTACCGTTGGGGCAAGTGGGCAGGCTGCACAAATATGTGGTTGTAGAGGACCATGGAAAGGTGCAAAGTTGAAAGTGCATGTAATAATTATGACTCATTGGGGTTTAAGCGTCTATGCCCACTTTCGATCATTGCATGCCTTTTGTCCAACTTCAGTACCGTCTATATGACTTTCTACCAGTGGACCCTCAAAACCTGGGTGTCGCGTTAACTTTATTGTCTGGCGGGAGCTCACAAGGTGAAATCAGAGAAAGGCACCTCTCAAGGCAGCCTCCCTCTAGGTACCCAAACACGTGTGCGTGCATGCGTGCTTGCAAGCGCTTTGAACCACAGCTTGTGACAACTCCTCATGCATCCTTTATTTTATCTTGCACACAGTTGCAAGCCACTTGCCCCGATTCGCACCGACATAGTAGACCCTTTTGCAGCGGCTGGCGGCTTCAACAAGTAGGTTTTCAGCACCTTGAAAAAGGAGTCACGTTGCATCTCAGCTGTGATGTGACTGATGAATAAATTGATTGCGTCTTATCCCCTCTCTCTGCAGGACGTGGGACACAGCTTTGAAATTGCGGAGTCATGATTGCAGCCATTATGTCCGTGACCTTGCATTGCACTTAACGGGGAAAGATTTAACTATTTAACCTAAAAACATAGGCGCCAGCTGTCAAAATTTGAGATGTGCAGGTTGCACTGTTTTTTGTACGGAGTGTTGACCTAGGAGCAACCAACTGCTATAATCGTAGCAAAAAAGTTATATTTGACAAAGAATGTTGTATTTCCTCCCAGTCAGGACCCTTTGTAGAAAGCGAGTACCTCCTATGTCTTTATCAATGTGCCATCTTCAATCTTTTTTGTTATAGTATCTGCTGGCTATCTACAGGGATTTTTGTAATTTTTAGGCCTCTCTTTTAGGTATTGCTCGTCTTTTCTCTTCTTATGTCAGGAAGTTCGTCTGCTGCAATGCCGTGACAACTGCCAGCAGTGCTATTTTTTTGCGATGTAGTGCACAGTACTACTATGCTTGGTGGACAGTGTCCGCTGGACACCCGAGCAACTCAAGTAGTAGCTATGTCTTTAATCATGCTGGTTGTGTCTTCAATACCAGCGGAGTCTTTTCTTCCCTTTTCTGTCTCTTCACCGATCCATTAACTTACCCTGCTTTACAACATTGCAATCACCATACCCATACATAATGATCGCTTCCAAAGTGAGGGCGTGGGGGCTTCTTCACAGAACACCCCTGATGCTCAATGTTTGCTTACGAAGTGCTTTCGGGAAGGCTTCCGTTCTAGCATCGATTCCTTCCGATCTTGGAAGAAGAAAAAAAAGACTCCGCTGGTAGTGATGACACAGCCAGCATGATTAGGGGTTACAAGGGGTTAGATGGTTACATGGTTACAATGGGGGGTGACCTTCAGCCAGGTTGTTTGGCTGATCGGCTGCTGACTGGTCTCGGCCAGCCACAAATAAATCCATAAGCCCAGAAAGAAAAAGAAAAAGTCTATTGTTCTGCTGAGAAAGGAAATCATGAACAAGTTGGTTGTTGACCTGTTGCAGCAAAAAGGGTTGGGCTGCTGAAAAGTCCTCAAAAAAAGGTGTAAACAGGAAGGAAAAGTGTTTCCTCAGCTCACAAACTCGATGGTCTTGGCAAATAAAAAGAGCATGCACCTCGTTCTGAACATGTTCATCTTCACCAGGACATTGATTGGTCACATACGGTCACATACAAGGGGTTACAAGGATGGCCTACAGCCCAAGACTCTGGCTGATGGCAATTGGCTGGTGAAACAAAATCAACCAGTGTCGAAAATTGAAACTAAATCTGACACAAACTTGGGGAGTGTATGAGTCTTGATTCAGGAATGCATTGATCTCAAAATCAGTGATACTGTGATGACAAGCCAAGAAAGTGGCTGTGGGTGGAGGGGGTTGTGTGCTGCAGCACCCAGACCCAATCCTTGACTGTTGTTGCTTGTTTTATATTGCAGTGCATACCTTGTTTTTATGAGTGCAGATGCATGTCTGATAGAGCTTTCATTCAGTTTGTGTGTCGATTTTTAAATCTTCATGTAATCCAGATTAAGGTCTGCCAGAGATTTTGTCTGTGTTGTCTTTGTAGGTTGTCCCCATAGCTCCAACGAGGATTACGTGAAGCTTGACTTACCTATATGCATCCTTGTCTGTTTAGGTTGGCAATAAGCATGCTGTGCTGGTTTTTTGCTTTTTGGAGTTAGGGATCAGGCCTAGTGTCTTCACAGAACTTGGACTCAATCAGGTGAACCTCCCACTGGTTTGTATTCAGTTTCTTGTCTTTAGCAAGCTGTTGAAAGTTTGAGTTGCAATTGCGGGTGGTTACGCGAGAGGAGCACACAGTGCTAGGTAAAAATAGGATGGCGTCAGGACGAGAAGAGGCCTTTAAAGCATGTGCTGTTAGTTTTGGTAGCAACTAAGAGGGCAGTGTTTTGTTGGCAGTGTTTCTCAGATCTAGGCCCTGTTCTACTAGATTATCTGCACTTCTTATGTCAGTGTAGGCAATCTGGTTGGCACCGCATGGTCCCTTTTGTACTAGAGCTTGGACTATCAGGACACTTGCCATATCATGACATTTTATACCCATATTCCTCATTTTAGTGTGTTGGCAAGTTGGCAACCAGAGGGAATGTGAAGCGCACTGTCAGTGCAGTGGCAGATGGGGTAGTTTGCATTGGGGGAAAAGCCGTATCGGAAGGCCTGCTTTTGATTAAAGATTGTACCAAACCGGTACCTCATTACATTACGCTTTTCGTAGAACTTGAGGCTAATATTGTTCCTGAAATAAGCGTTCGTATCTGCTGGCTTATTGACCAGCGGTCTGAGGTTCTTCCAGTAGGTGTAGCACCCTGTGTCTGTTTTGGCGCTCCCCAGTCTGTGTGATTTCCACATTTCTATTTTCCGCTTGGACTTTACATCAGAGAGTGCATGAAGCCTAGGTGTACTTGCCCTCTTCTTCCGCTTTGTTCTCCATGATTGGTGTCTTTAGCCGCAAGCCAGTAGAGGTGTGTGTATGCATTACCATCTGGAGCTGGAGGCTAATAGTGTACGTCATAATTAAAGTTGTGTAAGGCAGAGTGTTTGGCAATTTTGTCTGCGCATTCATCTCCAGCAATGCCGCTATGGGCCTTCACTTTAAAGAAGCAGATAGGTTTTGGTGAATCATGGATGGATACATTTTATTCTAACAGACTGCTTATGGGCTCGTGGCATTTCATTTCATGGCATTCAGGAAGAGTATTTGCTTCTAATCTGGGTCAGCATAGGGAGCATGCACTGTCTGTTGCAATCTTCCCATCATGCTTACTGGTAAGTGCTGCTGCAATCCCTGTAAGCTCTGCTCTATTTGTGGTGTTTGTCATTCCCACGCCTCCTGAGTTCGAACCCACGCCTCCTGAGTTCCAACCCACGCCTCCTGAGTTCACACAGCACTAAGCTTTGCTTTGAGGGCAGTATACCCCTGTGCCTAGGTGTAGTTTTCGGTCTCGCCTTTGCAATTTCCGTCAGTGAAGGCCCTTAGCCTCCGTCCAGTTGGGGCACTTAAGTCAAACTGCTTGTCGTCCCATGGTTGGAGGTGGACGTTAAAGTGTTGGCCTCTTTGCTGGCTAGTGACGTCCTCTCTTTTTGACTTGAAGTATTGGGAGCAAACATGGTTGGTGGTGTGATCCATGTACTCTCTCGCGAGGTCTTGATTTTCTTCCCAAACTGCTTCTGGGATATTTCTTTGCTGTTTTTGCAGCCAATTCGGCAAGCCAAATGGTTAAATAATGCTATGCTTCTTTATTCCAGATAGCAACTATACCCATGCTCCAGGTGTGGCTGGAGATTTTACGCTGTACACCCTTCCACGAGGTCGGCCTTGCATATATGTGTTTAGTCTTGGGGATGAAACCAAGCGTGGTGCAAAACTTGGGGTTGCCTCTTACCAATGTTCTGTAAGCATTGTTGCTTTTGTTTCCCCAATTGGGTAAAAATAGGAAGGTGGCGGTTGGTAGCTCGCTACACATTGCGGATCTTAGGGAGTGTTGCACGCATTTGAGCATTTTTGTGTCATCATACACTGGGTGACAAGCTGAGAAACCTGTAAACTTAGTGGCAAATGCATTATAGTTGGCACATGATAATAAAACGCCATAATATGGCAAGTGTGCTGATTGTCCAAGCCCTACAAAAGGGACCATGCGGTGCCAACCTAATTGCCTACACTGGCACAGGCAGCGCAGATAAACTATCAGAGCAAGGCCTAGATCTGATAAACACTGCCCTCTTGGTTGCTACCAAAACTAACAGCACATGCCTTAAAAGCTTCTTCTCGTCCTGACGCCATCCTATTTTTACCTAGCACTGTGAGCTCTATCTTCTCGCGTAACCACCCGCAACTCAGATTCAACAGCTTGCTTAAGACAAGAAACTGAATCCAGACCAGTGGGAGGTTCACCTGATTGAGTCTAAATTCTGTGAAGACTAGGCCCGATCCCCAACTCCAAAAAGCAAAAGCACAGCATAGGATGCTTATTGCCTACCTAGACAAACAAGAATGTAGGGAAGTCAAGCTTCACGTGATCCTTGTTGGAGCTATGGGGACAATCTACAAAGACTACACAGACAAACCTCTGGCAGACCTTAATCTGGACTACCATAAGATTAAAAAATTGACACACAAACTGGATGATTACTCCATCAGACATGCATCTGCACTCATAAAAACAAGGTATGCACTGCAATATAACAGAAGCAAAAACAGTCAAAAATTGGGTCTGGGTGCTGCGGCACACAACCCCCCTGCCTCACCCACACTAATTTCTTTTGAATTGTTTGCACGGTGGGGTTGCCTGGTGCGGGCACCTAAGTAACCCCCTCCCTTAATCATGCTGGCTGCGTCACCACTACCAGAGGAGTCTTTTCTTTTCAATTTCAGTTGGCACCAAAAATTATGTCGCGGTGTTGTTCGCTCCAGTATGAGGAGTATCCAGATTCACAGTAGTATGAGGAGTATCCAGATTCATCAAAGACCAGAGCACATGCCATTTTCTCTTTTGAAACCATGGCGGCCCACAGACGTAGTGCTGCACTGATGTGTTGGGGAAGGATACGGGAGTAAGATTCTTTAAGTTGGCTTGCTTGAGGGGTGTTGAGGCGTGCTAGGTTGCCTTGAAGCAGACCTGCGATTTTTGCGGCTAGGCACTGGACAGAAGAGGACATATTTTTGTAAATCCTTTTTTGAGCTTCATGGAACCTTTTCCTTAAAAGGTGGAAGCGCTCAGGAATCAACATACCTATGCATTTGCCATCTGGCTTATGTATGCAGGCCGCTCTAGCTCCATCCAGTTTTGGGAGGGAAGCCTTGTATGTGGCGTTTATTAGTGGCGACCTGTTTTGTGCAGAATCATCTTTCAAGCGGACCAGGTTCACCGTTCTGATCCAAACTTCATAGTATCCTATGGGATAAATGTTCACATGTGGATTGGTAAGTTGCATATTATTGAAGCAGGTCTTTGGTGACCTTATTTCTTTGCCTTGCGTGGATTTCCACTTACTATGATTTGCTGATGATGTGCAGAATCCTTGCCTCAAGCCCTTCATCGAGGGGTCCCCCGGGGGATGCAGTTTGCTTGGCTTCATAAATCTGTCTTGCCCATAGTGCATTAATTATTTTGGCTCCCAGGTGGGGCTCCAGGTTTTAGACATGACCAGTGGCAGGTACGGTTGCATACGCTGCATTGGTATAGGTCTGTGGTAGGTATATCTCCTTGTCCTGTGTGTTCCTCACGCGTTCCTGGGTCACAGGAGATCTGGCAGCTGGCATTTTCTACATCTATGCGGGCAGTACCTAGGTTCTGTGATGATGATGGTTCTGTTTTGTCGGTTGAAAGTAGACGTTAGTAATCTTGTTAATACTGCAAGAATCCTGACTGTGTTGCCACAGCCAGGTGACGGATTACATTGGGGGGTACTGAGGCTCCTTATACACACATCCTGAGACATATCAACAGCTTTTCTCTCGTTCTCCTTGATGCTTTCTCTTCGCGCTTCTTCAAAACAAACGTTCTCTTTCTCTATACACTTTTCTCTTCTACATACATCTGTTTCATGTTTCTTCTAGCTTCTGTGTCTTTTGTTTAGCCAGGTGTATTAGTTTCAGGCTTTTTCCAAACTTCCGCTGAGATGCCCTTTGAGGCATATATAGTGATGTAACCTTACCTTACCTTGGGGAGTACTGGCATCCAATTATGTTGAGGTCAGACTGTTTACAGCCAGTGCTATCTCGTTGATCATGTAGGCGAGCAATACCATCCATTCCATGGGAATATGACTTGCTGTTTGATGCAGCGTGTGTACAGCGGTCAACGCGCGCTTTTGGCTGTCTTTTGGTGTCTTCACTCCTGAGACTCTTCCTTTGTGTGTCTTCGCTTGTTTGTCTTACAAAGTACGGGAAGCCTCGGACAGGACACGAAGGTACCCACACCAGCAAGCAGTTCTATACCACCGGTCACTAATTGCTGCCTATCAACTCATTTTATCGTGACCCTTGGTACTGTTGCAATATGGCTGCTTGTATTTTGCACAGGCAGTAGCCACTAAACTTTGCATGAGAGACTTCAGCCCATGTGCCGGGTAGCATTTTGCAGCTCTAAGGTGCCAATCAAACAAAAGGTCTTCGGAATGAACAGCTCTGTTCACAATGACGTTCATGTTATTCACCACTGTCATCGTGGCCTTGTTCGTGTTAGGCACCATCAAGTGGATGCAGAGAGCCATACAACTGAATCCCGCTCCTTATTGAGACCTCACAACTAAACATTTATGATTGATGTGAGCAACCTATGTCACTAATTAGGCAGTTTACCATTCTCGAGAGCTCATGGTCACACCACCAGAGAAAAGATGGACAAATGAAAGCCAAAGAAACCAGAAGAGGAAAAGATGAGTGATCTCATAAAATCGTGAGCAAAGCCCCGAGTTTGGCTGAGCAAAGCCCCAAGTTGTCCATCCTAGCTTCTCCAAAAAAACCAAGAGTGTAGAAGCAGTAAATTTACACATAAATATAAGGATATGGCACGGATGGTGCCTGCACCATAGGCTCTTGTGTGCCTTGCCATACCTTGCCATACACGAGGAAAACTCTAAAATCCAACGAATCCGACAAGAAGCAAGTCCCTCTGACCCTCAATTGCAAGAAGAGCTAAATAGCGCGCATCTTTACAGAACAGATGCCTGCATCCCTTCCAGGTTCCAGGCCAAATAGGTCAAGCCAACACGCTACAAGGCTGCACCAACACCTGTGCTGCTGCTATTGCTTCTGCTGCTGCTGTTGTTGCTGCTGCTGCTGGGTCCACACATCAAGGGCGTCTCTCATCCAATCATGCCGGCAGTCCCTCTTGGCATCTTGTACAGAACACTGAGCGCATATGAGATGATGTGGTGGTTAGACCAAGTTTATCATACAATTTGTGCGAGACTGCAGACCATTTATGTGACTGAAAAGGCACCAGTTGCAGATAGAAGCTTGCAAGCCCCTTTGGCAGATGATATGATACTACAAGAGCAACATTTGTCACGCTGTTGTGTCATTTTTGTTCTTATACTTACTAATACTGTAATACTGTAATACTGTAGTGTGCTTAAACTTTTGAGTATGCCAGCGCAGTCAAAGCGTGTATTTCTGTCCATGCACCTTTCTCTGTGTGTATGTGTATGTACGTACAGTATGTGAGTATGTGTGTATGCATGTGCTTGTGTTTCTATGTGTGCGTGTCTGCATTCATGGATGTGTGCTTGCAAGCTCACATGTATGTGTGTTGGAGTGTGTGTGTGTATGTGTATGTGTATGTTATTGTGTGTGCACGTGTGTCAGAGTGTGTGTGTGTGTGTACGTGTGTAATAAAGTGTGTGCGAGCGTGTGTGTGTGTGTGTGTGTGTGTGTGTGTGTGTGTGTGCGCGCACGCACACTTGCATGTGTGTGTGTGTGTGTGTGTGTTGTGCGCGCGCATGAGCAACGTTTGTAGGGGTGTGACTTAGCAAGCATCTCACCCAAATGCGTTGTCTCTCAGAGCCTTCAGGCCAGATGTCCAGTTCTTCAGCTACGTGCATTACAAACATGTGCGCCCTGCACAGGTATTGCTGCATGCCCGGCTTGCCGCTCTTGAACTCAAAGACCCCAAAAGCAGGCTCCTGTGATGGCAGAGAAAGGAATGAGGATAAGGTTTGGTGTAAGTCTCCTAGTGTTAGTGAGGCTGGACAGAAGCTTTTTGGAACTTGCTTACCTCCAGTGTTCCGCGCACCCCAGCCTCCTCCACCGTCTCACGCCTTGCAGCATCCTCCACTGACTCATCATCCTCCCAGCCACCCTGTGTGATGGTGTGTATGAGGGGAGCAGAAGACCCTGACTCCCATGGAAGAGAAGGAAGGGGAGGGGGGGGTAAAAGGAAGCATACCGCCGAGACCAAAAGTCGGACGAGCTGAGAGTGGTCCCCAACAAAAACTTGGGGACTTTTAAAGGCCTTTTACCTTGGGCAGCCCGTATCCTTTGCCCCCTCGCGAAGAAACGAGCAGGACTTGCCATTCTTCCCTCCCTCCCGAGTTATCCCGGCGGACGGGGATGCACCTGTGTTCATGCAGTGTAGGGAAGGGAAGAATGTCTCCTTCTCTCTCTCTTTCTTTCTCTTTTTAGTGCTAGCCAGAGGGAGATGCAAGGATGCACACACCCTTGCAACAAATGCGCACTCGCACCCAAACAACAAATGTGTGCGAGCATGATCATGCAACATAGTGAGGTCCAGAGAAAATGCACACAGCTCTGCGTGCACTGCTACTGCAAAGTCCTTACCCAGCACATAGCCTCTGGCCTCCCGTGTCAAAGCGCTGCTTCTGCCTCCCTATGCGTGCTACCGTGGGAGGTGACCCCATCCCAGGATGGAGCGCAGTCAGCTGCTGTGCTGCTAAGCCAGAGTCCTGCTGCTGATGCACTAGACTTGCTGCCATGTGCTGCCTTTTTCGGAGGTGCTTGTAACGACCATCTAGAGGCCCAGGCTGTGAAGCGCTACAGCCTTCTCTCTGATTATCATCATGCTACACATGGGTGCGAGAGCCTTCACTCATCCTGTTTGCAAGTATGACCATAGTACGCTATTAAAAAAGTTAGGTCCCAATGGCAAAACTGATTTCAGTTTTCAACTCGCCACTTGTTTTCAAATCTCAGCCTCTTGCTTCCTTTTGAAAGGCACTGACAATGGACTCACTTTAGGCTAGGAACTGAAAAATGCAGGAGGGAGATCTCTCGGGGTGGTCCCATGTTCCTACGAGAGCGAAGCCAGGAGCCAGGAACCAACAGAAGATCTCCCCAGGACCAGCAGATGAGCAGACAGAACCAGCGGCAGCAGCCACCAAAGCTAGGCGGAAAAAGGAGAAAAAGACAAGGAAGCAGCAGGAAGCAGCAGGTGGCAGTGACCTCCGCGTTGAACCAGATGACGGGGAAGCTGCTTTAGAGAGGGGAAAGAGCAGCGAGAGCAAGCAGCCAGCAGGGGGACCAGAGCCTGCACCTGTTTGGCAGAGGAAAAAAGAGGGGCACCAGCCGCATGAGAAAAGAGAGCAAGAAAAACAACGGAAGCCTCGTCAAGGGGCACAGCAAGGGCAGCAAGGGGCAAAGCACAAGCAGCAGCAAGGACCACCTAAAGTAAAGCGGAGAAGATATGCCTTTGCGGGTGGGACAGTAATTGGCGCTGTGCTCGCCTTTGCGTGCATGCTTGGACTTCAGCAGGCGACCAAGGTAGGTCTCTTTCTGTTTAGGTGTCGTAGTAGAACCAGGTTAAGACACTCATGATAACACGGTTTATGCTCACTTTAAGTAATAGGACAAGGAACGTTTTTCCTGCCTTCACATACCTTCCTTCTTCCATAGCAGGACACACACACACACACACACACACACACACACACACACACACAAACGCACACGCACACGCGCATGCCTCACACATACCCAAAATAAACACGCTCGACTAATGTTTCCTTATTGGACAAGCCACGACGACTGGGCAAGAAGGTCCTAGGGAACGAACTTTATTTTGAAAGCGGACCCAGGGTGGACCACTTATTTTCCTGATTTGCCTACTTTGCCATCATTGAAACATGTTAAGCATGACAGCAACCACACAGCGGAGTGGCATTGAAACATCTAATTGACCCTCTTCCTGCCTCTCTGTCAATCACACAGCACGGGTTCCTGTCTCTTCAGCCACATGGAGTCAAGCTCGGCAACATGAACTTCACAATCCCCATGCCCGCCCTTCAGGCAAGTGTGGATCATACTACTAACTCAGAACGAGCCAATCAGACACTCTTTTGGGGGCAAACACTTAGTTACAGCACGAAGGGTCAGGACGTCATGACACGAAGCACAGAGCCAGTAGTCATACTGATGGATGCACGCTGGCTTGCGTGGCAACCTGTCTAGGCATACATATCCACGGAATTCTGAGTTGTTATTAGCGACCTCCAAAGCACAGAGTTCGGCACCCTCTCCAAGCGACATAACATAGCACCTAAATATTTAGTCTTCTCTCCAGCTACAAATCTGCCTGAACCCTATAACGGTGACCCTCAGGGCTAGTTGGGATTGTGCGCCTAAGTAGTATCCAACACGTGTCACTCCTCTGCCTACATGGTTTAAGGGTTATGCGGCACAACTGAACTTCTTTTAATTTTCGCCTTTACCCTCTGTCTGTTGTCACGAGGAAGTGCGCGATGTAACAACTGAAGTGCCCTTATTAAAACCTAAGTTTCACAGCGGTCATTCTACTTCCAACCTGACGTCTCCAAAACTGATCCACACTGGTTCTTTTGTTTCTTTTCTGAATTGCACGCCTAAATTTATAACAATCCTCTGTGCAAGCACACTAACGTCCTGCATCGTGTGTGTCCACAGGCAGACCTGGTTTCCGCACTGCAAATGCAGCTCGCCTCCAGCTTGGACTCCTTCAACAGTCTCAACCTCACCATAGCCCTTCCAAGCATTTCCATGCCCGTTCCCGACTGGTTCAGCATGAATGTGACGATGTGGGAGATCTTGGCGCAGCTTCCAGGCATGGGGGATCAAGGGTGAGCGCAGAACGGCAAAACCTATCACAGTTGCGCATCCAAGCATAGACATGGCCCGCTATGCGCACCTGTCAGACCACCTTGTCGAACCATCTGTTAACTACCATCACTTAAGTCGGCTTAATCACAATAGCTGCTGGTTATATATGTGCTATTCGTAAGAATAATATGGCATACCTGATGATTGTGTGGATATCTGAAAGGTTCCTTTTGTTTGTAGAATGTCTTTCTTGAAATATTGGGACAGAACCTTCTCTGCACCGTTGAATGGTTGCATGAAGCCCGCACTTAAGCATAACGCTACATTTCTTTCATTTCAGTGCCCGCTGCTTAGAAGCCAAGCTCTGACTTCAAGTCCACCACTTCCACAAATTTCCTAGCACTTCCACAATCTTGCACTTCCACAGTTTCGTACTTCAACATACCCATGCTACGTCGTTCTACTGCTGTAACCTGTGTTGATCTTTGTTTGCTTCTATTCGCGGCCATCGAAAGATCCTTGACGCTCTACAAAAAGAGAAAGCCTAGCTTTTATCTCAGCCCGCTTGCATACATGACCGTGTTTGTGCATCACTAAATTAAACAGAGCCTCAACGCCGCACGAGAGCGAAAGCCTTCTGCGACCTGGCAAGCATCTGTTCAGCAAAGGCTACAAAGCCAAGCATCCAGTTTTAATCATCCCAGGTAAAAGGAGGAGCTATGTCTTATTTTTTACTTGCAACTGCTGTGGTGTATTGTGTTTTCCACGCAGTGAGCTCTGTGCTTGCGCCTCAATGTGTACTTGCACAGACTTTGGTACCGCTCTAGCACACAAATTTGGACTGCTGTGTTTTGTTCGTTTCCATCGAGGCGCCATTCACTAATTCCTCTAGACCTCCCTTAGGCCTAGGCAGTGGTCCTGAAAGCTTGTCCTGTAAGCTGGTCCTGTGTGATGTAATGAGGAGGTGGTTGTGCCTCTTAATAGTAATCCAGGGTCTTCCTTCACTCCTTTTTCCTTTTGCAGGCTTTGTGACCTCAGGGTTGGAGCTGTGGGAGGGCAAGAGCTGTGCAAACAAGTACTTCAGGTCCGTATAACTTCAAATGTACGTACCATAACTTAGTTATGACAAACAACTTTAGGACATGAAGCGTTGGAATTCGAAAGCAATGATACCTTGTCATATGCACATGCTGGACACGCAGGCACACACGCATACGCACACATGCATACACAAGCACGCACACACATGCACACACATGAATTATCTCTCTCTCTCTCTCTCTTTCTCTCTCTCTCTCTCTCTCTCTCTCCCTCTCCCTCCCTCC
>Ga0307947_1000682_pt1 | contig 24825 bp, 29 predicted proteins | sample OrgLakmetagen232_FD_201840 | JGI IMG/M metagenome (GOLD analysis project Ga0307947, IMG submission 201840) | Saline water microbial communities from Organic Lake, Antarctica - #232 | ecosystem: Environmental > Aquatic > Non-marine Saline and Alkaline > Saline | place: Antarctica: Organic Lake...
GAAAAAGGAGGGGCAAGCATTGAGTAAGGAGAGTAAATGTAAAAGCAGCTTCCTTTGCAAGCAGAGCCTGAAAAAGGAGGGGCAAGATTTGAGTAAGGAGAGTATATGTTAAAGCAGCTTCCTTTGCAAGCAGAGCCTAAAAAAGGAGGGGCAAGATTTAAGTGAGGAGAGTAAATGTAAAAGCAGCTTCCTTTGCTTGCAGAGGCTGCAAAAGGAGGGGCAAGCATTGAGTAAGAAGAGTAAATGTATAAGCAGCTTCCTTTGCAAGCAGAGCCTGAAAAAGGAGGGGCAGGACTTGAGTGAGGAGAGTAATTATAAAAGAAGACATCTTTGCTTGTAGAGCCTGCAACCTAATGTGACCACAAATGCCGCTGTGCTGGATGCTGCAAGAAAATGTGTGCGAAGGCATGCTGCGAGAAAATGCCTGTGCTGGATGCTGCGAGAAAATGTCTGCGAAGGCATGCCATTGGGTTTTGTTCTGATGTAGCATTTGTAAGGTTGGCCAGAACCGTATATATACACAGTATATGACCGTATATTTGGTGATTTCCCTGCCGAAATTACCGTGAATACACTGTATATATATGGTTTTGGCCAACCCTAAGCATTTGCTGTTGTGTGTCGCAAAAGACAGAAGGAGCAGAGCACAGCAAAGCGGACCGTCATAAATTGCTGCAAGCAGCATGGCAACCAGCACACTGTCAAATTGCATAAAGTTGGAGAGCACATGCTGTGTTAATACGGGCCTGTCCTTTGTCGCATTAGATATGCATTGCTTGGACGAGATGGTGGGACTTACGACAGGACAGAGGCTAGTTAGCGTACGACAGAACCAGAACCAGAACCGGAACCGGAACCAGAACTAGAACCAGAACCAGAACCGGAGCCAGAACCAGAACCGGAACCGGAACCAGAACCGGAACCGGAACCAGAACCAGAGCCGGAGCCGGAACCGGAACCAGAACTGGACCGGAACCGGTACCAGATACGGCAGAACAAAGGCTAGTCAGCAAGATGAAAAAATACTTAACATAATTTAGAGGTAGAGTGGCGCGTTGAGCCGGCACAGGAAAGGAAAGACACGTTACGTCACACTCAAATAGACACTCACGCTGCACACGATGTGAAACATCACGTTACACACAAATTGACGCACTCACGCCACACAATACACGTTAGGCCACACACAAATTGACACATCACGCTGCGCACAACCTGACACGTTACGCCACAATCAAATAGACACTCACGCTGCACACGAATTGACACATCACGCCACACACAATTGACGCACTCATGCCACACACAACTAGACAAGTTAGGCCACACACAAATTGACACATCAAGCCATACACAAATTGACACATAACGCTGCACACAAATGGACACATCACGCCACACACAACCTGAACCGTCACGCCACACACAAATTGACACATCACGCCACACACAACCTGACACGTCACGCCACACACAAATTGACACATCACGCTGCACACAAATTGACACATCACGCCACACACAACCTGACACGTCACGCCACACACAATCTGACACGTCACGCCACACTCAAATAGACACTCACGCTGCACACGAATTGACACATCACGCTGAACACAAATTGACACATCACGCCACACACAACCTGACACGTCACGCCACACACAAGTTGACACATCACGCCACACACAAATTGACACATCACGCCATACACAACTAGACACATCACGCCATACACAAATTGACGCGTCACGCTGCACACAAATGGACGCGCGTTACGCCACACACAAATGGACGCGTCACGCCACACACAAGACACATGGGCCAGCGAAACGGACAGGTTTAACAGCAGATGGGGGTCCACGGACAAAAAGAGAACAATGAGGTGGCTCTGCAAGTGGCTTTACGGGAGGCTAAGTCACCAATCGGCCGGCACACGCACAATTAGCGGGGGTTATACAGCACAGGCAGGGTGTGGCAGGTGCAACAAGCGTAAGAAAGCAGGGTGCTCTGCGGTACATGCTGCATCACATGCAGGGAAGCAGAAGGGCGTACAAAGTTAGTTCACCTGGGGAGACCGAAGAGCTCCTTTCAGTAGCTTTCTGAGCTGCGGTGCGTCGCCATTTCGCCAACAAGCTCCGGGAAGAGGCGGTGGGGGAGGGGGGGCCGTCACCCATCTCCGACCCAGCCTGCAGGCCGATGATTGGAAATATTGATATGAATAACGGAAAAAGTTATTAGAGACTCCGTCCACCCATCTCCGACCCAACATGTAGGCCGATTATTGGAAGTATTGATATGAAAAACGAAAAAAAATCATTAGAGGCTCCATCCATTTTCCACGAAGTTCCGCGTTTCTATCACAGAGATGGTTGAATGGGTTGCGCTGATGTTTTGGCTGTGAAAAGTGGTGAGTCTATTATAGGGTGGAGGGGAACGTGTTTGGGGGAGTGAGTGATAGCATGTGCGCACGTGCACAGGAGCACTCAACCTGGACAGTACCGCAAAGGGATGTGTGTGTGTGTACTCTGTAAGGGCTCGTGCTGCTCAAAATTGCCCACAGTAGATAGTACAACATAAGCGTGTGAGTGTGTGTGTATGTGTGTGTGCGTGTGTGTGTGTGTGTGTGCGTGTGCTGTTTGCTTAGGTGTGTGTGCACCTGCATGTATGTGTGTACATGTGTGTGTACGTGTGTGCGCGCGCGTATGTGTGAGATTGCTTGCTTTTCACAATCACGCAACCTGGACGGTGCGGCAGAGACGTGTATGTTTGTTGTTGTTGTGTGTGTGTGTGTGTGTGTGTGTGTGTGTGTGTGTGCATGTGTGCGCGCGTGTGTGTGTGAGGTTAATTGCATGCACGTGCTGTTTGCAATTACGCACCCTGGACGGTGCGTCTGAGGCGGATTCCACTTTGGCTAGCCTGTCATTGAGCTTCCCAGTCACCAGCACCAACCCTTTTGAGAGCTCGTCAATCTGCAAGAAAAGTGTGTGTGTGTGCATGTGTGTGTATGTATGCGTGTGTGTGTGTGTGTTTGTGTGTGTGTGCATGTGTGCGTGCGTGCGTGTGTACATGTGTGTGTATGTCTGTGTGTGTAAGTGTGTGTCTTGTTTGCATGTGTGCTTACTCCACTCCTGCACATGGCAGCCTCTCGCACTTCATCTAGCTATTAACCATTAGTCACATACCGTCCCGCTCCTCACACCTGACAGTGCGACAAAAAACAGCCCTCACACCTGACGTTGCAACAACAAACAGCCCTCAGAGAGCACTGTGTCAGGGTTGCAGTGTCTAGGATCAAGGTCGAAGAGTTCGAGGGTCAAGGCTGTAGAGTTCGAGGGTACAAGGCCAGGGTTGGTAGGATTCATTATCAGACTAGGGTCAGGGTTGCAGGGTCTAGGATCAAGGTTGTAGAGTTCGAGGTTCTAGGGTCAGGGATATCAGGGTCAGGGTCGTAGGGTTCCAGGTTCAAGGACTGTGACCCAACTATTGGCATTGGATGGATCTAGACCTTGGGATCTAGACCTAGGGTTGAGGGCTAGGGCATTCGGGTCTACGATTAGGACTCTGACCTCCACAGGATCCGATACAGGCCACACAATCTGAATAGGCAGGTTTTCCCATCTCTCCCTGCCTTAGTAGGTCAAAGTCCCGAGACCTAAATGGTGTCACATAGTAGCCGCTTGCAACCTTTTGAGGGGGCCGAGTAGCACTGACCGTTGCAACATTAGCACTGACCGTTGCAACCTTAGCACTGACCGTTGCAACCTTAGCACTGACCGTTGCAACCTTAGCACTGACCGTTGCAACCTTAGCACTGACCGTTGCAACCTTAGCACTGACCGTTGCAACCTTTTGAGGGGGCCGTGTAGCACCGAGCTTGACTAGTCTTTCGTTCCTGATACTCACACAGAAGGCTTCACAGAGGAAGGCATTTGACTGGCCGCATCTCCGATGCGTGATTGGTTCCCGCATCGCCAGTGCCTTATTATTAGATTAACTAGCCACATCACTAACAGCATCACATTACCATCAAAACAGAGTTCAGAGAGGACGACGAGTACACACACACACAAACAAAAACACCCGCACTTACACACGGACCCCCTCTCCCTGAATGCATGCATGCTTATGGCATGGAGTAATGAGCCTGCGGACTGGAATGTGCAGCTCAGCGCACAGCTGCAAAAGCAATGGCGCTGTGCAAAGCCTGTACTGCGATTCTTTTGCAGCCTTGTTTGCACCGCACCTTGTTTGTGGCCTTGTTTAAAGCGGACTTCATAGAGTCCACCTCTGCCCTCGTACTCGACGCATACTGTACAGCCTGCTCAGCATCGTGCAAGGAGGATTCCAGGCCAGGTCCAACCTGCGCGTTCGCAGTAATCAGAAAACGACATGGAGCACAGGGCGATGAACACGCATGACACACACACAGGGCGATGAACACACAGGGCGATGAACACACATGACACACACAGGGCGATGAACACGCATGACACACAGGGCAATGAACACACACAGGGCGATGAACACACACAGGGCGATGAACACGCATGACACACACAGGGCACACACAGGGCGATGAACACACATGACACACACACAGGACGATGAACACGCATGACACACACAGGGCAATAAACACACAGGGCGATGAACACGCATGACACACACAGGGCGATGAACACACACAGGGCGATGAACACACATGACACACACAGGGCGATGAACACGCATGACACACACAGGGCGATGAACACACAGGGCGATGAACACTCACAGGGCGATGAACACACACAGGGCGATGAACACGCATGACACACACAGGGCACACACAGGGCGATGAACACACATGACACACACAGGGCGATGAACACGCATGACACACAGGGCGATGAAAACACAGGGCGATGAACACACACAGGGCAATGAACACACATGACACACACAGGGCGATGAAAACGCATGACACACAGTTTACTCAGGAAAAGGGCTCCAGGCCAAGCCTAAGATTAGAGTGGGTACATACACATACACACGCACACGCACATATACACTACCACTCAAATGCAGGAGCACACATACAGACACATCCACACCCACACTTACACCCACACCCGCACCCACACCCGCACCTACACCCGCACTTGCACCCACACCCACATCCATACCCACAACCACAACCACAACCACACCCACACCCACACCCACACCCACACCCGCTCCCGCACCCGCACCCCCACCCGCACCCGCACCCACACCCACACCCGCACCCGCACCCGCACCCACACCCACACCCACACCCACACTTGCACCTGCACGCACACCCACACCCACACACCTCAGCCATTACGTTCTGTAGCACGCTGTCTGCCATCTGCTTGTGCTGCCACTCCCTTGACGCCGAGATCTGAGGAAGCCCGATGGACTTCTGTCCGGGAAGGGCGCTGGGAGCCTTGTCGCCCCCCGCGAGCTCACAGATCTGTTCGTCGACCGTGTCCAGGCGGCGGATGAAGACGTCGTTCATGCCATCCAGGAGCTGCAAGTAGCACGGGTGTGTTGTGACATCTTTCAGCCACGTGTCAGGGAGTGTGTGTGTTGTGCATGTGTGTGTATGCATGTGTGTGTGAGTGTGTGTGTGAGTGTTTACGTCTGTGTGTCTGTGTGTGGTGTGTGTGTTGTGCGTGTGTGCATATCTGTGTGTACGTCTGTGAGTATGTGCGTTTGTGTGCGTGTGTGTGCGTTTGTCTGTGAGTGTGTGCGTTAGTGTGTGTGTGTGCGTGTCAGGTCAAAAACCTTGGAAGCATACCTGCCGCATCAAGCCTAGCTCTGCTTGGACGGTTGCAGTGGCATCCATGCACGCCTGCACGTCTTCAGCAGATGCCACATCTTCACCCAGCATTTGCGCTGCCTTGTTTAAAGCGGGGGCTGCGTGTGTGTGAGTGTGTGTGAGTGTGTGTGAGTGTGTGTGCGTGTGTGTTTGTGTGTGTGTGTGTGTGTGTGTGTGTGTGTGTGTGTGTGTGTGTGTGTGTGTGTGTGTGTGTGTGTGTGTGAGAGAGAGAGAGAGAGAGAGAGAGAGAGAGAGAGAGAGAGATGCACACACAATCCTAGAGCAGGCTGATACGTTGGGAGAGCTGAGGCTCACATGGAGTCCAAACAGAAACGCACGCACACACCCACGCACGCACACACGTCAATGCACCAACACACACACACACACACGCACACACATAGATGCACTAACACACAAGTACACAGACACAAACATACGCCCTACCTGACCGCCCCTTGCCCCCCTCACGACGCTCCCCTGCTGGGAGGCTCCCCTTTGGCTTCTCGTCCTCCTCCTCTGCATCACTGTTGTACTGGCTTTGGTGGCGGCTGGCGGCGCGAGAGATGGCTGGAGAAAACAGGCAGGAATGAGAGCGTTATTCAGTACAGCTAAAGGGCTCATCATCGCTTAGGTACTGGCTCTGGTGGCGGCAGACGGCACGAAAGATGGCTGGGGAGAACAGGAAGGAATGAGAGTGTTATTCAATACAAATGAAGTGCTCTTCATTGCTCAGGTACTGGCTCTGGTGGCGGCTGGCGGCGCGAGAGATGGCTGGGGAGAACAGGAAGGAATGAGAGTGTAATTCAATACAAATGAATTCATTGCTCAGGTACTGGCTCTGGTGGCGGCTGGCGGCACGAGAGATGGCTGGGAGGTGCAGGCAAAACAGTGCCGAGTATCAAATTAACACCTTTATGCCGTGCTCGTGACATCAAATTGACACCTTTATGCTGTGCTCATGACATCGAATTGACACCTTCATGCTCGTGACATCGAATTGACACCTTTATGCATATGCTCGTGACATCGAATTAACACCTTTATGCTGTGCTCGTGACATAGAATTAACACCTTCATGCATATGCTCGTGACATTGAATTGACACCTTTATGCATATGCTCGTGACATCGAATTGACACCTTTATGTTATGCTCGTGTTATTTATCAAGCCTTTTCTGTGTGCGACTAGTTGCGTGCAGTTGTTTCTGTTCCCCCTTTCGTTTCCTCTCTTGGGTGTGAGCTGCCTCTTCTGTGGAACACCATAACCACTTCTTGGCCTGGTCCCCTTCAGCTTGAACCTAACATTTAACCTAACAAGTATAGCATTATACAAACAAACATCACACGCCCAAGGGTAAACAGCCTGGAGGCTATGCTGTTGGTTTGCTAGGCTGTTGGTTTGCTAGGCCATTGGTTTGCTAGGCTGTTTTTTTGCTAGGCCGTTGGTTTGCTAGGCTGTTGGTTTGCTAGGCTGTTGGTTTGCTAGGCCGTTGGTTTGCTAGGCCGTTGGTTTGCTAGGCTGTTGATTTGCTAGGCCGTTGGTTTGCTAGGCTGTTGGTTTGCTAGGCCGTTGGTTTGCTAGGCTGTTGGTTTGCTAGGCCGTTGGTTTGCTAGGCTGTTGGTTTGCTAGGCCGTTGGTTTGCTAGGCTGTTGGTTCGCTAGGCTGTTGGTTTGCTAGGCTGTTGGTTTGAGCACTTTAGCTCACATGTTGTCAGTACGGTGTTGTGCTACATTGCTACATTGCTAACACGGCTGCTGGCTGGACAGGAAGGCGTGACCAGGAAGGGTGGCGTGTCCCAAACAGGAGGAATGACGGCCTAGCCCAAAAAGCAGTGGACTTGATAACCTAAGCAACTACGACATACACGCACGCACACACACGCACATGCACACACACAGACAGACACACACAGACAGAGACACACACAGACAGACAGACAGACAGACAGCAGACAGACAGACAGACAGCAGACAGACAGACAGACAGAGACAGAGACAGAGACAGACAGACAGACAGGCAGACAGACAGACAGACAGACAGACAGACAGACAGACAGACAGACAGACAGACAGACAGACAGGCACTGAAGCAACATGCGCACAGGCACACACACCTCGTGATGCGCTCTTTTTATAATCAGCCAGTTCTTGCCTCAGCTTCTCGACCTGTGCATGAAAACACGTGCACCGCACACGTTTAATGCAATAGAAACAGGCGGGTGCAGACTACATAGGTGCTGGGCTCTGCGGAATACTTAGGGTTGGCCAGAACCGTATACAATTTTCGTATATGGCCGTACATTTGATGAAATCCCTGCAAAAAATATTGTATGTACACCATGTACATATGGTTTTGGCCAACCTTAGAAATACACACAATGGTCATGCAGCAGGGGAGCCCAGACAAGCACCTCAGGCACGTGCCATTGATACAGGCAAACACTGCAGAAGTCAAGACACACACACACTATATACACAGGTGACCCATACACGCACTATACACAGGTGACCCGTACACACACACACACACACACACACACACACACACACACACAATAGCACAGGTGACCCACACGCACATAATAGCACGGGTGCCCCCCCCCCTCCCCCCCACACCACACACAAACACACAGACACAGGTGTTTACAGCGTAGGATGTGTGTTATACACTCGTAGGGCGTGTGCTGTACACACCCGCACCACTCGACATTGCAACACATCCTCCTTCACATTGCCCCAAGTCGCTACATATGTAACCGGACGCACCCACACACCCAAAGTCGTTACATATGTAACCGGACGCACCCACACACCCAAGTCGTTACATATGTAACCAGACGCACTCACACAACCAAGTCGTTACATATGTAACCGGACACACCCACACACCCAAGTCGTTACATATGTAACCGGACGCACTCACACAACCAAGTCGTCACATATGTAACCGGACGCACCCACACACCCAAACCTGTGCCAAACCACCTACCTAAACACATATACACACAAGCACGCACACACACGCACGGACACACAAAAATACACGCACACACATACACACACAGAGAAAGACACAAACCTTCTTGTCACCCACCTCGTGCTTGCCCTCCAGCTTAACCTTAGCCACCATGCGCACTGCATCCTCCTTCTCTTTTTCTGATCGGAGGACAGCCTCCTCACGGGCGGTGTTTGCACGGACCTCCGCATCCTGCCTTTTGGTGATGTCCTCATCCACATTCTGTATCAGAATCAGGCCGAGTGTGTGACGAGTGTGTTGTGCGCATTGAAAAGGGGGCAAATAGTAGGGGCATGTGTTAAAGCATTTCATAACTGCCAGTGCTCTTGAGTTGTCTGGTGCTGGCTTCGTCCGTGATTTGGGTTGGGGTAGAGCGTTGCCATGTGATGTGTGTATGCATGTGTGAGTGTATGTGTGATGTGTGTGTGCGAGTGTGTGCGTGTGTGTACGTGTGTGTGTGAGTGTGTGTTTGTGTGTGTACGTGTGTGTTTGTGTAAGTGTGTGTGTATGTGTGTGTTTGTGTGTGTGTTTACGTGTGTGTGTGTTTGTGTGTATGTGTGCGGGTGTGGTGGTGGGAAATTTTACAGAAGTTACAGCCTTGTTTACTGAGATACGTATTGTTAACGGACAGATGAGCCCTGCACTCTTGTTGGGATGTTCCTGATCTGCTCAAGTCTGCTCTTGGTAAATTGAGGGGTGTTCACCGAGCGTATTCATGTCAAAGTGCCTCCTCATTTTGAGGGAGCTGGTGCAGGGTTAGAAAGGTGTGCAGAGCCATACCCGCAAAAGGAACGTGCCTGTCGCGTTGTTCTGTTTTAGAAAGTACTTGATTATCATTTTCCTTGCTTTGTTTGTAGTGCATTGCGTGAGTGTGTGTTGTTTGAGATATGAAGAAAGGGCCTCGGAGATTAGTTTAGATGGTAGGCCATGGTCATTTTCCTCTTTTAGTTCAGCCCGAACCTTTTCACTCTTGCCCTAAGCGAGATGTAGTTTCCATGTGTAAATAAAGCGCTAAAAACTACACGCTCCAAGGTAAGGGGCACTTCCGAAGAGCCATTTGATATCGCAGGGTCTATTATGTGTAGGAAACGTGCAAGTGCCAGATTTAAGGAGAGCGCTATGCAACATGCCTTGCGCACGGCCACGAGCCATCTGTACCACAGGCTGTTGTAGACATTGTGGTGTGCACAGGCTGCTGCCCACGTATAACACACTTTAAAGAGTTGAATAATTTTAACTTATGTCTGTGGACGCGCACGAGTGTGTTGTGTGGACACGCACGAGCGTGCTGTGTGGCTGCACACATGGAGGACGCGTGAGCAGGTACTGTGTGTGAACACAGGGGTGTCTAAAGCTGGCGCACTCTTTGCACGTTCTGTAGGCATGTCTGTGCTGAGTAAGCGTTGCGAGAAAATGCTGATCCAGGTGTCACGCGGTTGTGCGCGCACAGTGCCCTCACCTGTTTGATGCGCGACGTGAGTGCGGTGTTCAAGGCTTCAAACGCACGCATCATCTCGGACCTGGGAACCAAACCCTCTGGAGCCTTGCTTAAACTTGTCTTGCTCAGCTGTGCCACGCTCTCCTCTGCTGCCTTCATGCGCTGAGTCAGCTCAACTGCCATGTCGTGCGCAAGTTTGCCCAGCCTTTCTTCCTCTGCACTCTCGGCCCCCTGAGCAGGGACCTTGGCATTGGCAGATTGCTGCTTCGGCGGTGGTTGCAGCTGCTGTTGAAGCGCAGTCACTTGCTCGGCGGTTGGGTACTGCTTGTGCAGAGTGCGCAGCTCCTCATGTTGCTTTTGAAGGACTTGAATCTGCTGCTGCAGTTGCTCCATGACAGGATCGGCTGATGCAGCTGTGGGAGATGCCGATCCTCTTGGGCTTGACTCTCCTCTGGTCAAGGGGCTGGTGGGCTTTGGTGCCTGCCCACGTTCGAGTCGTCCTACTTTGACAACCAAGGCTGTTACCTGCAGGTGTGCATGTAGGTGAGCAAAAGCCCATAAATAGAAGAGCCTGTGCGGGAATATGCGCATAAGATTGCGTGCGCGTGTGCGTGCGTGTGCCTCCGTGTGTGTGCGTGTGTATGTGCGTGCGTGCGTGTGTGCGTGTGTGTGTGCATGTATGTGTGTGTGTATGTGTGTGTGTGTGTGCGTGTGTGTGTGTGTGTGTGCGCGTGTGTGTGTGTGTGTGTGTGTGTGTGTGTGTGTGTGTGTGTGCGTGTGTGTGTGTGTGTTGTTTGTGTGTGCAGGTTTGTAAAAAGTTTGGGCAGGCCCCCCCAGGGGCCCTTCTATGGAACTGGGCTCTCCCTTTCAGTTCTGGCACAAGTGCTCTCACTTGCTCTTGCAGGAGAGTGACCACTTTGTCTTGCTCTCTTGCTTTGTCGGTGGCGGGAGCACGAAGAACAGCAGCATTGGAAGGGGTCCCGCTGGAGTTGGCGGACGTGCCTAAGGCCTGCATCGGGAAAAGCAATTGCTTGTTTACGGCGCACAATCACATCTTGCAGGAGTTTCAGAGCCCGCTCGAGGGGGGTTATTGAAACGAGCGAGAAACCTACCTGCTTCTGTGGCGGGCCTGCGTCTGACTGCCGCTCATGGTTCGACGTCCGCTCTTTTTCTCGCTCTTTGTCCCTCTTGTTAGTATTGCTGATGGAAAAGGCCCGCTTCAGGAACATCTCCTTGCCTAATATTATAAATAAATTTAAGCAATGTAACTGCTGCTGGTTGCCGTTTATGTTTGACTACCCTTGCAAAGTGACGGTTTTGGGATGTTTGAAGTTTGGCACTACAACTATCAAAAGGAAGTCACAAGCAACAATCTATATTAAGCATCTCTGTCACATCGTACGGTTGCAGCTAGGATCTCTCTGAGTGGGCAGTCATCCTTAAGGTTAAAGGCAAGCTGGCTTTTCGGCTACTGGTGAGATTCGGTCACGGTATGCGTACTGGAGTAGCTAGAGGGCACGTTTGGCCAGTGTTATGGACAAGTTTAGCGGCATAATTGACAGACTGTACATGGAGCTTCGAGGCAAGCAAACTCTTTAAGAATCAAGACCCGCCAGTCCCTGAGAATGGCTCCAGACCTCTAGAGTGTGAGTGTTGTAGATGGTTCCAATGCCCACAAGGATGATGTGGAGAGTAGTGAAGGCTCCTTGAAGAAGGCAGTGCAGTTCTAGAGGTCTTTGAGTCGTTCCTTCGCGTTGCTCGGCTGGCTCTGAGGTCTTGTGTCCTTGATCTCAGTACTTGATCTCAATAAGGTGGATATCACGTTCATGTCTGTTATGATCTTGAGGTCAGTGGTGCTGTCTGAGGAAGGTGGACCTGCTATTTGCTGCGTTTTAACTATGTATCTTTCCTATTTTGCAGAGATGGGAGCAACCAGCACAGCATCTGGACGGCTGGAGGTAAATCTGATTTTGTTAAAGAAGCGAGGTTAACAGAGCCATCACTTAGGTGCAATTTTAGCTTTAGCTCTGCATGGCCAGCCGTCCGTTGCTGCCTATATTTATGCAGACAAAGCAGGAACGGAAGGAGCTTGTATTGCTGATGTTATTCGTGACCATATTATGCTAGCTGGTGTCTCTTAATGATAGGACTCCTTTATTGCATGCCTTGGCATCCAATTAAAAGATTTGTGGGGCGCTCTCTGATTGTGGGCATAGGGGGCAAGTTAGAATTGCCAAGTGAAAAGAAAAGAAAAACTACGCAGGCAGTGAAAACCACTCCCCACATTAAATAAGAAAAAAGAGCCACTTTGGTACCGAGTACCGTAAAGCTCCTCCACCGCGAAAAGGAAAGGAAAAACCAATGGGGATCAGGAGGGTTGCAGGCTTGGCCTGGAACCGGCTCCTGGGAGTGCCAAGTGCTTAAACTGCATGATTTGTTACAATAGAGTGTTCTATATTTCATCATAATAATGCCAGAGGGGGGCGACTGAGCAAAAGTCAGAAAATAATGGTTTTTTGATACACATTCTATGAATTTTGGACTGAAAAGGATGACCCAGCTGGCCTGGGTGAGTGTGTGGCCTAGATTTTTGGCATACGACACCCACGTATTCAGCCACCACGACCCAACCAGAGCTTCTTTTACCCCCAAAATACCACCAACATACTTCCTTTGTGTCCTTTAATTATAATGTATGCTGAAAACCAGTTTTGAAGGGGGTCAGTTTTTACCATATTGGAAACCCTTTTTGCTGTTTTGTCCAAGTTATTTGACTGAAAACATAGATGTCACCACTCACAAGGTATTTTCGCTCCATTTTTTTTGCAATGGCATTTGTTCTTCACAAGAACACCATATTACCTAAAGATATTCGATTTGGTGCAGCGGTTGGTCAGATCCAGCACACGGGTGCCTGAAAAGTAGGGTTCACGCCGCGGCCAATTGGGCATAAGGGCCCACGTTTGCTACAATGAAATTCAATTGTCCTGCTGCTACTATCTGGAGCCATTCTCTACTGTAGCAAACGTGGGCCCACATACTCTGGGAACATTGAAGAACACCCCCATTTGGGGGGTCAATCGTTCCCCTCTGTCATAATGCACTTGGTTTTGACATGAATGTTATTCGTCAAACGAGCGTTGCTTGTGGCTCTATTAGCAGTGCTAATTTTAATGAGGGCCTAATAGTACTTATGGTAGTTAAATGCAACAGTATTGACAGTTCCCAGTTTGATGATGCCTAAAAATTGACAGTCACTGTTGTAAGCTCCAAATTGCACATATAAGCAGAGTGGATGTGTTTGGGTCGCAATGTCTTTACGTGTGACGAAGCCCACAAGCCTTGGTGCAAGGCTTCATGAAGCCTTGCACCCCTGATCAGGGGGTGGAGGTAGATGGACCACGTAGGCCGTTGTAGTTTGTTTTTTCAATTGACATGCTACTGTGGCGTTGTACACATCTGGAGTAAGGGTCTCTGAAGGGGATGCGGTACATTCTCCTTGATGCTTCATGAGATGAATGTCAGTAATCAAGAAATCACAGCGCTTAGTGGCTGTAATATCTGCTTGTGGGTTAATGGGTTGGGTGTCCAAATTGTCTATGATAAGCTGTAGCTGTGTTTGTTAAAATGATCATCGTGCTTGCTAGCATGCGCATGTCTAGATTTTTGCAGCAAATTCGGGAGAATTCCTGTGAGACATTCCCTAATTTCCTGACTCTTGCAATTTGAGGTAGTCTTATTGTTGCAAGGAATGAGGTACCCTGCTCGTGCAAGCAGGGTTCGATGTGTGCACGCCGCCGCGCTCTGCCATCTCGAAAGTTTTTGATTGGCAGCATGTTGAGGATTTCATAAGTAAGTTGGGTGTATCTTTACTTTCTCTGTCTTAGTTGTAGGCAAACGTCCGTGGCGACTTGCACTTCAGGAGCATTACAAAGGTGGATCACAAAGGTGGAAAGGAAGTAAACTACGCAGACGGGGTAAACAGTGTTGGCTTACACTCAGGAAGGGGTGCCGTTTGATTGTGTCTAGCAGCGCGCAATCGATGCAAAGAAGACCTGCATGACATCCCATGTGCACCTGTGTTTTGGGATCATGCGGGCTGCTGCTGGCATACTACACCCTGCACACCGCCATCAGGAGCATCACTTTGATTTCTGTTGGGACTGAGTTGAATATTTTCTTGTCCAGTTTGTATCGATGTCTTCTTTGCCTTGGCTTGCCAGACATCAGACTTGCAGGGATCCCAGTATTTATTTATATGATCGTCGTGGTAGTCAGGCCCGCCATAACTTCGCAAGGCTGTGGTGTGCATTGTTAAATAATAACTTCAAACCATTACGTATAATGCATCTCGCGAGTCGTCTTTTACAACAATGACAAAACCTGACATTGAAGCTAAGTAAGAGCCTCGAGAAACACATAAAACATAAAACAAAGTTGAGTCTCGAAACAAAGGACAAAGGATTGATGAATCCACCATACTTAAGTTTCCATCATATTCGAAGAGCTTTCTAGTATACTTCTAGAAGTTTTAATTCACGGGAAGAAGGTAATAGGTTGAAGTAGATGCAACAAAGAAAGGGAAACACACTTAACCACTTTTCAAACGGGTAACCGAAAATGATATGATGAAGTAAAAAATATTTTACACGTGTGATAATCTGTTTGGAAACATGCCTCCCTAGACCAGGACACGGACTTACGTGAAGGGTGAGTTCAGTCAAAATTGTGATGCCGGGTGCACTGAGCCGGACCCCCATAGCAAGTTTGAATTTGAGCAACCCAACTGTGGTGTTGCTGCTTCAGCACCCAAAATCATCTGAATCTGTTTCTGCCATGCAAATCCACAACCACTGCTCAATCAATAGCTTATCAGCAGACCATACCATAGTAATATTTGTCCAGCTGCAAATCACACAGCACACCGTGTGCAGTGCAAACATGTTCGCATTAAACAGCGCTGCTAGCAGCGAGTGCATGTTTGACCCAAATCATGCATTCAGCCCTGTGTGTACCTGCACACAGTACTGACGTGCAGAGGGGGCCCAATGGGCTGCTGTGGTGGTGGAAACAACGACCCATTCAGCGAAGACGAACCTGGTGAGCAAGAGCGAGGGTTGCCAAGCATTAAAGCGCATCATAAATGAATAATGCCCAATAAGATACGTCATTCCTGCTAAGCACAATATAACCATCTGTAGTCTTCATTTGTGCTAGCTGAACTCGTGTTCGTGGCTGCAGGAAGGGACGGCGCCTGAAATGTTTCAGGCTTCAGTGCTTACTTGCGCGCGTCATCTGTATTACACAAATTAGGGTTAATCATACCAAAGCACGGCATTTCTTGGCAGAAAAACCTTCATGTATGCGGGTCAAATACGGTATTTTCTCGGCACTGGTCAACCCTGTTGAGTGGACTGCTACGATGAACAACACACTCACGCGGCTATGCTTGCAGATTTCCTGGCTAAGTCACAGCCTTACGCGATCGCACATGTCAGCGCCTCCTCTCCTGCATCAACAGTTTCAGATAGTAAGGTACGCCTTTTAGAGCTGTCGGTTCCACTGCGTCCACAGGCTAGTGCTGAAACGTGGCTCTTTTGTGTGTCATGGAGGGTGGGGAGGGTGGGCTGCATACCCATGTGCGTTTTGGCTTCTGTTCCATGCTTATTCACGTGTTTGTGCCTCCTGTTTTCCTGATATCCCACCTCAACATAGCTGGCTCTCAGGAAAGGAACTGCTGTGCATTGCATGCCCGCTCGTTTTTAGGACATCGCATCATATATCATATGTTCACCAGGTGTGCTTGGTGTTGGCCAGAATTGTACACACACACATACACACACAAACACACACACACACACACACACATTCACACACATACACATACGCATACACACACAGAACATGCACACACAGCACACGCACACGCAGCACACAGCACACACACTTCACACGCACACGCACACACAGCACGGCACACAGCATGGCACACGCACACAGCACACACACAGCACAGCACACACAGCACACGCACACGCAGCACACACACACAGCACACGCACACACAGCACACGCACACACAGCACACACACACAGGCACACACACACACACACACACACACACACACACACACAGCACACACACGCACACGCACACCACTCATGGCCGTACTTTGCAATTTTCCGCAACAATACCGCATCTACACCGTAAATATGTACATACGTATATGGCTCTGGCCAACCCCTACGTGCGCCATGCCAGTTGGAGATCTGTTTGCATTATAAAATACAAAGTCACGAGGGAAAGTTAACTCTACAGCAACCCACCCTGCAAAACTGACGAAAAGGACAATGCAACAGCTTGCTTGCTTGCTAGGGTTGGCCAGAACCGTATACCTATATATGCCTTATATGACCGTATATTCCGTGATTTTCCTGCCATTAGTACCGTATATACACCGTACATATATGGCCAACCCTAATGTTTGCCTTTTGTTGTGTGATCCAGGAGGTGCAGCAGCAGCATCAAAACAAGGACACTGCTACAACATTGTCCCGGCCTCATGACGAGGGAGCGCAGGGGCACGTCATGCTGGCTCTTGGCACGGCGGAAGCCACAATCATGGTGGGCATGCACGCGATGCAATGCCTTGCAATGTAATGCACGCGATGTAATGCCTTAGTGCACGCAATGCAATGCCTTGCAATGTAATGCACGCGATGTACTGCACGCTATGGGCATGCACGCGATGCAATGCCTTGCAATGTAATGCACGCGATGTAATGCCTTGGTGCACGCGATGCAATGCCTTGCAATGTAATGCACGCGATGTAATGCCTTGGTGCACGCAATGCAATGCCTTGCAATGTAATGCACGCGATGCAATGCCTTGCAATGTAATGCACGCGATGTAATGCCTTGGTGCACGCGATGCAATTCCTTGCAATGTAATGCACGCGATGTACTGCACGCGATGGGCATGCACGCGATGCAATGCCTTGGAATGTAATGCACGCGATGTACTGCACGCGATGGGCATGCACGCGATGTAATGCCTTGGTGCACGCAATGCAATGTCTTGCAATGTAATGCACGCGATGTACTGCATGCGATGGACATGCACGCGATGTAATGCCTTGGTGCACGCAATGCAATGCAATGCCTTGCAATGTAATGCACGCTATGTACTGCACGCGATGGGCATGCACGCGATGCAATGCCTTGGTGCACGTGATATTATGCCTCGGTGCACGCAATGTAATGCACATGATGGGCTTGCACACGATGGGCATGCACGCGATGCCATGCCTTGGTGCACCAAGTTTTGTGGGATGGGAGTGTGGGTATGAGTGTTGGTGTCTGGGTTTATGGCAGGGGGGGGGAGAGGGGTGCGTGTGTGCGTGCCTACGTATTCGAGTTGAATGTGTGTGTGTGTGTGTGTGTGTGTGTGTGTGTGTATGTTTGTGTGTATGCTTATAGTGTGTATGCATGTACGCGTGCGCTCACACATCACAGGTGTGATTGTGCTTTTTACTTGCTGCACGTATGACGCAGATCGTTTGATGGTACAGATCAAATGCCTGTGTGTACAATGCTATGTATGTGATGCTCTAACTTATTTGAGTTGCATTATTGCTTAACGTGTGATGCTTAAGGTTCATTCGTTGTTCCTTACTTCCACATGGTGCTCTCTGCACTGCGTCACATGCGAAACCAAAAGCTCTTAGCTTTATGTAGCTTCACATTCGTTCAGAGCAGAAGTTTCACACACTCACACACACTGCTGCACATTTTATGCTTCGTATGAATACCTTTAGGGTTTAGGGTGTTCGTCTCATGCTCACTGCGTGCCCTATGCACAGCATCATAAGTAGGGTTGGCCAGAACCGTATATATACACCGTATATGCGTATATGACCGTATATATGGTGAATCCCCTGCCAAAAATACCGTACACCGTACACACACCGTATATAAATGGTTCTGGCCAACCCTAATCATAAGCATGACCACCATCATGTACCGCCTCCGTACCACACGTGAAAAACCCTGTCATACATAGGTAGGGTTGGCCAGAACCATATATATACGGTGTATATACGGTATTTTTGGCAAAGAAGTCACCAAATATACGGCCAGATACGGTGCATATATACGGTTCTGGCCAACCCTATACATAGGGTTGCAGGTTTGCGTGGTCTCTGAAGTACAGGTTTGCTTTACACCATGTTTTATCTTTATATGCAACATCTCTCCTGCTCATGGCAACACCAATTCCAGCCAGGAGTATTTCGTTAGAAATCCAGAGGCATTTCATACATTTAAGTACTTGATAAGTGCAAAGCAATCAAAGCGTTGATTCTACACCTTACCCTCCTAACTTGCTTGCAATTGTTTGCTGCTCCTACATGTGTTTGCTGCTCCTACAGAACCCCCAGCATCAGGAACCTTCAGCTGTATCCCCTCCGCACGTGCAGCTTCTTCAGGAACAGGTAAGAGTATTTGTATTTGCATATGCTTGTATGTGTGCCGGTAATCTCGTGTCCCAAAAACCTTCATAATGTTATGTTTTACTCACTTGCGCACGCTTGTACACATGCGTGTGCACACGCACACATACACATACACAATCGCGTATACACTAACACCCACATGCACACACAAACAAACAAACACACTTTCACACAAACCTACCTGACAATGACTGACGCAGGTGGCAATGCTGATGGCAAAAGTGGGAAGCCTCGAAACCCAGGTGTTGCAGCAACAGAAGAACAGTGATGAGGCAGCGCCTGATGGTAAGGGGGGTGAGATCTGTGCAGTAAAAATTAGGATTTGTATCACCGTACGTGTTTCTTGCATTGGCAAAACCTTGCTGTGCCCCTTTGGGCAATCTAGACTGGGTAGTGTACTCCTTGGCAGCCTAAAATTTAACTGTAAGAGATCACCCACTCAGGGATACCCGCCTGCAAGAAAAAGAAGTTGGCTCCGTCGCAGTTGAACTGGACAAGGTCTTTGTATGGCTAGACTCTGTGGGAAAGTGTCGGTGAGGCAGTGCGTGTTTGTGTGTGTGTGTGTGTGTGTGTGCGTGTGTGCGTGTGTGTGTGTGTGTGTGTGTGTGTGTGTGTGCGGGTGTGTGTGTGTGTGTGTGTGTTTGTGTGTGTTGTGTATGTGTGTGTGTGTGTGTGTGTGTGTGTGTGCACGAACTGCCAAAGGCTGGAGCTTGCAGCAATGTCCACACCAAAACAGATGAAGTCAGACACGTTGCTGGGCAAGTAACAGCGCTCCATGTGAATTGAATAGAGGCACTTGCAATCACGTCGCACTACGTGTTTAAACGCACCTACGCGTGTAAACGCACCTGTTCAACATCAGCAGCACCCTTACGATGCGCCATTAAAGCCCAAAATAAAGTGTGTAACTCAGGGTAGAAGAGGATCCCCATTAGCGTAGTCCCAACTCCTTAACCGTCGCCGTCCTTCAAGGCTGCCTCAGTTCAGTTCAAACGCTTCTGGCCGCGCAAAAGGAGTAGAACAGCAATTTGGCAAGCTGCCCAGATCATAATCGCTGCCCCTTTTAATTATATTCCTTGACAGCTCTCCGTTTTAGACAGCAAAAAGCCTCAAACAAGCCTTGAGTGGCTATCACTGACTTGTTCTTCGGAGAGATCCACTTCTTGCAACTTCTCAACGCTCAAATCAGCAGCTGAACCTGCACAGGTACTGTAAAGCACCCTAGCAAGCAGCCTAAACATTTCAAGGTAGCTATCCAGCCCCTACTGCTTCCAATCCAAGCATTCTAGCAAGCATCCTATGTAACTCAGGGCAGCTGACCAGCCCCCACTGGTTCGAGTTCAAGCACCGTAACAGCTTCTGTTATGAACATCCCTTGTTGGACTTGGGGTAGAACCAGCAATGCTTCTTAAACAGCTTGTTGTGTCTCACACTGGTTTGTGTGTGTGTGTGTGTGTCTGTGTGTGTGTGTGTGCGTGTGCGTGTGTGTTTGCTTGTGTGTGCATGTGAGTATTTGTAACTTCTTAATATTTTCTTGATGCATAGCGCCCCTACAACTCTTCACTCAACAAACACCAAGCAAGCAAGCCACTCCAAGGTCCATGGCTCGCAATGTTGTGACTGCTTGCTTGTCCACATCATCTTCATGCCTTGTTGGACTGCATGCAGAGCACCCCAACAATCGTGCATTAAGCAAGGCCCAAGCAGCTTGGTTGGAAATTAAACTGGAGAAGCTGGAGGGACGCTTAGATGACGAAATCGCTGCCCGAAAGACAGCTGATCTGAAATCTGTCCTTGGAGGTGGGTTGAACAATTTAATTCGGTTTGTGACTGGTTGTATGCAACTTTTTGTTTTTCTTTTTTTCTCCAGCTGAAACATCGGAGAAAGGAGGCGCGATGGGAAAATGTGGTCTGGAAGAATGATTAGGGTTGGCCAGAACCATACATACGATGCATATACGGTATTGTTGGCAGGGAGATCACCAAATATACGGTCATATACGGTGTAGATGTACGGTCCTGGCCAATACTAGAAATGATTTGTGGAGTTGTACAAGCAAAAGGATGCACGTGGTGAGAGGGGAATCCTGTGTGAAACATGCACATGTGCACAAAACGTTGTTCAAGCCAAACATTATGCAAGCAAAACAAATGCCTTTGGAACAATGCGCGGGAATGAGTTGTTCAATGCCTCCTGCCCATCCCTCTGAAGGTAGAGAACGACGGTACAGTGCCCTGTGTGCTGTTGGAAGCATGGCCAGGATCTTCCTTATGCAATTCAGCCATTAAACTGTACACACCACTCGTAAGCTTGGCCAGGGTCCTCAATGCGCTTCAGCCATTAGCATGTACACACAGCCATTCACATGTACACACAGCCATACTCATGTATTCACAGCCATTCACTTGTGCACACATCCATCACATGTACCCACAGCCATACTTATTTTCACAGCATTCTTCGTTGCTCATGCCGGGGATGATTCATTTATTGTTCATTGTTCATGTCGGGGATATTTCATTCATTGCTCGTTGTTCATGTCGGGGATGATTCATTGTACGTCGTTCATGTCAGGGATGATTCAGAAGTAGGTATACACGTTGTTCATGTCAGGGATGATTCAGAAGTAGGTATACACGTTGTTCATGTCAGGGATTAATTCATTCATTGCTCGTTGTTCATGTCGGGGATAATTCATTCATTGTTCGTTGTTCATGTCGGGGATGATTCAGAAGTAGGTATACACGTTGTTCATGTCAGGGATTAATTCATTCATTGTTAGTTGTTCATGTCAGGGATAATTCAGAAGTAGGTTATACAAAGCGTATGTGCGCCGTTATTCGAGGACCTTATACAAATATACACCCTTTTCAGTGGGACTCTGGCTAGTGTGAGCACTAGTTGAGAGCCTTTCCTTAATGCACGCTGGTGACTTCCAGTGTAGACATTTTATTCTATATTTTACACCCACCCTGCAACTATTCGCAGGGAGTAGCAGAGGAGGGGGAGATCAAAACAATGAGGGTGGCTCACTCACTCAGCGGGTGGTTGCTTTTGAGTCAGGTTTGTGATATATTCTGGTGACAACGAAGGTGGAGGCAGTGGCAGGATGTGGCTTATGTACGCAGCATGAAGTCGCAGTCGCTTTTGAGTCAGGTCTGTGAGAGGAATATGTACAAGTCATTATTCTCATATTTGTTGCACATTTGTGCTTAGCATACGACTTTGCTTCTGAGGCAGAAGGAGGCGCGGTCATCGGTTTATAAGCTGCCAAAACTGTGTGAGTTTGTTCTTGGGGCGAAAGCAGGCGCAGTGATTGTTTGCTATGCTGCCGACACTGCATGTGGCAACATCATGTGAGAAGGCAGTGAGCATTGGGGAATGACAGCTGCCCTGTGTATGAACCTTGTGCTGTTTAAGTGCACAGCCTTTTGCTGCTGTTTATTTGCACTTACATGGAGCCACACTCATACTTGTGCTGCACTATGTGTGTGTATTTGTGTATATGTGTATGTGTGTATATGTGTGTTTAAGTGTGTGTGTAAGTGTGTGTGTGTGAGTGTGTGTGTGTGTCACTGCTGTCTATGACCCGCACTACATGTGTGTGCGTGGGTGTGGATGTGAGAGAGTGGGTGTGCGAGCTTTGTGGTCGCAATTAAGGTCAGGCCTGCAATGGAAAGTCCCTGTGTGTTAGTATGCAGCGGAGTGTGTGAGTGTGCCCGTACGTACGTTTGTGTGTGTGTGTGTGTGTGTGTGTGTGTGTGTGTGCCTTGCGCTTAAGTTTGAGTGATTGAGAAGCAGTTAAGAAAACTGCAGACCTGTCGTTTGCCCTCTAACTGCCTTGTGCTTGCAGCTGTTCTGCGTGTGGGGGCAGCAGAAAATGGATTAGCAGAGCTGAAAGGCATGTGCACGGGAAAAGGACCAGACGCGCTGGTGCCGCGAGGAGAGATCACGCGTGCCCTAGAAGCGCTGAGCATAGGACTGAGCACCCGCATCAAACAGGTAGGATGCTGGCTGAAATGTGCGTGGACAAAATACAAAAGTTATCAGTGTTTCTCTCAAGTTTTTCCATCCTTTTACTTCCTTGGTTCTCACCTCTTCTTAGCCTGAAGTTTATGTTTCTGCCTTTATCCTTCTTGTCTGGGCAGTTGTGAGGACTTAGCTTGTTAGCAGTTGTGCTGTTCCTTGCAATTAATTCACCGCCATCTCACGGTGCAAACGCAATAGAACCTCGGAAGGAAAACATGGTCACCTCTGCAGTGTGTAGATGTTTTTGGACGAGTCCCTGTGCAATGTTCAGTTTAGTGACAACGTACTGAATATTCCTGAAATCGACGCACGAGCATGCGGCAAAGAACACACGGAAAAAGCTCCAATTGTATTTTCGTTGCAGGTGGAAGAGAGGGTGAACAAGGTGGATGGTTGCAGTGCCTCTGACATTCTCGCCAAGCAACGAGATGCGCAGGTAGGTTAAGAGTATTATATCCAGCTCCGAGGTTTACGCAGGTTAGCGAATGCATTATCCCAAACTTGTTTCTTAATTCGCTAACTGACGGCCACATCAGGCCTAGATTCACTAGGGGTAGTTACTTTCGTGGTGGTGTATGCGTGTGTGTGTCCTGCTTTGTCAGGATTCCATGGGTAGGGTAGTGGTAGCAATGCCTTTGAAATTAAGAGTCTCTAGCACGAATTTCTTATGTGGTGGTGCTTGTGTGTGTGAGTGTGTGTGTGTGTGTGTGTGTGTGTGTGTGTGTGTGTGTGTGTGTGTGTGCGTGCGTGTGTGTGTGTGTGTGTTTGTGTGTGTGTGTGTCCTACTATGTCAGGGTTCCATGGGTAGGGTAGTGGTAGCAATGCCTTTGAAATTAAGAGTCACTAGCAAGAATTTCGTGTGTGGTGGTGCTTGTGTGTGTGAGTGTGTGTGTGTGTCCTACTCTGTCAGGATTCCATGGGTAGGGTAGTGGTAGCAATGCCTTTGAATAAGAGTCACAAGCAAGAATTCCTTATGTGGTGGTGCTTGTTTGTGTGAATGTGTGTGTGTGTGTCCTACTCTGTCAGGGTTCCATGGGCAGGATAGTGGTGGCAGTGCCTTTGGTATTAGCCTATGGGTTGTAGACATTTTTGTTTGCCACGATATTTATGACAATACCACCAAACAGCATGTAGCTTGGTCTAGCTTCGTACGCAGCCTGGACCTCTGTTGGGGTCTGTGAGTTTGAAGGCACGTGTGCCTGTGTTTCCAACGCCATGTGTTGTGGGAGCAGCTGCGATGCATCACCTGTGTTTGCAACGCCATGTGATGCTTTACCTGTGTTTGTAACGCCATGTGTTGTGAGGAGCAGCTGTGATGCTTCACCTGTGTTTGCAACGCCATGTGTCGTGATGCTTCACCTGTGCTTGCAACGCCATGTGTTGCGATGCTTCACCTATGTTTGCAACGCCAAGTGATGCTTCACCTGTGTTTGCAACGCCATGTGATGCTTTACCTGTGTTTGTAACGCCATGTGTTGTGAGGAGCAGCTGTGATGCTTCACCTGTGTCTGCCACGCCATGTGTTTTGATGCTTAACCTGTGTTTGCGACGCCATGTGTTGTGAGCAGATGTGATGCATCACCTGTGTCTGCAACACCATGTGTTGTGATGCTTCACCTGTGTTTTTACCAAACTAGGTACTATTTACCAACTTGGCTAAACTGCATTCAAGCGCGCACACACACAACACACACACCATTCTAGTCAGGCACTCACAGTGTCGGCAAAGCAATAGAAACACGATGAAAAGAGTAGGGTTGGCCAGAACTGTGAATATACACCGTATATGGTCGTGTGTTTGGTGGTTTTCCTGCCAAAGTTACCATATATACACCGTATATAAATATGGTCCTGGCCAACCATATGAATGAGGCTTGGGCAAGTGACCCATCACTTGGTATGCACACCCCCTCCTGTACCACACAGCAGCAGGGACTCATTACACAGCAGCAGTGACTCATTACATAGCAGCAGTGACTCATTACTTGGTATGCACA
>Ga0307947_1000683_pt1 | contig 24816 bp, 26 predicted proteins | sample OrgLakmetagen232_FD_201840 | JGI IMG/M metagenome (GOLD analysis project Ga0307947, IMG submission 201840) | Saline water microbial communities from Organic Lake, Antarctica - #232 | ecosystem: Environmental > Aquatic > Non-marine Saline and Alkaline > Saline | place: Antarctica: Organic Lake...
GCTTCTTTTCTGTTGCTCGCGTATACTAGTGCTAGTGGACCTCTCAGTTCCATAGGAAAACTGTAAAGGTGGGTCTGCCATTGTGCCTTTTTAGAGCCTAACAAAGATTTAAAGTAACTCTTTTACACGATGCGTGGTTGAATGTGGTTGAACGTGATTGAATGTGATTGAAATACCTAGCACTATCATTAGAAGCTCTCAGATCCGTTGGAAAAAAACCTTCAAGGTACAATGGCATCGACCAGACAAAACATTGCGCCTTTTATAATGATTGTAACTTGATTTAAAGTACCTCTTTTACAGAAGGAATGGGTGCCTTGTTGAATGTGATTGAAATGTGATTGAACATGATTGAAATACTCCTGATTGATTTCAATCAGGATGTGATTGCTCTCGATTAAAATACCACTTCAATCAATTTCAATCACAATCAATCAAGATCAATCATTACAGGAATTTTCTGACGCTCAATGCCAGCTACACTTTGGTACTAAAATGGTGTCGGTCGGATGAAGTGGCTGTGAGTGGCTGCCTTCTGAATGCAAAAATGCACATTTTCAAGCATTTCCTCCGTTAGCCCCCTCTGGTACATTCCTCAGTAACAGAGATCAATCTTATACCCTAGTGTGTGTGTGCGTGTGCATGTGGGTGTGGGTGTGGGTGTGGGTGGGTGAATGAGTGGAAACTGTGATCACAGGATGCGAGGGGGTTGCGTAAGATTCACAGATCCCAGGCGAAGCAAAACTGAAGTTTGTCAGATCAAATCACCGTCACTGCAAAGTATAGGGCTTACTGTAAAGTCAAGACCACTGCAAAGTATACGACTGGCACATCCAGCTTATTGAACAAGACATACAGAAACTGTCAGCCAACTAACTGCTTGTCACACGATTTGTCACTGCCACTGACTGGGCGTGACAGGTCTCCCTCCGAACACACCTGGGTATAAGCGCCAGCCTCTCTAGCAAAAGTATTTTAACTTCTCTGAGCTCCTCTGTTTGTCTCATCGGGGTCTGGGAGGATGGCCTCCATGCCCCTGGAAAAGACAAGGCAGGTGGACACCGTCACGCACGCCCATACACAATGGGTTTGAAACTTAGAGTTTACAGAGGAAGCCATCAGTCAAAACGTGCGACTGCTAGGCTGAATACGCACGCCCATACACAATGGGTTTGAAACTTAGGTTCTCCCCCGTCCACTTCCTTCTGAGCTGCTTCTCCAGCTACTCAGCTACGTTACGTTTTGTCATCAGTTGGGGCATTGAGGGAACGGGCATGGAGGGCAACCACTCCTCCTCCACGTTTTGGCAGGCCAGGGGAGAGTTTGCTGCCGCTGTTGCTGCTGCGCATGCTGTTGGGATGCTGGGACTGATCAAGTCCTTGTGGAGAGGCTAGCTGTTCGTACAAAGAAGCTAGGTGCTGTTATTATGCTTTTGATTCCTTCGCAGCTTTTTCCTCCTTCTTTTGCATCACTGTTCCCGTTCCTTGTCAATATCTACACGTGCATGCTTCTGCTGCTTTCTCTTCGGAAGTACAAGGTTTACATGATGAAAGGTCTTCACTCAAGAAGTATGACTGCTCGCCTGTTCATAAAGTAAATCAAGTTCATGATTGAAAAGATGGAGTTTGTTGTTCCTGGTGCATGTAGCTAAAAAAGCAGATACTTCCTGTCTGTGAAAATAATAACGCGTACTTCCTGCGGAGAGAAACCATCTGAGGGTGCGTGCAGTGAAAGAGAACATCTTTTCCATCCTGGACATCATCAGCAGCAAACAAGTCGCAAGTAGGGGAAGAGGTGAGATTCCAAGTTGCTGTTTCAAAGCAAAAGATGTGGACACGAAGTTTGAAACGAGCCGCACTGCAAATGACATTTCAAGGAAGGTCAAGGGGCATGTATCTGGGAAGCCTATAAGGAGGATGAGTGACCAGAGCTCTTTGTGCAGGCAGTGCGCACCACTGGTAATAAGTACGCGCTTTGCTGTTGCTGTTGCTCTTGGGTGGCCTTCAGATTAAGGTGTCCAAAACTCTAAATGTCTGTCCCTGAGGTCCACGACAAACCGACTGAGATCAATAGGCTCACAGTTCAACTGTTTCTGTTTAACATGTGTGATTGTGTCGAGCCTTCCATGGTTGAAAGAATGTGGGAGGATTAGCAGTCAGGAGACTTGAAGCTCAATCACATGTCAGCTTGCAAAATATTTCTCATCGTGGAACTGTTGGATTGGGTAAGGGAGTTGTACAGACGCATTGCAGCACGAAACCAGTTGAACTGCAGGGGCTCTAGGCACACTCTCGCACAACGCACCATGAAGGAGTAGTGTCTTTGACTCCGAGAATCCTTTTCAGCACTGTCAAAAGCAGCTCTCATTACATTTTCATGGGGGAAAACAATAACCGGGAACGCTTTTGGAGCAATTCTCTTTGAGGATAAAGGCCTATTCCAGCAAAAAACTCCAGAGTATGCCAGGCTGTATTCTATCCTTTAAAAGAGGGAAGAAGGCTCTTATCTTAATTTACAATCCAGAGGGAGATCTCTCTTTTATTGCATTGTCTAGTAGTGTCAAAATACACATAAAAAGCAGGGAAATTAGGTTACGATGCAGGTGTGAGCGTGGTGCGTGCATGTATGAAGGATGATCTATCCATGGAGGAACGGGAAACAAATGGCAATAATTAACGATGCTCGATGCATCATCATTGTACTTTTTCTCCACCACCAATCTTTTTTAGCTCGCAACAAATACACATTGACTTTAATCACATGCAAACAAATTACTCGCTCGCTCGCTGGCTCGCTCGCAACTACCCCACAACAGCAAAAATGGCCTGACGTACAAAATGCTCAATGCAAACTCTACAGGTAAATTACTTTGCTCAGTATAATAGGCAAAAACCAGCAAGAAGTTCTGTCAAAGAGCTCGCTCATTTCTGACAGTGCATATCGACCCAGTAAACTAACCTAACTCGCATACATCTCTCAATTCACCCGTGCATTTATCAGAACAAGCTGTGGTTCATTTTATTTCGGAAGCAGCCCGCGTCTGGAAGGGTTGCTGTTCACAATTCAGCTTGCCGCATCCTCATTTTCATTCATTTCCATTCAATAAGTGCACACGGAAACTAAAAGCCGGTTTTTATTCCTTGTCAGCAAAAGAGATGGCAACGCAACCATCGACCATCAGCAGTAGGGAACGATACACTTGTCTATGAGGTATTGCAAGCAGTCAGCATTTTCCCTGAAGCGGGACGGTTCCCTGAGAATGATGGCAGCATGTGCATGGTAGTGCCTGCAGAATATGGACGGAGCAGGAGTGAGGGACACAAGTGAAGTGCCTGGGTTTTGCAAGAGGGAATGGTTGGGCTCTGGCTAGTGAGAGCACTAATAATCAACTTCAGCATAGATTTTTGCATTTAAGAGGGACACATGGAACAGAAACATGCAGACCAAAAGCCAGACTGGGACACACAGGAAACAGAACATTATTCTGCAGATCAAAACGAGATCAATTGATCAGTCTCAGCTTGAGGAGAAAGCTGACTGCTCAAGGATCCTTGCCGTATTAGGATCAAGAGGCAACGCGCAAAGCGGCTGGTTATTGTTTGTCCGTGGCAAAACCATTCCAAATAGTGAACAAAAAGGGTCACTCACCTTGTATCAACAGACACTTTCTCCCAGCCCAGTTCGTTCAACTGGTCACACATCTTAATCTGCTGCTCGTGCTGAAAGTGGGAGACAGGCGAGTCATCAACCACAATTCCCTCACGCACGTGCATCTGCACACACAGGAGGTGAGTACGTGCACATTCGCAACGGCGGAAAGAAGAATTGAGAGAAATGGAGAGACGCGGACAACTCGCAGACTGTGTGGCACAGCGTTTTCATTTTTGAAAGGTCAACGATACCATCCGTCAGTCTTGCATGTTCCCATGTACTTAAATTAACACAATCGATGTCCGCACTTTACACCCCTTCCCCCCAGCACCTAGACACACCTTCTACTTACACCCCACTTACACCCTTCCCCCTCCGCCCCACAGCACCTAGACCACAACTTAAACTAACACCCCACGAACCCATGAACCCCTCCATTCCACAAACACACAACTTTTACATACACCTCATATACCCATTTACCCCCCCACATTCACACCTGAGAGTCGTTGTCAAACAGAACATCCACATCTCCAGATCCTGTTGCCTGCCTGCACGGCCCCTCCCTCTCCTCGCCCTCTCCGTCTGCTTAGGGTGCAAAGAAATAGGAAAATGAGGACAGCACCCAAATCCCATCATATTGTTAAAGGTAGGATGTGCCTCGCTACCCCACCCATCAGTGTTGCAGCTGGGTTGCAGCTAGCCTGGGTTGCAGCTAGCCTGGGTTGCAGCTAGCGTTTGTTAGGCTAGAACGTAACTGGGGCCATGTTGCTGCTGGATGCCAGGCCCAGTTTGGCCCAGTCCGCAATATTAAACTACCTAACACGAGGCTGACAAGTTGATGCTAGGTGCAAACGCCCCTCGAACCAAAACCAGCCTGTCAGTGCAATGGCGCAGCTGATACCTCCGGTTTCGTACAATGGAGCATGCGTTGAAACTGCTGAGTTCAGTGCGTAACACTTGAACTCCAGTTCTTGGAGTGAAGCAATTGACATCTCTCATATCATTCTTGCTTTTTAACTGTGCAACTCTCAAGTTTCTCCATCTTTTCATTTACGCGGTCCTCACAACTGCACAACTCAACTTCTGTCGTAAAACACATTTGTTTGTAGGCGCATGAACACGAGCATGACCCTCTGAATTGCACTGTCTGAAAAGCATGCTCGTTACATTGGCATGTGCAGCCCTGTGCCCTGTGCCCTGTGCCCTGTGTTAAGTGCCCTGTATTAAATGCCCTGTATTAAGTGCCTTGCATTAAGTGGCCTGTGCCCTGTGTCAAGTGCACACCTGTGCCTGCCGCTCCTGCAACATCTTGTACCAGAACCACATGAGGCATAGACCTGTCTCCGCTCGCCACAGGGGACCCGCCCATGGGCTGAGCTGCCTGGCTCTGCACCTGCTGCTGCTGCTGCTGCTGCTGCTGCTGCGTGCTGTTGCGGCCAACAAATGCTGTGGACGCCCAGGACAGGTCAGGGCCCACCAGACGTGCCTTTGCCGCGTGTTGTCTGCGGAACAATGATGACAAATTGGCCAGGGCCAGGCCACACATGGGGCAAGGGCACGCAAATAAAACCTGGCAGCTTGGGGTAGCATTGTGTGCTTAGACTCGCAGGACCTGGTATCTCAACAAGGGCAGGAGCAGGATAGGGCCCTCAGTCATGGCTCAGGCTCACGCACTGTCAACATCACGCACTGTCAACATCACGCACTGTCAACACTACGCACTGTCAACATCACGCACTGTCAACATCACGCACTGTCAACATCACGCACTGTCAACATCACGCACTGTCAACATCACGCACTGTCAACATCACGCACTGTCAACACTACGCACTGCCAACATCACCAACATCACGCACTGTCGACATCACGCACTGTCAACATTACACCTGCCAACATCACGCACCTTCCCACCACAAAAAAGTAGATGATGACCCCAAGAATCAAAGGCCACACCAAGGGCAGGAGAAGGCACAGCAGCAGCCTCCCGCCCAGTCCTCGAAAACGCGGGCGCGGCTTCTTTGCAGAGAGCAGGGTAGAGGGGGCTTCAGACCGAGCGAGCAACGCCCCATCTGAGCCACCCTGATGGTGACCTGCGTGTAGCTGGCCACCCTCCTGGTGCAGAACGCCCCCCACTGCACCAGGGCCGCTCAAGTTTGTGGGAGCACCTGGAACACCCTCTTGCTTTTGCCCCCCTCTTCCTGCTGCCTGCTCGCCGGCTGTGCCAGTGCACTCTCGTCCTTTGCATGAACTTTTCTCGTGTAGGATAGTGTCTTGATGCATACGCCTTGAGTTGCTGTGGGTGCTCATGCTGCAACCGTGCTTGGTGTGGCCGACCACTGAGGGGTAGTCGGCAGAGATGGGCTGGGGGCAGCACTTTTCAAACCTGTGTTGGTTGCGGTGGGAAGGTGAAGGCGCCTTGACATTGAGTCAGCGGAGGCGCTGTTGGTTCGTGAACGAGTGATCAGAAACGAAGATAGAAAGAAGACTCTGTGACACAGTCGTTGCAAAGCATGTTACAGGCTTATAAAACATTATAACACTTTGCATATTGAGCATGCAACAGGATTTTGGCATTGTACGGTTAAAATGTGGCGTAGTGGCCCAAAATGGTTAACCGGATGAATGAGTGATAAGTAATTTGTACTTTACTTATGCGTGTTACATTCGCCCCACCCTCAAGTGCTTGCGTCCTCGTAAGCATATCACAACTTTACTCAACCTATTCGGTTTTTACATGATAGAGGCTTTCGATTTTAGACGGAGTCCACTTGGAGGTAATGCGGCGAAGTGTAAAGCGTGCGCAAAAACCCCATTTTTGCGAGCCTGAGGACTCGAACCGAGAACCTCGGCTTCGATGCCAAATGTAGCGTAGTGGCCAAAAATGGTTAACCGGATGAATGAGCGATAACTAAATTGTACTTTACTTATGCATGTTACATTCACAGAAACCGTGCCGATTACTTTCCTTACCCAAAGCTCACTCATAGCACCTCATAGATTGCTTACAGCTGAGTGCCATACCACCACTGCAGTTTGATCGTTTGATGGCCCACTCAAAGCCTGTTGAAGAACAACAAGGATCACGCGCCAACAAACCTGTTCTCTCTCTCCAATGCAGCTGTACAGTACGGTACCATCCTGAAAAAAGCGCAAGCGTGTATTTGTGCTTATATGTGTGCATGTGCGTATGTGTGTATGTGTGGGCGTGTGTGTCTGCGTGCGTTTGCATGTAAGTGCGTATGTGTGTGCATGTCCACAGTAAGATTGGTGTATGCATGTGTATGGGTGCGTGCCTTATTACTTATAACGTGTGTTTGTGCACATGTCCACATCTCAGTTGATGATGATTTAGCAAACAGGTTTGAACCGTGATCAAACCAACTGTAGAACGAGAGTTCACAATAACAACCAAAAAGGGTGCTCTTCAATGCACAGGCATGCTCCTGCTTCAACAAAAGACAAGGGCAAGAGTATGGTCTAGAATGCTCCGGAACAGAAGCAACAGCCTGTTTGTGTAAGTGAATTTACGCACACAGGCAGGCATTGATAGCACACGTTGTAGACAGAAGCAGTCCTGGATTCCACCTGAATGATGTCTCTTAGACTATAGGGTTTAGGGTTTAGGTTTTACACTTACGTACACTGTTACACTGACGTAGTTGAGCAAATAATCTCACAGGCCGTGCGATATTACAGCGAGTGTAGGTTTGGCCAGACCACACAAATACAAGTAATTTGGCAGGAACATCTTCAAACATGTGTGTTTTCTGCATATAAGGCAACCTTAGTGATCTGCAGTTCCATGCTTACGAGCTGCCTGAGCTGCTCATGCCTGTGTGAACTGAGACCTCAGAGCCATGATCTACGTTAGTGAGAGGCATATTTTGTCAACACACACACACGTTTGCGACGCACCTGTCATTGTACACGTTGGCAAAAAGCGCGCGGCACTTGAAGGCAGACAGCGCGGTGTAAAAGGGTAGTGCAGGGCTGCAAGTTGTTGAGAAAGGGTCATAGATTAATAGGACTGCCCTGGCGAGCTTAGCTCGATTGCTAGGCCACGAAGCTCCTCAAGGCTGTCTATACACTTGTACACGTCAACACCCTTCAACAAAAACGACCCTGAAAACTGCTGTATCAAGCACCTATCTGTAAAATAAACATCGACGAAAAACGATGATAAAAAGAGAGCGCCCTGAGATTGTTGGTCAGTCTTTTTAAGTTATGTGCACACCTCTTAGCTATTGTACATGTTTAATCAAGCGCTTGTTCTCAACGCCACATACGTGCTATGAATATTCAACATGCTTAAAACCTAAAAACACAGGGCACTCACTCGCACAGCGTGGCTAAGAGGGGCTGGCCTTTGTAGAACGAATCAGCCAGCATGAGTTGGAGACCACTTTTCGAAGCCAGAGCTGGCACCATGCTGTTAAAGCAGGAGGCAAAGACAGAGGAGGGCATCCTGTGCGTGTTGTGTGTTTGAACGAGTAAGCAAGAGAGGAGTTGGGGAGGGCATCCTAAGTGTGTCATGCGTTGGTTTCGAATGTGCTGCTTCAAGCAAGAGGCCTTTCCTCTTGCTTTTAGCATTAAGCGTACTGTGCTTTCTAACAAGCGCATTATGTTGGTTTCGAATGTGCTGCTTCAAGCAAGAGGCCTTTACTCTTGCTTGTAACATTAAGCGCAATGTGCTTCTGACATGCGCCTTAGGTTGGCTTTGAATGTGCTGCTTCAAGCAAGAGGCCTTTACTCTTGCTTTTAGCATTAAGCGTACTGTGCTTTCTGACATGCGCCTTATGTGGGACGTTGCAGGAGTGGCAGGAGGTGATGCAAGAATGGGCTTAGCATGGGAAAGCTCAGGGCGGAACGCATAATTTTGCAAAAATTGCCAGGGCTGGTGCTGACGGACCCATCGTGAATGTGTGCATGACGGACGACAGCAGACTGATTTCCCTATACTATCCCCTGCGATATGTGACTTTTCTCTTCCAGCAGGTCAGTTATTTCTCACCAAGTTGTAAGTGTCCCTTTATGCCTACTGGCCCAATGATTAATTGCTCACGCACACACATACAGTAAGTGTTAGCCAGAAGCACAATCACATACCTCCACGAGCCAAGATGGGGCGTGGCGACAGAGATGAAGCACACGGCTTCAAGAGGGACCGCCCTGCAAAGAAAAAAGAAAGAGCTTTTGGTGGGAAAAAGACTCATGGATGGCAAATAGAAAAGGTGAATAGCGGGCATTTCGACAGGATACAGTTCTGAAAAAAGGGCCTACACACACATTGGAATCGAGACGCACTTACTAAATTGCTTTGTGTCTTTTGGGCAATTATGATGACACCATTGACAGAGAAGTGATGCAGGAAGAGATGAAGGAGAAAATGAAGAAGAAAAAGAAGAGTAAAATAGCAAACTATTTCACCACAGAGGGCCGATGGAGCTTGTCACTGACTTCAACCATGTCTGCGCACAAAGCACAACATCCGTGCACCTTAGCAACACATCGTCTTGGCTGTACTCACAGCGCACGTTCACCCACGCTGTCTACACACAAACATAAAACCTGCACTGCACAAAAACACACACACACACAGCTAGACACAACGGGCACGGCTGCACAGGCTAACACGCAAACATGCATGGCTACACACTCTTCACACAGAACAGCACCTGGGGGGCAAAGCAGCCTCGTTGGCTCCAGCAATGACTGTGCCTGCAGCTGCTGCTCCTGGTGCTCGACTGTTTTGCCCAAGCACCGGTGCTGCTGCTGCTGCTCTTGCAGTCTGTTCAGGCAATGGTAATGGTGGTGCTGCTTTCTCAAGTTGTGACCGACCCGCACCACCACCAAAGTCATCAACTGCTACCCGCACATCAGCATGCGTGCGTGCACCAGGGTTTTGGAGGTGGGCTGCGTGTGTCGTGGGTGCGTGGAATGTAGCTGAGGGGCTAGCAGGCCCAGGGCTGCCACTCCGGCTGATAAGGGACTCGTTGTTGGGGGCCTGCTGTGCGTGATCTGATGGCTGTGCAAGCCAGCCTGCTGAGAACAGCAGCCCAGCAGCGTAGCGCGCTATGAGACCACCAAGAGAATATGAGACGAAACTGATCTTTGTCACTGGCCGGTCAGCAGTTTCCAGGCTGTGAACTGTGCGCACGACGTCTGCTGCAAGCCTGTTCGTGTGTGTGTGTGTGTGTGTGTGTGCGCGCGACATCTGCCACATGCCGTGCTTTTGTCTGTGCACGTGTTTGTTGTACTTCATCGGTGGGAGCATGTTTTTCTTTTAATGTGCTTTCAGCCATCTATGCTGCTTCCTTTCTTGCACAGACCACCTTTTTGCTGGTCCTCTCAAGCAAGAATAATTGGATGTTATAAGTTGTGATAAAAAGGATGTAAGTCGTCACTAAAGGTGATATGTAACTTGTAGTTACCGAACGTTACCGTACTCACCCCCCCGTAAAATGACGTTCACACTGGTTTTACACCAACACACACACACGCACACACACACACACACTCACACGCACCAATTCCAACCCACACACACAGAGACACCCCCAGACACCCCCACAAACACCCACACCCACACACATACCCCCCCACGCACACTTTGTAAAGGAGATGAACGGTCTCAATTCACTCATTCTTGTTTACACCGCTCACCTGATGCCGCACTGATCTATACCCTCGTAAGTCAGGTGACCTTTGCTATGCTCATTCACTTTCGAGTTGAGGACTTTCACAGTTGAAGTGGGGCCCCCTAGTTGGGCGTGCATCAGGCGCTCCAGCTCAGCAACACTCTGTGAGTACGCAGCATTGTCTTATTAAGTGATACAAGGAATGCAGCTGTGAGCATGGAGCTTTTTGAACTTTTTGAGGGCGTGAGGTGTGCGAGAGCAAGCTTAGATAGGAATTTAAGAGGCTGGGGCACCGTGACGGTGATTTAAGCAAACATACACCTGGGATGTTGCTTCATGGAAGGCAAGTACAACAATGCTGGCACATGATTCGTGGGGTTTGGTGGAGGTCAAGTGCATATGTTGATCACAAATTGTAGAGCAAGACAGACGAAGCTGCCGTAGCAGGGTCACTTAGCGAACTTAGCGCTGCTTCTAGAGCAACTGCTTAAATTAAAAAGCTTGCACAACGGTCTAAGCAAGTGCTATCGACTCAGCACTTAGCACACGGCTTCAACGATTCTTGCAGGACTGGTACTCTTCACTGTGTGTCAATTCGCTCAAATTAAGAATCACCTGGGGTCTTCCCCAAAGTCCGTGGTGCAGCACAAACAAATGAACAGGCACCGCAGGTTCAGCCACGGGGCTCTCCTTCACCATTTGAGAGCAGCACCTGTAAGTGCAATTGAAAGTGTGTACGAAGGGTGAGTGCTTAATTGTGTGTACGTGTGTGTGCATGTGTGTGCGTGCGTGTGTGTGTGTGTGTGCGTGTGTGTACGTGCGTGTATTTTTGCATGTGCGCGTGTGTGTATGTGCGTGTGTGAGCGTGTGTGTTTGTGTTTGCGCGTGCCTGTGCGTGCATGTGTGTACATGTGTGTATGTACGTGCGTACGTGTCTGTATAAGAGCGTGCATGTGTGTATTCTTGTGTGTGTGTGGTGTGAGTTTGTGTGTGTCTCTCTGTGTGTGTGTGTGTGTTGTGTGTGTGTGTGTGTATGTGTGTGTGTGTGTGCGAGTGTGTGTATGTGTGTGTGTTTGTGTGTGCGTGTGTGGCTGTGTGTGTGTGTGTATGTGTGTGTGTGTGTGTGTGTGTTTGTGTGTGTGTGTGTGTGTGTGTGTGTGTGGGTGTGGGTGTGTACGTGTGTGGTTGTATGAGTGCGTGAGTGTATATGCAATACCTGTGCTAAGCAGCTTGCCGGAACAAGGTAATGCAAATGGTTTACCTAGATAAATTTGACATTTTTAAAATTCAACATGGGCCGCTTGCCTAAGGTGTGTGTGTCATTTAGTCACTAAGCACTAAGAGACCTCCCTTTTGGCTTTTTGACCATTACACAACTCCCTGTGTGTCAGGGTTACGCTGTGAAGAAGAGGGGAAAGGATGAGACTGGACCAGCTCTTGAAACCGTTCATTCTGAGCACGCCAGTGAGCAGCAGCCACAGCCGCATTCACAGCAATCTGTACAACCTGCTGAAGACAAGCAGCCTATACCAGATAAATCTGATGATGGAGATGCCGGCCCCGAGACACGAGGGCAGGTGTTGCAGCGGCACAAGAGAGTGAGTGTAACACGCACGCACGTGCACACACGCACAAACACACACAGGCGCACACAGGCACACATACACACACATGCGCACGTGCACGTGCACACACACACACACACACACACACACACACACTCACACACACACACACACACACACACACACACACACACACACACACACACACGCACACACACACAAGCACACACACACGCAAACGCGCAAACACATACACACGTGCATACACACGCATACACACAAAAGCGCGCAAACACACACACACACACACACACACACACACACACACACACACACATAAGAACACACACATACACACACATGGCATACCAAAAAACAATAGCATTGTTTCTACTGCTGATCCTCATATCCACAGGAACTTCTGGCTTTCAAGAAGAATCTACAAAGGATGGGCAAAAAAAGCAAGGTACTTTCACCACCTTCCTTGAAGCTCTTTCAGACCAGCCATTACCACTTTTGAGAAGGTTTTGCACGTTAAGAGTTTAATTACTTCTATTCAATGTGCACGACCAATCTCATGTACACATTCACGCACACATATCCACACACGTACACACACGCACATCCCCACGCTCACACACGTGTGTGTGCACATTTTGCAGGATGAGCTGGCAGCATTGAACAGCGAAATTGAGAATCGCCACAAGCAGGAGCTGCAAGACGTGGAGCAGCGTGAAAAGCAAGAAGAGGAGGGAGCCTCGCAGGTGCGCATGCGGATCGTCCTGATTCCCATCCACTCGCACTGTTTCCATAAAATGGGCCGTCAAAATGGAGCTTAAAATGCAGTGAACAAAAGGAAGGGCCACCAACATACATCATGAAAATGCCTCGAAACCATGGGTGCAATTGCGGCCGTGTCCGTCTTAACAGAGTGGTTCACCTAGCATCAGCCACTTCCAAGGATTAGGGCAACAACTCTGGTGAAATTAAATGTCAGAAGCGTGCTTGAAAAATTGTGGCAGCCTGGAAGATCAGTGCTGATGATGGAATTTAATGAAGCTGGACGATGCATGATATACGTGCACACACACACACACACACACACACACACACACACACACACGCATGCGCACACAGACGCTGTCTGGTCTGAAGATAGGGGATGATGCAGAAGCACCTTCAAGCTCAGGGCAGCCAGCGGGGGATCAGAAAGAGGGAGGGGGTGGCAAGGCCACAAAGGCCATGAAGCGGAGGGAGAAGGCACAGCGCGAGGAGGTGTGTCTGTGTGTCTGTGCGTTACAGGTTGTATATTCAAGGCTTGTAAACCTACGTATTTGTTCTTTTCATTAAAATTTTGATCTGGATATTCCAGGTCCGTAGTCCAGCTTTTTTTGCACTGAAGTGTGCATGTTTACTCAAAGGTTTGACAGCAGTTGTCTGTTGTACTTAAGAAAGGGTTGTTTCATTAGACACTGCATTTCTTCAGGTTCTGGAGAATGCAGGAAATATGGGCACGTTGGTTGGTTTAGAAATGACCGTCGACACCTGATTTCCCACAATGGTGTCTTTGAAAATTCACTGTTGTCAAGGCAGGGGCCTGTGTGCTCATATCTGTGACTCTGCCCTTTCATACTGACTAATGATGTTTGGTATCAATTATAAAATACGAACTGACTGAATTATAATGTTTGGTATCAATTTTTAAATACGAAGCACGTATGTCAACTGAGGAGGCCTCAGTCGAAGCGATCTTGCGACACTTTCTTTCACCAAAACTTGACGGGCCAAGCCTGCTTGTCTGTGTGACTGCCTGGACTGTCTGTGTGCCTGTCTGTGTGACTGGACTGTGTGACTGTCTGTGTAACTGGACTGTCTGTGTGACTGCCTGGACGCGAAGCGGGAATTGTGGAGGAAGGTGCTGCTGCAGATCCTAGCTTTGAGCTATGTGTACCATAGTGCTGCCCTAATATGTGTACATCAACACACACACACACGACATGTACAGCATATTCGTGTATATATATACATGTTGTGTCATCAACGTGTGAATCTGGCTGAGGTGCAGAGGCCAACATTTGCCTTGTTTGGCGTGCTGTCCATGTCTGCGTGCAGCATAGCTTTTACACACAAATGTCAGCATGTGACCTGAACTACCTCATTTGTGCGGCAGGCAGAACGTGAGGCACGTATTGCAGAGGAAGCTGCTGCTGCAGGCCCCAGTGCACGTGTGGTGGAGGAGGAGGCTCTCTCTAAATTGTTAGCCCCCTTGGGGTTATGTATGAGGGAGATTAAGGTACGTGGTACATGCATGTGTGTCTGCACGCACGTACAAGAAGAGAAATTTTATGATGAGAAACATTTGTTGTACCTTCGTGCCAGTATGCTCCTGCACTTCCCCTTTAAAATGGAATGTCACAGAGCTACTTTAGGCAAGCAAGGCCACAACGTCAAACAGAAAGGAAACAAAAAACGCTGGCTTGTGACCCAATACATCCTCCGGGGTTCCTGGAGGATGCCTCTGGATTATTGGCTTGCTTTACAGCAGAACAAAGCTTCTGCAAGTTTTACCCACAGATTCACATGGAATAAATGTCATCTTCCCAGGCCGACGGTCACTGCTTGTACCGCTCACTAGAGGACCAGCTGCAGCTTGCGTTAGAGCAGGGCGACACAAGCAGCAGCAGTGGAGTGGCTGCAGATCCTCTGGTAGCTTCAGGTGCTATGCCAAAATTCCAGCAATTACGAGAAGCTGCAGCGGCCCACATACGAGCCCATCCTGACGAGTTCTTGCCCTACATTCTAGAGGTGAGCGTAGATTGTGTGCCAATGTGTGTCTGTGTGTGTATGGTTGTGTGTGAGTATGTGCAAAATGTTCCAGTACATCTTGCTTCAAGGACACTTCCCGTGTTGAATCACAAGAGATTGTCCCAGGATTACCAAATCTTTCACCAATTAATAGCCAAGCCACAGAGGTTTTGCATAGCATGCTTGGCGTAAATTCCAGCACTAATCCTGGAATAGTTAGAATTTCAGAATAGTGTGCAAAAACGCACAGACATGGTCACACAACAATTTCGCTAATCACCGACAAGTTTTCATTTTCACGCTCATTCGGCAGGACGACGAGGAGGGAGGAGGAGATAGGGGGGGCTCACCATTAGAGCACTACTGCCACCAACTTGAGAGCACAGCCTCGTGGGGGGGCCAGTTAGAGCTGAGTGTACTAGCACAGGTAAAGGGCGTCACAACTTGCTTACTATTGTCAGCTGCATATTAATTGTGTGACTTGAGGGCACAGTTTAAGGGGAAGCCAGCAGAGCTAAGCGTACATGTACAGGTAGGCATGAAAGCAGCTATTTTGTATCAAACCGACTGTGTTTTGTATCAAACTGACTGTGTACCATTGCCGTTCAAGCTGCTCAAGTTCATGTCGCTTACCCTTCATCAAACCGGGGGGTGGGCGTTAGGTGATGCAGATCCGAACAACATCTTGTCTTATCCAGCGGACAGCGATCATTTTCTGCGTTTCCTTCCTGCTCTCTTCTAAATTGGATACCACTGTCTCTGTTTGGAGAGAACTAGTCCTTTAATTAAAACAGGATAAAGCAGCACAGCTTTTTAAGTAGTGGAGTTCCCCCTCTGAAAAGTGCCAATGCTTTGTTTCCAGGTGCTCAAGCGCCAAATCCATGTCTACACGGCAAGTTTGCCCACTGTTACGCTGGGAGATGAGTTCAAAGGCCATGCCCCACCCTTGCAGGTATGCATGAAGATGTATGAAGCTTGAATTCTAGTATATCCTTGACGGTTGGCACCTTAACTTGAGTGGCGTGTGCCATAATGTTCCTTCCACACAAGCCAGGTAGTGAACAAAGCAATCAATTTAGACTGCACCATTTCGACGTGATCCTGATCAGGCCAAAGCTACTAACAGCACTCGCAATACAGCAAGGACCAATTCTCCCATACTGGTGCTTACTTAGATTAAAGTAGGCGTTCCCTTCCTGCCTTGTGTCTTGTGTGCATGCTTGGCAAAGCTTGTGACGCTTACCTTTCTGTTTCCCTCTATAAACGCCACTGACAATGCATGTGCATGAAGCATAAATGCTTGCTCTCATACGTTCGGTTTATTTTGGGGGGGGATGCCTGGACTTGCTAGCTTATGACACCAGTGCTTCGAATCAGGTTTTTTTCTCATTGTTATGTGCAGGGGAATCCGATTGAGTTCTTCCAGCCAGCTGCTAGACAGCTACATCACAAAGTTATATTCCATAATTTTCTCAATTGTTTGCCCTGCTGGACCTTTGCAGACAAACTGACTAAGGTCTACTATTTATAGCTGCAGCACTGCAGCACACTTTTTTAATGCGCGCACATGAGGTTATAGGTTTACGGTAAAGGTTCAATCCCTTCAGCATTGCTAGAGCACACAATTGCATTCCGACTATGTGTTGCTGTGATGATTATGGTGACATGTTGTGCTCATAAAGCGTTGCCCGGAAAAAATATTGGCAGGTTTCAGAGCTCTGACAGGCTTGTACCAACCAATCCAATTGCAGGCTTTACGCTCATACATATATGCAAGCCAGTTGGCACAAACCTGCCTTTTTGGCCTACAGTACAGAAACATTAGATTTAGCAGGATTGCAAGTAGAGCAAATGATATGATCTTCGCTCCTGCTCGTGCTCACTACAGGCAGCAGGTAGAAGTTGCTGCTCTCTCACAGCGCAGGGCCATGAATTTACCCTTAGCAAAAACAGACGGTGCTCTTGCTTTGCAAACCTTTCATGCAGGTTTGCTACTTGCGCCACGCATTTGGCCTTGGAGAACACTACAACAGCTTAGGTCCCATCTCTTCAAAAGAGGAGGCCACACTTGAAGGCCAATAGTCAAGCATAGAGCGAGGAACATGACGTTTGTTTCAACCTGTTAACAACAGTCGTGCGAGCAAACACAATGAGCGTGGTAGTCGTCACAGTTAGCCATCAGACACCTGAGTCTGATCAAATTACTAGTTGTATAGCAGGGGACCCTTCAGGTAGTAAGCAGGCGTTAAGCGGCGGGGTCTCCGACTCAAAAAGCGAAAAGTAAGCATACTCTGGGTTGCTGTGTGTGTTCTGCCAGCCGTATAAATAGCGTCTCCATACTCGTGTGGCTTCCACAAAGCTCAGAAGTTCTTGCTCGTGAGCTGGGTATCCTCGTTAGCCTCGCCATCCTCTTTACCCTTGATAGCCTCGTTCAATTTTTTGAGTGGTAAGCTATCACACAGTTCATTCCATTGTTGTCTGCATGAGGACTGCACCTACTCCTATTCCAGAAGCGTCTGTAAGCAGGTAAGTGGGTGCTCTCAGATCTGGCGCTACGAGGATGGGGGCAGTACTAAGCCTACGTTTTATCTTTTAGAAAGCTCTTTGCTCAGCCCCGCGCTCATCAGTGGTCAAAGGTGCTGCTATGGTCTATAAATGTTAGACGAAGCGCCGATAATAATTAGCCAGTCCCACATAGCTGCGATGTCGTGCATGGTGCGCAGCTGTGGCCAGTTCTTAATGGCTTCTTATTTTTGGGGATCAGTGATTCCGCCCTTTGAAACTACATGTCATAAGAACTCTACTTCTTGTCTGGCAAAGGTGCATTGAATTTTATTTGCAAAGAGCTTATGCCTGCGCAAGCTCAAACACTCAAGCTCAAACACCTGACGCACATGTTTTTTGTGCTCTTCTACGGGTACGAGAGTAAATCAAAATATCATCTAGGTAAGTAGACTATCAAAAACTTGTCAAGGAAGGGCCGGAAAACGTCATTCACCAATCTTAGGAAAGTGGCTGGGGCATTGCAAAGCCCGAAGGGCATCGACTCACTGCAAATTCGGATTGCCCATAACATGTCCGAATGGCTGTCTTAGTGTGCCATCCTCCTTGATCCTGATTTGGTGATACCCACTAGCCAGATCTATTTTTGTGAAGTATTTTGCTTCTGTGAGCCTGTCTAGCATCTCACCTACTCTAGGGAGTGGGTACCTGTTTATATTAGTTACCTGTTGAGCATTCTATATCCACGCACATGTGGAGTTCTCCCGTTTTCGTTTTCACAGACGAAAGCCCTTTTGGCTGAGTTACTCTATCTGCTTGCTCAGCTCTTCAAGTTCTGTGGGAGACAAATGATAGATGCTTCGATGCGGTGATGGATGACCAGGTTCTAGATCAATTTCATGGTCCACTGCTCGCTTAGGTGGGAGCCCATAAAGTAACCCTCCTAGTACATCAAGAGATTTGTTCACCACGGGCTGCATTTCGGTTGGGATCTCCTCTTCATCTCCTTTCTCTTTTACTGTGCATAAATACATAAGGTCTCCTCTTTTTGCGGCCTGTTTCAGCCCTGTAAATGAGAGGATCATATGGCGCGCAAAAGGCTCAATAGCCTCCGCTTCTTGGGGTCTTTGTATGTTCCTATATGTGTGTGCGCTGAGGGTGAGAGCGCTAGATTCGCTGAGGCCATTTGCTAATAATTTGATGCTAGCAGGGGTGACTTTGGCACAACTAATCACGCCACTTTTATCTAAAAGTCCCTTAGATAAGATAGATAGGAGCCCTACATCTGGGCATCTTCCCGTAAAGGTAGTATTCGGTGGGGCTCTGGCTAGTGTGAGCACTAGTTAAGAGCCTTTCCTTAATGCACGCTGGTGACTTCCAGTGTAGACTTTTACTTTTTTTATCCCCATGCACGTCCGTGACTTTATTACAATGCGCACTATACAGGGATTTTAAAATCAAGCACACCATGATGCTCCTGAATTTCTGCTGATAAAGGCAGTGATGGTTTGATCTGCTGGGATGCAAGCTGGGTGTGGAATGTAGGAAATGACATCAAAACCAGGCAAAACAGACATATTCCTGGGGGTCGAAATCATGGGGTGAAATGCGTGCTACACGTCCATTGCGTCTTTGCGGGACATTCTGAACATCGTGCTGTGTGTGCTGTAAATCAAGGATGCCATCAATATACACACATGTGTGTGTACACACACACACACGTCAAATGGCACACAACCGACGCTTTGTGAGTGCTCTTGGTGGAAAAAATCGTAACCTTAAGCGGTCCCCTTCTGGCTCTCACATGTTGTAGTGAGTCTTCCGTACAGTCAGCCATTCTCCACTTTCTGAGCCGTGCGATCTTGAGCAGCCTGCAATTCTTTCTTGCACTCTTTACTGGCTCTTCAATCCCTTCCACAAAATCATAAGCACGGGCACCATACTAGCTAGGTAAACTCACTCGCGCTGTGTGAAAGGGTTCATGCCATAATTTAGAAGAAAGGGAGCAATCTCAATATTTGATTATGGCAAACTTTGCACACACCAAGTGCTCATCCTAATCCGTCTGATCTAATTGCACATTCGCTCACGATATTTCTTCCAGAGTACAGATTGTTCTCTGTCTGGCCTGTATGGTTGTTAACTTCCTTCCAACACAGGATGCTGTACTGCGGACCTCACCTTTTCCTGACAGCACTGAAACAGGCATGCCGTGCAATCTCAGGATCCAATCTCGGACGAGCCTTGCAAATACGCCCTGTGCATGTTGTAAAAAGTACGGCTTACGTGGCTGGTAAGGGCCCTCAACACCGTGCGGTTTAAAAAGCAGGCTTTACAGGGCTTTAAAAACTAAATTCAAGGACACCCTGTTGCTCCTGAATTTCTGATTCAGGTGATGGTGGTCTGATCTGCTGGGGTGCAAGCTGTGTGTAAAATTTGCAAAATGGTGACAAAGACATAAAAGCAACAGACTACTATTGGAGGGGGGTCACCATGGTGGATACTTTGGAGTGGCAGGGGGCAAATGGGGGAGACAAACGGGAGCGCCTCTACGGCATCGCCAGCCATCAGTAGTTCCACATTCTTCAGACAGCACCGACTCAAGGATTTCTCAACACTCTTCAACGTGTCATCGACCTCATCGAGGTCAAGCACTGTGAGGAAACTTGACCTCAAAACCAGCTGAGCGCCATACAGGAACAGCGCAAAGGCCTCTGCACCATCCACCCTTCCAGGAGTCTCCGTTACCCTCCACACTTTTGGGGGTGGGTGGCACCATCTACAACAATCACACACTGGAGCCTTTTTCAGGAGCTGGGTCTTGACTCTCAAAGAGCTAAGATACTTGCTTCCGCTTCACTTACATTCTGTCAACCACGCTGCAATACTTGTCCATGCCAGACGCGTACTTTCCAGTGCTATTATCAAATCTTGTCAGGAGCCGGTTTTAGGTCAAGCCTGCAACACTCCTGATCCCCACTGATCTTTTTATTCTTTCGGTGGAGGAGTTTTAGGGTGCCCGGTGCCTAATTGGCTCCTTTACCTTAATAAATGTGGAGAGTGATTTTTTTTCCACTGTTTAGTTTACCTTTTTTCTTTTTTCCATTGTGAGCGATAGAGATGCCCGTTATAAAGGCATCTTCATGACAGCTCTCCTTGACATCTTGGGAACTCAACGACGCTTTTCAACCGCCTACCACCCGCAAACGGATTGGCCAGACTGAAGTAAGATTGCGTCCGAATTGATGAAGTGACGTGTGAGTAGTTGCCCCTTTACTGCATGGTTGGAGCATGATTGGACATTCGCCCAGATAACCCCCTCTAATAATATCTATGATATTATGAGTAATTGACCATTTCATGAGTATTGCAAATCCTCGGGCAATATGCAGGAACGGTACTTTGGCGACACACTGACGGAAGCAGCAAAGCATGGAGGCTGCTCTGCTTCACACACACCAAACAAGCTCACCACCCGACGCCTTCACTTGTTGTTCTTCACGCTTGTTATTACATTGGTATCAAAGGACGGTCCAGGGCGTGCCTCATTCTGTGAGGTCCCCGGTTCTAACCCTTGCGCACGCAGTTTTTGGTCGTTGTCGTCCCCAAGTGCAATCAAGGACATTCAGGTAAAATTTAAGGGATTTTGGGAGGTGTGAAATGTCAACGAGCGGGGACGCTCGCCACAAGAGGGTGGTACAAATGTAACAATTCATATAGGAATACAATTTTGAATTTAACATCTTGAGTATGCCTTTTACAACGCGCTGCTACATACATACTTTATGCAAAGTGAGAGGGCGCACTATAACGCACCGCGGACTATAACACACTGAGCGAGCAAGGTTGCTTGCATAATGTTGGGTTCACTTGCAGATGAGTGGGCAGGAATAGGGCATTAACAACAACAAGAATCGGAGCCGGTAGGCAACTAGGCGGTTACCAGCAAGCAATTCAGGTCTTTGCCTTACCTAGTAAGCACATCTCTTAGACAAACATGCTTTATCAGTGTGGCTTACTAGTAGTAATCGAGGCTTACTGGTTCAGTTAGCGCAAATGAATGTCAATTCCTGGCCTTCTCTCAGAGGGGGTTGACTGAGGAAATGCCTGAAAATGTGCATTTTTGCACTTTGAATCCAGCCATTCACTGCCCACTCAGCCAACTGAAACCATCCTGGCTTTAATTGAAAGCTGATATTGTAAGCTGCGCGAGGATGTGCTTAAATCCATGTAAGTCACAGTACTAGTGTGCGCAAATTGACGGGGGTCAAAGCTCACCTTGACTGCCCAAACCCTAATTTGGTGCCTTTCTATGGGAAAACAGCACATGTTGAGCCACATCACCACGCACTTCATCTTTTCACCTGATTTTTTTTTGCATTCATATTTGTTTATTACAACAACTCCATACCAAACGAAAGTATGCCATTTGGTGGAGTGGGTGATCTGCTGTGAAGATTTTGTGGTGAAAGGTGGGGTCCACGCCGCGGAAAATCAGACACGTGCGCCGTAAGTTGCTATGTTCAAGCTCAGGTGCTGTCAAAAGTTTAGAGCAAGGACTACCTCTGGGTGCTAAGCTTAAACATAGCAAACTTTGGCGCCCATGCTCAATCCACACTTTAAAAACACCCTTTTTTTTGGCTCAGTCAGGCCCCTCTGGCCTTCTCTGCCTACTAGAAAGTGAACAGTAGTAATATTTGAAAAGAAGGTTGTCTGTAGTTCGGAGACTTGCAAGGTACCCGTAATGTCGATTCAACTTAAAAGGGTTCTAAGGGACCAATATTCGAGCATTAAGTAGTAGACAACTAAAGAAAAGTGTTTAGGACTTAAAAAAGACACTGGTATTATTTTATTTGTGAATGCCTTTCGCCTTGATACACAGCACGAGCGCACCCGAAAGCGCGGTGCTCGTTGGAACCAACTGCAAACTCATTTACTTGGGTAACAGAGCGATGTTGTTGGAGCGGCATTGCGAGGTACAACTGCATGATGAACACAGTAAACAAAAAAGGCTATGGACGCTGCTCACAGCACCTGTAAATGGGTGGGAGCAAATCAAATGAGAGAATATATATTGCTCTATGGCAGGAAAATTTTGCTCTATGGCCGACCGATTAATGTAAGAAATTTGTCGGGCAGTAAATTTTGCTCTATGGCCGACCGATCAATGTAAGAAATTTGTCGGGCAGTAAATTATAAGCCAGACGAAACGAAATCCCACACGGCCATTATATACTTGGTAATCATGCATGGGTTTTTATAATCTTTATTTTCGGTTTGGAGGGAGAGAAGGGGGGAATTGGACTTCGGGCTATTACCTCCTCAATTTTACCTACCTACCCTTTCTCCCAACTGATGTGATTTTGTTTTGGTTGTATATACGCGTGTTCCATACTCAAATGGCACATTTCCGTTATTTCAGTTTTGGAAAACTCCTTTTTCCCTCTTTGCAACACCCATGCATATTAATTTCGCCACATAAGAACAACACGATTTGCTTCCTCGCTTTCTCGGAGTAGTCCGGCCTCTTGGTTCTTCTTCTTTATCACGCAGTCATAAATGTCGTCAAACAAGCGGATGGATCTGAGCCGCCTAGAGGTGGGTCAATTGCTGTTTAGGAACTGAAAGGCTTCGGAGGTGACAAGATTTTGCGTCCCATCACACCCATGTCCCTGCTCACACACATGTCCCTGCCACTCGCAGACGGCCTCATTGATCAAGTACTGCAGGATGTACCGCCTCCCAGAAGTTAGGAACAGAGCTGACCTCATTCACCAGATGGACAGGCACTTAGGCAGCCAGCAGGTGCGTTCACCCCCCTGTCAGTTGTACTCATGCTCCTACTCAGCTCACAGAATGCATGTGGCAGACCCTCCAAGCTTGTGAGTGTGTAGAGTGGGCACTTGTATGAATGAAGAGAGAGAGCCTCCGCTTGCCTTCCGTCATCACGGGCACAATCTTCATTTCCTATGGCAATGACAAGTCTCTAGGCTTAGGGAATCGTCTGAGAGCTACTCTCTCTCTCTTTCTCTCTCTCTCTCCCCCTCTTTGTGTGTCACACACGCTCTCTTGGAGGTGGTGACGGACGTTGAGCTGTGCAGGCTCCCTTCCTCACACAAGCTGACTAGCATGAGAGGCCCATAACAGAGCAGAGCCTGTTGAGATGTGTGGACTGAGCATGTAAGCTTTTGCAATCCTGAAGGCCACCCGACCAATCCGTCCCCTGTCCCTCTCACCCACACTGGCATGCCACGCTGTTCTTCCAGCAGCTACATCTACCCTGATACTGATGGTTCACCTGTGTATTACACAGTTGTCAAGTGCCTTAAGAAGGCAGTCATGGGTCCCCAAGTTAGGGCTCCGCACCCAGCAAACACTGCTCACATACAGCTACTCACACACATGCACAGAAATTTTGCTCGTTTTCTGCACACAGTTTATGCTAAATGAGGAGGACGTGCTGATGAGGTTTATAAAGATGGTTAAGGCTGATGGGGTGCGAAGAAAACAAGCGACGACTTCTATGGGAGGACGGGGGGCAGGAAAGAAGTATTAGTGCTACCGAGACCTAGGTCCTGCTCCTCTCTTTTTGTGCCGTCCTTCTGTCGCTTTCTTTCCCACTTGAACTAAGTAGGCAGTATAGGCTGTACTGTATGAAAACAAATACTTTAGATTTCCGCTCGCTTCACATCAGAGTACGAATTATATTCATCATGTAGGTGGTTTGTGGTAGTTCTGTAGGATATTCCGGGTATAGGTCAGGCCCTTATTAGCCAACTTTGTAGAGAATAATAAGAACTTGCCTTCATTTTTTTATGCGTGGGTTGGATAAGCTAGAAGTTAGTGCTATAGAAATGGCTAGCAGCATACAAGGACAGACCATTCTAGACTGTTAGGCTTGTTAGTATCTTGTTGGCCCATCTTTTCTCGATAGGTAATCTTGATATTTTAGGTGATTAATGTCGTCTTTTTGCATGCTGCTACTAACTACTACAATCAACCATTCTTTTAATTCGCAGCGCTGCCGTTGCTGCTTTAATGAATTGTACACCTGATGTCTGTACACCGTGTAATACATAGTTCTTCTGCAATTTGTGCTTGCATGATGTAAGCACTTCCGGTAATGAGAAGGGAACGACAATGTTGTATTTCATTACCAATGTTGTATTTCATTACCAGTTGTGGGTTAAATTATACAGCATCCCACTGTCAGACGAAAGGGTTACAAGGGTTACAAGGATGGCCTACAGCCCGAGACTCTGGCTGATGGCAATTGGCTGGTGAAACAAAATCAACCTGTGTCGAAATTTGAAACTAAATCTGATACAAACTTGAGGAGTCTGTACGAGTCTTGATTCAGGAATGCATTGATGAGTCTTAAACATTCCTTCAAAAAGGTCTTTGTATCTCATGCGCAGCTCGCACACTTCAGCACACTTGCAGAAGAAAGGTAAGGGGGTAAGGGGTAAGGGTTACACAGCTATATCCGCCAGCGAGGGCAGTTGAGCTATAGCAAAAAAAGGGCAGCTTCAAGAAGAGAAAGAGGCCAGACTGAACAAGACACCAGAAAAAGAAGCTAGAGGGAACATGAAACTGATGTAAGTAGAAGAGAAAAATGAATAGAGAAAGAGAACGTTTGTTTTGAAGAA
>Ga0307947_1000686_pt1 | contig 24788 bp, 28 predicted proteins | sample OrgLakmetagen232_FD_201840 | JGI IMG/M metagenome (GOLD analysis project Ga0307947, IMG submission 201840) | Saline water microbial communities from Organic Lake, Antarctica - #232 | ecosystem: Environmental > Aquatic > Non-marine Saline and Alkaline > Saline | place: Antarctica: Organic Lake...
TGGTGTTCAGCCAATAAAGCTTGTCTCCACCGCGAAAACAACAAACAACTGCAGGGGGGGGGGGGTTCTTCGGAGTGGCAGGGGGCAACTGAGGGAGACTGGAAGCACCCCCAGCAGCACCTCCAGCCACCAGTAGAGCCACCAACCCCAGACAGCACCGACCCAAAGACCTCAGCAAACCTCGGCGTGGCATCCACCTCATCGAGATCAAGTACTGTGAGGACACCAGACCTCAGAACCAGCTGAACGCCGCAAAGGAACAGCACAAAGACCTTTGCAACATTCTCCAAGGAGCCTCCGTTACTCTCCACATCATCCTTTTGGGTGTGGGCGGCACCATCTACAACACTCACACTCTGAAGCCTTTCAAGGAACTGGTCTTGATTCTCAAAGAGTTAAGAAGCTTGCCTCCAAGCTCTATGTGCACTCTGTGAACTTCGCTGCTAAACTTGTCCATACCAGACGTGCCCTTTCCAGTACTGTTATCAACTCTCATTAGGAGCCACTGGCGCCCACTGGCAGTTTCAGCCATGCCAAGCTTGCAACCCTCTTAATCCCCATTTGATTTTTCCTTTTGGAGCTTCTATGGTACTCGGTACCAAAGTGGCTCCTTTTCCTTAATTAATGTGGGGAGTGGCTTTCACTGCCTGCGTAATTTTTCCTTTTTCTTGTTATTGTTCCGGCTCAAGAAAGTAAACACATCGTGAGCTCCTGTTGGGGAAAGCAAAGGTGCATAATTCCTGCGGAGAGAAATTACGTTGGGATTGACGCAGTGGATAAGGACATGCTGCTCATCTTGGATATCATCAGTATCACACAGGTCACAGGTCACAGGTGGGGGAGTTACTTAGATTCCATGTCGCTGTCTCAAAACCTAGGGTGTAGACACGAAGTCTGAAACAAGCTGCTGTACTGCAAATGACATCACGAGGCAGGTTGAGAAACATGTATTTGGGAAGGATGTAAGGTGAATGAGTGACCAGCCAGAGCCCTTTATTTTGGTAGGAAGAGCACACCATCGGTGGCTACTAGAGCGTTTGCTGTTGTGTTCTCTCGGATGCGTTTCAGAAGGTCCCCAGTACTACAAATGTCTTTCCTGAGGTTTACGACAAAACGGCTGAGATCAATGGGTTCACAGTTTTGCAGCTTCTGTTTGAAGATATATGATTGTGTCAGACCGTCCATGGCAGAAAGGATATGGGCTGACCAGCAATCATAGGACCGTGTACTCAGCTGCATGTCAGCATGTAAGACTAATTCATTGTATAGCTGTTGGATTTAGTCAAAGAATTGTACAGCCGCATTGCCGCGCAAAACCAATTGAACTCTAGGGGTTCTTCCAATCCGCACTCTCGCATGACACACCATGAAGGCGTGGTGTCTCTGACTCCCAACATCCTTTTCAACACTGCCACAGCCACTTCTGTAAGGGACTGTCCATCTCTTTGCCTTGTTGCAAGTAAGGAGTGGCCCAAACCTGACTCGCATACATACCAGCAGGAATAGCGTATGTCTTGAGAAGCCATATGTACGCGTGTAGCCTGTTAGCACGGTCATGCTTCTGAACAAACTCTTTGACTTTGAACGTGCCTGCCATGAATGGGCGAAGTGCTGCGTCAGCCGCGGTATTTAGATTGATCTGCTTGTTGCACACCATGCCCAAATATTTGAACGAGACTGTGCAGGGGAGCAGTACATACACCATCAAAGTACAGAGGGGGAAGAAGGACATCCGTTTCTCAACCCTGCCAGATTGACATCTAGCTAGCTGCCTGTTAGTAGTACTTTAAAAGCGAATGCTTCTTAACTCGGCTTTTTTACATCTTAGCTAGGCAAGGATGCTGGTTCGGAGCGAGCTCATCTAGTAGCAGGGCCCACAGCAAGGTCTTAGTGATGAACCAAGCCATCTTTGAACATCTTCCAGACCCCCTCATTGTGCATGTGCTGCTCCTCACACATGAGTGATGGTGATAGTAATTGCCTCATTCATTTTTGGCCTCCAAGTCCTGTTTCGTGGTGTGTGCTTGGATGACAGAGGTTTCATTCATGTTGATGCTTGCCTGAGCGCAGTACCTTAACACGCATTCCCTGTGAAAATGTTAAGAACAAAAATCAGTACATCTTGGCTGCAAGGTGCTGTTATTTCCAAGGCAGACATAAAGTCAAGTGCACTGTTTCAATTGAACGAGTCCTTAATTGTTTGTGCTTTGCTGTGTGAGTTGACAAACAATTGGAAGTGCCTGTTGATTTGCTTAATATCTGACTTCAATTCGCTCTTTATACCCGTTTTTTACAGTCTTAGCCTGTCATAGCAAATCACTGTCACTGCAAAGTATAACCAAATCACACGAATCGTCACAGCCAACAAGCAATTGGGCGTGACAAGCCAGGTAATAAGTGCTGGTTAAGAGTTCATCTAGCAGCAGGGCCCGCAGCAAAAGAGTGATGAACCAGACCATGTTTGATGTTCCAGACCCTCTCGTTGCTTGTGCATGTGCTGCTCCTCACACATGAGTTGTTTATGTATTAGAAGATTTGCCTCCTCATTTTTGGTATCCTAAGTGTGACAGATCCATGTTTTTTATGTGCCCAACTCCAGATGATTCCCCCTCTTTAATTTATTGCGGTCGGTTGGTCCTGGCAGATGCTTAATTGTTTACTATTTATATTCAGTGCTACAATGTGCCTTTTTTCCCTTTCCGTTTTTTTTTTGTAGGCGCTACAAGTTTGGTGCTACGACAACAATTATCCCAGTTTTTTACACGTTTTACATACGCACCCTTGCAGTCATATTTTCTGACTGATGGCATTATCTGTAACCTTTCGTTATCTCTGCGGTATCTGCTTGAAGATCTTCTCGCCTCACTCTTCAGGTCCCACGCATGTCACTGGAAGAACCTCCAAGCACGCTACTCTTTTACAAACATCAAAACATTCAGCACCGGCAACGGCAATGCTTACACGTCATTCAGAAAAGGAATATCCAAAGACAGTTCCCACTTTCTTGTATCAAACAGTGAAATACTAGTTCCAGCAAGCAAAGAAGGCGTTTTACATCATTCTAAGATCTTTCTAGCACTTGGAATACATCATCACTGTACGCTTACAAAAACATTATGCCCAAGGAAAAATGCGGCAGTAGTAAACATGGACAAGCACGCGTACATTTGCAGGCCACAAGAACCCTCCCTCATCCAACAAGGACAACCGCCTCAGAGAAGGATATGTCCATCTCTTCCTGTCCATTTATGAATCTGGACAGACCCTCGTCGAGAGAAATAAATAAAACGCAGGCAGGGGTTGTCGTTCCCCACCGCCATAAAGAGGCAACTTTGGGCACAGTGCCACAAAAGCAAAGAAGCCGGAACAAAGTTTTTAATCAAATTCCAAAAGGGGAAAAAAAAGCTTTCATGCTCCTGTGCTGGCGCCTTCTCAACTCAAGACAGGACGCTAAAGACCCTGCCAAAATAATGCAACAATCGATTACTTTTGGCAAGGGCTTGCAACGAACGCGGCACCGGCAAAGAAAGATGGCACAATTTCTTTCTTTGACAGGAAAAGATGCATGAGTCCAGGCCTCAGAGACGCAGCCTGGACAAAACAGGGCAAAACAGATGCAGCAAACAAGTTGCAGCAAGCAGGGGGTGGGTGCAGGCATCCTGCGTGCACAAGCCAACATCATAGCGCCCAGGCAGGCTTAGCGAGGTGTCCTGCTCCACGCGCCCTTCTTCTTCACACCTTAAACCCCATATCCAGTACATAGGTACTACTCGGTCACAGTCTTGAACACTTACTGAAAGCAATCATTCCCATCCCCTACTTGTAGCAGTGACATCCTTTCTACCTTCAAGCTCATCTCCCCACCTGCGACTCCCAACTAACATAGACTATACTTTTCCACAGTTTTAATCACTTGCACATCTGCAGTGCAGGTCGAGCTCACTTGCAACAGGTAGGTGGATACTAGGTACACCCCCTCTGACAATCATCAAGGCTCTCACCAAAACAGTTGTCTCCTCATACTCCATACCCTCCAAATCCACAGTGCCTGCACCTCACCCCAACCAAACACCCAGCACCACCTATTTAGAATTCAAACGCCCACTACCAGTCGACTTAGGGGCAGTGGCCTTCGAGCTGCTTGGCACTGCTTTGCTGCCTGAAGTTGTCTTTGAGGCGCCCAGTCTTCCGCTCTCAGCCCCACCCAGCTTGCTTAGGCGCTCTGAACTGGACGGCCCGCTCGACTGCACACAGTGGACACGCAACACAAGGTAGACCCATTAAGGAAAGGAGAGGAACAAATGCCTGCACAGAAAATTGTTGGGGGTGCAGGAAAGTTGCACTAATGGAGGGATGTGTGCAATTAGGTGGAAGTGCATATGCGCAGGTTGAGTGCAAGGTCACTTACCCTAGTGCCAAGCTTTCCGCTTGAGGACTTGGTGCTTGAGGCCTCTACCTTGCAGGCCTTCTTATCACCACTTGTTTCCCCCTGTGATGATGCACACAGGTGTGAGGCAGTCCACATGAGAGTTCTACACTCTTCAACGTACTCCAGCAGTTCCCACACTTAAGGGTGCCAGCCCTTGCCTGGAAGTGCTGACAGCGTGCAACACATGTGCCTTGCGATGTAGCATCTGTACTTTAGTTTTGCTGGAGATTCCACGTCCATCCATTAAACAGAGGCAAGACGTCAACTGTTTCACATCCAGGCTTGCACACATGTGTGCCCACTTTCAAACTCAAATCGTGAAGGCATGTTCATTTATGAAGGTAGGAAGCACACACTCACACTACAGAGTGTTACATTGAAAAGCGTGAGAGCACGCACCTTGCCCCCTAGCTTGCCACTGGTACTGCTGGGTGCGCGCTTGGTGGTCGAAGCTTCCTTTGCAGGGGGTAATGATTGGCTGGACGTGCGCTTCGTGCTTGGTTGCTGCTGCACTGCCTCAATAAACTGCAGGGTTAAAACATGTGTCTTGTCTCATTACCATAATGTCAAGTGTGCTGTCAAGAAAACGTGGGAGTCGGTTTGTGGAAAATTGACTTTACAGCTACGCATATTATGTATAAGGGCTACGAGAATTATGTGAGAAAAAAGAAATCTGGCCAAGAATGCTCATCAAAAAATAACCACGTGTAAAGTTGGCTAGAGGTAAAGTAATAACTCAGCAAAGAAGATACTACCCTCTAGGACGTGCAGCTGCAGACAGTATTTTTTGGTCGAGCACTTGTGTGTATGTATATATGTGCTCACCTGCGTGAACTGCTGCACCTCAGCAGACCTGGGGCCATGCAGGATGGTGGCCAAATCAGCAGCCTCCTTCAGTGACTCCAAGGTGTCCTCGCTTAAGCCCTCCTGCGTGACGTGAAACAAATGCTCATTTGTGCCTTAACAATCCAAGCACATGTGTGATGTGTGTGTGTATGTGTGTGTGTATGTGTGTGTGTGTGACACATGAAGCAGCGTGGAGATGTTGACTCACACGGAAAGGTGACATGCCGTGGAATCACACAAAGCGCGATAAGACGTGTGGCAAACTCTTCACATTTGTTATGCACGTAGTTGATGTACGATCATACACTCAAACGTGAATGGAGTGTGAAGTATGTCTTAACTCAGACGAGAGAAGCATGTGATAGCACATCATGGTCACCCTTTCTAGAGCATGTTGTTAGTGAAAATGGAGTAGGCACGCTCGTGCGTGCAAGAGACGATGCATGACGTCAAGATGACAAGTGGACAGCAAGCCATGTGTATGGATATGTGTCTGTACGTCAGCCTCGGTCAAGTACTCAACCATGGATCATTAAAGTGACATTACCACAAGCCACGAGAGCCAGAACTTGTGTTCTCAGCAGCAAATATATTAGGACCCCATACACCTTGACATTGAGCCTGGCAAGCAGACAGTCCACATTTCCTACTGGTGTGGGTCCCCTAACCCCACCTGATAGCATGTCAGGCCTCCTGCCACCAAAACGCAGCATTGCCAACACAGCGCTATACCTCAGTGCTACATACATCACTGGTAGCAGATCCAAACGCCGCTGGTGACCCACCTGGTGGCACACCATGGCCAGGCTGGTCAGGGTGGTGAGTAGGACAGGGTTACCTGGGCCAAGCACAGTGCGCTGGACTTTGACAAGCCTGCACGCACACAGAGTCACAAAGGGGTGGTGAGATAGCCTTGTGCATACAAGCTGCAAAAGGAAATTGCAAGAAAGAAGCAACATGATGCATTCTAGGATGCTCGCGCGCACAGCACAGAGCTGCTTCTAACCTGCCCATATTGGCAAGAGACCTCGGAATTTGAACAGAGCAACGCGTTGAAGTGTGCCTCTGCATAGGGAGCCCCCGCAGGACAGTGTGGGGGGTAGGTCTGTATCAACTGAGCATTGGACTATACTGAGACATACACCAACACAAGCACTGAATTTTAAAGCAATGCACTCTTTCTTTGTGCGTGCCAGGGATGAGCAGAAGGCACTGCATTTCTCATCAGGGTTGGAGTTGTTTAACAGCCACTCTTGAGTCACGCTGCTGTGCCTTTTGGAATCTGCACTAATTCTTCCACCAGCAAATTTACACGGTCCTGACCAACCACACACACACACACACACAAACGTGCAGTCTCATAACTGAGGCTCTGCTCAATTTGCTTAGTGCGCACTGCAGTGCTTGCCCAGCCTGCTTGTACAACTGTATAAAAAAGCACAACCGCTGTCTGTTTATACAGAGGTGCGGGGAGTTGCCATGCACAGGCCCGCACAGGCACACCATGACACCCAGGAAGAACAGGTCCATGATGGGACATTGGTTCATTCCACTCACTGCTTGTACAAGGGCACCGCTTCTGCGGTCTTGCCCTGCTGGAACAGGAGAGAAGCCAGGTTGTTAAGGGACACCACGGTGTCGCTGTGCTCCTCTCCGAGGATCTTCAGCCGTGAGTTCAGTGCGCGCTGCATCATCTCCTGTGGGTGCGTAAGTGGGGGTGACGGAATATTTGCAGCAAGCAAGGGCAGAGTGATGAGCCTAGGGAGTCTCCAGATGGCGAGGGAGCAGAGCAAGGTGAGTCCTGAGTGGGCGTGTGAGTGGCATAGGCATCCTGAGCAGCAGGGGAATCCAAAAATGAGCAATACTTGGTTTGGCCAGCTCAAGGACGCAACAGGTCTTTGCGCGGACGCCAAAGGTCATTTCACCGCGCTGAACGCACACATGCTTTTGCTATCACTGAAGCACTGACGTTGCAGCGACTGTTACAGGAAGTCTTTGCCTACTTACCAACTCACATTTCCCCTGTCACAATGTTGTATCAGTACATTACCATCTAGGTTGCAGCGGACAAGCTATTAAGCAGGATCAAAGAGCTGAGAAGTTGATCATGGATTGCAGGAGCACCCAAACATCACTCATGTTACCTCTGCCTCTGCAGACTCTCCCTGCTCGGCCAGGACACTGGCCAGGTTATTGAGGCGGTTGGCCACTACAGGGTGGTCAGCACCGAGCAGCTTCTCCGTGATCTCCAGCGACTCCCGAAACGCGGATTGGGCCTCCTCAATCTGTAAGCAAAGAAGAGGGATGAAGGGACAACACTAAGGTCAGGTGAGGGGAACAGACCGGCTTGCTTCACCCTGGTGTGCCACACACCCTGGTTTGCCACACACCCTCTCCTGCAGGCCTGCGTCATTAACCATTTGACTCACATTCAACAGACGCATCAACTCACCTTGCCTTGCCCCATGAGGACACCTCCCAGGTTGTTCAGGCTGTTGGCCGTAGCTGGATGCTGTTTGCCCAAATTCTGGATGCGGATCTGCACACAGACAGAGAAGCAGTGCGCAAGCAGCAAGCAATGTACAAGGCAAGTATGACATAAACAACAAAAGGCTGGATTGGTGACTTTCTCAAGAGTAGTGTGTTTTAGATAGCAAACATGGGATAGGAAAAAGGGAGGAAGGGTTTGGAAAGGGAAAGGGTCAAATCCACTGAGGTAGGCATGCGCTGGTGTACTTGGAAGTTGAGGCTCATGCTCAGCAGGCAAGTATTACCCATCTGGCCTGTCTACAAAGGGCTTGCAAAGGCATACAAGCAAACGCACAAACGCACACACAAACACGCATGTACATGCACACGCACCTTGAGGGCGTCGCGAACCAGCGGCTCCGCATCAGAGATGCGCTTCTGCCGTGCCAGCGCCTCTCCCAAGTTGTTCATGACCTGCATGCACTCGTTGACAGAAAGCAGTCTGTTGAACAGGACGCGTGGACCACTCATTTGTGTGCCTGAGTTGCGCTCAAGGTTTACTCGATGTGAGCAATGGTACAGATGGCAAAAAGCCACATCCCATGCTTTTTAAGTCTTAATGGCAAGCAAGGTGCATGATGTAGCGTGTTGCTCCCTCCAGTGAGTCGTACCACTGTTTTTCACAATTTGCATTTGCACTGAGCTTGCTTCTTACAGTAAGTCTACGTCCAGCTCAATCTTTGCACAAATTTGCACACGCAACCGCATGATATATTCACTGTCCTACATGATATGGCAATCCAAAGCCAAACCTTTGCAGTTTCTGTAATCTTAGTTTGCCCCAGTGAACATTTGTGGCCCCTGTATTGGGGTTCTGTGAGCCCTCCAAAAAACCACGTGCTCACTATTAGAACAGAGGGTCCGTGGTCGCACATTTCAAGCGCACGGCAATCCAACTTGCTGTACGACGCATGCTTACCGTGGCTGTCATGGGATGCTGGGGCCCCAGGGTGCGCTTGCACAGCTGCAGTGCGCTCTCCAGCAGCTTCTCAGCCTCCTGGTGCTGCTCCTTCTCTTGCAGCACACCCGCCAAGTTGGCCACGTATGCCACCTGTGCAAGACACACATACACACACAGCAGTTGGCCACGTATGCCACCTGTGAAAGACACACTTACACACACAGCAGTTGGCCACGTATGCCACCTGTGCAAGAGACACTTACACACACACAGCATTGGCCACGTATGCCACCTGTGCAAGACACACTTACACACACAGCAGTTGGCCACGTATGCCACCTGTGCAAGACACTTACACGCACAGCACGTCACTCCAGCAAGGCTGCACACAGCGAGGGCTGACAATAAGCATCTGCCCGATGGCAGGGCAGCAGGTTGGCTGCACCTCTCATATTAACAGGCCGCACAGCTATCGTACGATGCAATAAATGTACAACAGTTTATAAAATATCATGAATAGTTTGAGGGCCTGCTACTGTGAAACTGGTCACGCACCCTCCACCATGAAATGCCCTAGTCTAGCAGGCTGCCTTAAGAAACTGCTAGGGGAGCGTAGACACCTGTGGCTGATGTTCCTGCAGCAGGAGGCACTACCATGATAGCATCACGCATCTACCAGTAGCCCACAAGGTGTCGTAAAGGCATGTGCAGACACACTTGTTAAATTGGGCGAGAAGTGACACAAGTTCTGCTTATGCAGACGAATTTGTCCTGGACAGCGGCAGGGCACAAACATGTACAGCCATTTGAAAAAAAAAACGCAACATCCACATTGTACGTCTTTTCTAAGCTCCTTTGAGCAGCTTGACTGTTTTCAGATGGCAGCAAGGTACACTCATTTCCTGCCATACGTACATGCCATCACCGCCAAGGGGATCAATAATACCAACAGGTGGAATTTTGCATGTGCGTTGACCTTTCTACGTGTGTTCTCAGTTGTGAGCATGGTCACAACAGCTCTACCCATTGCTTCCTTTCTCGATCACGGCACATGAACAATATGAATGGTTTTCTGCGCTGTGCAATATTGATTTCAATTCAAGGAGAACGGAAACGCGCAGCACATGAAAGCCGTATGGCATTGTTCAAGCGCCATGACCACATTACCGGCAACACAAGCAAGCTCGCACCTGCTCAGGGTCATCGGGGCCCAGCTGCTTACGGATGGCAGCCAAGGCCATACGGTAGTGGTCTTCTGCCTCGTTCAGCCTGCAATGGTTGGGTCAGGGCAAAACCAAGATGAGTTTGTGCACCAAGGCACAGGTCCTCTGGCCTGTTTGACCCGCATCACAAGCTTGGTGCTTTTGCTCACTGCCACACATTGACACACATTGAAGAAAAGCGCAAGTCTTGGCAAGACTCGGGCACTCCTGGCCTGTCGCAATCCCAGGAGGGTACGTTCCATCAATTTACTGTTTCACCTTTACCGCAAACACCTCCCTTTTTGATGCTTACACTATGTACTCAACCTTATGTACATGTACTCACCCACTCATCCCCGAAAAACAATGTTTACAATAACAATTTTTTATCCGCCGAGAATATTTGGCGCCACCCCATAAATCCCTGCAAGAACTGAAAGATAACGCGTCATGAATGTCTTACAGAACTATTTTCATCACCGCCACCCCCAAAACACTTTAATTAGAGGCAGTGGTATTCTTTACGTATGGCACTGCCAAGAACATGTATGCTTGTACCGTACTGTTGCAGTAGGATCTGGACAACCTTCATCGTAACCTCAGAAAGTAAGACACCGGCACAAGTGAGCAGGAGGGAAAAAGGGGGGCGCTGAAGCTATACGCGAGTGTGCACACGTTTGTGATCGTGTGAGGGATCACTGATGCATGGACAATAAAAGGCACACCTGCCCAGATCAAGCAAGAGGGAAGCCAGGGAGTTCAACAGGACGGCTGTGTCTGTGGCTTCCGGGCCGTTGGACTTGATGCTAATGTCCAGGGCTCGACGCAGCAACGGCTCAGCAGCGGCAGGCTTGCCCAAAGCCATCTCCAGCTGCATGTACGTGTGTGTATGTGTGTGTGTGTGTGTGCGAGCGTGTGGTTGCGTGTAAAAAGTCAATATTACAGTTGAACACGCGTGCTTGCAAATTGATTTGCTCCAGCCCCTTCCAGCTTTATCCCAACCAGGTTCTACGACGACTTTTGCCATAAACTGCCATGCCTGCCTGAAACAGACGGCGCACGTTCTGCCCCCCTGACCCTGCCTCCCTGAAACAGACGGCGCACGTTCTACCCCCCCTGACCCTGCCTCCCTGAAAAAAACAGTGCACATTCTGCCCCCCCGGCTTTGCCTCCATTAAGCGTCCCATCCCGTTCTCTCTTCTTCGCTTGCTTCACCTGTGCCAGGTTGCCCAGGTAGGTGGCTGTGTTGGGGTGGTTCTTGCCCATCAGCTCCTCTGACAGCTCAACCGCCTGCCGCTGCAGCGGCTCGGCTTCTGAGAATTTGCCCAGGTGGCGCAGCACCTGTGGCCCAGACATACAACATGGGCGGTTATTGTGTTGGTCACAATGATGATGCTCAGTACCGTCACTGAAGCACTGTCGTCATCACCTACCCTTGACTGGGCAGTGTGAACACCGAACACCCTCATTTGCCTCCTTCATCTTTCTTGACTCCTGAAGCATCTCCAACAACTATCCACCTATCCACCTTCAACCTCCTAGCCTTTCCCTACTCTAACCCCAGCTCCTCCTCCTTGAGCAACTTGCCACTGTGTTTAGAAAGTGGAACGCACCTCAGCCAGGTTGTTCACGCAGGACGCAGCAGCACCAGAGCGAGCTCCCATGGCCTCTCTCGCCAGCTCCAGGGTCTCACGCATCAGCGGCTCTGCCTCCTGGTAGTTGCCTGCCAGGGTCATCATCTGGCCGGCCTGCGTGTACGTGCGTGCGTGTGCGTGTGTTGCATGTGTGCGAGTGTGTGCGAGTGTGTGCGCATGCATGGGTATGCGTGCGTGTATACACATACGGCTGTAAGATACTGGACAATATGTGGAAGGGCATCACTCTGACTGACACGTGTATGTGCAGCAACAAAACGCACAGCACGCACTGGCTTTCTCCATGCAGCATGATGCCAGGTGGCACGTTTGCTACGTGACTGACGCACAGTGCGGTCTCACGCAATCCTGCCAGCAGGGCAGAAGCAAGCCAAGCTGGAGTTGCTACACGGCATAACATAAGAATACCACCCGGGTGGGTATCCTCGAGGTAATCAAGTTGCAGGCATCCTTGTCCTATAACAACACTCTGCTGGCTTCTATCATATGAAGAGTGATATGTCAGCCGGGGGGCCCCAGCACTGCATAATCACTCCTGATACAACCCTGTTCAGGGCTGAGTTCACTTCACACGCCAGCCACTCCACTGCCATACGGCAGTCAGCTCTCTGGGATTGTAGCCTCACACCTTGTTCAGGGCGGAGAAGTAGTGGAAGCGGAAGTCCTCCTCGTCCTGGGAGGACGCCTTGAGCTGCTCCACCTCGTGCTTGGTGCTATCCACCAGCGCCTCACGAATCAGGTTGTTCAGCCGGTCCACACCAATCGTCTTGCCAATGTCCTCCAGGATGCTCAGCCTGTCCGCCTCGTTGGTGGCCTGGGCAGCTGTGAGGAGGAGCCAAAAAACAAACACGGTGACAAAACGAACAGAACACTCGGGGGATGCACACAGGCACGCATGTATATGCTCAGACATGCATATACACACTAGCACATCACACAGGCAAACAGTCAGCACTTACCTCCGACATCCAGCCGGATGAAAATATCCTTGAGACCCATCAGGTTCACTCCATGAGCGAGCACCCGCAGCTGCTGGACTCCCTTGAAAGACACTGTCTTGAAGATCTCAAACAGACACCACACGCGGCGCAACACCTGCACACAAACACACATACACAAGAGGCAAGACACCGATAACACACTTGTTTCAATGCGCAGCATGTCAGGCAAGCCAGAACTTTTGAAGGTACCCCAAACTGAGCAACCTCGTGACGTGTAAGAAACTTGCTAGGTCAAACATATGCGCGCAACTTGGATGTGTACAGTTCCTTGTTCAAGCACACCCATGAACAAACAAGCATCTTCACTTTTCAATTTAGTGCTCTACCTTTGCTCGCCCTACCCAGCACCATAGTCAAGCCGAGCGTGCCCTGCCTTTGCCCTGCATTACCTGGCCATCATTGTCCATGACGAGGAGCGTCTTGTCCGACTGCTTGATCACATCCTGCAGCTTGGACAGATCGTCATCCTGGGCCTTACCAGGGTGCTGGTTCACGGCAAAGATGTCCAGCCACACAAACACGTTTGGCTTGTCGGCGTTGTTTCCCTCCTGCGAGCCGCACATACACACACACGCACACTCACGCAAACACAAGGGATGTTTATGATGCTTGCGATGTCAAGGTGTGGATAGAGCACACATGATTGCTGGGGGCGTGCAAAGAAGACAGATGCAAGGTTTGGCTGGACCGATAATAGCAGGCACTGTGGAACACCTGCACAACCAGGTGTGCTGCGTGTCCTTTACACACTGATAACCAAGCTTTTGAACCTCATACTTCTAACGCACCTTGTCTCCAATGTCCTTCTTAAGCGCTGTCAGCAGATGGCTGAACGGGCTTCCCCATCGATGTGATATGAAGTAGTTGGGTTTTCCACACTGCAGGAGCAACGATAGAAACAGCAGATTTTGTGTTGGGTATGCAGACAAGGGTGTCAGATGAACTGTCCGCAGTTCATACCAAATATCCGTGGTGTTTTGGTGTTGCACTACACTTTACATTTAATTTGCATAATTACGGTGCTTTGCAAAGTCTGAATTATCATGCACCATTGTACATACATATCTGCGTATCCGTGCGTGTATATACGCACGTATACATGTGCATACCTGTGTAAATATGTGTGAAGTTTATGCATGAGCGTACTTAAGGCACATAGAGTGCATCTTGGTCTGCTCGCATGAGTTGTGCATGTGTGTGTGTTCGTGCAGGCATGTCTGTATATGAAAGCGCGCATGTGTGTGTGTGTGTGTGTGTGTGTGTGTGTGTGTGTGTGTGTGCGTGTGTGTGCGAGCAGTTGGAAGAAGTAAGTAATTATGTGTTCAGCTTTTGTGCTTGTTCATGTGAGTACGCGTATGTGCATGCGTATGTGAGTGTGTTAGTAAGTGTGTCAGTATGTGTGTGTTGGTGCGAGTGTAAGTGTATGTGTGTTTGAAACACATACGTGTATGTTTGCTTGTGTATGTGTGTGTTTTTGTGCATGTGTGTTGTGTGTGTATGTGTTTGCATGAGTGTACGTATGTTTGCATGTGTGTGTGTGTGTGTGTGTGTGTGTGTGTGTGTGTGTGTGTGTGTGTGTGTGTGTATGTGCGTGCGCGAGCGCGCGAATGATAAATGGACGTCATTCACCTCTGAGCCTTTCTCTCCATCAGTTTTCAATTCAGCAGCCCGTGGCATAGTAGTGCGTCCACTAACAACAGGGGGTTCCCTATCCTCACCTGGTGGACTGGCACTGTGTCGATGTAGCGACAGCCTTGCTGCCGCGTCTCGGGCACGACGATGTGAGTGACCTACATTAGTGCGAGCAGGGCGGGGGATGGGGGGGGGGAGATTTGGGGGCATTGCACAAGCTGGAGCTGAGTCGTGAATGCAAGCTGCCAGAGCAGCTCGTGCAAGCTCGTAGGATAGCTGCTACACTAGTTAACAACAACAGCAACGGTTGCCTAGACATATCCAAGCCGCGACTTCGCAAGCGCGTGCTCTCCAATTTAAATTGCGCCCCCCCTCCTCTCTCCCTTCCCCCCTCTTACAATGTCTCCAGCTGTATAAGGGGCTGGCACACGCTCCGCAAATTTTAAGAGCCATTGCATCGACGGGGCCGTGCGCCCCTCGATGGCATTGCAGGGCATACTGCTCTGGCGGTGGCCTAGAAGCTAAAGTTATTTGTACATCGTTGTAGCTGTAAACGATTTCCCAGGATCACCAATTTTACATTATTACCAATTTCTTTCCTAAAATTTGTTCCCTGCTTCAAACCACGAATTTTATATCAAAGTGAAATATAAGCTAACCAGAATACAGTATGGAGTACATCTATATTCCACCAAATTAAACAAAGAAGAGGAGAAACACCAAAAATGTTCTCAGGCCAGCAAAAGTTGTTGAGAGATCGCGGCGTGAAGTTCCTATTTGTGGAGCTTTGTCTCTGACACGACACAAATATCCGCTCTGTGCATGTGGAGGCATCGTACACATGTGTTACCTAGTGGTTGTGTATGCACTTACATGCTGTTTGCGCACTTTGCACATGCGTTTATGTACGAGGTACCTCCTTCCTTACCACTCCCATTCTTCTCTTGCTGCTGTCTGCCTTGCAGGGCGCTTTTAACATTGCGTACGTTGGCGTGGCCTGGTTCACCAAGCAGCCACGTCCATACCACCTCTGCACTCCCGACGTCCAGCGTGCTTGGGAGAAGCTGCAGGAGAGGAGCCCAGCAAGCAGGAGTGCGCCTGCTTTTAGTCTGCCCCTCCCCACTTTAGTCTGCATTGGGCTCAAACCCGTTAGGCAGATAGTTCTAATAGGACTGCAACTTAATGCTCGCGTTCCACAGGCGGTTCGCCCTCTCGCTTAACTATTGAGTCTCCTATATATAGACGACTTTTCATTGTCGACTTGAGAGATCGCCGTACACACCATTGACAACTGGTGACCTGCAAACGCGGCACACACATATGTACTGAAATATTTAGCGGTCATTGTTCTTTCATTGTATGAGTGTGGCGGTCAATGTTATGAAATCAAACTTGCACACCTGGAGCTGTTTGGACTCAAGCGTATTCTTGAAGAACAGAGAGGCGAATACCAAAATGATCTAAGAGGATTCGTGCCATTTGCACCAGTGCATATTGTGCTTCAGCCACTGTAGTACCGTACCGTAATCCACCTTTGGCACTTCGAAGCTGCCTCCTCCTTCGGGTATGATTACAGCCCTTTCAGTTCCAGTTGTTGTGACGTCCAAAAAAATGGTTTTAAATGCGCTGCGCTACCTGCACAACGCCTGCCATAGTTATCCGTCTCTTGACTTATTCCCACTATCACAATTGTGTGTTTAGTAAAAAAGGTGTAAAGGGGGTTGTGAGCATGACCACAAGTCACTCAGAGCCATGCGTGCCTGGGTGTATGCTGCACGGAGCGTGGAACAAAGGAGCAGCAAGCCCCCCCCCCCACTTAGGCGATGATAGGTAATTGGCTGGTCATGTATGCTAGGGCGTCTGCGGCTCTGTTGTTGCCCCATACCGCTGCAAGAAATGTTCTCGCTCTTGGGCATTGTAAGTTAGAGCAGGTGGATGCATTTTTTCAAATGGAGCAGAATGACACCTTGTTTGTGTAAATGGGGGACACAGGAATGATTTTGGATGAAGGGGGGGACAGGAGGGATGGGGAGGAGATCCTGAAATTACACGTGGCGTCCATCAGGAATTTTTTCCGCCTCCTGCAGGCAGTGAAAACCACTTTTCAAAGTAAACAAGGAAAGGGCCAATTTGGTATTTATTACTTTGTACACAATTCCTCCACCCAGGAAGGATTAACATCAACAGTGTGCCGAGTAAGGAATATTATGAAAAGGATAAGGCCACTTTCTTGTGCTGGCAAATAGACACAAACAAGAAGAGCCCTGCACACAGCCTCTGTTGCTCTCCATACGGGTGTAGGTGGCATAGTGTAGTGTGATATTTGTCCAGCCGCTTCCTCACTTAAGGTTAGTAGCGTAGTGGTCCATGTCAGGCCAGACAGACTCTTCGAGGTTGCGGGCTCAAATCCGCCTGGTAGTGTGGGTTCTTTGCTGTCAGACAGCAGCGCCTCTCGCTTGCTTTTCTTATGTTAGGAACGGGAGAGGGCCCAGGTTGCTTGACATTGGCTATGCCATTTAATGAGAGATTACCTCGCTACACCGGCGCTAAGACATTTGTGGCTATTTACCTATGTTGCTATGATCCTTGCAGTTATTTAAGCAGTAGTTTAAACCATTGGTGGAGGAGTTTTACGTTACCTGCAATCATTCACGGCTCCGGGCAGGTTTTATTTTATGATGTGATCAGTACAAAGCTTTAAAACTCTGGCTACACGCACACACATTGACACTCCTGAATTTGTGCTGATTCAGGCGGTGTTGGTTTGATCTGCTGGAGTGCAAGCTGGGTGGAAAAAAGGCATTTCAGAAGTAAAACCAGCCAAAACAGACCACACACACACACACATTCTTGGGGACCGAAAACATGAAGTATTATGTGTGCTAAGCGTCCAACGCAGCTATACGAGTTTTTCTGGACAATGTTGTTAGTGCAGGTTTTGTGAAAAGCGTTGGTGCTATTTCGCGTAACCAATTATTGCTGGTGTCTATAATTGTAAAGTACAGATCTCTAATAACACAGATCTCGTGGAAAGATCAGAGAGGGTAGATGGACTGCTACTGCTATGCTTTTGAGTAGGGTAATTTAGTTTAAGTAGGGGGGTACTTATGGCTAGTGCTTATAAGGGAGTGCTTAAGTAGGGGTATGTAGCCTCCCCCTTGCTTAAATACTCCCAAATGCAAATTATAGTAGGGTACGTAAGTAGGGGGATTGAGGGGTACTCAAGTATCCCCTGGCTGTAATAGCAAGCAGCTGTGTGCGTGCGTGTGTGCGTGCGTGCGTGCGCGTGTGTGTGTATGTGTGTGTGTGTTTAATTTGTGTGTGTGCGTGCGTGTGTGTGTGCGTGTGTGTATGTATGTGTTTTTTTACATGTGTGTGTTGCGTGCGTGCGTGCGTGCGTGCGTGTGTCGTGTGTGTGTTGTGTGTGTGCGTGTGTGCGTGCGTGTGTGTGCGTGTGTTGTGTGTGGTGTGGTGTGGTGTGTGTGTGTGTGTGTGTGTGTGCAGCACGCACAGCATGGTGACCAATTTCCTCTCACGCAGCTCCAATGGACGCGTTACACACATTCTACCCCGTGTTTCAGCTTTCTTCTCGTTCTCCTTGATGCTTTCTCTCGTTCTCCTTGATGCTTTCTCTTCGCGCTTCTTCAACACAAACGTTTTCTTTCTCTATACACTTTATTCTAGCTTCTTTTTCTGGTGTCTTGTTCAGTCTGGCCTCTTTCTCTTCTTGAAGCTGGCTTTTTTATGCTATAGCTCAACTGCCCTCGCTGGCGGATATAGCTGTGTAACCCTTACCCTTACCCTTACCCCGTGTTTTCGACCCCCAGGAATGTGTGTGTGTGCTTTGTTTTGGCTGGTTTTGATGTCATTTTGGGAAATTTGCACCCAGCTTGCACCTCAACAGATCGGACCACCACTGCCAGAATCAGCACAAATTCAGGAGTTCTAATGTGTCTGTGACCAGAGTTTTAAAGCCCTGCATTGTCTGCATTATATAGCTGAGTATGAGCACACGCTTGCATTTAGGGTTTAAGCGTTTTTTGGCACAGACGTAGAACCGCGCTTCTTCATCAACAGGCACATGCATGGCGAACTCTTGAAGCTCTGGGGTAAAATTTAGAGGTGAGTCCATTCTTTCTTTTGCAACCAGGGCATGGCGGCGAAAGGCTGTCATGTTCTGGGTGGGCAGAGCCCGATAGTGTGACCATTCAGCCTTGGCATTTGCCTGTCATTGAAAGTCGTGGCTGGGAGTCAATGAAATTGTCCTTGGATTTCTGTTGCAAGGTCTTGGACAGGGGGATTCAGCAGGGCATGTGTACCTCGTTGACGAGCAGAGTTATATGCATCCTGTACTAAGATGCTGAGGCGCTGAGGGGTGATGGTGCCGGAGCATTTACCATCTATGCCATACACGCATGTCACCTCTGCGAGGGTCTGGAACTTGGGAAGTGTGACTTTTCCTAGCCAGTCCTCTGCTTATGTGTGGAGTTGTTTTTATTGCCTGCGTAGTTTATTTCCCTTTTATGAGCAATGCAGAAATTTAAGCAAAAGCACATAAACTTCATCGTTCTACTGCTCATGATGGCTAGCGCTCGCAATTTTCCTGGCCACTTCTTCAATCTGCTGTGCACCAGCCACTGCATGCAAAGAGCCAGTTATTACAAGCACACCCTGCTGCCGCTGTTGGGGTGGCTTTGGCTGGACTGACAGTGCTGTGTATGCTTCCAGCTCGTTTTTGGCTTTTGCATACGCAGCTCCCAAGCTTGCTTGGATGAGCTCACGGCATCCCCTCAGGCGGCTGCTTGGGTCACCTGCTGCTAGCATGCCTGCTGCCTGCCACTGTGCAGCCAGAGCACCTGCACACACGTGACGAGGAGTATTCATTTGTATATCGAGGGATGACATAAGTTATATAGGCGTGAAGACGGTGAACCTGAGATGGGGAGTACTGAGGGAGGAGAAAAGTGAGAAGGTGATAATTTGAAAGGTATGATAAGGTTACATCGCTGTATATGCCTCTGGGAGCATCTGAGTGGAAGCTTGGAAAAAGCCTGTAACCAAACCAAAAAGGCGCTAGAAAAAATCAAGGGAAAAGGGCTAGGCACTCAGCCACAAAAGAGGTCACACCATAAATTTCTGGTTGGTTCGAAAAAGTCCTCAAACGAGTTGGGCTATCCGCTTACTGAGATGGCTGGGAAGACCAGCTGGCGGTGTTGTGTGCAAAGGCTAACAAGAAATTCATGCGGACAGTCCAGCAAAATGTGTTCCTCATCCTGAACAGAGTGCCAGTCACATGTGTCACCAATCCTGAGCTCATAAGGCCTTCAAGTGATCCTGTTATGACGCATTCTTTGGACCAGAACGTTATGGCCAGAAAGGCAAAGGCAAGAAAGTGCACGGCTGAGATTGTTGGAAATATCCAAGCCAAGGTAGAGAGGCAACACAAGCTTGTGATGTCTTTTTCTGTCAACTGTCAATTTCTGTCGACTGACAATGTGAAAGGCGTGAGTTTCTAGGGCTCCAACGTTTCTTTTGACAACCAGCATATGACTCAACAACGCACACCTGGCGCTGCTGATCGATGATAGCTGCCGGAAATGGGCACAGTGGTAAATATGACAGCCTTTGGTTGGAGGCGCCTGAGCTCTGCCAGGACCTGTATGCAGCATGAACAGGATTTTGCAAGCACAAGAACCTGTACAATTGATAATTTTAACCTCAATCACGTGGGGGCTGAGGCTCAAATGAGAACAAGGCTGCTGTTCAACTAAGCGACTTAAAACTGCATTGCACAATGAGTCACGGCGCACAAATATTTCCCCACCTGCCGCGCATCCTTGTCTTCTGCCATTGCCACCACGAGAACCAGAGGGTGAGTGGCTGCAGGAAAAGCATCACGCACTGAGGCAACTAGGCTGGCTGCGGATTCTCGTGTGTGTGCACCATCCATCACCAGCAAGGGACCCTGTAGGTCGCAGGAGCCGAGAAATTCACGTGAGAGCAAGAAAGAGTACGCAAACAAGATGCTTGCGCTCTTTGGGATTCAGTCATGTAAGATACTGACCGTGGAGCAAAAAGGGAAGAGAAGAGCAGAGAGGAGTGATAGACAGTTCAAGCGCAACGTTTTTTCCTTGCACCCTGTAAGCCTCTGCTCGTGCTGCAAAACTTGAATAAAATTACAAACCTGAACTTCTGCCTGTCCAGGGGCCAGCTCTTTGTTGCTAGGAGGGGAGGCACCGGAAATAATACTCATGGGTTTGGGCGAAGTTAAACGGAGTACCTGAATATTGAATGTAAATGTAGGGTGATTTACCTGGTTACGGCTGCTCATAGATAAGTTATCAAAATAAATCATAACTAGCAATTGCTCCAATCCATCGAAGATTGGATAGATCCAATTCCAGCGCAGGAGTAATACACAAAGCAGCCTGCCCGTAGCCCTGCTTTACGGCCATCTTCCGCATACTGGTATGTTGCAAAATATGATTGGTACCAGGCGTGAAAAAGATTGAATAACATCTCTTTGTAATCCAAGCTGAGGACAAAAGCCGTTTCAGAACCGAGTCCCCAAAACTTGAACACTGCAGACAAGGATAGGATAAGGAGATCAACAAGCCTGAGATGGCTCCTTTGGTGAGAGCTGCTTACAGTGCTAGTCTGGATGAACCTGGTATGAGCAAGCTTGGCGGCATAGATGACAATCTGCGCAAAGCGGCGGAGAGAACACCGAGACAAATCTCCCACCTGAAGACGTCCAGGTAGGCGAGCGACTGCCAAGCCCTCTTGAATGGCTGTGTCGCTGATCCCTGACCAGCCCTGTGCACGCATCGACAAGCAGCAGGCCACGGCAGAGGACACGTTCATGTGCTGGTGGCGACCTGTCAGGGCAATTGCCACTGGACCCAGCTGATGATGGCTACCTGTGCTGCCATCTGTGCTCTGTGAAGCCTCGGAGTCATATGAGTGCAAGGTGGTGGCTTGTGGATGTATAGCGCTGGTGGTTTCAGCCAGCTGCCTGTGTTCCTGTTCCTGGTGGTGAGCAGCTCGGTTGCTGCCAAGGTTTGCAGCTCCCGGAGCAGCTAGCCTTGATGCTTCTGCCAAGGTTGCCTCAGGCAAGTCACATCCCCTGGAGTGGCTAGAGATCTCAAAAGTGCTTGGGGCGCCAGGGCTGCAATGGGTTGTGTTGGCCTGCTCTTTGCTGGCTGAATTGGAGGGGGGCTGCTTGTGTGTAAGGCTGTTGTACCGCAGCAGGACGCGGCTCCTCAACAACGAGCTGCTGGGCTTGTCAAGCAGCTCATGAGCTAGAAATTCTACTTGCACCTGCAGCGAGGGTTGGGTGAACAGGAACCGGATTCCCTTAAAATCAGGTATCCCTAGTTGTGTCAGATTGTTTCACTTGGGCGTTTATCCTTGTGCTGACTTAGTTGTACAATTGGAAGTCAGAAGATTTTTTTAGCCTTAAAATGCTTACTGTCAAGGTTGAAGGACGGCAAAACGAACGAATTTCATGTAATAAGAAACAACATCAGCTGTTTGTGTGCATTTCTTAGGCACTGGATTAAAATGTATGATGTAAGAGGAAAGAGAAAAAACTTTCACTTTCAAGCGCCACAGCAACTGCCAAAACCACACACCGGGATTATCAATCAGGGATCACTGGTCGGCTGCTCATGTCACAGTCACGCCAGTGTGTGCAAAACTCTGCCGCTGCAAAGCATGTATACATGCATATAGACATATAGACACACATGCACACACAACCACACTTACACGCCCCGTGCATGATCACTGACCTGGTCCTGCGCATACACCATTTCACAGCCTAAAGCCCCTGCACACTGCTGCAGCGTTTCCATCGCTCGAGCGTGGGCCTGCTGCCCCACGACAATGGGCCGGCCTGCTTTCATTATGCCCGCCTTGGCCGCGGCAATGGCTTCTATCGTGCCACCCAGAGCCTCCACGTGCTCGAAGCCTGAGCATGCACATGCCAGCCTTTGTTCTATAAAAATTCTTTTTTTGCTGTGCAAGTCCGAGCCTTTTACCAACTATATTTGCCCACACTTTGACAGTGGTGTGGATTTGTTGGTGGTCAATCGGTTGTGCGAGCTAAAGGCATTGTCACTACGCTGCAAGCTACCGATGGACTTCAGATCACAACTTGCAGCGCGTTGCTGTGCCACTCTATTGTCACCCTACCTGAAAGTCTCTGCTTGTTCTTGGAATGCTTTGGATAATACTTAGGCCTTTGGGCCAGCCCTGCTTCTTACGTCTGTTAAGAGCCATCCCAGGTACTTGCATACATTAAGATCACTTGCGTGATCCCTGTCTGAAGCTGATCTTGCTCTGAAATCCAGGATGCTGTACCATCAAGATAAGTTCGCCACAAGGACAGAGCTCACCTAAGGGCGTGATGACAGCTGCAGCCAGAGAGGATGCATCAAACACATTAGTAGCGTCCGTGGTGCCTCCCATGCCAGTCTCAACCACCGCAACATCCACTTTCCTGTCTGCAAAGTGCCTGCGAGGAGTTGAATTTAAGCTTGCCGTCACTTTTGCGCCCACTTTTTAGTAGACCAGAAATCATCTTGGTAAGCACCAGAGGGTGGTATTTGAGCAAAAGCCCGGAATTGTTAGATTGTTTAATTAATCATAGAGGAAACAACTGGCCCGGAATTGTTAGATTGTTTAATTAATCATATAAGAAACAACTGAAAGAAATAATAATAAATGGATATACATGCCATTTCATCATATCGCACCAATCTAGCTTCGAATTAAAACTATTGTAAGCTTTTAGAGCATGTGCTCAAAACCTCACTCTGGCAAATTGAGTAAAGTTGCCTTGCACTTTTAATATGGTGCAGTGGGTGATCTGTTATAGAAATCTGGCACCAAATGGTAAGGTTCATGCCTCAGTTGATTAGACGCGTGCGCTGTTACTGGCAACTTTCAAGCTCACCTGCTTTGAATTTTACCTAACAATGCTGATGTTGAAACGCATAACACTTTTGAGACACACACCCTACAAACTACAAACATTAAAATAACATGCCCATTTTGGGCCTCAGATCACCCCTTTAAAATATATGCCAGATAGGTAACTGTGGCCACAAACGTTGGCCACGCCATTAGACTCAATCTTGAGAATGTCCGAGCACAACGCCACAAGCAGATATCCACGAGCCAAGTGAGTGCATTGAAACAAGACACATGATGACTCAGGTGCTTCGTGGCACCTCCAGCACACTTTCAAGTACTCTCCACGCACCGGAAAGCCAGGGCCGTCAGGGCCTCAAAGTGAGACAGCGTCCCTTCTTCTGCCTCGAGCTGCTTCATGATGGTTGCTGCGTGCTCTGTTTCAAGAGCTTCAAAAGCTTGCCTGCACAGAGAAAACAAACAGGGGACAGCTTGCTTCATACCTTGGCACAGACACACAGACCAAACATGCACACAAACGCATACACCACACTCCTTTAGAGGGGAGGGCACAGGAGCTTGCTATGCTCTTTTCTTTAGTTAATGCTTAGCTGCAAGTAACAGTTGTTAAGGTGCACGTGGACTTATTGGGGAATAGGGCTGCCTGGAATTTTGCCTGTGTGCCGGGCTCATCTCTTTTTGGCTGGCACATCTTATGTCAGTGCTGATTTGGGAAAGGGGGCTCCCCAGGGCCTCCTCCATTGTGTTGCCAGCACTTGTGTATGTACTCAATAGAGGACTTCTTATGTCTCACCTGCTTATAGGGCTTCCACAAACGCTGATGCGCTCCGTTATACTATGCAGGTGGGGGGAGGTGTAAAGGCCTACGCTGTAACCTGAGCTCCGCAGAATGGAGCTTATGAACGTGGCCGTGGAGCCCTTGCCTAAACGGCAGGCAAAGATTGAGGTGTCTCTTTCCGGCACAGGTTGAGACGTCTTTTCCCAGCACAGGCAAAGATTGAGATGTCTCTTCCCAGCACGGGTTGAGATGTCTTTTTCCAGCACAGGCAAAGATTGAGATGTCTCTTCCCAGCACAGGTTGAGATATCTTGTCTTTTCCCAGCACAAGCAAATATTGAGATGTCTCTTACCAGCACAGGCCCCTTTTCATGATCCATTTCATCTTTGCACTGTCCCCTTCAACAGTTGAGACACAACCCGCGACATTCTACACCTCCTACCTTTGCTGCCTGCCACATGTACGACAGGCCAATGCCTGTGGGGGTCTCCCAAGGCCTTCAGCAGACGATGCATGCGGCCTAAATCAAACCCGCTGATATTGCATGCAGTGCCTGACCCCGCAGGAACACCCTGCTGCTCATAATTTAAAAGCTTGGCCAACACACTCGAGAACCCCCTCTGCGTGTGCGTCAGTGTGTACCGGTAGGTGTGTATCAATTATATTTGCCTGTGTGTATGTAATGTGTGTGTGGGTTTGTGTATGCGTGTGTGTTGGTGTGTGCATGTGTATGTGTGTGTGAGTGTATGTACGTGTGTGTGCGCACGTGTGTGTGTGTGTGTGTGTGTGTGTGTGCGCATGTGTGTGTGTGTGTGTGTGTGTGTGTGTGTGTGTGTGTGTGTGTGTGTGTGTGTGTGTGTGTGTGTGTGTGAGTGTGT
>Ga0307947_1000693_pt1 | contig 24734 bp, 28 predicted proteins | sample OrgLakmetagen232_FD_201840 | JGI IMG/M metagenome (GOLD analysis project Ga0307947, IMG submission 201840) | Saline water microbial communities from Organic Lake, Antarctica - #232 | ecosystem: Environmental > Aquatic > Non-marine Saline and Alkaline > Saline | place: Antarctica: Organic Lake...
AGTTGAGTTGTGGGTGTGTGTGAGTGTGAGTGTGCTGTTATTACAGTGAGATGGGACATGTGTGTGTTTGTGTGTATGATAGGTAAACATTAAGTTCTCCTTTATGCAGAGGGGTGAAAGGGACAAGGTGCGTTTACATTTGTGTGTCTGCAAGTATGCAAGAACTGAAACCCTGCCGCGCACACACACATACGCACATGCACGCACGCACAAACACCCGCCATTACAACACTCACACGGACTTGCTTCCCAGGTGCACGAAGCCGCTGCTAAACAAGGACCAGAAGTGGCTGCCGCCTATGCTGCTAGGCATGCGGAGCGCCGCTTCAAGCAGGGCGACTACGGCTCAGCTGCCACTGTGTGCGCAGAGCATGGGGTTAGCGCCAAGCCACAGTTCTTTGAGATGTACAGGAGCATAGCTGCAGGTGCGTTTTTGTGAGACGTGTGATATGCGTGTTCTTGGAGCATGAGGTGGTGTTGGCAGTGAGCCACATGCTTTCTGTATACAGAAGCATGGCTGCAGGTGCGCTCTTGTGATGCGCGTTATATATATGTAATTGGAGCATGTGGTGGTGTTGGCAGTAACCTCGTGCGCCCTGTTTATAGGAGCACAACTGCAGGCGTGTTTTTCAGATGTTGCTTAGGTTTTGTGTTAGTAAGTTACAGTGTTTTATGATGTGTAGGAGCGTAGCTGCAACTAAGGAGCTTTGTGTTCTTTGGGATGCTGATTGGGCTCGGTAGCAACAAGCCACGGCCTGTTTGAGACGAGCATGCATAGGAGCGCAGCTGAAAGTGCACTTTCGTGTCAGGTGTTGTAAGATGACTGGTGTCAGAAGATTTACTGCAATGTATAGGAGCACGACTGCAGGAGCATGTGTGTTACGTGCTTTGTATCACATAAAAGCACAGGGCAGCCTTGGTTGCAGGCATCCTCTGTCCCTGTGCTCAATCTACATAATCTGTACAATAAGATGAAGGAAAGGCGCTCAACAGGAATTGAGGAACTCTTGTAAAGTGCTGCTCATTCTGTGTATATGTGTGTGTACCATCATTCCCTTATACAACTGGTTTCGGACACGCACACACACATTACACACACATACACGCACACACACACACACACACGCACACACACTACACACACACGCACACACACTACACACGCACGCACACACAGAGACACGCACATACACATACACACACAGCTGCGACAATCATTTTACAAACCTTGGAAACAGTCTCTGCTGTTTGAGGCACGTGTGTTGGCGTCTGATCATGCACGCATCTGTCATGCATGGCGACCATGCATGCATCTGTCAACGAGCCAAGCTTTCTCTGCTGTTTGAGCTTGCGTGCAGGCATCTTGTCGTGCAGCCAAGATGAGCGCTCGACGGAGGGCGAGCAGTCCTTGAAGCAAATGCTTTTCTTGCTCCTGACAGCGATGGGAGCTGCTGGCTCTGCTGTGAATCCAAGGGACCTGGAGGAGTTCAGGTGTGTGCTGTAAATCGGTGTGGGTGTGAGTGTTGGAGGGTGTAAGTGGGATATGGGTATGAATCTATAAGGTACAGTTTGTGCATACATGCTTGACCACGTTTGCATCCACACACATTATTTGCATCCTGTGGGTACCTCCCCTCTGCTTTGTACAGTCAGTGCGCACACAGGTAGTATACAGTGTACTGCACGTGGTCAGCAAAGACTGGCCACCCCATGCTCCATGTTGAAGTACATATCCTCTATTTTGCACAGCACACCATCTACCCCCTACTAAACACGCACGCTCTTCAATGTTCAATCACACATCACACCATGTGCCCCATATTGATCCGCAGGCCCTTCAATGTTCAATTACACATACATCGTGCACCCTGCATTGGTTTGCAAGCCCTTCAATGTTAAATCAAGATCAGCTGCCACAACCTTTTTTGTCACACAATGACCACACTCTGTGTTTGTTGTGCCCTGCGTGTGCCTTTACCTCATGGCACGCGCTGAGACCTGCACTATCATTCTACATACAGAATCCTGCCCTTGTTTATGACACTTTCACTCTTTGAGTGCTCGCCATCTGCGCAGCGCAGTCAATCCACAAATAATGGCCCCATGACCCGTTGCTGTGCATTTTGCACTTTGCAGGTGACTCCACCTTGCTGCGCATGCCAGGTCAAAATCAGATATGCACACTTGGTATTGACTACCAAGTGCGCAAATTCAATTCACAAACCCTGACCTCTCAGTTCGTCGCTGTGCACTTTGCAGGCGCCTCTACCTTGCAGCGCACTACATTGCCCTTGCCAACGCAGCCAAGAGGGCGGACTTGCACCAAGTGGCAGCGCAGCAGCTGACGAGCGCTCTACGCTACTGCGGCATCATTCCAGCAGACAGGGTGGGTCAGTTTGTAAGGGGTGTAAACAAATTAACGCATCATTCCAGCAGACAGGGTGGGTTGCTGTTTAAGGGATACTAACGCATCACTCCAGCAGGCAGGGTGGGTCAATGTGCAAGGGATACGAACGCATCATTCCAGCAGGCAGGGTGGGACAGTGCGTTAAGATGTGAACTCAAAGAGAGGCACCCTGCTCTGTTGTTAACTGCAATCAGAGCTCAAAGCAGGACAAAGCGTCGTCTGTGTCGTAGATTTCACACACGCATCTGTGCACAAACATATGTGCACGCTCACTCACACGCACACACACACATACCTACACACACGCACGCACACACTCACACACACATACACGTGCAGGCATTCTTTGAAGCAGGCATGGCTTGGAGGGAAGCTAAGCAGGACTCCATGGCCTTTGTCATGCTCAACCGCTTCCTTGACTTGTGTGATGCCATGGATGACCCTGAGTCCACCACTGCGGTGGGTATTGTGTTTGTGGCTGTGAGCTAGGTGCTATGTATAGTACGGCTTGGAACTGCAATTGATGACCCTGAGTCTACCACTGCGGTGGTTGGTGTGTATAGTGGCTGTGATTGTGATGCTTCAATACTGTGAGCTAGGCACTTTTAAAGCAAGGCTTGAAGCTTCAATGGACAGCCCTGGCTCCATTGGGTGTTGTGGTTGTAATGTGTTAGTGCTCGAACTAGGTGTGTTTTGGTAGTACAGCTTAAAACTACATTGCACGACCCTGGCTGTACTCACTGCTGGGTACTGTGGCTGTAATGCTTTAGTGCTGTGAGCTAGGTACTTTATAAAGCAAGGCTTGAAACTGCATCTTCTGCAAAGTATTGCGGTTGAAATGGTCTAGCGCTATGAGGTCGCGCAGTTATAATGGTCTAGCGCAGGGTATTGGGTATTGTAATGGGCAAGCGCTATGAGCTAGGTGCGTTTGGTCTAGCGTTATGAGCTAGGTGCGTTTGGTAGTACGGCTTATAGCAACGAAGGATGGCCCTGGTCTTGTCACTGCAGTGGGTTACAAGGACGTAAAGCGCCCGTGTTACAAGCTTTGGCTAGGTGTGGTCTTTAGGAAGGCTTGAAGCTACAAAGGCTAGGTTTTGTCACTGCAGTGGGTGTCGTGTTCGTAAAGCGCCATAGCGCTATGAGCTTTGGCTAGGTGTGGTCTGTAGGAAGGCTTGGACCTTGGTGACACAACGTAGTAATGTCTTGACTCTGTAGGAATGTGGTGTGTCTATAGAAAGGTGGTCTGTAGGAAGGCTTGGACCTTGGTGACACAACGTGGTCTTGACTCTGTAGGAATGTGATGTGTCTATAGGAAGGTGGTCTGTAGGAAGGATTGAACTTTGGTGACACAATGTGAAGTCTTGACTCTGTAGGAATGTGGTGTGGTCTACAGGAAGGTGGTCTGTAGGAAGGTAGTCTGTAGGAAGGTTTGGACCTGGGTAAAACAATGTGAAGTCCTGGCTCTGTAGGATTGTGGTGTGGTCTGTAGAAATGCAGTCTGCAGAAAGGCTTGGACCTGTGTGCCACGATGGGCTATTGACTCTGTAGGAAAATGGTGTGAGTGGTGTGGTCCGTAGGAAGGCGGAATGTTGGAAGGCTTGGACATGTGTGACACTATGTGAAGTTTTGACTCTGAGACTGCACAGTTGTGTCATGGACCTTGAAGAAGTGGGTCCTGTGCATGCTTTTTGTTTTTTCTTACGTGCTGTGCAGGCTGCTGATGCTTGGCCCAAGCACCACAGTCCTGGTGTTTGTTGTTCGTCCTGCTCAGAACAGTAGAGGGCTTGTGATCTTTCCTGATTTGGTGGGCAGCGTTGATCTGCTGTTGCAGCGCAATCAAAGCTCGACACATCACTGCGTCAAGGCACACACACAGCTGCAGCACAGCAGTTGCTCTGGTGCCCTTTGCATGAATTGTATTCACAACAATGTTGCCGCAAAACCTTCCTTCCGTGCAGGCCTTAGAAAACGCGGATTTTGCAGAAACAGATGTGCCTTTTGACTTCAACATCCCCCAGCGCCCATACGCATCAGAGGAGCAGAGAGAGGAGGTGGGTTGAGGTGTCTGTTCAATGTGGCAAATACACATGCTACTGTACTGCTTTGTGTGTATGTATTTGTATGTCACATGCGCACAAGTCGTGATGGTTCTAAGGGGAGTTGGCAAAAACGCTATTTATGTGTGAGGACCAGGATAGCAAATGCCGGTATTCCTATGATGTGAACTTGCTGTTTCCTGCGCTGATGCGCACACACGCACACACACACACATACACACACGCACACACACACATACACACACGCACACACGCACACACATACATACGCACACACACACACATACATTGTGTACAAGCAAACATTCGCCTTCAAATACCCAAGAGAGCAAAGTCACACACGAACTGTACAGACTCACACACCTAGAACACAAACAAACACAGAATACACATGCACACCTAACACGCGCATGCTTTTCATTCACACAATTGCAAACCCTCTCACGCACACACACGCACACACACACACACTCTCACCCAATTTCCGGGTTGCAGGTCCGTAATTTTGTGCTGGAGGTCTCCATGGATCAGGCAGTGGATCAGACTCTCGCCATGCGTTCGTGCGACAGCTGCGGCGTGCAGACATACGAAGCCAACCTGTCCTGCCACAACTGCCGTCACAAATGGGAGGCATGTGCTGTCAGTGGCTACCCTGCAATGGTAAGTGCATGACAGTGGTTCTGCAAGGACAGCAAGTCGTGTGTGTGCGTGAAACATGTGCGTGCACGACAGGCACACAAGCAGGGGCTTTTGGCCTGCCTTGAGTTAATGAGGGTGCAGCTACGCTTGGTGATGAGTAGGTGGTTTTGCAATCTGTGTACTGTGAAGAGTTAGCTGTGTATGTGCTTGTGTATGCTGCCAACTTCTTCTTGGGTTAAAGGAGGAAAGCCAGGAACGTTCGGCAGGTTCCGTCTTCCAGTGTGTGATGTGCCAAAACAGGCACGACAATTTTTCACAAGCAAAACATCACTGTACCCATGTTTGCATGTTTGTGCAGGAGCATGAGAAGCACGTGACCAAGAGTAACGGTTACGATGTGGTGGCTATCAGAGACATGTGGAACACGTGGGTAGACACGTTCCGTGAGTGTCCTGTCACTGGGGGACCAGCCATGGCCAAGTACTAGAGCAACTCTGCCCTAAAAATCTACAGCTTTTCGAATTTGTGCTGATCAACGTGCATTGGAACTCCAAACGAGCCCCTTTGCTAGCAGCCACACCTCCACCGAGTGACTAGTGCTTTGTCCCACCTGCCTGCAACTACGTGCGAATAATTTGACAGTCGTACTAGGCTATCACAACCAGCAGGATTTTCTGTCTATATTCCAAGTTCCTATAGCGCTGCTGCTGGTGCTCACATTCATCGTGCTGTTCTTGACTTTGTGTTTGGGTGCAAGGAGTTTTCAATTAAGGATGCGGAACATTGAGTATTTGAATGGGTGTTACCAAGTGTGTAAATGACTAGCGTCTCATATTTGCTGCCTTTATACATATAATGTCTAATTGAAATGACTTTGACCAAAATGGCGTTCAATTGACTGTTCATCTCGCAAGGAAGGCCTCCTGTGCCGTAGGGCTGCAGGTGAGCAAACTTTTTATTTAAAATACCAGGACATTGCTATCTAGCATGACATTGCATTGATTGAGCACCGTGCAGTAAGGGAGTTTGCTAGACTGGAACACATCGACACCAGGACATCCCTGCCACAGATAATAAAGCTTACCACCCAATGGGCTACTGTAGTTCCATCAACCACGGAGGGTCTTAGAAGTGCAGCTGTAAATGGCTACCAAGCTGTGTCTTTTAGGACAAAAAGCTGACACAATCAACCGGGCTCCTTTCAATTCTGGGTACAGACCAAGCAAAAAGTGAGAGGTGCCATCGACGAGCGATGGTCCTAATCTTCTTCTTGTATTACAAGGTTTTCCAAAAAAGGCCTTCAGTCAAAAAGTGCGACTGCTAGCCTGCTTATGAGAAGCTTAGTTCTTAATTCTGGTTCATGGAGAAACAAATAAAGCTTGTTATTTTTCTGGCTTAATAAAGTAGACACATCGTGGGCTCCTGTTGGGGGAGACAGAGATGCATATTTCCTGCGGAGAGAAATCACGTTAGGATTGTCGCAGTGGAAAAGTACTGGGCACCTTATTCTAAAACCCATCCGAGAGAACACAACAGCAACCGCGCTGCTTATCACCAATGGTGTGCTCTTCCTACAAAAAGGGCTCTGGTCACTCATTCGCCTTACATCCTTTCCAAATACATGTTTCTCAACCTGCCTTGTGTGTCATCCGTAGTACAGCTCGTTTCAGACTTCGTGTTCACGCCCTACGTTTTGAGACAGCGACATGGAATCAAAGTAACTCCACCACCTGTGACCTGTGTGATTCTGATGATGTCCAAGATGAGCAGCATGTTCCACTGCGCCAATCCCCACGTGATTTCTCTCCGCAGGAAATATGCACCTCTGTTTCCCCCAACAGCAGCCCACGATGTATCTACTTTCTTAGCTATGCCAGAACAATAACAAGTTGAAGCTTAAATTTTTCCTATTCTATGAACTAGTTGCTTTTTATGAGCCGGCTAGCAGTCGCACTTCTTGACTGAAGGCCTTTTTTTGGAAAACCTTGTAAAGAAAAACTACGCAGGCAGTGAAAGCCACTCCCCACATTAAATAAGGAAAAGGAGCCACTTTGGTACCGAGTACCGTAAAGCTCCTCCACCGCGAAAAGGAAAGGAAAAACCAATGGGGATCAAGAGGGTTGCAGGCTTGGCCTGAAACCGGCTCCTGATGAGAGTTGATAACAGTACTGGAAAGGGCATGTCTGGTATGGACAAGTTTAGCAGCAAAGTTCACGGAGTGCACATGGAGCTTGGAGGCAAGCTTCTTAACTCTTTGAGAATCGAGACCCAGTTCCTTGAAAGGCTTCAGAGTGTGGGTGTTGTAGATGGTGCCTGCTGTGGAGAACAACCGACAAGCGATGGCCCTAGTCTTTTTTCTTGTATTAAGCTGAGCCAACAATCTGCCGTAGCTTTATAGGGCTAGCACATGATGTTCAAGTGTTAAATTTGTCTTCTCATGAATCCCACCAGCCGTTCAAGCCAATGTTCTTGTCCCATCGTCTGATGTTGTAGTCCAAGGAGCACTACAGAACAAGGACACGCATTTTGGACGATACACCAGCCACGAAAATTCAGAACAAAGAACACTAGTGCCTCTGCCGCGCAGGTGCCTCCATCTCATGCTCGTACTCAATTTCCACCTGCTGCACCCCACGCCGCCTCTTTGCCGCCGGCTGCTGCTGCCCTGCACCCCGCTTGCCCGCCTTGGCATCCATTTTCTTCCCCTTTGCTGCGTCATCTCGACCCCGCTTTGCTCCCCCTCTGCCCCCTGATCCCAACAACCGCCTTTGCCTGCTTGACCTGCCCTCTTCACCCTCCTCGCTGCTAACATCGCTGCCTCCGCTGTTCGAGGCGGAAGGCTCGCCTGCTTCGCCATCCGAACCAGTTCCTACAAAAGCATTCATTTCGAATCAGGAATTGAGATGCAGGTCTTGGGTTCATACCAACATAGCACACACACACACATTAAAACATACACACACAAAGTATGCATTGTGCATGGCAGCAACTGCATTGTTTGAAAACAGAGGTTCATCACCTCTGCCAACCGAGCCATCTCCTCAAACCTGTCGCCAAAAACATGTGGCTGCATATTGGCGTAGTCAGGTACTTTTCAACAAGTCCTTTCTCTTCTAATCCTCTTTCTCTTCCTTCTCCTCCCTTCAAGCATCAACATCGGCATGCTAGACCATCTGCCAACTTCCTTCCAATAATACCTAGATCCGTACCTGCTGATGCATCGTCGCCCCCTTCGGATCCGCTGCTGCCCTCTTCGTCGCCTTCACTGCCCCCTAAGTCTTCTAGGTCCCCCTCATCATCAGCCTCTAAGTCTCCCACCTGCGTGTGAATATGTACGTGTGTGTTGGTGTGTGTGTTGTTTATGTGTGTATGTGTACATATATGTGTGTGAGTGCGTGCATGTGCGTATGCACCAGCAGCAAGTGCGACTTCCATCTTAGGCTAAGTGATGCCTAGGCTGTCCATTAGACTAAACAAATACTTTGTGCATCAACCTTTGACAATAACCAAAAATAAGCACACAAATGCGTACACATACAGACATATAATACACAAGCATACACAAGCATACACCAAACATTAGAGCCTCTCACCTCATCAGCGTCCAAGTACTCCATGTCCTCCTCTTCCTCCTGCACAGCAAAGCAGTAGAGATAGGGCATGTCAAGCAGCACAGAGATAGGGCGTGTCAAGCAGCAGAGATGGGGCGTGTCAAGCAGCACAGAGATAGGGCGTGTCAAGCAGGACAAACTCAGTTTCAGTTTGGCTTATTTGGATCACAAAGGCATTCAACCTGGGATGGCTGCTCAACCTATGAGAACGAGGTAAATCTCAAACGCAACCAAGCCAAACCAGCTGGACGGTCTGTGTTGACAGGAGCCACAGAAGAGAGTGGACCATGTCAACCGTGACATGACAAAGCACATAATGGCATGACAAAAGCACATAATGGCATGACAAGGCACATAATGGCGTGACAAGGCACATAATGGCATGACTAGGCACATATTGGCATGACAAGGCACATAATGGCATGACAAAGCACATACCGGCATGACAAGGCACATACCGGCATGACAAGGCACATGATGACATGATACAACGAGGGCGCCAATTGCAAAGAGGAGTAATTGCCAAACAACATCCTTGATTCGTGAAAATCTGGCTTACATGAATGCTGTTACGTTGTACTGAATACCGAAGCAATATCCAAACCATAGCACATGTAGAAAAGTAATTCTAGTATCATCCCTTTCTCACAAAAGCCTGGGAAAAGCTGTTTACCATTACACAAACGAGGCGGGGTGCCTACAGCACAGTTGAGAAAGGGCAAAATTCTTCCTGCCACGAAGTAGAGCATATAATTAATAGTTCGTTGCAGGGAATCCCCCCATTGCCTAAGATTCCATTCACTTGGAAACTTGGGTACACACCTCCTCATCCTCGTCCTCCTCTCCGTCATCTTCAACGTACTGCTGTGGGTCGTCAGGGCCCTCCTGCTCTTCCTCCTCTTGCTCGTCCTCTACTTCCTGGGTGTCAAGCACCTGCAGACACATATACCAATAGGCAGTCCATACACTCAATTATTAAGTATTGTTTATTGCTGTGGGTCGTCAGGGCGCCCTCCTGCTCCTCCTCCTAGCGCTCGTTTTCAACCTCCTGGCCATTAAGCACCAACAGCCACACAGAGAACAACGAAATAAAACAACGGATGTTCCTATTTTCTTGCAGCAGCAGCAGCAGCAGCAGCAGCAGCAGCAGCAACAGCAGCAGCAGCAGCAGCAGCAGCAGCAGCAGCAGCAGCAGCAGCAGCAACAGCAACAGCAACAGCAGCAGCATGGATCAACCTTCCTCTATAACTCAAAAGCTTCTACTACCATCAGGCAACCTGTTGCTGACTTCTTGCAGCAGCATGAACACCTCCCCTTGTGATCACTCTCAACAACTACATGTCACTCTCTAAGCCTCACGCGTGCCCAACTGCTTGCTGCTCAGACTCACAGATAAATAGATCGTAATGGAATCGAATACTTGCGCAACAACTGCATCACACAACACACTTTTTGCCTGACCAAAGTATTTGGGGAATGCGCACACACAAACACACACTCCTCCTCTTACGGCTTAAGCGGAAAGTTACACACATGCAAAGTACTGAGCTGCCTTACCAAATAGCACAGCACATGTACCACAGACACAAATACACGCTCACGTACAAACACACCCCATCTCACACACAAACTACCTTCTCATACTGCTTGAGTGGGAAGTTGTAGATGTCGCCGTAGGTTCCGGCCTGCAAGCGCTTCAGAAGCTCGGACTCAATAGACCGATCTAACCGAGCAGCTGTCACTGCTTTCTGCTCTCGCCTTTTCTCACGCTTCTCCGTCCTGAAAGAGGTGCAGACGTGCTTGTGTGTGTATGTGCGTGCGCGCGTGCCAGTTCAAGTCTGCGTGCTCAGTGTGTGGGCCTCGTGTTGCAGGTAGAAAATGGCTGGTCAGGTGGAAAATCTACTCAAACAGCTGGCACAGAGATTAACCTTGTCTGACAGCAAGCTTATTAGTAAGCAGGCTACTTCAAACAAGGATGCTTCTGGTGCTGGAGAACTTTCCTGCCACTGAATCTGATCGCCACGGTCACAGATGTTTTAATCGTGACCGTCCCAGGTTTCCCAGGTTCAGATCATCAATCGTAGCTTGCACGATTTCAGTCAACAGTCGTCGCTGGCTACCTTTTTCTAATCCTCCAAGCTCAGTACCTATCTCCTGCTCAAATCCCTAAATGCGAACCAGAGACGAGTGCCTAAGCTGCTGCAAGCTGAACAAGGAACAAAAGGGCACTCGTTCCTTAAAATCATCTCACAGCAGGCATAATCACTCATCTCTGGCCCAACATGTGCCCCTCACGCTGAATACTCTCTATTTGCACTAACACCAACTTGCTTTAACACCAAAGCTGTTCTGCCTTACCGTGCACACATGGTAACTTATTCCTGACCCAGCGTGTGCCCTTTACGCTTGTCTAAACTATTTGCATTAACACCGACTTGCTCTAACACCAAAGCTGTCATGCCTTACCGTGCAGGCATGGTCACTAGCTCCGGCTTAGCTTTCAGCTGCAGCTTACGCATGCGGATCAGGTACTGCATCCAAAGAGTGCAGATGAAAGGTTGGTAAGCACAACATACGACATCAGGCTGAATAGATATACAAAAAAGAACAGAACAAATACGCAGGCAGAATAAGACACTTTTAAAGTAAGGAGTCACTTTGGTACCTGGGACCAATAATCAAAAAAGGGAATTCGTGTACAAATTACTATGCACCACACTCTTGCTGACTCATGTTGCGCTTCACCTCCCCCTTGATACCCTAGCTCGACGCCATGGCTTGCTGCATTCCTCAGACTTGCACAAACTAAATCTCACCGCACTGAACAGGCTTGCAGCAACACCACACACACTGCACCTCCCAGTACTTTTTAGGCTTGCTGCACTTGACAGGCTGGTCCATCAACCCCACAAACCGCACAGCCTGGACAGTCAGGCCCTGAAAAGCGAGGGCTTGAGCAAATGCACATCTCTTTGAGCCACTTAAATTGCTGTTGTACCCATGCAATTAGTTTGGTTGCAGGAAGCAATTACTTGTGCACACGCACACTAGCACACGCGTACACGCGTACACACACACATACGCACAAGCACCCAAACGCACACAGGCACACGCCTACACACACATACCCACCCAAATACACGTAGGTACACACATGTACAACCAACCTGTGTCACTTTTGTCAGGCGCTGCTTGTTTTTGTGGACTAAGAACTTGGGCCAGAACTGCAAGTGCTGATCAATCTGCTCCAAAGCCTGCACGTGTAATGTTTGTATGAGTTAGATCACAAGTTTGGGGCGCAGTTTTCGGCATGCTGGCATGTCAAGAGCACGCTGCAATACCTTCCTGCCCAGTCACAAAAACACACCCACACATGCACACATATATCCACGAGCGTTTTAAAGGGAAGAAATTACACCCAGGCGTCACGTATTCTACCGCAATGTGCAAGTAGATTCCCTGTTTGCACTTCTAAACAACGTATATGCTTTTGCTTAACACACAACAAACAAGGAACGAATCACATTTTACTGGCATGTTGCTGCTGGACATATGAGTGCTGCCTTCCCACTCCACCCCCAACTTCGCAATGCCTGACCTGTTGGTAGTTCTTCTTCAGCTTGATACGCTGCCACAAGTTTTTTGGCGAGTGCGCCCTCTCAATGGTCTTGATGTACAGATATGACTTCCCTGTTTGTTGTGTGTGTGTGTGTGTATGTGTGAGTGTATGTGTGTGTGCACGTGTGTGCGTGCATGTTAGTGCGTGCATAAGCATGTGCGTGTGTATGTGTATGTGTGTGTGTATGTGTGTGTGTGTGTGTGTGCGTGTGTGCGTGCGTGCGTGTGTGTATGCATGTTTGTGCGTGCGTAAGCTTGTGTACGTGTGTGTATATGCCTGTGTGTGTGTGTGTGTGTGTGTGTGTGTGTGTGTGTGTGTGTGTGTGTGTCTGTGCGCGTGTGCTAGTGCTCATGCGTCTCATGCTTGCATCAGCAGCCATGCCTTCTCATCTTCTCACCGTCATGCTCCCTGATTGTGGCATATCTGCTGTTTGCTAAGGGGCAGCTACTCCGGTTGCATAAGCCTGTCACATTGTACTCATTACGGCAAAAGTTCTGGACCTGAGTTTTAGCCTTGAAGCTGCAGTGGTGGTGGTTTATGACCTGCAAACATTGAGTGCAAGAAAATGCGCTCTACTCTCACTCCGCCGGCACCGAACGGTTCAAGCGGCGAAATATCCTCCTGTCCCCTCTCCTCCTAAACAGTTGCAAAATGCATGCGTGTGTGGAGCATTTACCTGCCATATTATCTCGTCGTTCTGCATCTTTGCGAATGATTTGGTGGCCTATATAAATATATATTATTGAAATATACGATAGCAACTGTTTTCGTGCTGGCACAACATTTTCTGCATGGGCAACTGACCCTAATTGAGGTGGCAGCGAGGAAGAGATTACTGGAGGACTGAACCTTAACAAGGTAGGCATGCACATCAGTGGGTTAGCCGCCCACCCGCATGCACACAGGTTAGCACCTGCACACTCTCGCTCTCGCACCCACTCTCGCTCTCGTGCACGTAATAATCACAACGTGCATACGTGTATGCCATTCTACGCTATGAATAATCACGAACAGACGTGCGCTCAAAAGGAGCAATGTTTTGCGTTCACTGGCAAAAGGGAGCTCAAGCACACACACACACACACACACACACACAGGCATATACACACACGTACACAAGCTTACGCACGCACAAACATGCATACACACACGCACGCACACACACACACACACACACATACACACATTCACACCCACACACCCCTATGAAATTCCTACCCGTGAATAGCAGCCATGCTTCGGAGGAATGTGAGGCTTCGCAAGGAATATCTGTATCGCAAAAGTTTGGAAGGCAAGGAGCGAGCAGCGTACGAGCGCAAGCGTGTAGTGCGCAAGGCATTAGAAGGTGTGTGTGCGTTTGCTTTTTGTATGCATGTTTGTTTGAGCGGGGAAGTCGGCTTTGTTGTTTTTTCCTCCTGGCTAAGTTTAGAGATGACTGACTACTTATCCATATTTTTAGCTGCCGCTCTGTTTGCCCTATGTTTGAAGTACACCCTCGAATCGCTCAACCTCATATATACACACACACACGCGCACACACACACACATACACACACACACACATGATGCTCACCACACAGTGATAGAATTATGTGTCGTGGAATTGTGGAATTGCGCCATCAAAACTCATGTAGAGTGATGTAAAGAGGCAGGAAGCTAACAATGTACAAATAGGCCTTTACGATGCAACGGGCTTTAGGGAAACTAAGAACTATGCAAGCAGTGAAAACCAATCCTGACACTCATTGAGGAGAAGGAGCCACTTTGGTAGCGAGTACTGTATTGCTCCTCCACCACAGAGAGCAAAATAAATGTTGGGGTTCTGACAAAGGTGCTGTGTGTCTCGAAATGACTACAGACTTGTTTTTCAGTGGGTGTCATTCTTTCTCATCTGCTGCCACAAACACAGGTCCGTTTTCCTAATGTAGGGTTGGTTGGCCAAAACCGTACACACGAAAATGCAGTGTAATTAAATATGTCCGGTACCGTATTAGGAAGTTCCCAACCTAGCTATATCCATAAAATTACCTGGATGGAGGTTTTGGCCGACCGTATATGGACTGTATTTTGCCGTGCTTCACCAAAGTGGGGTGGACCAAGCAAGTGCCCATGTATGCTGTTTTTTTACACTCAGAGGGCAACTCGCACATCATTATTTCTTAACTTGCATACCTTGCCAACCACTCGGTCCTTCCATTTCAAGGACTTAACAGAAGAAGATGTCATGAATAATTGGCAGGAAATTAGTGTGGTCCACGCTGCGGCGTATCAGGCATGTTTACCGGAACAATTTTACACAGCAGTGATCTGAACATTTTCATGTCGATGCATATATCAAAGCTTGCAAATATCATGCGTGCAAAAATTATCATGTTTGAGGACTCAGTTCCCCCCCCCTCTGGTATTTCACCATGTTGGACCGTTTACTTCTTTGCTCCCCTTTTCCACAAATGTATGTATTTGCGCCATAGAAATGGTTCCATTGGTGGTTATGATAGTAAAACCCAAAATGTTCACTTCAAAAGGGCCATTTTTGGGTCTTTTGGGATTGAAGTAAGCCTAGCTCCACAACCATCCGTTTTGGGGTTTTGACGGTTGGGTCATGCGTGCTCAGCCCTTCAAGAGCTGCAAAATGTTCCCCATTTGAATGTATTCTGACTGACTTCGAAATGCCTTTTGCACGGTGTATGCGGAAATACGGCGTATTTACGGAGATATCGTGTGTATACAGTACGTACGAAGATATTGTGTGTATACAGTTTATACGGAGATATCGTGTGTATACAGTATATACGAAGATACCGTGTTACAGTATATACGGAGATGTCGTGTGTATACAGTATATAAGGAGATATCGTGTGTATACAGTATACGAAATTATCATGTACGGTTTGGGCCAACCCTATTTATTAATCTGATGAAAGGCAAATTCTCCATATTGAAACCCTCTCTCTGTAATATTTCAAGCCACTGTTCCCATGTCATTGCCATGTTATTGCTTCTTGTTTCAAGCCACCATGTTATTACTGCTTGTTTCAAGCCACTGTTCCCATGTCATTATTGCTGCTTGCAGAGGGCAAGCCCATCCCTAACGAGGTCAGGCCCGATGAGTCAAAGCTTCGACATGAAGTTGAGCTAGAGGACGACAACACAGCGGTAGGTGACCCACAATGCTGTAAGCATTGTTTACTTTGGTGTACGGGCGGTAGTTGCTGCACTGGTACAGATGTGTGTGTGTGTGTGTCTGTAGGTGTGTGTGTGTGTGCGCGCGTGTGTGTAGATGGTTACCGCTGTGTGCGAGATTTTGTGTTGGGGTCACGTTCTGTTGCAGCGCAGCAAAGGGAAATCCACACAGTCCCCACTTCGTATAAATTCAACAGGAGCCTGGCGTCTACTTGCGCCTACGCCATGGCAGCACAGATAAAATAAGTCAGGCGTTTAAGAGGGCTATTGTGCAGGAAGATGAGGGTGCTGAAAAGGACGTGGCTGATAATTAGTTTGGATCTGGAGCGCACTTGTCTGCGAACTGCTAACTCCTAAGCCCTAAATCATCCTAACCCTAAACAATAGACTCCAAGATGGCCAAGGTGCTTTCCCCCCTTCTCAAGGTGCACGTTTCTGGTGGTCAGTTTTCAAGCCTTTTGTAAAACTCTCTTCTTTTCAACGCACACAGGCATACTCACACATTCACAGTACTTTCTGCCTCTTAATACCGTAGACGGCGGCTTACATGCACACGCACACATACACACGCACACGCATGCACGCACACACAGGTGCCTCGCACTCACGTGGATGACGAATACGCCTTTGCTGGCGAGGCAGATCCAAAGGTGTTGGTGACCACCAGCCGGGACCCCAGCAGCAGACTGACTCAGTTTGCCAAGGTACTAATTCAGGTTATAGTGAATCAGCGTAGTGAATCAGTCTGCCAATGTAGTGATTCAGCGTAAAGTGACTCAGTATAGTGAATCAGTCTACCAATGTAGTGATTCAGCGTGAAGTGACTCAGTGAAGTAAATCATTCTGCCAATGTAGTGATTCAGCGTAAAGTGACTCAGTGTAGTTAATCAGTCTGCCACAGTCTGCCAATGTAGTGGTTCAGCAATTCAGCGTAAAGTGACTCACGGTATTGACTCAGCTTGCTTGGGTAGCGAGCACCGAGGAGAGTCTCTGTGAGGCATAAATGCTTTGGTGAGGCGGTTTTGCAAGAGAGCAGCAGGCTCTAAACGCCTACCAATTGAGGCTTGCCATTTAGCAGCAGCAGCAGCAGCAGCAGCAGCGGCGGCGGCAGCATGCTGACGCAGTTTTGCCAAGGTAGTGAGCGATTTATTAAAGCACTGTATGCCTGAAACAATACGTGGACTATTGAGGTGTTGGTAAACAATTGTGGATATGTGTGCAAGCATGTGCACACATACACACACGCATACACAGATGTGCACACATGCACATGCACACGTGTACGCATATGCACACAGGAGATGAAGTTGGTCATCCCAAACGCGCAACGCATCAACCGCGGTGGCATGGTGCTGACAGATCTGGTGGACACGTGCAGATCACATGATTTCACGGACATTGTGGTGCTGCACGAACACAGAGGAGAGCCAGGTAGGTCCTTTGGCTGCTTGCTTGTGCAAGCACGCCAAGTAATGTGCCGCCCCGTATGTGCCGTGTATTGTGTCACGAGCATTGCAGTAAGCGCAAAGAATATAAAAACCACGTGTCCATTTTCAATGTCATGAGTGTCACTTCCTGGTGTTCTGCGTAATTGTTTTGTATGTATATGCATGGTTTCTGTTGTTCTATGTGTTTGTTCTGAACATTCATACTTTGTTTACGTAGCCTTGTAGGAATACGCGTTACGATATAAAATATAAATGCTGCTGCCTCATGGCCTTCATGTCTGAAGTCAATTGGCTTTGTTTGTTCTGTATGCGTATGCCATGTGCATGTTGCTCTGTACATTTATCCACTGCAATATAAGTGCTACTCCTTTGGCTTTTGTGTTTGAAATCGAATGGCTTTGCTTGACCTGTTTTTTGAGTGACAAAAAGATTTCTTGATGTAGGCATGGCCTCCTTGCAGCTAAGATCAAATGCAATCGAGGATCAAGGAAAACTGATGGAAGATCAACGGTTGGAGGATTGGGCTCGCAAGAATGTCGTGTTGGTACTTTTATTAAAGGGGCATGCATTTTGATCGGCGTGTTCCTGAGCATAATAGAACAGATGACAGCTTTCTACAGATGGCGTTGCGGATAATGGCTCTCTCTGTGCAGGCAGCATGGTAAAATAAAGTGCACAAGGAATCACTTGCTCTGCCCAGACTGTAGGGTCATACCGTCATACCGTATGTATTTAGAAGTGCTTGGCTGACTTTTCGATGCAAACCGCATGGTGAAATAGGACAACGCGCTCGTCAAGTAGCCGGCTTCTTGCAGGTAGCCTGATGTACCATTTGCCCCTGAAATCTGTGCAGATGGTATGGTATACCATAAGCCCTATACATAACAAAAAGCTCTGCGCAAATGGAATACCATACAAGCCTTAACACAACAAAATGCTCTGCGCAAATGGCACACCAGAAACCCTTTACATAACAAAATGCTCTGCCCAAATGGTACACCAGAAACCCTTAACATAACAAAATGCTCTGCGCAAATGGTGCACCAGAAACCCTTTACATAACAAACAAAATGCTCTGCGCAAATGGCACAGTCAGAGACTCCTCAAAAAACAAATGCTTTGCAGATGGCATGGTGGTCACGCATCTACCGTACGGGCCCTCTGCATACTTTGGCATCCACAACACCGTGTTGCGGCACGACATTGGGCAGAAAAAGGAGGTGGGTGGGCACATTGTATTTATAGATTTGGTTTTACGAACCTTTGTGTCAAGCATGTAGAATGTGTCAAGCAGGTAGAAATAAAGGGGGAGTGGGCGCATTGTTCGTCACTGAAATCGCGTGTTTGTCAGGCAGGTAAAGGGGGTGAGTGAGGGGCATCATCTCATCCTTTGAAACAGTGGTCATTAAAGCTGCACATTTATTACAACTTAAGTCAGGTCAGCCATTCCTGCTAACAGGTTTGCCCCAAAGCCGAAAAGTACATTTAAGTATCCAGGACCCTAAGCTAGATATATATCTAAGCACCCCTGCATACTCAGTTTGTGGCAGGAGGTGCCCAGGTGGGCAGGGTGGAATTCCTGCCAGAATTTGGATTTCCAAAAGCTCCCCTCTGGTGCCAGCAACTTACCAGGGGTGTTTGCAATAATATTGGAGACATTTTGGTGAAGGTTTGGGGGTATGAGGTCAAGATCCGGTTTTGGACCCTCTTTTGACAGGGAAAAGTGCGAATTTTTTGGGCGTAGTCCCTTTATGTTCACTGCTGTCAACACTGCGCTCTCAGAGAGTCAACACTGAAAGAATAGAGCATTGAGCCAGCCAGGCAACCTTACAGTGTAAATTTTGAAACAAAAGCCAATTTTGCGCTGACTCCGGAACACCCCGGTCAAACCCCCCTCCACTCGCGACCCCTTCGAGATCGCGTGTCTTTGTTCCCCCCGGGATGCAATTGGGTGTAATTATCATATATTTAGAATGTTTCCCATCATATTCTTAGCCCTTCTTCTCAGTAGTGGTGTCGTTGAGTGTGGTAGAAGGCCGACCGATCCCAACACGCTAGCAGCGCCTGCAGCAGCAGAGCAGAGACGGCAGCAGCTTCACAGCACTCGGGAAGACAGGCGAGCGAGGGCCCGGGAGAGGACCCGCGCCCAGCACTTGGCACAGCACTTGGAGCAACATTCTCAGTCTGGCATTGCATTCCACCTAAATTGCTTGCACATGACACACAGCAATGTACACAGATGGTATGAGGGACTGTGCAAACGCAAGAGCGGGGGGGTGCAGGGGAGTCGTAGCCCCCCCTGAATTGTTCAACTCATTGAATGCCGCTCTCAATGCAAAGACCAGGCTGCCATCTCAGAAATGGTTGAACAGGAGCAGTGGGGTGCGGAGGGGGAGTGCAGCCCCCCCTGAATTGCTTTCACTACATTTGGTACAACTTCAATGCAAGTACAACTTCAATGCAGGCGCAGGCTCCGCCACATTTTTTGTGATCCGCAGGATCACACCCTACTTGTTATAAGTCGACAACCACTAAACCGTTTGGGGTCGCGATTGTTTTGCTGGGCTCTATTAATACAGGGATGGGTCATACGGCGTAGGCGTATTATACGTCGTATCGTACTTATCACGTATTTAACCGTATTTTTCAAATTGCTCCGTATAATACAATTTTGGGCACTTGACGAATTTTGCAGCCACAAGCCCCCCAGAAGCACTCCCAGGCCCTCTAGAGCCCCCCAGAGGCACTTCCAAGCCCTCTAGAGCCCCCCAGAGGAACTCCCAGCCCCTTGGAACGTAGCATGATCACTTGCTTATTGCTACCACAACCCAGAAGGTGGTGCCTGTAGCACAGATGAATTGTGCAACAGCTGCATCCACACAAGCCTTGGTCACTGCCCTCTTGCTGCAGGTGTCCAATGACTGTATAGATGCTGCTGCTGATGTGCTTGCTGTAGTCCTGTGCAGGTGCCTCTCTTTTCCTGCTTGCTCCTCCCTCTAAGCGCGTCGGCAATTTCTCCCATTGCTAGCGAGCGCTGCAACTACGCCCTGAGGATTCCTGCCGGGTCAGCTTTGCATGCTGCTACACCTACGCTGGAGTTCTGCCTCATGAAGTGCTCGCGGATGCGGGGGGCACCGCTGCTGAAATCTCGGAATTTTGGCATCTGGCATCTGGCATCTCGTAAATCTGCCCCTTCTGTCCCATAACAACAACACGATGCCACTCAGGGTCTTTACCAGGAGGCATTATAATGTTCTGGAGGCTGGGGGGACAATTCGTGGTGGTTGGAGGGTGGTTGGTGCAAGCCCAGGGTACCCCCCAAAATAGCATAAATACATTTTCGTATTATACGCGTATTGCGTATTAATAGCGTATTTTATTGTATGGGACGTCTCAGAAGTCCGTATGACCCATCCCTGGTTAAATGTGAAAACAATGTTCAAACAATGATAAGTTTACTTCCCTCGCAAGTCTGATTATTTGAGTTTTTATTATTTCTCTGTCCGTGCCTTTCCAGCGAAACAGATTGCATTGCGCCCAGGGCTTCCTGGCAAAGCCTTATATAAGTTTTTCTACTTCCCACCTGTCACTGCCCACCACAGCCCACCCCCAGCATCCCAGACCATAAAACTTGGCGAAACACCCCTGGGGATTATACTGAACAACTCCTGATGCTCAGATAGCGTCCAAACACCGTGCTACCATGGTTTTCAGCAAATGCACAATTTTGCCTAGCAAACAAGCCCACGCACCAAGTCCTTTGGAGCAAATATTTTGCCCCCCTTTTTCTTGGCCACACGGCTAAGGTTGGACCTAAAAACTACCCGGGAACAAAAAATGGGGGAAAGTTGTGCTTGGACATGCACTTCTGCACTCATGTCACTATAGTTAGCTAATTTAGCAGGGAAGCGGCACATATCCAGCCCCCCACTCTCACCCTTGACCCCAAACTCATTATTTTTTTGCAGAAGTGTTACATATATGTATAAAAACCATTGGGTGACATCAGATGTGCAATTCAGGAAAGGGGCATCAATTCCCCTTTTTGGGTGGGGCTTGGCTAGGCTGAACTTATGCTATGATCTTGTTTTTAACAAGAAACTACACTTAAGCACTTTTGAGCACTCACACACACATACACACACATACACGCATACGCACACGCACACAAACACGCTCACATAGACTTGCATACACACGACCCCATGCACGCTTGCACACATCAAGCACATATTTACATTTTTGGCTCCAGGTGGGCACTATCAGCGAGGCATACCCCCACCTCATCCTGGATGCGTTTTCGTCAAAGCTAGGAGAGCGATGTGCCAACATCTTAAAGCACATCTTCCCAGTGCCCAAGGATGATACCAAGAGGTGGGCGTGTACGCTCTGTGAGTGTGCGTTTCTGCCGGCCTGTGCATTATTGGTACGAGTGTGTGACCGCAAAAGTGATGCAAGAGTACGGCCTGGGGCGCCTTCTTGGGCGCCCAAGGATGATGCCATATGGGGGTGGAAACTGGGAAAGCACACTTTATGTGCATATGTATGTGGGCCTGTGTCTCTGTGTGTGAGTGAGTGAGTGAGTGTGTGTGTATATGTGTTTCTGCCAGCCTGTGCTTCATGGGTTATGGGTGAGTGGGAAATGTGTGATGTAAAACAGGAATATTTTTTCCCTGGTGCCTTACTCCAGGATAGTGCCTCACTCCAGGATAGTCTTTTTTCCCTAGTGCCTCACTCCAGGATAGTGTCAAGTGCAGTGGGCAAACACGCTTGACGGAGATCAGTCAGCTGTCAGAATGAGTGACGTAATTGTGAGGTAGCTGTCATGCAGGTGTGTACGGATGTGTGTATGATGTGTGTTTAAGGATGTGTGTATGAAATTATACATTTCGTTGTTTGCCATGCCCAGCCTGAGCTGCATGTGCAATCGGTGTGTGTGACTATAGTTGTGAAGTGTGCGTAAGCATTGAGCTGCATGTGCACTCAGTGTGTGACTTTAGTTGTGAAGTGTGCAGCGTAAGCAGCTGTGTGTGACGTCTCTGCCTGATTTAAGGGGAGCCTACCAAAACGTGCCAAAGGCTTAAGCGCCTCATTGACTCTCCTACAAAGGTGCGCTTTTGAAATCTGCACCTACAGGAAGGCAGATGACTTGGCGAGTGACTTGGTGAGTGATTAAAGCCTTTAGACCTTGCTGAAGAGGTCCGCGTAAGAGGTAGATGATAATGCACACTGCAGTTGAAGACAAATAGCACAAGGAGGGAGGACGTCCACGGGGCCAAGCACAAAAAGATCACACAACTCTTTGCAACTTCACTCACATTTTTGCCGAGTCTCCATCTTAAGTTCTTCTACTCTTAACTTCTACCTGAACTGCAGGGTCATCACCTTTGCCAACCGTTCTGACTTCATCTCCTTTCGACACCACACCTACATGATGCCTAAAGGCGCAAGTTCGGTAGAATTGACTGAGGTGAGTGGCACGTGTGCACTTGGATGTAACACACACACTCTCAGACACAAACGCTACACACATAAACGCACGCACACACATATACAATTATGTAAGTGTGCCATAACAATTAGGTATCGCAATTTTTACATATTTTACATGCGCAGCCTAGCAGTCGCACGTTTTATTGATGGCTTAACCTGTAAACCTGTGAACCTGTAAGTGTGCCACCCACACCTACAATGCGCTCGACATGTAGGACTGATGAATGGGGGTGCACACAAACATACATTCACACAACTGTGTTCACACTCAAACACACCCACGTGGTCATATTCAGAGGACATTTGCACTGACGTGATAAATGATGGTCCATTGATGGTCCACTAAATGGTCCTCGAAATGATGGTCCATCAGTGGTCCATCAGTGGTCCATCTAATGATGCTCCACTAAATGATGGTCCATCAGTGGTCTATCTAATGATGCTCCACTAAATGGTCCACTAAATGATGGTCTATCAGTGGTCCATCTAATGATGCTCCACTAAATGGTCCACTAAATGATGGTCTATCAGTGGTCCATCTAATGATGCTCCACTAAATGGTCCACTAAATGATGGTCTATCAGTGGTCCATCTATTGATGCTCCACTAAATGGTCCACTAAATGATGGTCCACTCACATGAAATCTGGTCGTACAAATAACGGAGCTGTGGCTCGTCCGATAAGGTGGTGTGACCGACAGGGCAGTGCGCTCTTGTCCTCACGCATTTCTTGCGACCCTCAACAGGACTCAATGCAACAGATTGGGCTCTTTTTCCTTGTCTTATAATGTTAGGTACGCGCCAGTGACAAAGACGAATATGGGTCATGTCTGTCCCCACCAGATGTTTGTTTTATCTTGGTGTAGTGGCGCTCGATCTCAAATTGTTTTTTGCAACGAATATAAAATCACGCAAGCGGTGATAACATCCCAAGCCGAGACAAAAGATTTAGCCGTTGATGTCAGACAGCAAAGTACTCGCACGTCATCAGGCTGATCCGAGCCTGCAATTCCAAAGAGCGTGGCCTGACCCTTGGCCGCTAGGCTTTCAGGGCAGCTTTGCTAAGCCTGTTTGTGTCCTCACACCTCTCATGCACAGTGTGGTCCCCGTTTTGAGATGAAGCTTTACCAGATCAAGTTGGGCACGATGGACCAGCAGGTAGGTGCAGTTGATGTGGGGAGCGGTTTCTCGCTGCCTACTTAGTTTTTCCTTTTGGGTGTAAGGCGCAAGGTTGCTTCATTTCTGAGTGCAGGGCTGTGTTTGATTGAGATCAATGTATCATTAAGCATCAATGTATCAATAAGATCAATGTATCATTAAGATCAATGTATCATTAAGATCAATGTATCGTAAAGTGCTAAGCTCTACTGCCTGCGTTCTCATAAGGGCATTCAGAGAAAAGGCCAGAAATATATGTGTGCACGCGTGTAATTGTGTCCAGAGCTTTTGCAAGCAGCCCAGACTACAAGCCGTGCAGGCTTTGCTCTGCTTCTTCCTGTTTGTGTTCTGTAACCCTATTACGATCTACTGCCAAAAGCGCATCTTGAACGTGAGTTGTTGCAAGAGCTTTAACAGGCAGGCCTTTCGATTGAGGACGGCTCTGTGTCACGTGCACGTGCTGTCCTGCCTTTGAATTGAGGATCACTTTGTTTCTCATACGTGCATGCTCTGTTATAGGAGGTAAAACCCTCAACACTGACTGTAACTCCGACCTTGTCAAAAGGTGAGAAAAAGCCCATGACGCACAAACTCACCCACCTTTGCTTGCAGCACGTGGAGAATGAGTGGGTGCTGCGCAGCTACACCCGAGCTGCCAAGAAGCAGCGGCTTGCAGATCCAAAGGCAGATGTCGAATAATTGCAAGCAGATACCTTCTTGCTTTCATGTATACACTTGTATCAATTCCCATTACTTATATTCATTTTACCGCAAAGTATTTTATCAAGTGTCTAAATTTAATTCCACCGTACAGGCAAGGTGCATACTTATTTTTCCGTGGATTGCATTTTTTAGCGGGAACTGCTGACTGCTATCAATAGTCTTAATTTTTAGCCCTCTTTCTTGGCTGCAGCATTGTGATGCGGAATTTAGGCCAACACGAGATGGTGAGTAATGCATTTTGCTCCTCAAGGGATGCAGGCTAAACGAATTAATGGTTACAATGGTTACAATGGGGGGTGACCTTCAGCCAGGTTGTTTGGCTGATCGGCTGCTGACTGGTCTCGGCCAGCCACAAATAAATCCATAAGCTCAGAAAGAAAAAGAAAAAGTCTATTG